>Ga0265314_10000180_pt1 | contig 93446 bp, 72 predicted proteins | sample 4126metaG_FD_203106 | JGI IMG/M metagenome (GOLD analysis project Ga0265314, IMG submission 203106) | Rhizosphere microbial communities from Carex aquatilis grown in University of Washington, Seatle, WA, United States - 4-1-26 metaG | ecosystem: Host-associated > Plants > Roots > Rhizosphere >...
CCCTCCTGCACTACAACCTGAGCGTCGCCGTCTGGGTCGGCATCATCGCCCTCGCCGGCCTCGACGCCGAGACCGGTGTCGTCATGCTGCTTTATCTCGACCTCGCTTATGCCGATTCGCTCAAGCAAGGGCTCATGCGCAATGTCAACGACCTGCGCGACGCCATTTACCACGGCGCTGTCAAGAGAGTGCGGCCCAAGGCCATGACCGCCTGCGTCATCATCGCCGGCCTGGCGCCCATTCTCTGGAGCCACGGCGCCGGCGCCGACGTCATGAAGCGCATCGCCGCACCGATGGTCGGCGGCGTCTTCACCTCGTTCGCGCTCGAGCTGCTGGTCTATCCGGCGCTCTACTTCATCTGGAAGTGGCGCTTCGTCCTGCAACGCGGCGCGCTCGCCCCAGCAAACGGCGGGCGCGAGACTCCAAGTCCCCATGGGATGCGGGAATGAAGCAACAAAGCGCGCTCACGCGGCCTGGTCGGTGTGCGCCCGCCATCGACAACCCGCCGAGCCGACTGGTGTGGATCCGAAATGGCCGTCCGGGCTCGATGAGAGGTCGGCTGGCAAGGCGCGCCGCAGGAATATCGGGGCGTGCTCCCAGGCGGCGTAACACCGCCTGGGCGCCGAGAGCCCAGCGAGACGCGGCGGCTATTCCGCATTCACGACACTGGGCGCGTCGCAAACGCGGCGCGCCCAGTCGGCGCGTGACTCACGCGGCGTCACTGAGCATGTTGCATGCCTGTCGCCAGCGCCGTCTGTACTTTCGCGAGCCCCGCGTAGTCCTTGGCCTGCTCTTGGTAGGTCTTGATGAGCGACTGGCAGTGCGCCTGCCAGCTCCCGCCTTGCTTGCCGGTCAGGGCCGACGCCATTTTCTGGTGCTGCGCCACGGTGGCCTTGGCCTGCTCCGATTTCGCGGTGAAGTATGCCGCCAACGCCTGATGATCCGCGACGGTCTTCGCCGACGCCACGGCAGCATCGACGGTGTCGTCGGTGATCGCCTGCGCGTGCACCGCAGCGCTCGAAAGCGCGACGATCAGCGCCGTAGCCACCGCGGTCAGTGCGCTTCGCATTTTCCGATTCGGCCTCATTGGTCTGCTCTCCCATTGTCGTTCGTCCCTGTGGGCAAGGACCAATTCCGTGCCGAGAACGGGGGCGGGTTGTCGTGGGACACAGCAAGCAGGAGGCCAGTACCTGACCTCGCTGGGCGACGTGGAGCATCTCGCAGACATTCCGGAAATCGAGATTGCGTGGCTCCAAATCTCGCGCGATTCGGAAACGAGCTCGGCAATCGTCGCACAATGGCGAATCGCCGACCGCACGCCTGCTGTCGCGCACGGCACACCAAGTCGATTAGATGCGAGTGCCCGTGCGCTGCGGTAAATCGTCACGTGCGGATGCCGGCAGCGCGCAGTCGCCTTACGGTGCGGGCGGCCGCTGATAACGGTCCGGATGGAACAGCAGCGCCGTCCCACCCGCTTCACAATTCGGCGCGAAGGCGCCGTGACTCATTGGCGGCGCGGTCGCCTGCGTTTCGTTCGCGACGTTCGCCGACGCCTGCGTGCGATGCGCATGACAGGCTCCGTCATCTCGAATCGATCGCTACTGCAGCGAACGGACGGCGCGCACGCTGACGGCGAGGGTGCGGATGCCGTTGCTCAGGTTGCCGTTGCTGAAATCGATGAGGCGGATGGCACTGGGGCTCGACGACGGAGCGGTCGACGTCCAGTGCAGCGTGCCCGTCGTCAGACCGATCCCGGCGTCGACGCAGGGATTGCCGGCGCAGGGCGCGGACAGCAGGCTGCGCAGCTCGCCGACGGTAGGCAGGCGCCAGTCGCAATGCCCGGCGAAGCCGTCGGTCAACGTCTCGTCGTCGCTCGAGCGACAGGTGTTGAGCGTCGCGAGGAACGTGGTGAAGACCGTGCCGTTCGGTGCGATGCCGCCCGCCGACCAGGTGTAGGTGTTGTCCTTGTCGTGCAGGCCGAAATCGTCGGTCTTCTTTTCCCACTGCAAGCCGTTCTGTGCATCGGTGATGGTGCCGTCGCCGTTGTCGACGAAGCGCGCACTGCCGAGGCGCAGCACCAGTCCCGCGGTGTCGGCGTCGAGCGCCGCCTCGATACTGCCTTGATCCATGTTGGTCGGGCAGGCGCCGTCGGCCTTGAGCTCGACGCTGGTGAATTTCTCGAAGAACTTGTCGCCGCACTTGGTGTAGTCGGGCGCGATCCCTTTGGCGATGGCCTTGGCGTCGACGTTCGAGCGACAGAAGGCGTACTTACTCGCCGTCTTGATCTTGTCAACGCGACACTTGAGGGCCGGATCCGATGCCGACGCCGACCCCACCAGCGCCGTGATGGCCACTCCGACCGCGATGACCCCGCGCACGAACGACAGTTTCCGCATGGCTCCCCCTGACTGGATCGGTCGAGAAGACACCGAGTAGCGAAAGACAGTCAAGCGCTTTCCAGGTGTCGGGGTCAGGTGCCAGGCGACTAAATTCGGTGCGCGATGTCGGCAGGTCACGGAATCCGCAGATGAGCGCAGCTGCACGGCCCGGGGTCAGGTGCCGGCGGCGGGCAGCGGACTGACACCCGACACCGGACACCCGACCCCGAACCCCTAGCTCACGGCCGCACTTCGAGGACGAGATTGAACGGCGTCTCGGTCGCGCGGCGGAAGCGCGTGAAGCCGCCTTTGGTGACGATATCGCGCAGGCGCGCCTCGCCGGCTTGCGCGCCGAGCGCCGTGCCCACCTCTTGCGAGAGCGATGCCTGCGTACAGACCAGCGTCGAGACCGAATAGAAGACGCGGCCTACCAGATTGAGATTCTCCTCGACGCGATCGTTGGCGTACGGCTCGACCAACAACCACGTGCCGTCCGGCTTCAGCGCGCCGCGCACGTGCGCCGCGGCGCCGGTCGGATCGCCCATGTCGTGCAGGCAGTCGAAGCAGGCGACGAGATCATACGTGCCCGGGAACGTCTTGGCCGAGGCAACTTCGAACTTGGTGCGGTCGGCGACGCCGGCGGCTTTCGCTTTGGCGCGCGCCGCTTCGACCGATGGCAAGTGGTAGTCGAAGCCGACGAACGTCGACTTGGGGAACGCCTTGGCCATGATGATGGTCGATGCGCCATGCCCGCAGCCGACATCGGCCACCGTCGCGCCTCGCTCGAGCTTTTCCCGCACACTGTCGAGCGCAGGAATCCACTCGTTGACCAAATGGGCGTTGTAGCCCGGCCGGAAGAAGCGCTCCACGCCGACGAACAGGTCGGGATCGTGTTCGTGCCAGCCGACCCCGCAGCCGCTGCGGAACGCCTCGGCGACCTTGGGCTCGGCTTTCATCGCCGCCGTCATGCTCTGGAACCCGCCGAGGACGCAGGCCGGGCTCTCCTCGTCGACCAGCGCCAGGACGTGCTCGGCCGGCAGCTCGTAACGCCCGGACGCGGCGTCGTAGGTCACGTACCCGGCGGCAGCCTGGGCGGCGAGCCATTCGCGCACGCAGCGCTCCGACGTCTCCGTGCGCTTGGCCAGCTCGGCTGACGTCAGCGGCCCGGCACCGGCCAGGGCTCTGTAGAGCCCGAGCTTGTCACCGATCACCACCAGCGCGGCGGTCAGGGCCGACCCGATGTCGCCCATCGCCTTCTGCACGAACGCCTCGACCTTCTTTTCGTCAATCATGTTTCCTCCCTGTTGGTTGCTAACGCTCTCCACCGCGCCATCGCAGATCGCGTGCCAAGATCGCGCGGCTCCTCTGCCGGGCGGCGGGGCAAAAGATCCGCGGCCAAACATGGCCGCTGGGCCAGAAGTGGTTTATGGAGTGGCCGATGGTTGCAGCCACGCACCCGACCGAAGCGATCCTCGGCAGTGCGGAGTCGATCGCGGCGCTGCGCGAGCAAGTGCGCCGCCTCGCCGCGTTCGACGCGCCGGGCAACCCGCACGTGCCGACGGTGCTGCTGTGCGGCGAAACGGGCACCGGCAAGGGACTGCTGTCGCGCGTCATCCACGACAGTGGTCCGCGCGCCGCGGGGCCGTTCGTCGATGTGAACTGCGCTGCGATCCCCGAGCCGATGCTCGAAGCCGAGCTGTTCGGCTTCGAGGCCGGCGCCTTCACCGACGCCAAGCGCAGCAAGCTCGGTCTGTTCGAGGCGGCGGCGGGCGGCACCTTGTTTCTGGACGAAGTCGATTCGCTGTCGCCGCCCGTGCAGAGCAAGGTCCTGAAGGCGATCGAGGAGAAGCGCGTGCGCCGCCTCGGCGCGGTCGCCGCGCAAGCGGTCGACGTGAAGTTGGTTGCGGCGACGCAACGCGATCTGCCGACTCTGGTCAGCAGCGGCGCCTTTCGCGCCGATCTCTACCATCGCCTCGCCGTGCTGGTGCTGGCCATCCCGCCGCTGCGCGACCGCCCCGACGACACGCTGCACCTGGCGCAGCATTTCCTCGCCGCCTACGCCACCGCTCACGGGCTGCCGCCGAAGCGACTCGACGAGGGCGCCCGCACCTGGCTGCGACGCCAAGCGTGGCCCGGCAATGTGCGCGAGCTCAGCCACCTGATGGAGCGGGTCACCTTGCTGGCGCCGCAGGAGGCGATCGACGGCGCGACGTTGGCGGCGTTGTCGGTCACCGTGCCGACGGCGCTGGCCGCAGCGCCGGGCGGCGCGCCACGTGATGACGCGCCGCCCGACGGCGCGCTCGACGCCGAAGCGGCACGCGTCCGCGCCGCGCTGGCGCGCGCCGGCGGCAACGTGGTGCGCGCCGCGCAACTGCTCGGCCTCGGACGCAACGCGCTGCGCTACCGCATGCGCCGGCTCGGCATCGAGCGCGAGCTGCCGGCGTCGCTGGAGACGCAAGCGGCGGCGCCGGCGACCGCGGCGCAAGCCGATCTCCCCGCCGCCCCCGCGCCGGCGTGGGAGCAGAAACCGGTTGCCATCCTGACGCTGTCGCTGTTGTTCCCCGCCCAACCGCACGCGCCCGGTTACGAGCCGTGGACCGCGGCGCGGCGCGGTGAGCGCGCCATCGTCGAGCGCGTCGCCGGCTTCGGCGGCGTGTTGTTGCCGCGCGCCCCATCGCGCCTCACCGCCGTGTTCGGAGTGCCGCGCGCGCTCGAGCAAGCGCCGCTGCGCGCCGTGCAGGCGGCGCTGAGCATCGTGCGCGCCGCGCCAGCGCCGGCGCAGCCGCAGCCGGAAATTCGCGCCGCCATCCACATCGGCGAAGTTCGCTTCGACGCCGCCGCCAGCGATCCCACCGCCCAGCTCTTCCCGCTCGGCGACACGTGTGCGCTGCCGGAGCGCCTGCTCGGGCACGCCGGTGCGGGGGAAGTGTTGCTGTCGGCGGCAGCGGCCCGACGCGTCGAGCGCGCCTTCGCACTGCATCCGCGCAGGCTGCAACTCGGCCCCACCGACGTCGACCGCGTTGCCGCACACGCCGTCTTGCACGCGCAGCCGCACGCCGAGATGGCGCGCGGCGCCGATGTCGGCGCGCCGTTCGTCGGGCGCACGCGCGAGCTCGATCTGCTGCTCGACGTCTACCATCGCAGCGCCGCCGGGCAGGGCCACGTCGTGCTGCTCGCCGGCGAGGCGGGCATCGGCAAATCGCGCCTGCTCAGCGAGCTACGCGAGCGCCTGGCGCCGCTGCCGCATCGCTGGATCGAGGGCCGCTGCGCGTCGTACGGCGCCGCGACGCCGTTCCTGCCGCTGATCGACGCGCTGCGCAGCGATGCCGGCATCGATGACCGCGACGACGAAGCCAGCGCCAGCCGCAAGCTCGAGGCCTCGATCGCCGCGCTCGGCGACGATCTGGAGTGGACGCTGCCCTACATCAAGCTTCTCTTGTCGCTGCCCAGCGACGATACCGCGGCGACGGCGCTCGACGCCGCCAGCCGGCGTAGCGAGCTGTTCCGCGCCTTGCGCGCGTGCATGCTGCGCGCCGCCGAGCAGGCGCCGCTGCTGGTGGTGGTCGAAGATCTCCACTGGGCCGACCCGGCCTCGATCGAGTGGCTGACATTTCTCGCCGACGTCGTGCCGACGGCACGCTTTCTATTGATCGTCTCGCACCGCACCGGCACCCGCCTGCCGTTCGCCGAGCGCAGCTACTGCGTGCACGTCGGCCTGCCGCCGCTGTCGGGCGCCGACATGGCGGCGATGACCGGCGCGCTGCTCGGCACCGCTGCCGTGCCCGACAGCGTGCGGGTGCTGGTCGCCGGCAAGGCCGAGGGCAATCCGTTCTTCGTCGAGGAGCTGGTGCGCTCGCTGCTCGAGGACGGCAGCCTGCGACGCGACGGCGACCACATCGTCCTGGCGCGCCTGCTCGACGACCTCAGCGTGCCCGACACGGTGCAGGACGTGTTGATCGCCCGCCTCGATCGCCTGGCGGAAGATTCGCGCCGTGCCATCCAGGTCGCCTCCGTCATCGGACGCGAATTCGCGCTGCGGCTGCTGGCGCGCATCAGCGACGTCGGCGAGCGCATCCGCTCGCAGGTCGACGAGCTGCGCAGCCTGGAGCTGATCTACGAGAAGGCGCTGCACCCCGAGCTCGCCTATATGTTCAAGCACGCGCTGACCCACGACGTCGCCTACGAAAGCGTCGTCGCCGAGCGGCGGCGCGCCCTGCACGGCATCATCGGGCGCGCCATCGAGGAGCTGTATGCCGATCGCCTGCCCGAACATTTCGAGACGCTGGCGCTGCACTTCAGCCGCGCCGAGGATTGGCCGCGCGCGCTGGATTACCATCGCCAATCGGCCGACAAGGCGGCCGAGGCGCACGCCAACCGCGCCGTGGTCGAGCATTGTCGCGCTGCGCTGGCCATCGCCGAACGGCCCGATGCCGTGGCCGACGCCGAGACGCGCGCGCGCCTGTTCGACCGTCTAGGACTGGCGCACTTTCATCTGAGCGAATACGCGGACTCGGGCGCAGCGTACGAAGCGGCGGCGAGCCATACGCCTTCCGACGCATCGCGTGCCCTCTCGCTCGCCTCGGCCGGGTACAGTCACTTCTGGGCGCATGCCTACGCCGACGCGATGCGTTGCAACGCCGCCGCCCTGGCTCTGTCGCGCCAAGGCGGCCTGCCGGCGGGCGCGGCGCTGGCGATCGCCTTCGATGCGTTTTTTCGCGTCGTCCGCGTCGGCAATTTGCGCGAATATGCCGCTAGCACGGAGGCGGCGCTGGAGGTCTGTCGCCGCCATCCCGACGCGCTGGCGGAAGCGCATGGATCGCTGCAGATGGCGCAGATGGGTGAATGGAGCGGCGACTACGCCGCCGCCATCCCGCACGCCGAGCGCTGCGTGACGCTGAGCCGGGCCCTGCGCCGGCCGGAGCTGCTGGTGCTCGGCAGCTGGTTCCTCGGCAAAGCGCGCTGCTGCGCCGGCGACGTCGGCGGCGCGCTGACGCTGCTGAACGACGCCTACGACCTCTGCGACCGCATCGGCGACCGCGCTTGGAAAAGCCGTCTGCTCAATACGCTCGGCTGGTGCTACGCCGAGATCGGCGACGTCGAGCGCGCGCGCCAGCACAACGACGCCGCGGCGCTCCTGGCGCGCCAGATCGGCGACCCGGAGATCCTCGCCAACGCCGACATCAACCTGGCGCTCAACCACCTCGCATCCGGCGAGACGGCGCGCGCCGACGCGCTGCTGGCGCCGCTCGAAGCGGCGCTGGCCAGTGACGGCGATCCGTGGATGCGCTGGCGCTACAGCCTGCACGTGCACGACACGCGCGCCCGATTGGACCTGGCCGCCGGCGCACCGGATCGCGCCCTCGTCGCGCTCGACGCCGAGCTCGCCGGCGCGCGCCTGCATCGCGCCGCGAAGATCGAAGCGCGGGCGCTGCTGCAACGCGGTGTTGCGCTGCTGGGGCTGGATCGCGCCGCCGCCGCCGCCGACAGCCTGCGCGACGGGCTCGAGGTGTGCACGCGCATCGGCTACCTGCGCGGCGTCGCCGACGCGGCCCGCCAGCTCGGCGCGCTGGCCCAGCGCCAGGGGGACGCCGCCGAGGCGACGCGCTGCGCGGCCGACGCTGACCGCGTATTGCAGCGCATCGCCGACACGCTGACCGACCCGAGCTTACGGCGTCGGCTGCTCGGGTCGTGAGCGCTCGCCGTTGCAACCCCAACGCGCTGGAGGATCGCCATGTCGCCCCGCTCGCTCGCAGTCGTCGTCGCACTCCTCCTGGTGGCCGCCGCCGCCTCCGGCTACCTGACGCCAGGCGCGCCGGTCACCGACGCCACGGTCATGGCGCGCATCGCGCACGCCGCCTCACCGAGCGACGAGCTGGCATTGTCCGAGTACTACTACGCCAAGGCGAAGGCCGAGGACGGGCGCATCGATGCGACGGAGCGAATCTTCCGCGCCTACATGCAGCTGGAAGGCAAGCAGTACGAGCCTCTGCGAGAGGCGTCGCGCAAGCTGCTGCGCGATGCGCGCTACTCGAAAAAGCACTATGAGATGCTCGCCTCGGCGCATCATACCTTGGCGCTTGAAGCAGCCAACGACATGGGGCCGATGGTCACGCCGACGGCGCATCACTGAAGCACCTCAGCGGTCGCGTAGCCGCGTGACCGCATACGCACCTGCTCGCCAAAGCGCTGTGCACAACAAATCGCTTTCAGCCGCCAGCGATCGGCCTTCAACGCCGGAAACCCACCGGATGCAAGGATCAGCACTCTGGCTGACCGCTCAATGCCGTTCGCTGACAGCATTCTTGGCCAAAGCCGAATGGCGGGATCCCGGCGGATCGATGAGTCATCTGGAGCCACCGACTCTTCTCACCCGGAGCCGCGCCCGTGCCCTTCGTCGCACTGGATCATGCGGTCCGCGCGACACCGGCACGAGAACGAGCGAGGCGAGGGTGGGCGGATCGATCCGATCGCTGCCCGCCCTCGCCCGCACTGCGCGTGTCGGAGGCGCGCGGAAGCCCTCGTGTTGCTCAACGATGTCCGGGTCCGCCGCCGCGTTCGGCTTCGGGCTCGCGTTGGTCGATCGTGCCGGTGCGAGTCGGTGACGCCGTGCGCGCCGGCGTCACGGTGCGCGTCGGCTGCAGCGACGGCGTGCGCGTCGCCGTGCGCAGACCGCCGCGGTCATCGGTGCGCGTCGCCGCCGGCGTCGCGCTGCGCGCCGCGCTTGGCGTGCGCGTCGCGGTGCGTTGACCGCCGCGATCGTCGGTCCGCGTCGCCGCGGCGGTCGGCGTTGTTGCGTTCGGCACCGACGTCGGCGTGCGCGTCGCGGTCGGAGTGCCCGGCGTCGCGTCGCTGCCGAATACATCGGCGAAAAACACGTCGCTGCCGCGCTGGATCCGGACCACCTGGCCGCGCGGATCGAAGTCGAGCGTCAACGGATGAGGTGTGTCGTCGGCCGCTTCGAGCTCGATCTCCCCTTCCAATTGGCCGCTCGGCAGCGCGCGCACCGCGATCGTGCCGCGCAACGCGTCGCCGACCAGCAGCGCGTAGTCGCCCGCCGCCACATCTTCCAGCTCGACGCTGAAGCTTTGCCGGCAGCGATCGTCCTGCCGCCAGCGCGCCACCGCCGTGCCGTCGGCATCGAGTCCGGTACTGGCAATCACCTGACTGATCTGACTCGCGACGCAGCTGGCGCCGCTCTTCGCCATCGCCGCCTGACCCGTGACCAGCCAGAGCGCCGCAGCGGCACTGCACCAAATCGTCTTCTTCATGTCAGCTCCCTTCATGCGAACGTGATGCTGCGCAGCCAAGGCAGGATGCGTGCCACGCAGGGTCACGCCGCCGTGTTCCTCGATCGCGCGGCGCGGCGGTTTAGCCTGGGGGATCTCGCGCAGCAGCGGGCGCAGACACCCAGGCGCCGTCGGCGAGCCGATTTGCCGGCGCGGGCGCGAAGTGTCATTGCCGCGCGCGGGAGGGAGCACGGCATGGCGTCAGGCCGCGACCGCGAAGACCTCATCCGCCAGGACATGCGCGATCTGCATGCCCTGGGGTACGCGCAGCAGCTCTATCGCGAGATGGGCGGCTTCTCGAACTTCGCCATCTCGTTCTCGATCATCTCGATACTGACCGGCGCCATTCAACTGTTCGGCTACGGCCTGCAGTTCGCCGGACCGGTGATCAACACCGTCGGCTGGCCGCTGGTCAGCCTGTTCGTGCTGTGCATCGCCGCATCGATGGCCGAGTTGGCGTCGGCCTATCCGACCGCCGGCGGACTGTATTTCTGGGCGCACCGGCTGGGCGGCACCCGCTGGGCGTGGACCACGGCGTGGTTCAACATGATCGGCCAGGTGACGATCACCGCCGGCATCGACTACGCGGCGGCGAGCTACATCGTCGGCGCCATCAACCGCATCGCCGGCACCGCGCTGCCGACCGATGTCGCCGCGACGGTCATCGCCATGATGATCATCATGCTGCCGCAAGTCGTCATCAACGCCGTCGGCATTCGCCTCACGGCGCGGCTCAACGATTTCAGTGTCTGGTGGCACATCGGCGGCGTGCTGATCATCGCCGGGTTGCTGCTCGGGCTCGGCACGCACGTGCAGCCGCTCAGCTTTCTGATGCGCCGCACACAGAGCGTCGAGCCGGCGGCGCTCGGCGCGACCTTTACCGTCGGTCCGTGGACGCTCGACTCGATCATGCTGCAGCTGCCGGGGCTCAAGCAGCTGTATGCCGCGGGTGGCTTCGGTCTCGCCTTCGTGCTCGGCCTGCTGCAGGCGCAGTGGACGTACACCGGCTACGACGCCTCGGCGCACGTCGCCGAAGAGACGGTGATGGCGCGGCTCAACAGCGCCTGGGGCGTGTTCCTGTCGGTCGCCGTGTCGTTCGTCGTCGGCTACGTGATGCTGCTCATCCTGACGCTGCACGTGCCCGACATCGCCGCGACGATCGACGCCGCCAATGCGCCGGCAGTGCTGTATCTGGCGTACGCCAATCTGCCGCCGCCGGCCGCGCACGCGGTGGCGATCATCATCGGCGTCGCCATGTGGCTGTGCGGCCTCTCGTCGATCACCAGCATGAGTCGCATGTGGTTCGCCTTTGCGCGCGACGGCGGCATGCCCGGCCACCAGCTGATTCGCCGCATTCACCCGCGCTGGCGCACGCCGGTGTGGTCGATCGTCATCACCAGCATCCTGGCCGTTCTGCTGACGGTGTACGCGGCGCTCTACTCCGTCGTCGTGGCGATCAGCACCACCGCGCTCTACATCGCCTACGCGATTCCAATCTGGCTCAACCTGCGCAACCGCTGGCGCGGGCAGGGCGAGCACACCACCGCCGCCAGCGCGCCGTGGAACCTCGGCCGCTGGAGCGCGCCGCTCAACCTGATCGCCCTGGTGTGGGTGGCGTTCATCACCGTGTTGTTCTCGATTCCACCCAACGAGCTGGCCGGCTGGTCGATGCTGGCGCTCTGCCTGTTCATGGCCGCCTACTGGCTGCTCGACGCGCGCCATCGCTTCACCGGGCCGCGGCTGAGCGACGAAGCGGCGCTACGGCGCATCGAAGCGGCGCTCGAATAGGCGCGCCCGCCCGCGCGACGCGCCGCCGGCCGTGGCGGAATATGAATTTTCCAGTCACGGGCGCGCCGCGGGCGCTTCTCAGTTGCGGACTGCCTGGCGGCGGGCAATGGTGTCGGACCATGGTGGAGTGGTCGACGATGGATCACAGTGAACCGGACACGGGCGGGACGGCAGGCGGCGCGACGACGCGGCGCAACCGCAGCGAGGCGAAAGTAGCACCGCCGGCGCCGGACGTGCCGCCGGTCGCTGACCTGAATGCGCCAGAGCTGTACCTGAACCGCGAGCTGTCGTGGCTGGCGTTCAACACGCGCGTGTTGCACCAGGCGCGCGACGCGCGCAATCCGCTGCTCGAGCGTCTCAAGTTCCTCGCCATCAGCGCCTCCAACCTCGACGAATTCTTTATGAAGCGCATCGGCGGCCTCAAGCAGCAGGTGCGCGCCGGCCTGTTGGAGCGCACCGTCGACGGCCGCACGCCGCAGGAACAGATCGAAGCCTGCATCGCCGTGGTGCGCACGCTGGAGGGCGAACAGCGCGAGCTGTTGCGGTCGCTGCTGGCCGCGCTGCGCGAGCACGGCATCGCCATCCTGTCGTACGACGAGTTGACCACCGACGAGCAGGCTGCGCTGCGCGAGCATTACATCAAGAACGTCTTCCCGCTGGTCACGCCGCTGGCCCTCGATCCGTCGCATCCGTTTCCGTTCATCTCCAATCAGTCGCTCAACCTGCTGGTCACCGGACACCATCCGAAGGACAGCGATCCGCTGCTGATCCGCGTCAAGGTGCCGCTCGGCGCCGGCATTGCGCGTTTCGTGCGCGTCGGCGACGGACGGCGCTTCGTGCCGCTCGAAGACGTCATGGCGCACAACCTCGACCTGCTGCTGCCGGACATGTCCGTGGTGTCGGTCGAGCAGTTCCGCGTCACGCGCAACGCCAACACCGAGCGCGACGAGGAAGAAGCGGACGATCTGCTGGCGATGATCGAGTCGGAGCTGCGCGACCGCCGTTTCGCCCCGATCGTGCGTCTGGAGGTCGTGCAGGGGATCGATCCACAGCATCGCGGCATGCTGGCGGCGGAGCACGATCTCGACGAGCAGGCCGACGTGGTCGACGTCGACGGGCTGCTGGCGCTGCGCGACCTGATGGAGCTCGCGCAACTCGAAGACGTGGCGCTGCACGATCCTCCGCATCACCCGATCGATCACCCGCGCCTGCAGACGACGCGCAGCATCTTCCACACGATTCGCGACGCCGGCGCGCTGCTGCTGCAGCACCCGTACGAGTCGTTCAGCACGTCGGTCGAGCGCTTCCTGCGCGAAGCGAGCGAAGATCCGAAAGTGCGCGCGATCAAGATGACGTTGTACCGCACCTCGCGCGACTCGAACGTCATCAGCTACCTGCGCGAGGCGGCGCAGAACGGCAAGCAAGTCGCCGCGGTCGTCGAGCTCAAAGCGCGCTTCGACGAAGCCGCCAACATCGGGTTCGCCACGCAGCTCGAAGAAGACGGCATCCATGTCACCTACGGCGTCGTCGGCATGAAGACGCACTGCAAGGTGATCATGGTCGTACGTCAGGACTACGACGGCTTGCGCCGCTACGTGCATGTCGGCACCGGCAACTACCACGCCGGGACAGCGCGCGTGTACGCGGACTTTGGCTTGATGACGGCGGACTCGATCATCGGCCAGGACGTCACGGAACTGTTCAACTATCTGACGACGGGCTACCGCCCGAAGCGGCGCTACCGCAAGATTCTTCCGGCGCCGACGCTGCTCAAAGAGGCCCTGCTCGAGCGCATCGCACGCGAAGTGTCGCTGCACAGCGCCGATACGCCGGGGTTGGTGCAGATGAAGATGAACGCCCTCGAGGACGTCGACATCACCCGCGCCCTCTACCGCGCTTCGCAAGCCGGCGTCCACATTGACCTGATCGTGCGCGACACGTGCCGGCTTCGCCCCGGTCTGCCCGGCCTCTCGGAGCACGTGCAGGTGCGCAGCATCGTCGGCCGCTTCTTGGAGCATGGCCGCGTGTATTATTTCCACAACGGCGGCGCGCACGACTATTTGATCGGCTCCGCCGATTGCATGACGCGCAACTTGGAAAGCCGCGTCGAGGTTGTCGTCCCCGTCGAGGACGACCTCCTGCGTCAGGACCTACGCAGCGTCATCGACACGCAGCTGTCGCCGAGCTGCGATGCGTGGGACATGCAATCCGACGGGACCTACGTTCAGGCGACCCCTGAAGCGCCGAGCTGCCATCAGCGGCTGATCGAGCTCGCCGATCGCCGCAATCGCGACGCGACCCGCTTGCGCAAACGACGTCCGAAAGGCTTCGCGCGCCGCACCAACGCGGAGCCGTGAACCGACAGCAAGTCGCCGTCCAGCGATCAGCCTTCAGTGCGCGAATTGCAGGCAGGCCCTAAACGCAACGTGAAGGCCGATCGCTGACGGCTTCGCAAGACAAGCCGTTTCTGCGGCTTTCGTTTTCAGCGGCAGGGCGTACCTTGATTGCGCCAGTCGCCGTTGTCGCAGAGGTACGTGACGCCCGTCTTGCACACCGTCGAAGCGTTCGCGACGGTCGTGCCGTCCAGCATGCAGGTGCGCGGCACCGGGTTGGACGCCGCCTGCATCTCGTTCGGCGCACAGGCGACGGCAAGATTCTTCCAGGCGCCATCCTGACAGCGATACTGCGTGCCCGACTGGCAACTGGCGGAGCCCGATGAGTAGGATTCGCCGCTGAAGTCGCACGACTTGAGGTCGGGCTTCTTGGCATCGCAGGCAGTCGCGAGCGAGTCCCATTCGCCGTCGTCGCAGCGGTACGTGGTGCCGGACTGGCATACGGTCGCGCCGTGCGAGTAACCGGAGCCGCCATAGTTGCAGGCGTGCTCTGTCGCGGACGCCGCGCAACCGATCAGCAAGCACACACCGCCCACGCTCAGTACCTTCGCCATTGAACGCATCAAAGCCTCCTTTGTCGATTCGCTGGATTCCTGCCGGAGGCCCAAAGCCGATCGCGTGCCAGCACCACGAGAGGACGCGCCGCTGCGCAGCGGCGCGACGCGGCGCAGGCCGCGCCATGTCGTTGTAGGGCGTACCGGGCAATCTTTACGGCCGCCCCCCTGCTTTGCAGTCGGTACAGGAATCCGCTAGCAGTCGCGGGTTTGCTCAACCCCTAAACGAGGAGTGCACACATGCGACTGAAGATCGCAGCGGTTCTGACCGTGCTGCTGGCGAGCCTGGGCGTCTCGCCGGCCTGGGCCCAAGAGGCCGGACATACGAGTGAAATCGATCTCGTCCTGCCCAACCTCGCCCAGGTCATGATGATGGGCACCAACGGTCGCACGCTGCTCCTCTGCGGCATCCTCGTGTGCTTCGTCGGTCTCGGCTTCGGCCTGTGGATCTTCAACCAGCTGAAGAACATGCCGGTGCACAAATCGATGCTGGAGATCAGCGAGCTGATCTACGAGACCTGCAAGACCTACCTGGTCACGCAGGGCAAGTTCATTCTCGTGCTCGAGCTGTTCATCGGCACCATCATGGTCGTCTACTTCGGCCTGCTGCGCGACATGGCGCCGTTCAAGGTGGCGACGATCATCCTGTTCAGTCTGATCGGTATCGCCGGCAGCTATACGGTCGCCTGGTTCGGCATCCGCATCAACACCTTCGCCAACTCGCGCACCGCGTTTGCGGCGCTCGAGGGGCGGCCCTTCCCCTGTTATGCCATCCCGCTCAAGGCGGGCATGAGCATCGGCACGCTGCTGATCTCGATCGAGTTGCTGCTGATGTTGATGGTGCTGCTCTTCATCCCGCGCGACATGGCCTATTCGTGCTTCATCGGCTTCGCCATCGGCGAGTCGCTCGGCGCCTCGGCGCTGCGTATCGCCGGCGGCATCTTCACCAAGATCGCCGACATCGGCTCCGATCTCATGAAGATCGTCTTCAACATCAAAGAAGACGACGCGCGTAATCCGGGCGTCATCGCCGACTGCACCGGCGACAACGCCGGCGATTCGGTCGGCCCCACGGCCGACGGCTTCGAGACCTACGGCGTCACCGGCGTGGCGCTGATCTCGTTCATCCTGCTGGCGGTGCCGAGCGCCGAGGTGCAGGGCCAATTGATCGTCTGGCTGTTCGTCATGCGCGTCATGATGATCGTCGCCAGCATCCTGTCGTACGCCATCAACGAAGGCATGCAGTCGGCCAAATACGCCAGCGCGACGAACATGGATTTCGAGGCTCCGCTCACCATCCTGGTGTGGCTGACCTCGATCGTCTCGGTGGTCATCACCTACATCGCGTCGTATCTGCTGATCCCCAACCTCGGCGACGGCACGCTGTGGTGGAAGCTGTCGACCATCATCACCTGCGGCACCCTGGCCGGCGCCATCATCCCCGAGGTGATCAAGGTTTTCACGTCGACCAGCTCCGGCCACGTGCGCGAGTGCGTCGAGGCTTCGAAGGAAGGAGGCGCCTCGCTGAACGTGCTCGCCGGGCTCACCGCCGGCAACTTCTCCGCCTACTACATGGGCATCGTGTTGGTCGGCCTGATGGGCATCGCCTACCTGGTCAGTAACGCCGGCCTCGGCGCGCTGCAGCCGGACGGACATCCGCTCATGCTCGCGCCGGCGGTATTCGCGTTCGGTCTGGTCGCCTTCGGCTTCCTCGGCATGGGACCGGTGACGATCGCCGTCGACTCCTACGGTCCGGTGACCGACAACGCGCAATCGGTGTACGAGCTGTCGCTGATCGAAAGCGTCCCCAACGTGAAGCAGGAGATCAAGAAGCAGTTCGGCTTCGACGTCGACTTCGAGAAGGCCAAGGAATTCCTCGAGGAGAACGACGGCGCCGGCAACACGTTCAAGGCGACCGCCAAGCCGGTGCTGATCGGCACCGCGGTGGTCGGCGCGACGACCATGATCTTCTCCATCATCATGGCGCTGACGCACGGTTTGACGGAGAACATGTCGAACCTGTCGATTCTGCACCCGCCGTTTCTCTTCGGCCTCATCATGGGCGGCGCGGTGATCTACTGGTTCACCGGCGCATCGACGCAAGCGGTAGCCACCGGCGCCTATCGTGCGGTCGAGTTCATCAAGGCCAACATCAAGCTCGACGGCTCCGAAAAAGCGTCGATCGAAGACTCCAAGAAGGTCGTCGAGATCTGCACGCAGTACGCGCAGCGCGGTATGCTCAACATCTTCCTGGTCATCTTCTTCTCGACGCTCGCCTTCGCCTTTCTCGAGCCGTATTTCTTCATCGGCTATTTGATCTCGATCGCGTTGTTCGGTCTGTACCAGGCCGTGTTCATGGCCAACGCCGGCGGCGCCTGGGACAATGCAAAGAAGGTCGTCGAGACCGAGCTCCGCATGAAGAACACGCCGCTGCACGAAGCCACCATCGTCGGCGATACGGTCGGCGACCCGTTCAAGGACACCTCGTCGGTGGCCATGAACCCGATCATCAAGTTCACCACGTTGTTCGGTCTGCTCGCCGTCGAGCTCGCCGTCAGCCTGGGCAAGAGCAATCCGGGCGCGAACACCCTGCTCGCCATCGGCTGCTTCATCGTCAGCGTGATCTTCGTCTATCGCTCGTTCTACGGCATGCGCATCAAGAGCAACTGAGATCGGAGAATCCGCCGGGCGCAGTCAGGAGCAACCGACTGCGCCCGGCGTGATGCCGGAGCGATGCTCCCCAACGCCGCCTGGCGTGGGTTGATTGGCCCGGCAGCCCGCAGCGCGGACTGATCGATGGTCCGCCAGCGACAGCGGCTCAGCAGGCCGTCGACAGGCCTGTCGGCGTCATCTGCAGCCGGTTCAGCTTGCGCGCGCACCATGGCGTCGCTGCGCGACTGCCGCGCCTGCGCAACGCTGCGATAGGCGTAAAGGCATTGATCGCCGCTAAATTCTTGCGGTACGAGAGTTGCTCCGGGGCACGACTCACGGGGGAAATCGGGTGAGAGTGAGCGTTGCTGCCGCGTTGATCGCGCTGGCGTGTGCGTCGGCCAGTCGCGCCGACGGGCCGGCGTACCTGGTCAAGAACGTCAACCAGACTATCGATTGGCGCGGGTCATCGTTTCCGCACGACTTCGCCGATGTCGAGCAGGTCTACTTCCTCGCCAACCAAGGCGAGTTCGTCCCCGGGCAATGGTACGGCACGGACGCGCTGTGGCGCACCGACAGCACGCCTGACGGCACCGTGGCGCTGCGCGACGCCGGGGTCGATATTGGGCGGCCGTACCGCATGGCCTCATTCGATGCCATTGTGGCGCAAGGCTCGCAGGCGATCTCCGCCCAGAGCAGCAGTGGTTGCCAGACCGGCGCAGGCGATGGACGCGGCGCTGCGCTGCTGCTCGCCGCGTTGCCGGTGCTGTGGCGCCGTCGGCGGTCCAGGCCGGTGCATCGAGAGGCGCGGCAACGGTACGGCATGCGTTGGCACGCGCTACTCGCGGCGCTGGCGGTAATCGCGGCGTGGGCGCCGAGCCGAAGCCGCGCCGATGGGCCGGCGTATCTCGTCAAGAACATCAATCGGACCGTGGACCGTCACAGCTCGTCCAACCCCCACGATGTCGCCGAGGTCGGGGAGTGGATCTACTTCCTCGCCAACGAGGGCGAGTACACCGGCCAGGCCCGCATGCCAGACGCCGTGTGGCGCACGGACGGCAGCGCAGCTGGCACCGCGGCGCTGCACGACCTCGGCGTCGACGTCGGCCGGCCGTCCCACATCCTCTCGTTTGGCGACGTGTTGATCGTCGCCTCCGAGTCCGGTCTGTGGCGCACCGACGGCACCCCCGCCGGCACTTCGCTGCTGGGTGCCGGGCTGGCTTCGGAAATGGTAGCGGCCGGCGGGTCGCTCTTTCTTGTCATGGATGAGACCCTGCTGGTCAGCGACGGCTCGCCGCAGGGCACGCATCGCGTGTCGGCTCCGGAAGACCTCTATATGCCGAGGCATCTCGTCGCTTTTGGCGATGGGATCCTGTTCACCGGTTGCGAGGCGACGCATGGCTGTGAGCTCTGGCACTCGGACGGCACGGCGGCAGGCACGGGCATGGTCGCCGACCTCTTTCCAGGCATCAGCGATGGATTGAACGACCAAGACGGCGAATTCCACTCCGCCATCCTTGACGGCGTGCTGTACTTCCGCGCCCAGTCGCCGGAGGCCGGCTCGGAGCTGTGGCGCAGCGACGGTACGCCGGCCGGCACGCGACGCGTCACCGATCTGAATCCCGGGCCGGGCAACTCGCTTTACGACTGGGACTTCGCCGGGTTTGCGGTCGCCGCCGATCAGCTCTTCTTCATCGCCTCCGAGCCGCAGCACGGTGCGGAGCTGTGGCGCACCGACGGCAGCGCCGCCGGGACGGCATTGGTCGCCGATCTCGTTCCCGGCGTCGACGGCATCTTTGGCAACTGCCCCGCGCAATTGACGCCGGTGGTCGGCGAGGGGCTGTATTTCATCACCTGCGGCGGCGTCGAGCCGTTCGTCCTCTGGCACACCGACGGCAGCGCCGCGGGCACTCGCATCGTGGAGTCCGACGTCGGTCCGGCACTCAGCAGCTTCGGAGGCGATCTGTACTCGGCGCGCTGGAACGATCATGGCTCGCTCGACTTCCTGCGGCGCGCCTCCAGCAGTGCGACGCCGACGCACTTAGCCAGCGGGTTCACCGATGTCACGGCCATCTTCACCACCAGCCGCGGCGTGTTGTTCGACGGCTCGACAGCGGCCGTCGGCAATGAGCCGTGGTGGAGCGACGGCACCGCTGCCGGGACCTATCTGCTGCACGACATCCGCGGCGACGATGCCGGCTCTTCGCCGGACGAGCTAACCGCGCTCGGCGCCACCGCGATCTTCACCGCCGACGACGGCGTCCACGGCCGCGAGCTGTGGCGCTCCGACGGCAGCGACGACGGCACGGCATTGATCGCCGACATCGCCGCCGGTGTCGCTGCCTCCGCGCCGACGCAGCTGATCCAACTCGGCGACGGCGTGCTGTTTACCGCCGACGACGGCGCGCACGGCCGCGAGCTGTGGCGTACGAACGCCAGTGCCGCGGGCACGACACTACTCGCCGACATTATGGCGGGCACCGCGTCGTCGGCGCCCGACCGCTTTGCGATGGTCGACGGCCTGCTGCTCTTTTACGCCGACGACGGCGTGCATGGCCGCGAGCTGTGGCGCAGCGACGGCACCGCGAGTGGCACCGCGCTCGTGGCGGACATCCAAAGCGGTCCGGGCAGCAGCAACCCGGCCATCGACTGCTGCGCGGACCAGGTCGTGTGGAAGGGCGCTCTTTATTTTACCGCCGACGACGGCGTCTCGGGTCGCGGGCTGTGGCGCAGCGACGGGACGATGGCCGGCACGCATCGAGTCATCGATCTCGCACCCGGCGCAGCGTCCAGCAACATCGAACGGATGGTCGGCGCGCCGAGCGGCCTCTATTTCGCCGCGCTCGACGACGCCTTGTGGCGCAGCGACGGCACAGAGGCCGGGACCGTTCTGGTCGATGCGAGCGATCGATACTTCTATCAGGCGAGTGTCGCCGGCGACGCGCTCTACGCGTCGGCCTACGACGACTACGTCGAAAGCGTCTGGCAACTCGACGCCGGCGGCGGTCCGCAGATCGTCGCCGTCGACACCGAGCTGCTGCCGCTGTTCGCCGTCGGCGATCAGCTCTTCGGGCTGACCCAATTCGGCGACGTCTGGCGGTTGCATTACGGTCCTATCCCGACGGTGCAGTACGTCGACCGGTTCACCGGCGTGCACGTCATCGATCGCCGTATAGTGTTGTACGACGATCTCGAGCACAGCCTGTGGACGCTCAGAGCCGATGCGGCAAACAGCTATCCCGTGCAGACGCTACCGGCCGCCGAGCGCCGCGACAGCGTCGACGAGGACCCGTCCGGCTTTGTACGCGTCGGACACAAGATCTTCTTCAGCGCCGCCACCAGCGACATTGGCTCCGAACTGTGGGCCATACCGGTCGACGCGCTGCCGGAGATATGCGGCGATACCTGCGAGTCGGTCGAGACTCCCAGTCCGAGCGCCAGCCCGACACCGACAGCCACACGCGCGCCCACCACGGCCACGGCGATACAGAGCAGCAGTGGTTGCCAGACCGGCGGTGGTAGTGATGGCGGTGCCTGGGCGCTCGTCGCGGCAACGCCTCTGCTGCTGCGACGGCGCAGGCGCTCACCCGCTCGGGTCACCATACTCCGGCTGCGCGTCCGTTGAACGATCGGCCAGACGCGCTGTCGACAACCCGAAGGCGCCGGCGGTACCCCAGCGACGCGGCGGCGCGCGGTGCACGTCCGGAGCCTCGTTTTTCAAACATCGAACGGAGCGGCTATCCTCCGCGCGTGCGCAGCCGCATTGCTCTTCTCCTCCTTGTCCTCGCCGCACCCGCGCCTGCAGCGACGCGACCCGTCGATCTGCCGATGCAGCTCGACCATGCTTTCATTCGCCGCATGCTGGTCGAGCAGGTGTACACCGGCCAAGACGAGAGCACGCGCGTGTGGGACGACGGCTCGGGCTGCAACTTCCTGATCCTGTCGCATCCGCGCGTCGACGCAGTCGACGGCAAGCTGCGCGTCACCAGCAACGGCCAGGCGCGGATCGGGACGTCGGTCGGCGAGAAGTGCCTGAACGTCATCGATTGGAGCGGCACCGTAGAGGTGACCGAGCGCGCGACGCTCGATGCCGACGCGCCGGTGGTGCGCTTCCAGGTCGTCGACTCGCAACTGTTCGGCGAGGGACATCGCAAGCGCGTCACCGGCACGCTGTGGGATTGGGTGAAGCAGTACGTGCATCCGCGCTTCGAGGCGGCGACTATCGATCTGCGCCAGCCGCTCGACGAGCTGCGCACGTTTCTGCCCGATGTGCTGCCGGGCGACGGCGGCGCGCGCGCGCAGCAGTTGATCGACTCGTTGCGCATGACCGACGTCGTCGTGGTCGACAGCGGGGTGCGCGTCAATTTGCGCTTCAACGTCGACGAAGCGGGGTTGAACGAGCAAGTGCTGCCGCCCGAGCCCGAGCCGACGCTCAATCCCGACGAGATCGCGGCGTGGAAGGCCGCCTGGCAGCAGTGGGACGCCTTCGTCACCTACGTCATCAAGTATGCCGCTGGCGACACGGTCGCCGCCGACGACCGGCAGGCGTTGTTCGATGTGCTGGTCGAGGCCCGCTACGACTTGGTCGAGGCGCTCGCGCCGGCGCACGCAGGCGCGCCCGATCCGGTGCGTCCGTTGTTCCTCAAGACCTGGAAGCGCCTGGCTCCGGTCATGCGGCGCGTCAGCCTCGGTCTGCCCGGCGAGCAAGCGCTGCACTACGTCAGCTTCATCGCCGCGGCGGATGCGGTGCGCGCCATCGATCAGCTCGGTCCGGCCAGCGGCATCGATCTCACCGCCGACGGCTTGCGGCGCTTGGCCCGCATGGTCGCGCCGGCAGGCGGCGGGGACCCGCTGCAATACGATACCGACGTCGATCCCGAATTGCGCGAGCGCTTCGGCTTCGGCCCGCCGTTGCCGACGCCCGAGGACAATCCCGATGTCGACCTGAGCTGGCTGTGGCCGGCGCCGGCGTGGGGCGCGAGCGATCTGGCGTCGCGCTTGAACCACTGGGTGCCGGGCGGCGACGAGCTGCCGCAGTATCTGCCGCTGGTGCGCGACCTGTTGAACGACACCGCCGCGCAGACGCTCGCGGCGCAGACGCTGGGGGCGGAGTTTCATCAGCTCTATCGCTGGCTGGTGTTGGCGACGGCCTGGAAGGAAAGCTGCTGGCGGCAGTTCATTCGCCTGAACGGCCGCGTCGTGCCGATGCGCTCCGGCGTCGGCGCCGTCGGCATCATGCAGGTGCTGCCGCGCGTGTGGCGCGGCTTCTACGACCCGAAGGGCCTGCAAGCCGACATCGGTTACAACGCGCACGCCGGAGCCGAAATTCTGCTTCACTATCTGCGCGACTACGCCATCGCCAAAGGCGAGCAGACTGCGACCGGACAGATCGACAACCTGGCCCGCGCCACCTACGCGGTCTACAACGGAGGCCCGGGACACTTGCAGCGCTATCGCAAAGGCACGACCAAGCGCAGCCTGCGCGACATCGACGAAGCGTTCTGGGACAAGTACCGGCGCGTCAAAGCCGGCGACGAGCTAGCCGTCAAGGAATGCTGGGGCCCGTGAAGGCCGCAGCGGCGTAGTCCACGAGAGCATTCAGCGGCCAGCCGGCGCTTTGCGGAGCGTCCAACCGGCCTGCATGCGGTGCGTGGCCGTTCGCTGAACGCTGACGGCGTTCCCGGGTACCTCCGCTCAGACGGCCGGCAGCGTAAAGCCGACCGTCGCACCGCCGCTGGTGTTCTGGCGCGCCCACACCGCACCGCCGTGCGCCTGCACGATCGACGCGCAGATCGACAGGCCGAGGCCGAGGCCGCCGCGCTTGGTGGTGAAGAACGGCGTGAAAATCTCGTCCGCCGCCGTGACGGGAAGGCCGATGCCCGTGTCGCAGACGCTGACGGCGATCTCGCGGCCGTTGCGGAGCATCGACGCGATGGCGAGGTCGCGGACGCCGTCCGCCGACGCGAGCATCGCCTCGACGGCGTTCTGCAACAGGTTGATCACCACCTGCTCGACTTGCACGCGGTCGACCTCGACGGGCAGGGGGCAGCTGGCGAGCGCCAGGTCGAGCTTGATCGAATGGTGTGCGAGATCGGGCTCGACCAAGCGCAACGCGTCGCGCAACACGTCGTTGGCATCGCAGCGCTCAAGCGCCGCTTCGCTGCGCGCCAGCAGGCCGCGCAAGCGGTGCAACACCGCGTCGGCGCGCACGGTCTCGGTGACGATGGCTTGCGCCGCGTCGCGCATGAGCACCGGATCGATGAAGCCGCGCTCGAATCGAGTCACCATCCCGTTGGCGAAGTTCGCAATCGACGCCAGGGGTTGATTGATCTCGTGCGCCACCTGCGCCAGCGTCTCACCGAACGTCGCGATGCGCATGCGCTGCGCCAGCTCGGCTTGCTGGCGGCGCGTCTGCTCTTCGAGCTGCTTGCGCGCAGTGATGTCCTGCACCTGCGAGACGACGTATTGTCCGACGCCGTGCGCATCGCGCACCAGCCAGGTCGTCGAGCGGCCCCACAAAATACTGCCGTCGCGATGCAGATAGCGGCGCTCGATGTCCCATGTCGAGATCTCGCCTTCCAACAAGCGCTGCAGCTGCTCGAAGGTCGCCACCAGATCGTCCGGATGCGTCAACTGCCACGTCGGCAGCGCCACCATCTCCGACTCGCTGAATCCGAACATGGCGCAGATGGCGGCGTTGACCCGCAAGATCATGCCCTGCACCGACACCAACAACATGCCGATCGGCGCGTAGTCGAACGCCTTGCCGAAGCGTTCTTCGCTGTCGCGCAGCGCGCGCCGCGTGTCGGCGTCGCGCAGCTCGCGCTCGATGGCCGGCCCGAGGCGCGCCAGCGCGTGCTTGGCGACGTAGTCTTTGGCGCCGCCTTTCATCGCGGCGATGGCGCCGTCTTCGCCGAGATCGCTGGAGACGATGATGATCGGCGCGTCGATGTCGCGCTGGCGCATCAGCGCCAGCGCTTGCGGGCCACCGAAGCCCGGCATGCGCCAATCGCACAGCACGATCTCCCACGGCGCGTCGAGCGCCTCTTCGAGGTCGGCTTCGCTGCACACCCGGCGCGCGCTCGGCGAGTAGCCGGCCCGCTCGATCGCGAGCAGCAGGAGCTCGGCGTCGGTCTCGGAGTCCTCGACCAGCAAGACGCGCAGCGGCGTTGCCATTCCCTTAAGGGCTATCGGCGCGCCGTGAGTCGCGCAAGTTCGAAAGATGTGCCGATCGCCAATCACCCGGCGCGTCGCATGCGCACTGGGCACGCGGCCAGACGATTGGCCGGCGTGCCGCCCGGCATCAGAATGCTGTCGGCGATCGACTTCAGCCAGGCCCAGAACGGTGCGCAGTCGGGCATCCGGCGCCCCGACATGCCGCTGTGCGAGCCGCTCAATTGTGCAACAGCAAGTGGCAGCTCGGTGGCAGCTGACGGATGAGCCCGTTGATGACGTGGCCGCGCAGCAGGTGGTAGACGGCATTGCGCCGGCTGACCCCCATCATGACGGTGTCGACGCCGAGCTCGCGCGCCGCGCGCGCGATGCCTTCGGCGGCACTGTAGGAGATCGTCCACACCGGCAGCAGCGTCGCGCCCTGTCCCTGCGCGACGCGCGCCGCGAACAGCAGCGTCTCGCGCCCCTCTGGATCCGGCTCTTTGGCGGCGCTGCCGACGAACAAGCCGGGTCGCTCTTCGACATAGACGGCGTAGACGGTGTTGCCGCCGCGCCCGCGCTCACGAATGATCGCCTCGTTGACCAGATCGGCGTTGAGGCCGCGCAGCGCGACCAGCGTGCGCGACGGGTAAAGCAGACGCAGCTCCTCGGCATCGTTCAGGCTGATCAGCTCGACGACCTCGTCGCTGACCTCGTGCGCCCGTACGATGCGCGCCGTTGCGCGTTTGTTGACGAACGGCAGGCGATAGAAGAAGTCGTGAAAGCGCTTCTGCTGCGCGCCGACGGCGATCATCATGCCGACGGCGGTCAAGCCGCCGCCGAAAAAGGTCGCCAGCTGCTTGGTCACGAGGTTCACCGACCACGACACCAGCACCATCGCGGTGGTGAACACGCCGACCCAGAAGAAGGCGCCGCGTTGTCCCTCGCGCCAGCGAATCACATCGACGCCGAGCGAGCTGAGCACGAATGCGCCGAGCAAGCCGAAGGCGTACATCTCGCCCAGGATCGTCAGGTCGCCGGCCGTGCCGATGACCACCACGACCGGCACGATGGTGGCGATGAAGATCGCCCAGTGCGGCGTGCCGAAGCGGCGGTTGCGGGCCGTAATGAAGGCCGGGAAGAAGCCGGCGCGCGCCAGCGCCAGAAACACGTGGTAGCCGCCGATGATCGCCGTGTTGGCGGCAAACAGCAGCAGCACCGAGGCGGTCAGCACGACCGCGACCTTCACCGGCAAGCCGCCCCACATGGCGCCCAGCTCGGAGATGAAGCGCTCGGTCTCGTGCGCCTTGAGCGCTTCGGGGAGCAGGGCAACCGAGAACAGCGTCAGCAGCGGCGCGGTCACCACGACGGAGATGATGACCAGCATCATGCCGCGCCGCGCCGTCGGCTTGAGCGGTTCCTGCATGGCCGGGCTCAGCTGGCTGATGCTCTCCAAGCCGGAGAACGCCAGCCAGGCGCCGGCGAAGCCGACCAGGAACGTCGTCGGCGACAACGAGGCGCCCATCTTGAGGTGCTCGCCGATGATGCGCCACTCGGGCGGTCCGATGTGCCACCAGGTCACGCTGATCACCACCAGGTCGACGAGCAGCGCGCAGATGGCCATGAACAGCGAGATGATGGCGCTCTCGCGAATGCCGACGAGGTTGATCGCGGCGAGCAGCAGCAGCGCCCCGACGCTGAGCCCAATGATGTGCGGATCGAGCGCCGGGAACAGACTGCCGAGGTAGTTCATCCCCGACACCGACGAGATGGCGGAGGTGAGGAAGTAGTCGACCGTGATCAACATCCCGCCGAAGCAGCCCCAGCGCGGATTGAACGCCTTGGTCGCCACGGTGACGACGCCGCCGCCTTCCGGATTGCGCCAGCAGATCTCGACGTATTTCGAGGCCAGCAAGAGGAACCCGAGCGTCGTGCCGAGAACGAAAATCGGCGCGGCGGCGCCGACCTGCCCGTAGAGGATGCCCGGCACGTAGTAGACCGAGGTGCCGATGTCGCAGAACACGACGGCCCATACGAGCAGCGCCGAGAGCTGCTTGGGCTGTGCTTCTTGATGCGCAGCGGGCGGCCGCCCGGCTGCGGCGACCGCCGGCCGTGCGCTCTCGCTCATGCGCTCGCCGCCGCTCGCTCGACGCTGGAAGCAAGATAGTCCATCGAGAACCGCAATCCCGGGAACAAGCTCGGCAAGCGAACCAAGTTGGCGACGAAGACGCCGGTGGCAAAGCGGTCGAGCCACGAGGACAGCGGCCACCCGAGGTGCACCGTGATCTCGCGCCCGCCGAACTCCTCGACGATGAGCTGCAGCATCGCCGTCATGCTGCGGAACACGCCGGCGGGTTGCACCGGGAAACGATGATGCGCCGGGCCGAGCTTGTCCGGCAGCCCGCGCCGCGGCGAGAAGAAGGTGATGAACGCCGTGCCGGGCTCGGCGTGGCGGATGTCGTGCTCGCCCGGGCGGCGGAAGTAGACGTGCAACGGGCCGTCCCAGTCGGCGAGCGACAGCAACATCTCCATCGGGTAATCGCTCTGCCGCACATGCTCGCGCTCGGGACCGTAGCGGCGCGAGAACGGGATCCCGGCTGCCAGCAGCGCCGCCACCACGATCGTCCACAACAGCATGCCGTACGGTTTGTGCACCGCCAGGTAGATGAAGCAGGCCACAAGGATGAACTCGAGCACCAGCGTCGCGGTGCGCGACGTGTAGTAGTCGCGGATGTCCTTGGTGCCGTGGAAGTAGCGGTAGATGAGCAGGCAGCCGACGTTGATGACGAAGCTGGCCAGCAGGCCGATGGCGTACATCTCGGCCAGGATCGTCTGCGATCCCGCCGTGATCAGGATGATCGCCGAGTACAGCAGGCCATTGAGGATGTGTACGCGGTACAGCGATTCGCGTCCGTTGGTCGCGATCAGCCAATCGAAGCGGTAGCGGTGCGCGACGCGCTCCAATAGCTCGCTCGACGCGACGTAGGCGGTGTTCACCGCCATGATCAAGATGATGCTGCCGAACACGCCGACGAAGACGCCGAACGGCGCGTTGCCGACCAGCGAGGCGTAGTGCGGGATCAGGTCACCCTCGTGCGACTGGATGTCGATCGGCGCGGCGAGCGCCAGCGCCGAGACCACCGGCGTCACGATCCCGACCGTCAGCGCCAGGAACCAATAGGCGCGCGAAATGTCGCGCCAGCCCTCGACCAGGCCGGCGGTCTGAATGACCGACTCGATACCCGAGTACGCCAGCACGCAGCTGGCGACGCCGATGGTGATGGCTTCGATGGCGTAGGCCCAGTCGTGCGACGTGAGGTCGTGGGCGACCGAGCGTGCGCTGTCGAAGATGATCCCCGGCGCCCCGGGCGTGATGTGCAGGAAGCCGAGCGCGATCAAGTTCACGAACACGAAGGCGGCGCCGATGAAGATGAAGAACGTGACGCGCGCGTTCTCTTTGATGCCGAGGATGTTCAGCCCGGCGACGCCCCAGATGATCGCCAGGATGAGCGACGGCCGGGCGATCGGGCCGAGGGTGACGAACGTCGTGCCGTTGATCACCGCGCTGACCGTCGAGATGCAGGCGGTGAGAATGTAGTCGACCATGATCGAGGCAACGGCGACGAACGAGACGCTCGGGCCGAGCACCATGTACGAGAACGAATAGACGCCGCCGCCGCGAATGCCGTTGAACTCGAGAATCTGCGCGATCTCGACCATGCGGCTCGACAGCAGACGCATCAGGATCGAGGTGAAGGCGATGAAGAAGATCGCCTGCGAGCCGATGAACCGGTGCGCTTCCGCCGGCGCGTAAAAGACCGACGTCAGCTCGTCCATCAGCGTGATGACGCCGATCGCGAGCCAGGTCGCGTACCAGCGCCCGCCCTTCGCGTAGCCGAGCAGGTCGCGCTTGCGCGCCAGAAGGACGAAGCCGACGAGCAGTCCGACGTTGAGGATCAGCAGGACGATATTGGACATCGGCGGGCGCGCGGTCGGGTCAGATGCGCCGCACTATCGCGGCTAGTTCATCGCTCATTTGTGGGTACACGCGAGAGCGCCCGGATCTCGCGTTCGCGGAACATGCCGAGTCGGCGTGCAGAGGTCAACTGGCCCCGCGGCCGACCGTGGAGTCGGCCGCGTTGACCCGTGGCGCGCGCCGCATATAGGTTGCGCCGGATTTATGAAGGCTTTTTCAATCCGCGCGCTGGTCGCGCTGTGCCTCGCCGCCGCCCTCGCCGCCTGCGCCAAATCGACCGACGAGATCCGCATCGGCGAATTCGGCTCGCTCACCGGCGGCACCGCCACCTTCGGCATCTCGACCCACGAAGGCGTCATGTTGGCGCTCGACGAGATCAACGGCGCCGGCGGCCTGCTCGGCAAGAAGGTCACCGTCATCACCGAAGACAATCAGAGCAAGCCGGAAGAGTCGGTGACCGCGGTCTTGAAACTGATCAAGCAGAACGAGGTCAGCGCCGTGATCGGCGAAGTGGCGTCGAGCCGCAGCCTGGCGGCGGCGCCGCAATGCCAGGCCAACGGCATCCCCATGCTGTCGCCCGCCTCGACCAACCCGAAGGTGACCGAGGTCGGCGACTACATCTTCCGCGCCTGCTTCATCGATCCGTTCCAGGGCTCGACCATGGCGCGCTTCGCGGTGAATCACCTGCACGCCAAGCGCGTCGCCATCCTGACCGACACCAAGAACGACTATTCGGTCGGCCTGACCGAGTTCTTCAAGAACACCATCAAGCAACTCGGCGTCGAGATCGTCGCCGAGGAGAGCTACAGCGAAGGCGATATCGAGTTCAAAGCGCAGCTGACCGCCATCAAGGCGACCAATCCGGATGTCGTCTACACCCCGGGCTACTACACGGAGTGCGCGTTGATCGCGCGGCAAGCGCGCGAGCTGGGTCTCGAGGCGGTGTTCCTCGGCGGCGACGGCTGGGACAGCCCGAAGACGGTCGAGATCGGCGGCAAGGCGGTGGAAGGGACGTACATCACCAACCACTACTCGCCCGAGGACCAGCGCCCCGAGGTGCAGAAGTTCCTCACCGACTACCGCGCCAAGTACAATGGCAAGACGCCTGACGCGATGGCGGTGCTCGGCTACGACGCGATGCAGATGATGGCGGACGCGATCCGCCGCGCCGGCTCGACCGACGGCGCGAAGATTCGCGACGCCTTGGCGACGACGTACAACTTCCCCGGCGTCAGCGGCCGCATCACCATGGACCCCAAGCGCAACGCCAAGAAGGACATCGTCGTCCTGCAGATCCGCAACGGGCAGTTCCACTTCGTCGAATCGATCCCGCCCGACGCCTGAGCGAGCCCACGGCCCCGTGGACCAGCTCGTGCAACAACTCGTCAACGGCCTTGCCTGGGGGTCGATCTACGCCCTCATCGCGCTCGGCTACACGATGGTCTACGGCGTGCTGCGCCTGATCAATTTCGCGCACGGGGACGTCTACATGGTCGGCGCGATGGCGGCCTTCTACTTGGCGCACTGGCTCGGCTTCGCCACCGCGCCGTCGCTGCCCGGCTTCATCATCGTCATGGTGCTGTCGATGATCGTCTGCGCGTTGCTCGGCGCCTTGATCGAGCGCGCCGCGTACCGGCCGCTGCGCCGGCAGCCGCGCTGGGCGATGCTGACGACCGCGATCGGCATCTCCATGCTGCTGGAGTACGGCGGCCAGGCGCTGTTTGGCGCCGATCCGAAGTTCTTCCCCCAGCTGATCGAGTCGGCGCCGGCGTTTCGCATCGCCGACGCGGTGGTGACCAACATCGACCTGCTGATCTTCACCGTTTCGCTGCTGCTGATGCTCGGCCTGCGCTGGTTCGTGTACCGCACCCGCACCGGCATGGCGCTGCGCGCCGTCAGCGTGAACTACGATGCGGCCGCGTTGATGGGCATCAACGTCGACACGATCATCGCGCTCACCTTCATGATCGGCTCGGCGCTCGCCGCCGCCGCCGGGGCCATGGTCGGCCTGCGCAACCCGAAGATCGATCCGCTGATGGGCCTGATGCCGGGCATCAAGGCGTTTGTCGCCGCCGTGCTGGGCGGCATCGGCAACTTTCCGGGCGCCGTTGCCGGCGGCCTGCTGATGGGCGTGTGCGAGACGCTGGTCGCGGCCTACATCAGCTCGACGTATCGCGACGCCGTCGCCTTCGTCATCCTCATCGCCGTCTTGCTGGTGCGTCCCGCCGGACTCTTCGGCACGGTCAGCGTGGAGAAGGTGTGAGCGGCGCCGCGTATGTGGCGCGCCGCAACGCGCCGCTGCTGGTCGCGCTGGTCGCGCTGGGACTGCTCGGCCTGGGGCTCACGCGCTGGCTCAACGGCTACTATCTGCAGATCGTCGTGCTCATCGGCATCAACGTCATTCTTGCCGCCAGCCTCAACCTCATCAACGGCATCACCGGCCAGTTCTCGCTCGGTCACGCCGGCTTTCTCGCCATCGGCGCGTACAGCAGCGCCGCGACGACGCTATTCATCGGCTTGTCGTCCACCGCCGCGCTGCCGCTGGCGTTGCTGGTCGGCGGCTGCGCCGCCGCGCTGGCGGGACTGGCGGTGGGCATTCCGACGCTGCGGCTGCGCGGCGACTACCTGGCGATCGCCACGCTCGGCTTCGGCGAGATCATCCGCGTCGTCATCCTCAATACCGATGCGGTCGGCGGTGCGCGCGGCCTCGGCGGCATCCCGATTCTCGCCGGCTTCGGCAGCGTCTACATCTGCGCCGCGCTGTGCCTGGTGATGCTGTGGCGGCTGGTCTACTCGCAGCGCGGCACGGCCTTCTTCGCGATTCGCGAGGACGAAGTCGCCGCCGCGGCGATGGGCATCGACACGACGCGCTACAAGATCCTCGCCTTCACCGTCGGCGCCTTCTGGGCCGGCGTCGCCGGCGGGCTGTTGGCGCACTTCATCGGCTACTTGCACACCAACTCGTTCACCTTCCTGCGCAGCGTCGAGATCGTCGTGATGGTGGTGCTCGGCGGCCTCGGCAGCCTCACTGGCTGTGCCCTGGCGGCGGCGATTCTGACCATCTTGCCGGAGCTGCTGCGTTTCGGCGCCGAGTACCGCATGGTCATCTATGCCCTGCTGTTGATCGCGATCATGTTGACGCGGCCTTCGGGCCTGATGGGCGGACGGGAGTTGTCGTGGCGTTCCTGGAGCTCGACACCTGCACGCTGAGCTTCGGCGGCCTGACGGCGGTGCGCGACGTCTCGCTCGCGGTCGATCGCGGCGAGCTGGTCGGCGTCATCGGACCGAACGGCGCCGGCAAGACGACGCTGTTCAACTTGATCACCGGCGTCTATGCCCCCGATCGCGGCGCGATTCGGGTCGCCGGGCAGCGCATCGACGGGCTGCCGCCGCACCGCATCACGCAGCGCGGCATCGCGCGCACGTTCCAGGGCATTCGATTGTTCCCCAACATGTCTGCCTACGAGAACGTCATGGTGGGTTACAGCCCGCGCGCCGGTGCCCTGCGCGATGCCGTCCTCGCCACTCCGCGAGCGGGCGAGACCCGGGCGCGCATCGCGGTGCAATGCGACGAGCTGTTGCGCCTGCTCGACCTCGGCGATCGCCGCGATGATGCGGCGCGCACGCTGTCGTACGGCGCCCAACGCCGTCTGGAGATCGCCCGCGCGCTCGCCACCGGCCCGCAGGTGCTGCTGCTCGACGAGCCGGCGGCGGGCACGACGCCGCACGAGAAGCTCGAGCTGACGCAACGCATCCGCTGGCTGCGCGACCACTTCGGCCTCGGCATCCTGATCATCGAGCACGACATGCGCATGATCATGGATCTGTGCGAGCGCATCACCGTTCTCGATCACGGCGAGGTCATCGCCTGTGGGGCGCCGTCCGCCGTGCGCCGCGACCGGCGCGTCATCGAGGCCTACCTCGGCCCCGAACAGCCCTGACGCGGCGATGTTGTTGTCGGTCGAAAACCTCGAGGTCGCCTACGGCGCCGTGCAGGCGCTGCAGGGCGTCTCGCTCACCGTCGCGCCGGGAGAGATCGTCACCCTCATCGGCTCGAACGGCGCCGGCAAGAGCACGCTGCTGCGCGCCATCAGCGGCTTGGTGCGCCCGCGCGCCGGCGCCATCACCTTCGATCGCACCGTGCGGCTCGACCACCTGCCAGCACACGCCATCGTGCGCGAAGGCATCGCGCAGGTGCCGGAAGGCCGCCAAGTGTTCGGCAACCTGACGGTGCGCGAGAACTTGCTCCTCGGCGCCTATCGGCACCGCGATCGGCAGGAGATCCGCGACACCATGGACCGCGCCTGCGCGCTGTTCCCGATCCTGCGCGAGCGCATGCAGCAGCCGGCAGCCACGTTGAGCGGCGGCGAGCAGCAGATGCTGGCGATGGGCCGCGCGCTGATGGCGCGCCCGCAATTGCTGCTGCTCGACGAGCCATCGCTCGGTCTCGCGCCGCTGATCGTCAAAACGATCTTCGACATCATTCGCGAGATCAACGCGCAGGGCACGACGGTCCTGCTGGTCGAGCAGAACGCGCATATGGCCCTGCGCATCGCGCATCGTGGCTACGTACTACAGACCGGCCGCATCGCGCTCGAAGAAACCGGCGCCGGCTTGCTGGCGCGTCCCGAAGTGCGCGCCGCGTATCTCGGCGAGTAGCCGCGACGATTGCGTCGCGAAGCCTGACAATACTTGGCATTGCGCCATGGCCTCTGAGCCAACACTGGCGGTCGAATGAAGCTGAACGGAAGGCGACAAGGGCGAGAGCCGCAGCACCGACATCGGCCGAAGTGTTGCGACATTTTCGCCAACGTGCCCGCGTCAGTCGAGCGCGGCACAGTCTGAGCGCGCGACGATGGACACTGCCCGCCGGGATACGTGATGGCGCAAACCGCCACCGTCTACACCTTTGAGATCCAGCTCAGCGATATGGACCGCGGCGTCTACGAATCGCTGGCGCTGCGCGTCGCCCGACAGCCGTCGGAAACCGAGCAATATCTGCTGACGCGGGTGTTCGCCTACTGCCTGGAATACGTCGAAGGCTTGGCCTTCTCGCGCGGCTTGGCCGAGCCGGACGAGCCGGCGCTGGCGGTGCGCGACCTGACCGGCGCCCTGCAGGTGTGGATCGACATCGGCGCGCCCGACGGCGCGCGCCTGCACAAGGCCAGCAAGCTGGCGCCGCGCGTCGTCGTCTACACGCACAAGGACGCGGCGCAGTTGGTGCGCCAATTCGACGAGGCGCACATCCATCGTGCCGACGCGGTCGAGGTGTACGCAATCGATCCCGCCTTGTTGTCTGAGCTCGCGCCGCGCCTGCAGCGCCGCATGGCCTTCTCGCTGGCGATCAGCGATCGCCACCTCTACCTGACGCTCGGCGACGACAGTCTTGGCGGCGCGGTGACGCGCCATCGCCTTGCGGGGGCGTGAACTGCTCGATGCCGGCGGAGTCGTGGCGCGGCGGCACACGCCGCGCGCGGCGTCGCCAGGGCATGTCGCGACCGCTCGTCGGAGTTTGCAGGAAGGCCGGGGCCGTGCTGCGTGGACGTGCCGAGACGCCTGGAAATTGCCGGCCGTGCCGACCGACATCGCCCTGCTCGATCGGTGGCTGATCGAGTGGGCCTACACGGACGAGTCCGAGCCCTCGATTCGAACAGCGATGCCCCACGCCTTGCCGAGCCAATTGAGGATGGCCGATTCGTGCGCGCCCATGGCGTCGGGTAGCGCCGCCTGCAGCAGCGCGCCGTAGATCAGCTCGCGCGCCTCCTGCCGCGCGATGCTCGGCAGGAAATTCTTCAATGCGGCTTCGTCGGGAAATCGGTCGGCGGCTTCGTCGGCCGCCTCGGCGTAGGCCACTTCGCCCACGTCGCTGACCACCTGCTGCACTTCCTCAACCTCGTCGTCTGAGATCGTCGCATTCGACTCGACCACCAACTCGAGCAGCGCCGCCAGCGCCACCCGCTCTTCACGCGTCAGATCACTCAGCTCCATGTGCTGCGGTTGTCGTCCGGCGCGGCGCGCCATGTCAACCGGCACACTGCGCGCCGAGGACCGCGACGCAGCATTCGCAGCGACCACCGCGTCGCTCCGGTGCAGCCGCAGCTGCCGTGCAGGTATGCGGTGCAGGTCGAGGATCGCGGTGGGCACGCGGCTACTTGTGGCGACCGTGGACCGCGACGCCGCGCCGTGGGACGTCCCACCTCCCGCAAACGCCCCGCTCAGGCCGATCGGCCCCGTCTCGGGCGTTGACCGCCAGCAGCCGCCCCTACTATGCCCCCCCGAGCGAGAGGGAGTTTGCCTGTGAACGACCTGCCCGGCGGCAGTTTCACCGAGCCACCGACCGCGTCGCAGCCTCAGGTGCTGCGTCGCCGGCGCGGAAACCTGTGGGGCGTGCCGTTCGGGTCCTTCATCATGGTCGCGCTGCTCGCGGTTCCTGCGGCGTTCGCCGAGAAGGCGACTGCCCCGTTTGACATCGCGACGCAATTTACCGGGAACCACGCGACGGTGCTGGTGCGCGCGAAAAGCGCGGTGCGAGACGTCGAGGTGGAGGTTTCCGGAAGCGAGGGCCTCGTGATCATTGGCGGCGAGTCGCGTCCGCCGCTCCAGGTGAAAAGTGTCCGGCGCGAGAGCATGGGGCAGGATGAGGTGATCAAGATCGAAGTTGATTTCACCCCGGGCGGTGCGCGCGGCCTGCTCGCCGTCGCAGCCGTCTGCGCCGGCGAGCCGGCTCTCGTGCGCGGGTTTTATCCAGGTGGGGCGGCGAAGGCCGGCGTTCCCCAGGCCGGCGCGGCGGCGACGGACGCGGGCGGGCCGACCCGGCCGGGGCCGGCAACTCTCGAATGGCCCATCCGTGCAAACGCGACGTTCGACGCCGCCCATGCGCACGCGCACGTGACCGTGACGACCACCCGGCCGGGCACCGACATCGTGGTCAAAGTCTACGGGCTCGATGGATTAATTGTCGCCGGCGGCACGGCGGAGAACGCGCTCCTCGTGCACACGGAACGCCGCGCGTCGCTCAAGCCGGGCGAGGCGATCGAAATCGATGTCGGCGTAAAGCCGGGCGAAGGCCAGTCGAGCTTGGTGGTTTCCGCGCAAGGCGCGGGCGTCGGCTCGGTCGTGCGGGACTTTCAAGTGGGCGAATTGAGCGAGGCGCAAAAGCGCGAGCGTCAGGCTGGCGTCACGGTCGATCCCGAAGGGGTGCCGATCAAGATCATGAATCCGTAGCCGACGCGGGCCCCGCGATGAATCGCGTCAAGCGCTGTTCGAAAAGCAGGAGGGAGCATGATCGCCACCCGCACACTCGGTCGCTGTGGACCGGAAGTCTCGGCCATCGGCCTCGGCTGCATGGGCATGAGCTGGAGCTACGGTCCGCCGAAGGACACGGCGGAGATGATCGCGCTGCTGCGCGCGGCAGTCGAGCGCGGCGTGACGTTCTTCGACACCGCGGAAGTGTACGGACCGCTCAGCAACGAGGAGCTCGTTGGCGAAGCGCTGGCGCCGTTCCGCGATCGCGTCGTCATCGCTACGAAGTTCGGCTTTGCGCCGGCGCACGCGGGCGAAGCGCGGTGGACTGGCATCGACAGCCGCCCTCAGCACATCAAACAGGCAGCCGAAGGGTCGTTGAAGCGGCTGAAGGTCGACGCGATCGACCTCTACTACCAGCACCGCGTCGACCCAAACGTGCCGATCGAAGAGGTCGCCGGCGCGGTGAAGGACCTGATTCGCGAGGGCAAGGTCAAGCACTTCGGCCTCTCCGAAGCCGGCGTGCAGACCGTTCGCCGCGCCCACGCGGTGCAGCCGGTCGCAGCGCTGCAGAGCGAGTATTCGCTCTGGCATCGCACGCCGGAGCACGAGGTGATTCCGACGCTCGAGGAGCTGGGCATCGGCTTCGTCCCATTCAGCCCACTCGGCAGGGGATTTCTCACCGGGCGTATCGATGTGAACACGCAGTTCGACCAGGGCGATATGCGCAGCTCGCTGCCGCGCTTCGAACCGCAAGCGCGTGAAGCCAATCGCGCCTTCGTCGATCTGCTCGCCGCGATCGCCGCACGGCACCACGCGACGCCGGGCCAGATCGCCCTCGCCTGGCTGCTGGCACAGAAGCCGTGGATCGTGCCGATCCCTGGCACCACGCAGCCGTCGCGGCTCGCGGAGAACATCGGCGCCGCGCACGTCGAGCTGAGCGCGGCCGACCTACGCGAGATCGAGGCGGGAGTCTCGCAGCTGACCGTGCAAGGGACGCGCTATCCCGACAGGCTCGAACGGCTGACCGGTCTCTGAACGCGAGCAGTTGTCCTGCGCGCGGCCGTGATGCGTGAGCGCGGCGAACGTCGGCCGATCTAAACGAGCTGCACCCCGCCTGGGCGGCGCCACGCCAACCGACCGGCCCGCACGCTCGCCTCCGCGGGCCTGGACTATCGCGGCGTCCGCCGGCGCGACCCGGACAAGGCGCTCTCGCCAGCCCATCCCGCGACAATCGCGCCGGTGTTGCACCCCGCGTGGGCAGACCTTGCGAGCGGCTGATTTCGCAGAACTTTCGGCTGACTTTCGGGACCTCCACCGTCCTCAAGGGGCACAAAGGGCGCGGAGGGAATGCGATGATGATGAATTGCTCTCGAAAGAGCGCCGGGCTGGGACGGACCGCTTGGACGTGGATCGCGCCCGTGCGTCGCCTCATCGCGCCCGCGCTGTGGCTGGCGTTCGCGGCCCCTCCCCGCGTGTCGCTCGCGCAACAAGTGACCGGCACGCTGGGCTCGGCCAGCGCCACCACCACCATCAGTGGAAAGCAGCTGCCGGCGCCCGATCCGGCATTCGGCGGCCTGATAGAGATGAAAGCCGCCGACTCGAAACCCTGGTGGCCGCCCAGTATCGTGCCTCCGAAGGGCGCTCCCAACGTGCTGCTGATCATGACGGACGACGCCGGCTTTGGCGCGCCGAGTACGTTCGGCGGCGTGATCGCGACACCGGCACTCGATCGCATTGCGAACGCCGGGCTGCGCTACACGCAATTTCACTCCACGTCGCTGTGCTCGCCGACGCGAGCGGCGCTCATCACCGGACGCAACCACCACGTCGCCGGCTTTGGCGTCGTCGGTGAAGCGGCAACCGGGTTCCCGGGCTACGACTCCGTCATCCGACAGAATACGGGAACGATCGGCACCATCCTGAAGGAAAACGGCTACGCCACTTCGTGGTTTGGGAAGGACCACAACACGCCTTTCTACCTCGCCAGCCAGGCGGGACCGTTCGATCAATGGCCGAACGGGATGGGCTTCGAGTACTTCTATGGCTTCATCGGCGGTGACACGAGCCAGTGGCAGCCGAACCTGTTCCGCAACACCACCGCTATCTATCCCTTCCAGGGCAATCCCGGCTGGAACCTGACCACGGCGATGGCCGACGACGCGATTCAGTACATGACGCAGCTCAAGGAAATCGCGCCCGAGAAACCCTTCTTCGTGTACTACGTTCCGGGCGGCACGCACGCGCCGCACCATCCAACGCCGGAGTGGATCGACAAGATCAGCAGTCAGCACCTCTTCGACGAGGGTTGGAACAAGCTGCGCGAGACGATCTTCGCCAACCAGAAGCGCCTCGGCATCATGCCCGCCGATGCCAAGCTCACGCCGTGGCCGAAGGAGCTGCCGGAGTGGGACTCGCTCAGCTGGGATGAGAAGAAGCTCTTCATCAAGCAGGCCGACGTCTACGCGGCGTACCTTGCGTACACCGACCACGAGATCGGCCGCGTGATCCAAGCCGTCGAGGACATGGGCGAGCTCGACAACACGTTGATCATCTACATAGCCGGCGACAACGGCGCGAGCGCGGAGGGCATGCTGAACGGCACGCCGAATGAGTTCACGACCTTCAACGGCATCGCGGTGCCGGTCAAGGATCAGTACCTGTGGTATGAGTTCTGGGGCTCGGAACGGACCTTCCCACACTATGCCGCCGGGTGGGCCTGGGCGATGGACACGCCCTTCAAGTGGACCAAGCAAGTTGCCTCACACTTCGGTGGGACGGCGCAGGGCTTGGCGATGTCGTGGCCCGGCCACATCACCGACGTCGGCGGCATCCGCAACCAGTTCCACCACGTCATCGACATCGTGCCGACGATCCTCGATGCCACCGGCATCACGGCGCCCGACACCATCAACGGCGTGGCACAGCGGCCAATCGAAGGGGTGAGCATGACCTACACGTGGGACAAGGCGCATGCCGACGCTCCCACGACGCACACCACGCAGTACTTCGAGATGCTCGGCAATCGCGCCATCTATCACGACGGGTGGCTGGCGGCGACGACGCCAGTAACCATTCCGTGGGCGTTGAACACGGCCCAGCCGCCGGACGTGATCAGCGGCTACCAATGGGAGCTCTACGACGTCCAGCACGACGTCACCGAGGCCGATGACCTGGCCGCAAAGCAGCCGGACAAGCTCAAGCAGCTGCAAGACATCTTCTATAGCGAAGCGAAGAAGTACGACGTGCTACCGCTCGACAACTCGACGCTGGCCCGCTTCCTCACACAGCGCCCGAGCGCGACCGCCGGCCGCACGACCTTCACCTATGCAGGCCGCTTGAGCGGTGTACCGGCCAGTGCCGCGCCGAACATTCTGGAGAAGTCCTACACCATCACCGCCGAGGTCGAGATCCCCGAAGGCGGCGCGGAAGGTATGATCGTCACGGAAGGCGGCCGCTTTGGCGGCTATGGATTGTTCCTGAGCAAGGGCGAGCTTGGAATCGGCCGCGGTAAGGTGGTCTTCCTCTACAATTTGCTCGATCTGAAACGGACGGCCTGGGAAGGGCCGGAGCTCGATCCGGGCAAACATACGATCGTCTTCGACTTCAAGATCGACGGCACCGGCTTCGGCAAGGGCGGCACTGGCGTGCTGTCGGTCGACGGCAAAGTAGTGGCGACAAACTCGATGGATCACACCACGCCCATCATGTTCCCAGAGGACGAGGACTTCGACATCGGCGAAGACACTCGCACCCCATTGGCGCTGGTCGAATACCGCTACGATTGCCCGTTCACCTTCACCGGCAAGATCAACAAGCTGACGTTTGACCTCGGTCCAGCGCAGTACACGGAACAGGAGCGCCAGCAGCTGCCGGCAATTGCCGACCGGGTGGCGCGGGCGAAGGACTAGCGGTCTGCGTCAGAAGTTCGCTGCCTGTGAGGGCCGGCGACATGGGTGGCGAACTTCAGACGCAGGAAACTAGCTAGCGGCGACAAGTGGTCGTGGCCGTGCGCGCAGGAGTCCTGGGACGGGGCCCTCGCGCCATACCCGCATGAGGCCGTCAATCGCCGACTAGTCGGGACGCAAGCGGTCGATTGGACCACCGAGTCTCTGCTAGTCGGCAGCGACGTCGGCGTCTCCGAGCGCACCTAGGCAAGCTCGGGGAGGCGACCCAATTGAAATGAACGGCAAACGAGCGACGCAACTGTTCATCGACGGCACATGGCACGACGCGACCGGCGCGGCGCGCTTTGCGGTCCACGAGCCGGCGACCGGCGCCGAGCTGGCACAAGTCGCCGACGCTGGCGTCGACGATGCCATCGCCGCGGTCGCCGCGGCGCATCGCGCCCAGCCGGGCTGGGCGGCAATGGCTCCGCGCCGGCGCAGCGACGCGCTCCGCCGCGCCTTCGAGCTGATGCTGGCGCGCGCCGAAGACCTCGCCGAATTGATCGTGCGCGAGAACGGGAAACCGATTGCCGAAGCGCGCGGCGAGGTGACGTACGCGGCGGAATTCTTCCGCTGGTTCTCCGAAGAGGCGGTGCGGCTCGACGGCCGCTTCGCCAGCGCGCCGAGCGGCACCAACCGCATGCTGATCACGCACCAGCCGATCGGCGTCGCGCTGCTGGTCACGCCGTGGAATTTCCCGGCCGCCATGGCGACGCGCAAGATCGGGCCAGCCCTCGCCGCCGGTTGCAGCGTGGTGTTGAAGCCGGCGACCGAGACACCGCTCACCGCGCTCGCCGTCGCCGCGCTGCTCGCCGAAGCCGGGGTGCCCGCCGGCGTGGTGAACGTGCTGCCGACGACGCGCAATGCGGAGGTGGTGTCGGCAATGCTGGCCGACACCCGCATTCGAAAATTGTCGTTCACCGGCTCGACCGAGGTCGGCAGGATCCTCCTCGCGCAGGCCGCCCGACGCGTCGTGAAGTGCTCGATGGAGCTCGGCGGCAACGCGCCATTCATCGTCTTCGCCGACGCCGACGTCGACGCAGCATTGGAAGGCGCGCTGATCGCCAAGCTGCGCCACAACGGCGAGGCCTGCACGGCCGCCAATCGCTTCTACGTGGAGCGGCCGGTGGCAGAGGCGTTCGCCGAAAAGCTGACAGCCCGCTTCAGCTCCCTCACGCTCGGCAACGGCCTCGATCCCGACGTGCAGCTCGGCCCGCTGGTCGACGCGGCGACGCGCGACAAAGTCACACGCTTGGTCGACGCCGCGGTGGCCGCCGGCGCGCGCGCCCGTAGCAGCGGTCGCGTGCCGGACGGCGCAGGCTTCTTCTATCCGGCGACGGTACTCGATCGGGTTGCGCCGGATTCGCCGATCCTCGCGGAAGAGATCTTTGGGCCGGTGGCGCCAGTCGTCGCCTTCGATGACGAGGCGGAGGTGATCCGGCTCGCCAATGCCACCGAGTACGGGCTCGTCGGCTATGTGTACACGCGCGACCTGGCGCGCGGGTTACGCGTTGCCGAAGCGCTGGAATCCGGCATGGTCGGGCTCAACCGCGGCTTGGTATCCGATCCTGCCGCCCCATTCGGCGGTATGAAGCAGTCCGGTCTCGGCCGCGAGGGTGGCCACGAAGGCATACTGGAGTACACCGAGAGCAAGTACATCGCCGTCAGCTGGTGAGCGGCGCGCAGACCGCATGCAGCAGATTCTGGTCTACGGTGACTCGCTTACGTGGGGCATCGTGCCCAACACGCGGCGGCGGCTCGACTTCAGCGCCCGTTGGCCCGGCGTGTTGGAGGCGGCCCTGTTCGCCGCCCGACAGCCGGCGCGGATCATCGAAGACTGCCTGAACGGTCGGCGCACCGTATGGGACGATCCATTCAAGCCGGGCCGCAATGGTCTGGAGGGTTTGGAGCAGCGCATCGAGCTCAACTCGCCGCTCGCATTGGTCATCCTCATGCTGGGCACCAACGACTTCCAAGTCATGCACGCGCACGACGCGTGGCAGTCCGCACAAGGGCTCGCCGGGTTGGTACGCGCCATCCGCCGCGTCCCGATCGAACCGGACATGCCGCGACCGCCGATCCTGCTCGTCGCGCCGCCGCCGATCGCGTCGCCGCGCGGCCCGATCGCGGCGAAGTTCCGCGGCGCCGAAGAGAAGAGCCAAGGCCTCGCGGCGGCAATCGCCGCCGTGGCGCGAGAATACGACTGCAGGTTCTTCGACGCCGCGTCGGCCACGCAGTCGAGCCGCGTCGACGGCGTCCACCTCGACGCCGATCAGCACGCGATCTTGGGCAAAGCGCTGGCCGCAGCAGTGCTCGACGTATGGAGCGGCCGCCGACGGCTGCGAAGCGCATTTGGCGAACGGACTGCAGCGTTCGGCCATCGAGCGGATCATCGGCATCAGCTGGCTGTCCGATGCTGAAGGCTCGGGGCTGAAGCGCTGAAGGGGATTTTGTCGTCCACGCCTTCGTCCAAGGTTCCTCATTTTTTTTGTCACCAGGCGCAGAAAGTTATTGACCTTTAAATCCCATGGAAGTAGTAGGGATAGCGAATGACCGCCGCCGCACACCTCACCGCGATGTGTTGTTGTTGTACCTGGGCCTGGGAGGCTTCTCGCGCTGAGGGATGCGTGACGCTGGGTGTCGTCTGATCGACTGACGCTCAACCGATAACGGTAGACCGAAGGCCTGAGAGGCAACGCCTCTCGGGCCTTTTTCGTTTCGGGCGCTCGACGCCCTTCCCCGGCCGCCTGCCACGGTCTGCGGGCACAGCCCGCATCAATTCCAAGGAGAATCCATGCGCAACTTTCGCTACCTCGCCGCACTCATCGTCGCTCTCGCTGCCCCGGTCCTGGCCGACGAGACTCTCCTGAACGTCTCCTACGATCCGACGCGCGAGCTGTGGAAAGCGCTCAACAGCCAGTTCGTCCCGAGCTGGGAGAAGAGCAAGGGGCAGAAGCTGGAGATCAAGCAGTCGCACGGCGGCTCCGGCACACAGGCCCGCGCGGTGGTCGACGGACTCGAAGCCGACGTCGTGACGTTGGCGATGTGGCCCGACACCGATGCGATTCGCAAAGCCGGGCTGATCAACGCCGGCTGGGAAACTCGCTTCCCGAACAACTCGACCCCCTACAACAGCACCATCGTGTTCCTGGTGCGCAATGGGAATCCGAAGGGCATCAAAGACTGGGGCGACATCATCAAGCCCGGCGTCGAGATCGTCACGCCAAGCCCCAAGACGTCGGGCAACGGCAAGCTGGCCTTCCTCGCCGCGTGGGGGCAGGTGCTGCAGAGCGGCGGGACCGAGGCGCAGGCCAAAGATTTCGTCACCGAGCTCTACAAGCACACGCCGGTGCTCGACTCTGGGGCGCGCGGCTCCAGCGTCACCTTTGCCGAGAAGGGCATCGGCGACGTGCAGCTCACTTGGGAGAACGAAGCGTACCTGCAGCAGAAGGAGACGCCCGGTAAATTCGAGATCGTCTATCCCTCGCGCAGCTTCCTCGCCGAGCCGCCGGTGGCCGTCGTCGACGCCAACGCGACGCGCCACGGCACGACTGAGGCGTCCACCGCCTACCTCAACTTCCTCTACACGCCGGCCGGGCAAGACCTGATCGCGCAGAACTTCTATCGCCCGATCGATGCGACGGTCGCCGCAAAATACCGCAGCCAATTCCCGGACGTGAAGTTCTTCAAGATCGATGCCGTAGCGAAGGATTGGAACGATGCCTACGACAAGTACTTCGGCGACGGAAAAGTCTTCGACAGCATTTACAGCCAGGGGAAGTAGGCCGATGCGCCCGACCTACGCACACCTGAACCTGGTGATCGCCGACGATGCGCGGCCCGATCGGGCCCCGCACATGCCGCTGCTCGGATTGCTGTCCGGCCTCGCCCTCGCGCTCGCGATGTGGAGCGTCATCGGCTGGGTCGTACTCTCTCTGCTCGCCTGAGGATTGCGATGTCCGACGTCAACCGCCGCGTGCTGCCGGGTTTCGGGCTCAGTCTCGGCTACGCGAGTTTCTACATGGGCCTGTTGGTGATGCTGCCGCTCCTGGCGATCGTCTTGAAGTCCTCGACGCTCGGCTGGGAACAGTTCGCCAACGCCGTGTGGACGCCGCGCGCCCGCGCCGCCTATGGCCTGACGCTCGGCGCCGCATTCTTTGCGGCGGTTATCAACGTGCCCTTCGGCGTGCTCATCGCTTGGGTGCTGGTGCGCTGCCCCTTCCCGGGCCGGCGACTGTTCGACGCAATCATCGACCTCCCCTTCGCGTTGCCGACAGCAGTCGCCGGCCTGGTGTACTCGAGCCTCTACGTGCCGAACGGCTGGCTGGGTCGGTATCTCGTACCGCTCGGCATTCAGGGCGCATACTCGCGCCTGGCCATCGTGCTGGTGCTGACGTTCATCGGCCTGCCGTTCATCGTTCGCACCGTGCAGCCGGTGCTGGCCGATCTCGAAGCGGAGATCGAGGAAGCCGCGGCGTGCCTGGGCGCGTCGCGCCTGCAGACCTTCTGGCGTGTCCTGCTGCCGACGCTGTTGCCGGCCACGGTCACCGGCTTCGCGCTCGCCTTCGCGCGCGGCATCGGCGAGTACGGCTCGGTCGTCTTCGTCTCCGGCAACATGCCGTTCAAGACCGAGATCGCCCCGGTGCTGATCGTCGCCTCGCTCGAGTCGTTCAAGTACGCCGACGCCGCGTCGATCGCCCTCGTCATGCTGGCGATGTCGTTCTCACTGCTCGTCGCCATCAATCTGCTCGAAAGGTGGACCAAGCGTCATGGCTACGTCTGAGACCGCCATCGCGGTGCGCCGCGCCCAGGAAGATCCGGCGCTGGTGCGCGCGCTGCTCATCGCCATCGCGTTCGCCGTCGTCGGCCTGCTGGTGATCGTGCCGATGGTGAACGTCTTCTACCAGGCGTTCTCGCAAGGTCCGGGGGCGTACTGGAATGCACTGGCCGGCGACGCGGATACCCTGTCGGCGATCTGGCTGACGCTCAAAGTGGCGCCGACCGCCGTCGTGCTCAACGTCGTCTTCGGACTCGCCGCAGCCTGGGCGGTGGCGCGCTTCCGCTTTCGCGGTCGCGCGCTGTTCACCTCGCTGATCGATCTGCCGTTTGCGGTCTCGCCGGTGGTCGCCGGGTTGGCGTTGATGCTGATCTTCGGCCTACAGGGCTGGCTCGGCGCCTGGCTGCGCGAAGAAGGCATCAAGATCGTCTTCGCCACGCCGGGCCTGATTCTCGCGACCGCGTTCGTCACGTTCCCCTTCGTTGCGCGCGAGCTGCTGCCGGTGATGGAAGCGATCGGCGCCGACGAAGAGATCGCCGGCGTCAGCCTCGGCGCGCGCGGCTGGCAGATCTTCCGCAGCATCACGCTGCCGAACATCAAATGGGGCCTGCTCTACGGCGTCATCCTCTGCAACGCGCGCGCGATGGGCGAGTTCGGTGCGGTGTACGTCGTGTCGGGCCACATCGCCGGGCAGACCGACACCTTGCCCCTGCGCGTCGAGAAGCTCTTTCAGGAATACAACACGGTCGGTTCTTTCGCCGCAGCGTCGCTGCTCTCGTCGCTGGCGCTGGTGACCCTGGCGATCAAGACGACGCTGGAGTGGAAGACGCGGCGCGACCTCGCCTCGCGCGCCCGCGAAGCCGCTGGCGAAGCGGTCGCGGCGACGGCGCTCCAATCAGCCACGCCGACCACGGCGCAATCGCCGGTCGCCGCGCCCGACACCGCTGCGGCGCCGGCCGATGCGCAACCAACGTTACGGCTCGTGCAACGCGACAACGCGAGCGACGCCGGCGGTGCGCCGCACCGCCAGGAGGGAGCCGAGGTGGGCATCTCCATCCGCAACGTCAGCAAGCGCTTCGGCGACTTCACCGCGCTCGACAACGTCAGCATCGACGTGCCGCACGGCGCCTTGGTGGCGCTGCTCGGTCCGTCCGGCTCGGGCAAGACGACGCTGCTGCGCATCATCGCCGGGCTCGAAGCGGCCGATCAGGGCTCGATCCACTACGAGGACGTCGACACGACGAAGCGGTCGCCGCGCGACCGCAACGTCGGCTTCGTCTTCCAGCACTACGCGCTGTTCCGCCACATGACGGTGTTCGACAACGTCGCCTTCCCGCTGCGCGTGCGCAAATGGAAGCGGGCGGAGATCGAGCACCGCGTGCACGAGCTGCTGCGTCTCATCCAGCTGGACAACCTCGGCAAGCAAGTGCCGGGGCAGCTCTCCGGCGGACAACGCCAGCGCGTCGCGCTGGCCCGCGCGCTGGCCGCATCGCCGAAAGTGCTGCTGCTCGACGAACCGTTCGGCGCGCTCGACGCCAAGGTGCGCGCCGAGCTGCGCCAGTGGCTGCGCCGCCTGCACGACGAGATTCACGTCACCAGCGTGTTCGTCACGCACGATCAGGAAGAAGCCTTCGAGGTCTCCGATCGCATCGTGGTGATGAACCACGGGCACGTTGAACAGATCGGCACGCCCGAAGAGGTGTTCGAGCATCCGGCCAACGGCTTCGTCATGGACTTTCTCGGCAACGTCAACGTCTTCCACGGCCGCGTCGAAGGCGGCCGCGCCGTGGTCGGCGGTCTCGACCTGGCCTATCCGGAGTATCCGCACCACGAGGCCAAACCGGCCACCGTCTACGTGCGGCCGCACGAGCTCGAAATCGACCGCTACGCCGCCGGCCCGTCCAGTCTGCGCGCCGAAGTACTGCGCGTGAACCCGGCCGGCGCGGCGGTGAAGGTCGAGCTGATGGTGCGCGACTTCGGCGTACCGCTCAACGTCGTGCTCGCCCCCGAGCGCTACGGACAGTTGCAGATTCGCGCCGGCGACGACGTCTACGTGTTCCCCAAACGCGTGCGCGTCTTCGTCCAAGACTATTCGATTTGAGGAGGATGCGATGGCGGAAGCTCAGAGAATCGGTCGCGACGAGACGCGCGCCAGCCTGGCTCTCAGCAAGGTGCGTGAAGCGCTCGACGGATTGCGCTTCGGCACCGTGACGGTGGTCGTGCAGGACGGCGTCGTGGTGCAAGTCGAACGCACCGAGAAGGTGCGCCTCGCCCGCCCCTAGCGCCATTCGAGATGCCCACCCGGCACCGGGAGGCACCCACACGGCAACCCCTCGCGTCTGACTGGACCACCGGAGGTACGCGCATGACCCGCAACAGGAGCCGCACATGCGTATGTACCGTTTCATCGTTGTCCTCGCCGCCATGGCGCTTGCCGGCGCGGCCCATGCGACCGATCCGCCAGGATCGGCGCAGCAGAAGCCGGTGGTCGATCAGCTGCTCGACATCCTCAAGCAGAACAAACAGATCAGCGATCAGCAGTTCCGCGAGCTGAAGCAGAAGGCGGACGACGAGCGGCAGAGCGATCTGCACAAGGCGGCGGCGCCGGTCGCTACGCCGGTCGCGGTCGTCGCGGTCCCGACGCCCGCCGGATCGCCGCCTCCCGGCGAAACGCTGCGGGCGTACTATAAGAACGGTTTCTTCCTCGAATCGCCGGGCGGCGATTTCCGCATGCAGATCGGCGGCTACACCCAACTTGACTGGGCGGTCACCGATCCGGACAACGCCGTCCAGAAGTCGTTCAAGATCCCCGGCATCGGCACCGGCGTCGAGTTCCGCCGCGCCCGCCTGGCCTTGTCCGGTAACGTCTTCAAGAACATCGACTACAAGTTCGAGTACGACTTCGCCGAGCAGACCGGCGGCCAGCCGTCATTCAAAGACGTCTACGTCGGCATGAGCGATATCCCGCTCGTGCAGTACGTGCGCGTCGGACACTACAAGGAGCCGTTCTCGCTCGAAGAGCTGACGCCCGACAACTTCACCACGTTTCAAGAGCGCGGGTTGAACAACGCCTTTACCCAGCCGACCTCGAACGTCAGCGCGTCCGGCACCGACCGCAACACCGGTATCACGATTTACCAGACCTACTTCAATCAGCGCATGGAAGTTGCGGCGGGCGGCTTCCGCGCCACAGACAACTTCGGCGACGGCTTCGGCAGCGATTCACCGTACGACATTACGGCGCGCATCAGCGGCCTGCCGGCGTACGAAGCGGGCGACAACCTGGTGCACCTCGGCTTTTCGTACAAGCACCAGTTCCGTCACTACACGAAGAGCTTCCAAGACACGCTGGATTACGCGTCGCGACCGGAATCGCATTTGTTCCCGGCCAATCTGGTCAATACCGGTCAGGTCCCGACCGACGGCGACGACCTGATCGATCCCGAGATCGCCTTGGTGCGTGGGCCGCTGTCGTTCCAAGCGGAGTACACGTGGGCGTTTTTCGATCAGTCGAATCTCGCCTGCACCTCGGCGACGGCGTGCACCGCCAGTCAGAAGCCCGACCTGCAGTACAACGGCGGCTATCTGGAAGCGAGCTACTTCCTGACCGGTGAGAGCCGCGCCAGCTTCTATCGCACCAACTTCGGCACCTTCGATCGCGTCATTCCGATCAGCAACTTCAACGTCGACGGCTCGCACTGGGGCGCGTGGCAGCTCGCGGCGCGCATCTCGCGCCTCGACCTGACGTCGAAGAACATCCACGGCGGCGTGCTCGACGACGTCACCGCCGGTGTCAACTGGTACCTCAACCCGCTGATGCGCATCACGGTGAACTACGTGTGGGCGCACCGCGAAGAGATCGGCGACAGCAACATCGTCGAAGGTCGCTTCCAATTGGCGCTCTAGACGCCAACCGGATCCTCACCATGAACATCGCTCGCGACATCACGCAGTTGATCGGCCAGACGCCCCTGGTGCGGCTCAACCGCGTGGCGGGCGACCTCCCCGTCGAGATCGTCGCCAAGCTCGAGAGCCGCAATCCCGCGGCGAGCGTGAAAGACCGCATCGGCTTGGCGATGATCGAGGCGGCGGAGCGGCAGGGTCTGATCGAGCCCGGCCGCACCGTGCTGGTCGAACCGACCAGCGGCAACACCGGCATCGCCGTCGCCCTCGTGGCGGCGGTGAAGGGATATCGGTGCGTCCTGGTGATGCCGGATCTGATGAGCCATGAGCGGCGCGTGACCCTGCGCGCCTTCGGCGCGCGCCTCGTGCTGACGCCGGGTGCGCTCGGCATGCGCGGCGCGGTCGAGCACGCAGCACAGCTGGCGCGCGAGATCCCGCACGCGTTCATGCTGGAGCAGTTCAGCAATCCAGCCAATCCGGCCGTGCACCGCGAGACGACCGCGGAGGAGATCTGGCGCGACACCGACGGCGCCGTCGACACGGTCGTCGCCGGCGTCGGCACCGGCGGCACGCTGACCGGCATCGCCCAGGCGTTGCGGACGCGCCGGCCGGGATTTCGCGCCATCGCCGTCGAGCCGGCCAGCAGCCCGGTGCTGTCCGGCGGCAAGCCCGGTGCGCATCGCATTCAAGGGCTCGGCGCGGGATTCATCCCGGAGATCGTCGATCCGACGCTGATCGACGACATCATCCAAGTCAGCGACGACGACGCCTTCGAGATGGCACGCCGTCTGGCGCGCGAAGAAGGGTTGCTGGTCGGCATCTCCTCCGGCGCCGCGGTCGCGGCGGCGCGGCGCTATGCGCACCGGCCCGAAAATCATCGCAAGCTGATCGTCGTCATCATCCCCAGCTTCGGCGAGCGCTATCTCGCCACAGATCTTTTCGCCCCCTACCGCTACGCGGGCAGCGACGACCTGGACGACCTGTTGCGCGCTGACCCGCTCCTGCCCTCTTCTGTCCCCGCAGAAGAGGAATCGGAACGTGGTGATTCCGTGTCGACGCGACGGCACGGGATCGCCACGCCCGATCTGCGGAGCCACTCATGATTGTCGCCGTACGCCACACCGCAACCGACCAGCGCCAATTGGCAGCGCACGACGCCCGCGATCGCACGCTGCACGAGCAAGTCGAGCAGCATTTTGCGCTGCTGCTCAGCGCGCGCGAAGCGCGCGTCCTGCGCCTGCGCTTCGGCATCGGCCAACAGGCCTGCAGCGTCGCGCACGTCGCGCGGCGGATGGACATCCGCATCAGCACGGTGTTGCGACTGCAGGCGCGCGCCCTCGCCAAGCTGCGCGCCGACGCGTGCGGAAGCCTCGCAAAGACGCTGCTCGCCGCGGCGGACGCGCTCGGCGGAGCGCCGCGCCGCACATAGCATTTCGACATCGCCTGCCCCGGTGAGCATACCGTTTGGACTCCCTCTGGACGGTCGAGACCTCTCCCCCCCGGACGGTCTCGAGCCACTCATCGGGGTGGGCGATCCCCCAACGCACCGTGGCCTGGGGGATCGTCCGCCGGCAGTCAGTAGTTGATCTCCAAGTTGGTGAAGACTGCGTGCGTGTCTTGCGGGACGGTGTCGCCATCGTTGACGTACATGATGTTTTGACTATCCAGCGCGACCCGCATCCAGGAGAGCGGCTGCCACGCGACGCCGCCGACTAGGCGATCGAAGTCGAGCGGATCGTTGCCGACGTTCAAGTTCGGATACCAGCGCTGCCACATGCCGAACAGGCTGAACGGCCAATCGCCCAGGTTGATGTGGCCGAACACGCTGTAACCCTCGCCGATCGCGGTCGGGTTGAGGATGCTGTTGTAAAGCGTGTACAGCGGATTGGTGACGCCGTTGATCATCTGCCGCGGCGCCGCGCCGGTGAAGAAGTTGTTGAAGTTGTTTTCGTTGTACGTGCGGTCGTACTCGAACGCCAGAGCGCCGTATTTGCCGTTGTAATGCACGAGCGTCGCCAGTCGGCGAATCACCGCATCCGGCGTGTCGGGCGCTACGTTCGAATAGCCGTAGCTCATGAAAAAGCTCGCCCCTAGGTTCTCGAGTCCGGGATACATCGCTAGCGGATACGCGCTGATGCGCCCCTGCGGCGAGCGGTTCTCATTGAACTCGGCCGAGTGAAACGACGAGCCGTTGTAATAGCCGAGCCAGTAGTCGAGATAGCGGACGTTTTCGTATTTCACCGGCCCCATGATGGCGATCCCGAGATCCGTTGACGAGTAGGCGAGGAAGTTGAGTGGAACCAAATTGACGAAGCGATAGCCATACAGATCCTCTTCCCACGGGATCAGCGGATTCTCGAACTGGCCGACCTTGACGTTGGTATTGGTGAAGCCCGGCACGTCCTTCAAAGCGTCGAGATCTTTGAAGATGTTGTTGATCTGCAGGAAGCCGTACTTGAGGCGGAACGACAGATTGCCGTTCACGTTGGTCGCCACCTGCGAGCTGTTGGACGTATTGACCGCCGATGAAGCCGAGACCTCGCGAAAGATGTTGGGCGTGACGCGAATCGTAAATCGATCGCTCGGGTTCCACAGCAAGTTGATGTACGTGCGTGTGATATCGAACGAGTTGAAGCCGTCGTTGCCTGGACCGGGCGGTGTAATTTGTGTGAGCAGTTGTGGACCGTAGCCGGTATTCACATAATATGCCCAGTCCATATACATCAGGGTCGACAGCTTGAATCGCTTCATCCAGTCCGGCAACTCGCTCTGCACCGCCTGCTTGACCAGTGAATCCAGACTCGCCGTCGGCGTGCCCGGTGGCGCGGCCGCCGCGGCGACGGCCGGTGCCGTGGCCACCGGCGTACTCACGGCAGCGGCGCGTTGCTCCGCTCGAAACTTGTCCAGCTCTTGTTGTGAAATGACACCCTTTTTTACCAGCAGGTCGCCGAGATCCTCGGCCCCCGCCGACGGCGCGATCGTCAGCAGCGTCGCCGCAGCTCCGATGAGAGTCGCGAGCCAGCGCATGAGGCACCTCCCCTAGAAATTCGGATGTTTCGCGGACTGAAGCCGCGTGCGCCGATCCCGGTGCGACGTCGCCGAAGGCAGCACCGCTGCGGCGGCGTCGCGCAGCCCCCACTGCCCGGGCGCGGCGCGAACGAGAGCCGAGGGCCGCCGCGGATCGCGCCCGCGTGCGGCTACGGCTCTGGTGACTCAATGCCGGTGTGTCAGTTCTCGAACATCCGCGGCAGCTCCCAGAACTGCGGTGCACGGTCGATGTCCGTCAGGCTGACGGCGGTGGTTTGACCGTCTTCGACGTGTACTTGCACCTGGTGGAACTCGCCCATTGGATCGGTCTCGCCGATCAGGACGATGTAGTCGCCAGGCGTCAGCGGGGTCGGGTACTCCGTGTCGTTCCAAAGTTGCTCTACGTATCGGCCCTGCTGGTCGTAGACGTAGACGGGCGGATAGTGCTGCGGCTCGGCGTCGCCGGGACGTCCGATGGTGGGCGGTAAGGCAATGACCAGGTAGCCGCGCGCTTGTTGACGCGCCTCGACCCGTGCGGGTTGCGGCTGGATCGTCGCCGTCTCACCCATCCAGTTCACATTTCGTGGGGTACACCCGGCGGCCATCAGCAGCGTCAGTGCGATGCCGGCGGCGCGCGCCGGGCGCACGTGTAGATTCAACGGTCTGTGCATGAGCTGACTCCTTCCCCGTCCTGGCTAGCGCCGGACAGGGCTCAGTCGGGGTGCCGGTCGACAGTACGCGCCCGGCACGTGGTTACGTGGTGATCTGCCGAGCTGCTACATATCGGTGCCGTCAGCCAGCCAGCGGGCCAGAGTCTGACGGGAGATTCCAAGTTTCTGCGCGGCCAGGAGCTTGTTGCCGCCACAGAGCTCGAGCACGCGCGAAACGTAGCGCTGTTCGAGCCGCTCTATGGGTATCACATCGTCCAGGGTCTCGGGCGGTCGGACGAGCGACTCGACGGCGACGCGCCGAATCGCGCCGAGGGTTTCGACCCCGACGGCCTTGGTCTCCGACAGCAACACGGCGGTCGCGACTGCGGCCTTGAGCTCCCGCACGTTGCCCGGCCAGTGATAGCCGCAGAGCAGCGCCTCGGCCTCGCGTGTGAAGCCCTCGACCTCTTTGCGATACTGACGGGCGTACTGCGCGAGGAAATGGTGCGCCAGCAGGAGCACGTCTTGCGCGCGATCGCGGAGCGGCGGCAGCGTGATCGTCACGCCGCCGAGGCGGTAGTAGAGGTCGCGCCGGAACTGCGGATGGCCGTCGAGCCGCTGATGCGTCGCCGCGACCATGCGGCAGTCGACGCTTAACAGCGCCGTGCCGCCGAGTCGCCGGAATTCGCAGCGCTCGATGAACTTCAGCAGCTTGGCCTGCGCCGCCGGCGGGAGATCCCCGATCTCGTCGAGAAACAGCGTACCCTCGTCGGCGAGCTCGACCAGGCCACGCTTTTGTTCGCGCGCATCCGAAAAGGCCCCGCGCTCGTGGCCGAAGAGCTCGCTCTCAACCAGCGACTCCGGAATCGCCGAGCAATTTAAATCGATGAACGGGCCGCTGGCGCGCGCGGAGCCGCGATGCAACGCGCGCGCGATCAGCTCCTTGCCGGTGCCGGTCTCGCCCTGAATCAGGACCACGGGCACGGGCTGCGCCGCGATCTTCTCGACCATCGTCATTACGGCATGCATGGTCGGACTGGCAAAGATCAGATCGGCGGTGCGCCGGCTGAGATACGCGACCTGTCGTTCCAGGTGGTCGGCGTGCAGCGCGTTCTTGACCGAAGCGACGACTTCCTCGAGATCGAACGGCTTGCGGATGAAGTCGTACGCGCCTAAGCGCAGCGCCTGTACCGCGCTCTCGACGTCGCCATGGGCCGTAATGACGATCGCCTTCAGTCCCGGCGAGCGGCGGCGGGCTTGCCGCATCACCTCGAGGCCATCGAGATCGCCGAGGCGCAAGTCGATCAGTGCGCAATCCGGCGGCGCATCGGCGAGCGCCGCCAGCGCCGCCGTGCCGTTCGCCGCTAGACAAACGCTGTATCCAGCCGCTTCCAACGCCATGCGTAGCGAACGTCGGATCAATTCCTCGTCGTCGACGACCAGCACCGACCGATTCATGCCGGCCTCGATCGTGGCAAGGTGACGCGGAACACACTGCCGCCCGCGGCGTCGTTCTGCACGTCGATGTGGCCGCCGTGCTCGCGAACGATGTTGCGACTGATCGCCAGCCCCAGTCCGTTGCCGTGCGACTTGGTAGTGAAGAACGGGTGAAAGAGTCGATCGCGATGGGTGGCGGCAATGCCGCTGCCGTGATCGCGCACGGTCAGTGCCAGCGCCCCGTCGGTCTCGGCCGCCGCGATCTCGACGCGCCCGCCCGGCGGCGAGGCTTCGCAACCGTTGACCACCAGGTTGACCAGCACCTGCTCGATGAGGTCGGGATCCATCGTCCACTTGAGGTCCGCCGGCACGCCATCCGACTCCACCAGGCGATCGCGCGCGCCGGGTGCGATGCGCGCGCTCACCGCGGCGCGTCGCACCAACGTGTCGACGGTCACCTGCTGCATGTGCGGCTCCAATGGCCGCGCATATGACATCAAACGGCGGACCGTTGTCGCGACGCGTCCCAGCTGCCGCTCCATGTCGATCAGCGTTTGGTTCAGCTGTTCCGGCGGTAGCGGGGTGCGGCGCAGCGCCTGAAGCATGCCGGTTACGCCGGTCACCGGGTTCAGCGTCTCATGCGCAAGGCCGGAGGCAATCTCGCCCAACTCTGAAAGCTTCTCGGCGCGTTGCAGGGCGCGCTCCTGGAGCCGGACGTGCGCCAGCAGAGCGTTGATGTGCGCCTCGATAGTCTGGATCTCGTCGCCTTCGATCGCCACCCGTTCGCCGACTTCCGTCGCGCCGAGGCGCAGGACCATGCGGTTCAAGGGGCGGAACGCCGCGCGCGCCAGGGCGGCGGCCAGCGCCAGCGAGCAGAGCGCGCCTATACCGCTGAGCCAGAAGATCAACCGGTAGGCGTTGTCGACTTGTGCTTGCGCCGTGGCGCGGCGATCACGCATGTCGGCGGCCGCCAGCGCGAACAGCTGCTGTCCGTCATTGAGCAACTCTTCCACGTCGCCGGCCATCGCACCGAAGCGCTGGCGTGCCTCTGCGGCGCGGCCCTCCTGCTGCAGGCGCACCACGTCGTCGGACGCCGCCGTGTAGGCATCGAAGCGCTGGCGCATCGCTTCGAGGAGACGCCGTTCGTCGTCGGTCCGCACAAACCCGCCCATCGCCTGCACCCATTCGCGGAAGCGCTGGCGGTGCGGCTGCAGAGCCGCGAGCAGGCGCTCGTCGCCGGAGAGCAGATAGTCGGCGAGGAAGCTTTTGTCGCGCACGACGGTCTCGAGCTTGGCGGTCAGATCGAGCCCTTCCTCACTGCGGTCGGCGAGATGCTCGGCGGCGCGTTCGGCGGCTACCAACGAGCGCGAGCTCCACCACGTGGAGACCAGCGCGGCGGCGACCGCGACCGCGCACGCGAGCAACAGACGATTGGCTAGGCGTGTCTTCACCGCGCGCCACCACGGTACGCGCGCCGATGTGCGCCCGCAATCTCGCCGCGCAGTCGCTGTACGCGCCAGCGCGGCGGGAATCGGACGTCCTGTCGTCTCGGTGCTGGGCACGGCCTGAGCGCAATGCACAAGGCGTGCACAACGGCGCCACGAACGGCGGCGCGTTCGCCGACACCTCCGGGACACAAAGCGTGAGTGATTCTGGACTGCCGTGTTGCGTTCTGGACCGCGCGCGCCCGGCAGTAACCTGTCGCGAGCGTGGCACTGATGTGATGGCCGGCAGAGTCCGGACGGTATCGATTCTGCTTTAGCAACGGCGGCGAACCGGCCGACGCGGCCGCTCCACATGGTCCATCCAATGTTCCGCACTTGTGTCCGATACCCGCGCGTGCCGCCGAGGACCCCCTGATGCCAGGTTTCGCACTGCGCAATCCGCACACGGTCATCGTCGGCGCACTGATCGTCGCGCTGCTCGGGATCACCGCGTTCGCGCGCATGCCGGTGGACGTCTTTCCAAACCTCAAGATGCCGGCGGTGGTGGTCGCCACATTCTACCCCGGCATGCCGCCCCTGGAGATCGAGCGCAACATCACGACGCGCTTCGAGCGGTTCTTCACGCTCGGCAACGACATCGAGCACATCGAGTCGCGCTCGCTGCCCGGCGTCAGCATCATTCGCGTCTTCTTCCAGCCCGACGCCAATGTCGACGCGGCCGCCGCCTCGCTGTCCAACTTGGCGATGGCCGATCTGCGTCACTTGCCGCCGGGCACCCTGCCGCCGCTGGTGCTCAAATCGGACGCGTCGTCGCTGCCCGTGACGCTGGTGACGTTGTCCGGCCAAGGCTTCTCGGAAGCGCAGTTGCGCGACCAGGCGCAGTACAATGTGCGCAACCAACTGGCGACGGTCGCCGGCGCTTCGGTGCCGCCGCCGTTCGGCGGCAAGTATCGACAAATCATGGTGTACACGGACCCCACGGCCCTCGAAGCGCGGGGCCTCACCCTCATGGACGTCGTGCACTCGCTGAACGACGCCAACCTGATCATCCCGGCCGGCGACGCCAAGATCGGCAACCTCGACTACTTCGTCGACTCGAACAGCATGATTCGCGATCCAGCGGACATCGACGAGGTGCCGATTCGCGTCGCCAGCGGACAGACGCCGGTGCTCGTCGGCGACATTGGGCACGCGAAGGACGCGGCACAAATCCAGCAGAACGTCGTGCGCATCGACGGCCAGCGCTCCGTCTATCTGCCGATCCTGAAGCAGGGCAACGCCAACACTATCTCCGTGGTGGACGGCGTGACGCAACTGCTGCCGAACATCTCGGGTTTGAGCGAGGGCATGCATTTGCGCTCGATCTTCGACCAGTCGGGCTACATTCGTGAAGCCATCGATAGCCTGGAGCGCGAGGGCGCCTCCGCGGCCGTGCTCGCCGCGCTGGTGATTCTGCTGTTCCTCGGCAGCTTCAAGTCGACTTTGGCGATCTTCGTGGCGATTCCGCTGTCGGTGCTGGCGGCTGCGTTCGGCCTGTTCCTCAACGGCTCGACGACCAATGTCATGACCTTGGGGGGCTTCGCACTGGCGATTGGTCGCCTGGTCGACGACTCGGTCGTCGTGCTGGAGAACATCAGTCGCCACCTGGCAGCCGGAAAGAGCCCGGCCGACGCCGCCCGCGACGGCGCGGAAGAAGTCGCGCTGCCGGTGCTGGCGTCGACGGTGACCACCATCATCGTGTTCTTCCCGGTGATGTTCCTGTTCGGCGTCTCCAAGTATCTCTTTCAAGCGCTCTCCTTCGCCGTCGTGCTGTCGATGCTGGCGTCGTATGTCGTTGCGATGACCGTCATTCCGATCTATTGCGCGCGCTTCCTCACGCTCGAGGAGGCGCAGGCAGAGGCGAGCGGTCAGCCGCATGGCTATTTCGCCTGGTTCGCGCGCGCCTATGCGCGCGTCGCCGATCGGTACGAGCGGCTGCTCGGCGCCGCGCTCGACCGCAAATGGGTGGTGCTCGGCGCTCTGGCGGCGCTGTTCGTGGTATCGATGCTCGGCGCGCTGCGGCTCGGCACGCAGCTCTTCCCGCGCACCGACGCTGGGCAATTCATCATCAACCTGCGCGCGCCGCCCGGATCGCGAATCGAGGTCACCGAAGCGCTGACCGCCAAGGTAGAAGACGCGGTGCGCGCCGTAATCCCGGCGCGCGATCTCGGGATCGTCGTCTCGAATCTCGGCCTGGCGCCGGGCTTTTCCGCCATCTACTCGCCGAATGCGGCCAGCGATTCCGGTTTCGTCATGGTGAATCTGACCGCGCATCACCAGGGCTCGACCTGGGCGTACATGGACACCTTGCGCGAGGAGCTGCCGCGGCGCGTGCCGCAAGTACAAGCCTTCTTCCAATCGGGCAGCATCATCGACGCGGTGCTGAATTTCGGGCTGGCGGCGCCCATCGACGTGCAGGTCAGCGGTCAGGACTACACCACCCTGCACAGCGTGGCGCAGCAGATTGCCGACATCGTCGGCGCAATGCCCGATGTGGCCGATGTCCTGGTGCCGCAGGAAGCCGCCTATCCGGCGCTGCACGTCGACGTCGATCGCGTCAAGGCCGCCCGCCTCGGCCTGAATCAGCGCGACGTCGTGAGCAACCTGATCACGGCCCTGACCTCGAATCAGATGATCGCGCCGTCGGTGTGGATCGATCCGAAGAACGGCAACGACTACTTCCTGACGGCGCAATATCCCGAGCAGGACATCAATTCGCTGGACACGCTGCTCGACGTGCCGGTGCATGGCGATGGCGGCGGCGACCACGCCAATGCGATCCGGCTGCGCAACGTCGCCTCGCTGTCGCAGACCACTGAGCCGGCGGAAGCGGCGCACTACAACATCCAGCGCGTCGTCGACGTGCTGGTGGCGCCGCGCGGCGACGACCTGGGTGGCACGCAAGCCGCCATCCAACGGGCCCTTGCGAGCCTGCCCCTGCCGCCGGGTGTGCGGTTGAGTTACCGCGGCTCGGTGGCGGCCATGCAGGCGTCGTTCAACAGTCTCGCTTTCGGCCTCGGGATGGCCGTGGTGCTGCTCTACTTGGTGATGGTGGCGCAGTTCCGCTCATTCCTCGACCCCTTCATCATCATGTTCTCCGTGCCGATGGGATTGATCGGCGTGGTCGGCGTGCTGCTCGCCAGCGGCACCACGCTCAACATCGAATCTTTCATGGGAACGATCGTGATGGTCGGCATCGTCGTGTCGAACTCGATCCTGCTGGTCGATTTCGCCAACCGCCTGCGACGCGGCGGGGTGCCGCTGCGACGCGCCGTGGTCGAGGCGTCGCGGGTGCGCATGCGCCCGATCATCATGACCGCCCTCGCCACGGTGGTCGGGCTGCTGCCGATCGCCGTCAACCTCGGCACCGGATCGGAGGCGTCGGCGCCGCTGGCCCGCGCTGCGGTCGGCGGGCTGACCGTCTCGACCATTCTCACGCTGGTGTTGGTGCCCGCCGTGTACGAGCTCCTGTACGCCCGGAGAGCGGAGGCCACGTGAAGCGGGCATTGTGGGCCGGCGCGCTGCTGACCGGCGTTCTCGCCTTGCTCGTCGGCGCGCTCGCCGAGACGAGCGGCGATGGACCGGTCGCCGACGCGCCGCACGTACCCACCGCGCGCGTCGCGGTGGTGCATCCCGAACGCGGCGACATGCGCCGCACCCTCTCTCTCCCAGGCGACGTCATCGGGCGCTCGGAGGCGGATCTCTACGCCAAGGTCACCGGCTATCTCACCGCGATCTCCGTCGACAAAGGCGACTGGGTGACGAAGGGCCAAGTCCTGGCGAAGATCGAGGTGCCAGAGTTGGAGCAGCAGCTGAAGCGGGCGCGCGCCAACCTGGCGGTGCAGCGCGTCACAAGCGAACGACTGGAGCACGTCTGGGATGCAGACAACCGGCTGGTGGCGCGCGAGGACGTCGACATCGCGACCGGCCAATTTCAGCAAGCCAAGGCGCGTGTCGAGGAATTGGAGGCGAAGCTCGCCTACAGCCAGATCGTGGCGCCGTTCGACGGCGTCATCACGGCGCGCTTCGTCGATCCGGGCGCGCTCATCGAGGCCAGCGGTCATGCCAGCGGCAGCGGGACGCGGGCGGAACAACGGCGTCAGTCGGGCCCGCTGCCGGTCCTCAGCTTGGCCGACGTCGCGCACCTGCGCGTCTACGTCTACGTGCCCGAGGCGGAGACCCCGCTCGTCCGCCGCGGGCAAACCGCGACTCTCACCTTGCGCGAGCTGCCGGGCCGATCTTTCGCGGGAGTTGTGAGCCGCTTCGCCAACTCACTCGACTTGGCGACGCGGACGATGCTCACCGAGGTCGACCTCGATAACGCCGACGACCTGCTCTATCCCGGCATGTACGCGGACGTGACACTGGAGATCGAGAGTCACCCCGACGTGCTGCGCGTCCCGGCCACGGCGGTGGGCGGCGACGCTCAGCACTTCGTATTCGCCGTGCGCGACGGCACGCTGTCGAAGGTGCCGATCGACACCGGCATCACGACGGGTGAGTGGGTCGAGATCCGCTCGGGGTTGAGCCACGACGATGCGGTTGTCGCATATGTGACTCCGGCCTTACGCGACGGCGCGAAGGTGCAAACGGTCGCCTCCGACGCCGTCCCGGCAGGCACCCCGGACGCGGGTTGAGACGGTGAATGTGCCGTACACGCGCGACCGCCAAGCGGCGCTCGTCGCGTTGCTCCTGACGCTGCTGGTGCGCGCGGCTGGCGCCCGTGCTGCGACCACGGATTCTCCCATCGCCTCGGGCGAGGCCATTACCGTCGGCCGCGCGGTGGCCATCGCCTTACAGTTTCATCCGGCCGTGCAGGCAGCGCAGGCCGCCGCCAATGCCGAGTCGGAGCGCGTCGGCGAGGCGCGCGCGGCCTTGTTGCCCCAAGTCGAAGGCGTCGCTCAATACTTGCGGGCCACGGACAACGGGATCGGTAGCGCCACCTACTTGAGCGAGCCCGGCTTCCCGCGCGTGCCGAGCGTCGGCCAGCATCGGAACCAGCTGAGCGATACCTTCAACAACTACCTGGCAGGCCTGGCGGCGTATCAGTTCCTATTCGACTTCGGGCGCACGCACGGCGTTGTCACGCAGCGCAGGGCGGAGGCCGACGCCGCCGAGGCCCGCAGTCGGCTGGTACAGCTCGATCTGGTCCTGCAGGTCACCGAGTCCTATTACGATCTGCTCGCCGCGCGCCAGATCGCGCATGTGTTTCGCGAGGCGGTCGAGCAACGTCACGAAGAGCTGCAGCAAGCGGAGGTCAAGTCGCAGGCCGGTTTGAAGCCGCAGATCGACACCTACACCGCGCGCGCCGGGCTGGCGCGCGCCAATCTCGAGCTGGTCGACGCCAGCAACGCGTCCGCGGCGGCGAAGATCACGCTCGACAACGCAATGGGCCTAGGCGAATCGGCGCCGGAGTACACGCAGTCGTCGTCGCTGAGCTATGCGGCCGTCACCGAACGAGTCGATCCGTTGATCAAGGCGGCGCTGACTCAGCGGCCGGATCTCACCTTCCTGATCGACCAAGCGCGCGCCGCCGGAGCACGGATCGATCAGTTCCGCAGCGACTATTTGCCGACCGTCGGCGCCGCAGCGGGCTACAGCGTCCGCGGACAAGAGGATCAACCCGGGAACAACTACTACGCCGGACTGATCGTCACTTGGCCGATCTTCGGCGGCTTCATCACCGACCACGAGGTGGCCGAGGCGAAGTTCAGGCAAGAAGCGATCGAGCACGACATTCGCGACCTGCGGCAACAGGTCGTGCTGCAGGTGCAGCGCTCGTTCCTGAGCCTGCAGGCCTCCGTCGAGCGCGTGCACCAGGCCGAGCAGGCGCTCGACGCGTCGCGCGTCGAGCTCGAGCTGGCGAACAAACGTTACGAGAACGGCCTTGGCTCGATCATCGAGCTCGACGACGCGCAGCAGGCTTTCACGCGCGACGAGGCCCAACACGTGCAAGCGCTGGCGGGATTCTCCGTCGCGCAAGCCGCTCTCGACCGCGACACCGCCCGCGGCCTCCCGACGATCGAGGCGGCGGCACAGTAGGCACATCTCAGCACCGCACGCGATTGGCACCGCATCGCCGCCTCTGTGCAGATGCAGCCGCCACTCCTGCTCGGCCGTGGCGGCGGGCTCCCGCCCGCGTCGCCGCGCGCAGCGCGGCTGACGGCACATCAGTTCGGTCCGCGCGGCGGTCCATTCCTGCGTTGTGCCGCCGGACGACGATCCGTATCCTGCGCGGCCATGACTGAGGGCGCCGAGGCGAAGACGCGCGATCCGGTCTGCGGCATGACGGTCAGCGCGACGGTGCCGAAGGGCGGCCAGCACGTGCACGACGGCGTCACGTACGGCTTCTGCAATCCGAAGTGCCGCGCCAAGTTCATCGCCGATCCGCCGCGCTATCTGCGCCCGCCGGAGACAGCACCGGCGCCGGCCGGCACGGAGTACACGTGCCCGATGCATCCGGAGGTGCATGCGAGCCAGCCGGGTCCGTGCCCGGATTGCGGCATGGGGCTCGAACCGCTGACGCCGATCGCGCCGGCGACGAAGGTCGAGTGGACCTGTCCGATGCATCCGGAGATCGTGCGCGACGCGCCGGGCGCCTGCCCGATCTGCGGCATGGCCTTGGAGCCGCGCACGATCACTGCCGAGCAGTCGAATCCCGAGCTCGACGACATGTGGCGGCGCATGCGGTGGTGCGCGCCGCTCGCACTGCTGGTCTTCGCTTTGGCGATGTCGGACATGTTGCCCGGTGAGCCGGTGCAACACGCGCTCGGGCCGGCATTCCATTGGCTGCAGGGGTTGCTGGCGACGCCGGTGGTGCTGTGGGGCGGCTGGCCGTTCTTTCAGCGCGGCGGCGCCTCGCTGATCAGTCGGCGCTTCAACATGTTCACGCTGATCGCCATCGGCACCGGCGCTGCCTGGCTGTACAGCGTCGTCGCGACGCTGCTGCCGCAGATCTTTCCGCCGACCTTTCGCATGCACGACGGTACCGTGCCGGTCTACTTCGAGGCGGCGGCAGTGATCATCGTGCTCGTCCAACTCGGGCAGGTGCTGGAGCTGCGCGCGCGCAGCCAGACCAGCAGTGCCATTCGCGCCTTGCTCGGCTTGGCGCCGACGACCGCGCGCCGCCTCGCCGACGACGGCAGCGAGGCCGATGTCCGGTTGGAGCAGGTGCGCGTCGGCGACCGCCTGCGCGTGCGGCCCGGCGAGAAAGTTCCGGTCGATGGCGTGGTGCTCGACGGCCGCTCGGCGATCGACGAATCGATGCTCACCGGCGAGCCGCTGCCGGTCGACAAGGCGCAGAACGACCGCGTCACCGGCGGCACCGTCAATGGCACCGGCGGCCTGGTCATGCGCGCCGAGCGCGTCGGCGCCGACACGCTGCTCGCGCGCATCGTGCAGATGGTCGGCGCGGCGCAGCGCAGTCGCGCGCCGATCCAGCGCCTGGCCGACAGCGTCGCCGCCTGGTTCGTGCCGAGCGTCCTGGCGGCGTCGGCGATCACGTTCGCAATCTGGGCGTCGGTCGGACCCGAACCGCGCCTGGCACACGCGCTGGTCAATGCCGTCGCCGTGCTGATCATCGCCTGCCCGTGCGCGCTCGGTCTGGCGACGCCGATGTCGATCATGGTCGGCACCGGCCGCGGTGCGCAGGCCGGGGTGCTGATTCGCAACGCCGAAGCGCTCGAGGTGCTGGAGACGATCGACACCCTGCTGGTCGACAAGACCGGCACGCTGACCGAGGGCAAACCGCGACTGGTCGCGGTCGAAAGCGACGGCGTCGACGAAGCGACCGTGCTGGGCGCGGCCGCCGGCCTCGAGCTGGCCAGTGAGCATCCGCTCGCCGCCGCAGTCGTGGCTGGCGCGCGCGCGCGCGGCGTGGCGCCACTCAGCGTGGAGGACTTCGAGGCGATTCCCGGCGAGGGTGTGCGCGGCACCGCGGGCGGGCGCGCCGTGGCGCTGGGCAATGCGCGCTTGATGACGCGCTTGCAGCTCGATGCAGCGCGTTTCAGCGCGCGCGCCGACGCCCGGCGTACACGCGGCGAGACGGTGATGTTCGCGGCCATCGACGGGCGCGTCGGCGGCCTGATCGCCGTTGCCGATCCGATCAGGGCATCGACACCCGAGGCGATCGCGCTGTTGTACGGCGACGGCATCGGCCTGCGCATGCTCACCGGCGACACGCGCGCCACCGCGCAAGCGGTCGCCGCGCAGCTCGGGCTCGATGCGGTCGAAGCCGATGTGCGGCCGGAGGAAAAGGGCGCCGTCGTCGAGCGCCTGCGCCACGACGGCAAGCGCGTCGCCATGGCCGGCGACGGCATCAACGATGCGCCGGCGCTGGCCGCCGCCGACGTCGGCATCGCCATGGGCACCGGCACCGACGTCGCCATCGAGAGCGCCGGCATCACACTGGTCAAAGGCGATCTGCGCGGCATCGTCAAAGCCCGCCGTCTGAGCCGCGCCACGATGCGCAACATCCGGCAGAATCTCTTCTTCGCGTTCGTCTACAATGTCGTCGGCATTCCCATCGCCGCGGGCGCGCTCTATCCCTTCTTCGGTGTGCTGCTCAGCCCAATGCTCGCCGCCGCTGCCATGACGTTCTCGTCCGTCTCGGTGATCAGCAACGCGCTCCGCCTGCGCCGCATCGAGCTGTGACGCCGGCCGCGACGCGCGATCGGCGCGTGCTTGCAACCGTCGCGTTTCTGCGCGCGCTCGCGACCGGCATGTGCGGCGTGCTGCTCGGCTTGGCGCTGGCGGCGCGCGGCTTCGCGCCGCGCGATATCGGTGTGGTGGTCAGCTTTGGGCTGGGAGGCGGTGCGCTCGCGGCGCTGGCCGTCACCGTCGGAGCGGGACGTTTTCCGGCGCGCCTGGCGCTCATCGGACTCGCCCTGCTCGCGGCGCTCGGTATTTGTGCGGTCGCCGCGGCCGATGCCGTGGCGCTCGCGGCGTCGGCCGCGCTGCTCGGCATGGTCAACGGTATGGGTCGCGACCGCAGCGCCGCCACTGTCATCGAGCAAGCCATGCTGCCAGCAACCGTCGAGGCCGCCGGGCGGACGCGCGCGCTCGCTTGGTACACCGTTGCGCAAGACAGTGGCCACGCGCTGGGGGCGCTGCTGGCTGCCTTACCGGCGTTGTTCGAGCGCTGCGGAGCGACGACGCCGAGCGCGTTGCAGCTGTCGCTGCTGGCCGCTGCGTTGCCGTTTGCCGTCGCGGCGCCGCTCTACACGTTGCTCTCGCCGCAACTGCTGGCGGCGCTGCCCACCGCGCCGATGCCGCCATCGCCGCACGCGCGCCGCACGATCGGCAAGCTGGCCGGCTTGTTCCTGCTCGACAGCCTGGGCGGCGGATTCCTCACCAGCGCCCTGCTGGCCTACTTTTTCGTCGCGCGCTTTCAGGCCCACCCGTCGATGGTCGCCATGCTCTTCTTCGCCGCGCGTGTCGCCAACGCCGGCTCGCATCTCGCCGCCGCCTGGTTGGCGCGGCGCATCGGCTTGCTCAACACCATCGTGCTCACCCATCTGCCCTCGAGCCTGCTGCTGATGACCGTGCCGATGACCTCCAGCTTCGGCATCGCAGCCGCGCTGTTCCTGCTGCGCGAAAGCTTGGTGGAAATGGATGTACCGACGCGCCAGTCCTACGTGCTCGCCGTCGTCCAACCCGAAGAGCGCCTATGGGCGGCCGGGGTCACCAGCATCGTGCGTCTCGGCGGCTGGGCCATTGCCCCCTTTCTCGCCGGGGCGCTGATGCAACAGGGAGCCCTGACGGCGCCGCTGATCGTCGGCGCGGCCATCAAGATCCTCTACGACGTACTGCTGTACGTGGGCTTTCGTCGCATCCGGCCGCCGGAAGAATCGGTCGTGGGGTAGGTTGCCGGGACTCACACGGCGACGAGTTGGATGGCGCGCTCGGGGCAGGCGACGACGCAGAGGCCGCAGGCGCGGCATTGATCGGCGCGCGGCGTATAGGCCGTCTGGCGCTTGTGCGCGATGAGCTTGAGCTTGGTCAGCCAGCCGAGCGGTGTCCAGTCGGCGTCGTCGATGCGGCGCACCTCGAACACGTCGTGCGGGCACACCTCGACGCAATCGCGCTTGCCCTCGCAGCGGTTGCGGTCGACGCGCGGCTCCCAAGCCCCGGCCGGCGCTTTGCAATTCTGGCCGGGCCGTTTCGGGTCGGCCGCAGCGCGCCGCGCTTTCTCCGCGCCTGCGCGGCGCGTCTCGGTTGCCTGACTCATTTTCGCTCTCCTCTCACCGCGGTGCCCTTCGCACGCTGCGGGCCACCTCGCCAGCCCGGCCGATTGAGCAAGCCGCTCGCCGCGCCGATCGGCTCGAGCAGGCGAGGGGAGGGTGCTCCAAGCTGCATGTTCTGAGCTGCTGTTGCCCAGCGTTCGCCGCAGTAGGGGCTGCGGCAGCGCGCCGTGGAGCGCTCGCGCCGCCGCGAGCTCACCTCCGAGCGTGTGTCGCGGACGTCCGCCTCCCGAGCCCGGTGACCTGGGCGCGTCGGGAGCGGCAACTTGCGACACCGGAGCGTCACTTTGCTGACAATGATTGATCAGGTGACGCGCGCGATGATGCGCGATCGGCATCGATTTGGCGCATCGATCGTCCATCTCGGCCTGGCACGCGGTCTGCAAAAGCTCATCTCGCCCTCGGTGAACGGTGCAGCGCGAGTTGAAGTGGTTGGCGCGACGCGGAGTGGTGGCGGTGCGGCGGCAGTGGCGGTTGATGGGCAGGCGCGGCACTGGGGCGGAGTTGAAGTGGTAGGGCCGGCGCAGCGGGGAGCTGGCGACTCAGGTCGCCGGCTCCCGCGCCGCGGTCGCAACGTGTGCGACACCGATTCTGCATCACCGCTGAGCCGGCTGGCTCTGCGCGACGCGACCGAATGGCCGTAGCCCGCCGCGGCCGCAGCGCCATTGCGGAGTCCCGACGGCGCCATCGGCCGCGAGGCGGCGTTCTGGTGGCGAGCCGCGCGAGCAGGCGTCGCAGATCTCGTTGACAGCGCAGGGGCCCGGGCGATAGCCGGTCTCGCTCGCATGTCAGCGCTCTCGATCCGCGATCGCGCCGCCATCGTCGGCATCGGTCACACCGCCTACACCAAGCACAGCGGCGTCACCGAGCAGCATCAGGCGGCGACGGCGATTCTCGCGGCGCTCGACGACGCCGGGTTGTCGATCAAGGACGTCGACGGCATCGCACGCTTCGACATCGAGAACGTCAACGAGCTGCAGCTCGTCTACGGCATGGGCATTCCGCACTTGCGCTTCTTTGCCGGCGTCCCGTCGGGCGGCGGCGCGGTGGCCGGCACGCTGGTGCTGGCGGCGATGGCGGTGGCCACCGGACAGGCGAACGTCGTCGTCTGCTATCGAGCGCGCAACCGCGGCAAGCAGTCGTCGCACGGCGCCAAGCCGCTGCAGGGTGGGCGGCCGTGGGCCAAGCACGCGCAACTGCTGACCGACTTCTATCAGTGGCACGTGCCGTTCGGCCTCATCACGCCGGCGCAGGAAATGGCCTGCATCTATCGCCGCCATATGCACGAGTTCGGCACGACGACCGAGCACTTCGGCGCGGTCGCCGTGGCGCAGCGCGCGCACGCGGCGCGCAATCCGCACGCGCTGATGCGCGAGCCGATCACGCTCGCCGACCACGCCGCCTCGCGGCCGATCGCCGAGCCGCTGCGCATGCTCGACTGTTGCTTGGAAACCGACGGCGCCTGCGCCGTGATCGTGACCTCGGCCGAGCGCGCGCGCGACGGCCGCCAGACGCCGGCGTACATTTTGGCGGGCGCGCAAGCCGAGGGCCCGATCCACATTCAGATGGCCGACTATCTGGCGCACTGGCAGGACAGGACCGCCGGCGCCTTCGTCGCCGAGCAGCTCTACGCTATGGGCGGCGTGACGCCGCGCGACGTCGACGCGGCGATGTTTTTCGATCACTTCGGCCCGGCGGTGATTCTGAGTCTCGAGGATTACGGCTTTTGCGCGCGCGGCGAAGGCGGCCCGTTCGTCGCCGCCGGCGAGCACGCCTGGCCGAACGGCTCGCTGCCGGTCAATACGCATGGCGGCTCGCTATCCGAAGCTTACATCCACGGCTACAACCACATCCTCGAAGGCGTACGGCAAATTCGCGGCACGTCGTCCTGTCAGGTGAAGGAGTGCGAATTGGTGCTGGTGACCAGCTCGAACACCGATCCGACCGGCGCAGTGCTGTTGCGCAGATGAACAGAGAAGGATTCACCACAGAGGCACGGAGACACCGAAAGAATCGTTCGATTTCGCTCCCCGCTGTGCCTTTGTATCGCCGTAGTGAAAGATCCGAATGGATGGATTGATACCGACGCCGGTTCCCAATGCCGACAACCAAGGTTTCTGGGATGCGTGCGCGCGCCGCGAGCTGCGCCTGCAGCGCTGCGCGGCGTGTCGCGCCTGGCGTCACCATCCGCGGCCGATGTGCCCGGCCTGCGGCAGCTTCGACTACGAGTGGGCGCTGAGCAGCGGGCGCGGCGTCGTACACACGTTCACCATTGTCCATCGACCGACGCTGCCGGCGTTCGAAGCGCAGCTGCCGTACAACGTCGTGGTCGTACGGTTGGAAGAAGGACCCTTGATGGTCAGCAACCTGCTCGATTGCCCCGCCGATGCGATCCGCATCGGCTTGCCCGTCGAGGTGGCATTCGAGCCACTCGACGAAACGATCGTGCTGCCGAAGTTCCGCCTCGCCGCACGTGACCGTCGAGGTGCCGCATGATCGTGCGCGCCCTGCTTGCGCTGCTGCTGTCGCTGACCGCTCAAGCGGCAGTCGGCGCCGACGATACGGTCGTTGCCCGCGTCAACGGCGTCGCGATCACCGAGCGCGAGGTCAACGACATCGTGCGCGCGGCGATCACCGGTCGACCGCAGCCGCCGAGCAGCGACGAGATCGCACAGCTGAGCGACGTCGCCCTCACGTCGCTGATCGATTTCGAGCTGCTGCAAGAAGCGGCAAAGGCGCGCGGCATCACCGTCACCGATCAGGAGATCGACGCCGAGATCGCGCACAACAAGGCGCACTTCGCGTCGACCGCCGACTACGACAAGGCGATGGCCGCGAGCGGCTTGTCGCGCGAAGCGCTGCGGACGGACACGCGCAACACCATGGCGGTCAACAAGCTGCTGGAGACGGTCGTCTGGAAGGACATCAAGGTATCGCCGGAGAGTGCGCGGGCCTTCTACGACCAGAACAAAGACCAGCTGGGCGGAAAGTCGTTCGAGGAGCTGCGCCCCGCCATCGAGCAATCACTGCTTGACGACGCGCGCGTGGCAGCGCAGCGCTCTTACGCCGCCGATCTGCGCAAGAACGCGAAGATCGAGCAGCCGTCGGCAACGCCGGCGAAGTAGGAGAGTGTCGGGTGTCGGGGCGAGGACGAATGTCCTGATCCCGGACACCAGACACCCGGCCTGGCCCAAAAAATCCGGCGGCTGAACCGCGGCGGTCTGAGGTTTGTTAGGTTGTTCGTTGCTGGGTCGGAAGCCTTCTGGAACCAACAACCTGACAACCAACTACCTGGCGATCTTTCTTGGGCAAAGCGCTGACCGTCGACACCTAGTTCCGCTCGAGAATGTGAATCACGCAGACGCTGCCGCCGCCCATCATGTGACAGAGGCCGAGGCGCGGCAGCTCGCCGTTCTTGCGCTTCACTTGGCGCTTGCCGGCTTCGCCGCGCAGCTGCAGGGTCGTCTCCCAGATTTGCGCCAGACCGGTCGGCCCGCCGGGGTGCCCGCGTGCGATCAAGCCGCCGTCGGTTGAGAAGGCCGGCAGCGAGCCGCCGATCTCGAAGGCGCCCTCGTCGATGTACTTCTCCGCCTCGCCGCGCTTACAGATGCCGAGCAGCTCGTAGTACTCGAGCTCCTCGATGACGAACGCATCGTGTACTTGCACCAGGTCGAGATCTTTTGGACCGACACCGGCTTGGTTGTAGACGGCATTCGAGGCGTCGACGGTCATGCGCGCCGGACCGACGACCGGTCCCTGGAAAAGATGACCGCGCTCGTAGACCTCGCTCCACAACGTCGACGCGGCGATCTTCACCACCGGGCGATCGGGATGCAGCTTCTTGGCCAGCTCGACCGGGCCGATGATGGCCGCCGCGGCGCCGTCGCCGATCGGGCACGACATCATTTTCGTCAGCGGCCAGGCCACCATGCCCGAATTCAAGACCTTCTCCGGCGTGACCTTCTCTTTCGCCTGGCGCTGCGCCATCGGGTTGTGCGCGCCGTTGTTCCAATTTTTCGCCGCGATCTTGGCGAGATGTTCGGCCTTGGTGCCGCGTTCGTGCATGCGGCGCGTGGCCCACATGGCGAAGAACCCGGCCGGCAGGATCGAGTCCTCCATGTTCTCCGGCGCGGTTCCGGCGGTGCCGCTCTGGATCATCGTGGTCATCTTGTCGAAGCCCAGCACCATGGCGGTCTCGTAGTGTCCGGCCGACACGGCGAGGAACGCCTCGCGCAGCGCCGCAGATCCGGTCGCCGACGCGTTCTCGATGCGTTGGATCGGCAGCCCCGTACAGCCGAACTCTTTCATCACGCGCACGCCGGTCATCGCGGTGGCGAAGATATGGCCCGCATACGCCGCCTTCATGTCGGCGAAGCTCATTCCGGCGTCGTCGAGCGCGGCGAGACCGGCGGTGAGCCCCATCTCTGCGTTGGTCTTGCCGGAGTAGAAGGCGCCGAAGGGGTGCATCCCCACCCCGAGAATTGCTACGTCGCGCATGCTCACGCCCCTCCCACCGGCCGGAACCGGACGATCACGATGTCGGTGCCGCCGTCGTCGCGCAGCACGTCGAGCTCGCCGCGCAGCGACTGACCGACTTTGAATTCGGCTTGCTTGCCGGCCAAGGGGGCCTGTACGCGCGGTCCTTCCGGCAGATCGATCTGGCCAACGCCGTAGCCTTCGGCGTGCTCCATGTTGGTTGAGCCGAATAGCGGCATGTGAACGAAGGTGTAGCTGTACAACGTGCCGCGTGCCTCGAGCTCGACCGCGCTGGTTTTGCGCGACAGGCACTTCGCACACACGGCGCGGCGCGGGTAGAAATACTCGCCGCACGCATCGCAGCGCGTGCCGAGCAGCTTCGGCGCTTCGTTCGGGTCGTCGGGAACGGTGAAGAAGCCGGGCTTGATCGGCTGCCGCGGCCTGGCCTGTTCAGGCATGAGATACCTCGATTGGTTGGGGATGCGGTTGGCGGAAGCCGCGTCAGGGACGGCGGCGCGGCTCAGGCGTCATGGGCGGCAGCGCCGGCGTGGGTATCGGCTCGTCGGTGATACGCAAGAGCTCGATGTCGAAGGTCAAGCGGGCGTTCGGCGGCACCAAATTCGGCACGCCGTTCGCGCCGTAGCCGATCTGCGGCGGCACGACCAAGCGACGCTTGCCGCCGACACGCATGCTGCGCACCGCTTCGTCCCAACCTTTGATGACTTGCCCTGAGCCGACGACGAAGCCGAACGCCTTGCCGCGCTTGCGCGTATCGTCGAACTGCGTACCGTCGTCGAGCCAGCCGCTGAAGTGCACGACGACGACCTGTCCGTCATGCGGCATCGGCCCCTTGCCGACGGCGAGCTCGGCGTACTGCAATCCGGAGGGCGTCGTGTGCCACTGGATGACCGAGGAGATCTCCGGCGGCGGATCGGCGCGCGCAACAAGCGCGATGGCGAGCCAGCAGCTCGCAACGAGTACCGATCGAATGCGCATTGGAACGGAAGACGCGAAGTCGCGTTTCCTATCCCTGCCGCCAAGCCGCGTCAAACGCCCGTTTGCGTCAGCCGTTGGGCGCGCGCTCGAAAACCCCTTGCCGCTGACATGCAGTCGGAGGGGGGAAGGAGCCGCGCCGAGCGCTCGCGCGCCTGACGCGGCTCCCCGTTGGGGGGGGAATCTTTCGGGGAATTGCTTCGAAGGGGAAAAAGAAGAAGGGAAATCGTCTTACGCAGCTTGCGATAGCGGCCGGGATGCGCGGGCGGTGCGCAGGATATGCCGCAGCACCGCCACCACTTCCTCATCGGTTCCCGCGATGTCTTGCACCGTCTTGACCAACTCGAAGATCGTCACACGCTTCGTATTGCGCATCGTTCAGACTCTCCTGGTTCGGTCACCCCGCGCGGAACCCCAGACGCCCGCGCGGAGTCACCGACACCATTTGGCCAGAGCTGCTCCACCGCTCATCAACCACACTCCGGCAGCCAAGTTTGTCAGAGTAACCAAGCATTCGTGAGCCGCAGTACAGCAGCGCGCGTGCCAACCTGCTGGGCGCTATGATCCAACGCCTAGCGCACCGTGCGCCTTGCGCGGTGTCAAAAAACGTCCAGCAAAGAGTGTAAATAAAGTGACAATTCTGGCCTGTTGTGCGGCACCAGTGACGGGCGGAACAGGTGTCAGGTGTGTCAGCTCGCACAACGCGGCCGACAGCTGGTCGCCGCTGTCGGCAACGGCCTGCCTGCCGTCAGGCCGTCAGCAATCAGTCTTCAGAATCAAAAGACTGCCGCCGCGCACAGATCTCGGAGTGATAGAACGCTGAAGGGGTGTTTGCCCCAGAATGCCGTCAGCGACCAGCCTCGAGAGATCAGCCAGAGTGCGGATCCTTGCATTCGTTGGGTTTGCGCAGCTGAAGGCTGATCGCCGACGGCCGAAAGTGTTGGTTGGGCAACGCCCGCTGAAGGCTGACTCGGGCTGATCCGCTAAACGATTCGACTACACCTCCTGACCTGACACCTGACATCCGACACTTAGGTTGCCTCCGCCCGGCGCCGCGCCTCTTCGCGCAGCAGGAACTTTTGGATCTTGCCGCTGCTGGTCATCGGCAGGGCATCGACGAAGAAGACGCGGCGCGGAACCTTGAAGCTGGCGATGGTGCCCCTGCACAGGGCGATGACGTCGACCTCGGTAAGGACTGCGTCTGACTGACGGATGACGAAGGCGACCGGGACTTCCGCGAGGCGGGCATCCGGCAGGCCGACGACGGCGACGTGGTTGATACGCGGGTCGTCGAGCAGCAGGCTCTCGATCTCCGTCGGGTCGACGTTCTCACCGCCAACTTTGAGCAAGTCCTTGTAGCGGCCGAGGAAGCGCAGGCAGCCGTCGGCGCGCAGGAAGCCGGAGTCGCCGGTGCGGAACCAGCCGTCGGCGTCGATGCTCTTCGCCGTCTCGTCGGGCTTTTTGTAGTAGCCCTGCATCACCTGGTAGCTGCGCACGCAGATCTCACCCACCGCCCCGTCCGACTGCTCGGCGCCGCTGACGGGGTCGATGATGCGGATTTGATAGCCGGGCAGGGGCCAGCCGCTCATCGTCACGCGCGTCTCTTCGTCACTGTCGAGGTAGCTGCCGGTGACGCCGACGCCGATCTCGGTCATGCCGTAGCCGGTCATCGTCTTCATGAGAGCCTGGGCGCGGCGCGCGATCGGCTCGCTCGAGAGCATGCCGGCGGCGCAGACGCCGGTGCGCAGGCTGGAGAGGTCGCGGGTCGGACGCGACGGATGCTCGAGCAGATCCTTGTAGTGCGTATCGAAGCCGTTGATCATCGTGCCGCCCTCGGCTTCGATCAGACGCAGCGCTTCGCCGGCATCGAAGGTCGGCAGCAGCACGTGCTTGGCGCCGGTGGCCGGCGACATCAGCAGCGCCTTGTAGACCGCGAAGGCGTGGAACAACGGCAGGTAGTCGACGATCACGTCGTCCGGCGTGATGCCGAGCCGGTTGGCGTTATCGAAGATATTGCGCACGACGTTGTGGCCCTGCATCACGCCTTTGGGGAACCCCGTCGTGCCCGAGGTGTACATGATGTAGACGGTGGCGTCGGGATCGACCGCCGCGCTGCGGCGCGCCAGCTCCGCATCCGACACGTCCCGCCCGGCTGCCAGCAGCGCCTCCCACGACAAAGTTCCGGGGCTCGGCGCGCCGAGTAGGATGACGCGGCGCAACGCCGGCGCGGCGTCGATCGCCAACGCCTCGGCCGGCTGCCTGCGCAAACCGGGCAACAGCTCCTCGGCCATGGCGAGATAGTCGACGCCGGAGGCGCGGTCGGCGGTGATCAGCGTCGTCGCGTCGGACTGGGTGAGGATGTAGGCCATGTCGCGGGTGCGAAAACGCGTGTTCATCGGCACCAGCACGGCGCCGATCCTGGCGACCGCGAAGAACAGGAAGACGTGCGCGGGTCGATTGCCGAGCCACAGGCAGACGTGATCGCCGTGCGCTACGCCGGCCGCAATCAGCGCCTTGGCGGCGCGGTCGACCTCGTCGCGCTGCTGCGCAAAGGTCCAGCGGCGGTCCTCGAAAACGAGCGCCTCGCGCTGCGGCCAGCGCCGCGCGGCGCGCTCGATCAGCTCACCGAAGGTCTGCTTCTCGATCCACATTTCCTCACCTGCGTAGGCTGGGTGGGTTCACGTGTGCGGCTAGGAGGCCTACGCGCTCACGTTGCGCACTCGCCGCTCACGCGGGCTCGAGCTCGCCGATCAGCCGCTCCAACCGTTCGAGGGCCAAGGCGACGTTCGCCGCCATGAAACGCGTCAGCAAGCGTGCGGCGGCGTCGCGCTGGCCGGCGCGCCGCAGGCGCACCGCCTTGGCTTCGACCTCGGCGGCTTCGGCGTCGAGCGCTTGCTCCAGCTCGTCCCAAAACGCGCGGGCGCGCTGACCGCGGCGCGGCCAATCCTGTTCGACCACGGTCAGCAGTTGCTTGAAGCGCCACCACGGCGCATCGGATGCCGGGGCCGCGCCGCCGCGCGTCAGGATCGCCGGCAGCTCGGCGTCGACATAGTACGGCAGGAAGACGCCGATGCACGGTGAGCCGAGACTGCCCCAGTAGCGCAGCAGGTCGTCGGGATCTTCCGGCAACCGGGCGAGCATGCTCGCCGTCGTGGTGCCGACCGGCTCGGCATGCATGCAGACGGCATAGGCGCGCTCGTCGTCACGGGCGACGTCGCGCGGCGTCGGCGCGCCGTAGTGATCGCGCAGCGCGGCGCGCAGGGTCGACGGCGTCGGCCGCGACGCCGCGAGCACCTCGCCGGTGCGGCGATGACGACCGCTCGAAATCACTTCGGGTGCCAGATTGGCGTCGCGGTAGGCGGCGGCGAAGTCGAAGCGCTCGTCGCCCTCCTTGGGCCACCATCCATGCATGATCGCGTGCTCGATCGTCCCGTCCGCCAGCGCATCCCAATCGGCGCCGATGCCGAGGTGGTTGCTGACGCTGTCGGCCGTGCGTACGCGGCGCAGCGCCCACTGCCGGTCGGAGGTCTCCAAGCGCAGCGCCTCGCGCCGATCGGCGATGAGAAACGAGTTGTGGTACGGCCAGTCCTTGTCGACGTATCCCGAGCCCCCCTGCCCGAACCGCTCGACCAGGCCGGCGATGATCGCGGCCGCCTGTGCGGCGCTGCGCGCCCGCTCCAGGCCGAGTCGCACCAGATCCATGCCGATCAGTCCGGGCACGCCGAAGCCATCCTTCGTGAACACGGTGTGATTGCCGATCACCACGCCGTGCTGGTTGAGCCCGTGCTCGAACCCCCACTGCCAATACGGCCGCGAACCGATGACGCGCGCCGTCTCGCTGACCTGTGGAACTTCGATGTACGTGCAGCGCAGCCGCGCGCCGGGCGGATGGCGCGCTTCCGCCAGCTGGACCTGCGGCTGCGGTTCGTCGTGCGGCCGGTCACTATTCTTGGCGAACAGGACGGCGCCGTCCGCCGTCGCGCTGCCGAGCGCAACCAGTGAGTCGCAGGCGATCCTGGGTGACCGGGGACCCCGGGCGGCCTGACGGCACAGGGAAGCGGCCGAGAGCGCGGCGTGTGCAGGTGCGGATGGGCGGAGGTGCGGAGGTGAGAGCGCCGAGCCCGTCGGCAGCGGATACGCGCGAGACCTGGGCATTTCGCTTTACGCCGCCCAGCTGAAGAACGTCGTCACGGCCCTGTCGATCTCGCGCTCGCGACCGACGAGGAAGTGGTCGCCGTCGGTGATCACCCGCACGACGCCACGCGCGCCCAACATCTCGCCCGTGTGCGCCAGCGCCGCCGCCGGACAGTAGGCATCCGCATCGCCGGCGACGACGAGCGTCAACTTGGCACCAGCGAATGGAACTTTGGGCGCGCTCGCCAGCGGCGGCGCTACGGCGACAATGCGATCGACAGCCGCTGCGTCGGCCCCGACCGTCAAGGCGACCAGCGCTCCGAATGAATAACCGGCCAGCACGACCGGCACGCCCGCGGTGTGCTCGGAGATCCAGGCCAACGCCGCGCGCGCGTCGTCGCACTCACCGGTGAAATCGCCGAAGCCGCCCTCGCTGGCGCCGACACCGCGAAAATTGAAACGCAGCGTCCGGCATTCGGCGGCGCGGCAGGCGTGCTCGATCGCGTCGACGACGTTGTTGTCCATGTTGCCGCCGTAGAGCGGATGCGGGTGACAGATGACCGCCGCCCGCGGTGCGTCGTCCGGACCGTCGAGCCGCGCCTCGAGCCGCAGCGCACCGCAAAGGAACGAGGTCGGCTCCGCCATGGGTCGCGATGCGTTGCATAGGCCTCTCGATTTCACAATGCTCGCGGCGCCCGGTTCGCTGTGCGCGTTCGGGGTTCCGCTTTCAGCTCTCGAGCTTCAGACTGCGAGGCCTCAATGCCCTACCAACAGATCGCCTACGACGTCGCTGACGGCGTCGCGACGATTACGCTGAATCGACCGGAAAAGCTCAACGCCTGGACGCCGATCATGGCGGCCGAGCTGATGGAGGCGTTCCGCGCCGCCGATCGCGACGCCGAGGTGCGCGCCGTGCTGTTCACCGGTGCCGGCGAGCGCGCCTTCTGCGCCGGCGCCGACATGGGCTTCTTCGCCGAGCAGATCGCAGCCGGCGGCGGCACCGGTAGCAGCGGCGGCCGCGGCGGCGGACCGTCGCGCGTCGAGGATTTTCCGATGCTGATGCGCAAGATGTCGAAGCCGACTATCGCCGCGCTCAACGGCTACGCGCTCGGCATCGGCGCGACGATGCCGCTGCTCTGCGACATTCGCCTGGCGTGCGAGGAAGCGCAGGTCGGCTTCCTGTTCAGCCGCATGGGCGTCATGGCCGAGCTCGGCTCGACCTATCTGCTGCCGCGCATCGTGGGAACGGCGCGCGCCTGCGAGCTGATGCTGACCGGCAAGCGCTTCACTGCCGCGGAGTGCGAGCGCATGGGACTGGTCAATCGCGTCGTGCCGCGCGCCGACCTGCTCCCCACCGCGCGCGCCCTGGCCGCCGAGATCGCGCAGTGCGCGCCGTTGTCGGTGCTGCTGACGCGCCAGGCCATCTATCAGGGGCTCGAGAGCAGCTTCGAAGCCCAACTGCGCTTCGAAGGCTACACCCTCGACTACCTGTACCGCACCGCCGACCACGCCGAGGCCGTCGCCGCCTTCCGCGAAAAGCGCTTGCCGCGATTCAGCGGCAAGTAAGAAGGGGAGCAACCACCACAGCTGAACACGAGTAAACACAGATAAATCCGGAGGGATCGCGAGCAAGGCGGACCATGCCGACTCATCCGGATCCTCTGCGGGTTCTATCTGTGTTCACCCGTGTTCAGCTGTGGTGATTCTTCGTCCTAGTGCGGGAACTCGAAGAGGACTTTGACCGCGCCGGTTTCGCCCTGGTTATGCGTGGTGCGGAACGCTTCCTTGAACTCGTCGAGCGCAAAGCGGTGCGTCACGATCGGCGTGACGTCGATGCGCTTGCTGCGGATGAGATCGAAATAGTGCTCCATGGCGTGCTTGCGCACGCCGTTCCATTCCTCGACGCCGAAGGCGTTGGAGCCGACCAGGTTGATCTCTTTGAAATAGTGCGGCGACCACTCGAAGCGCGCCGGCGTATCGACGCCGGACATCACCACCGTCGAGCGCGGCCCGGCGATGCGCACCGAGATCTCGAGGCTCTCCGCCGTGCCGACGGTGTTGTAGACCACGCGTACGCCGGACTTGCCGTACAGCATCGGCGTCCCGGGCGCGCCTTCGCTGGGCATGAACAACTGTGAGCCGGTGATCTCGGCGAGGCGCTGGACGATGCCTTCGACCGGCCGCCAGCTGATCGTCTCTTCGGCGCCGAGTTGATTGGCCAACTGCGCTTGGTGGTCGAAGCGCGTGATGCCGATGATGCGCACGTCGAAGAGCTTGTGCAGGATCTCGATGGCGCACAGGCCGAGCGTGCCGCAGCCGTAGACGACGACGAGGTCGCCGGCCTTGGGCGGATAGCGCAGCACCGAGTGCAGGCTGACCGAGAACGGATCGGCCAGCACCGCCTGCTCGTCGCTGATGCCGTCGGGAATCGGCACCGCCATGCTCTCGTGCGCCGGCAGCAACGGCGCGTAGCCGCCCGACGAATCGCGGCACGTGCCGGTATGGATGCCGGCGGCCAGACGGCCGTGGCGAAAGTTCTCGCACAGCGACAGCTGTCCGTCCTGGCACATCGGGCACAGCGGCGAGATGCCGCGCGGCGCGCAGGACAACCATGGGTTGAGCACCACGCGCTGGCCGACCGTGCGCGTCTTCACGTCGGGTCCGACGGCGGCGATCGTGCCGACGACTTCGTGCCCCATCACTTGCGGAAAGGTCGCGCAGGCCGCCATCGGGCTGTCGATGTTCTCGAAGTCGATGAACACCTGCTTGTAGTCGCTGCCGCAGATACCGGTGAGATGCGTCTTGATCACCAGCCAATCGGGGAACTGCACACGCGCATCCGGCACATCCTGCATCGTCAGCGGCGAATGCTCGCCCAAGTACGCCTCTTTGTCTTGGTGCGCGTCCTGGATGAGATGCATGATGGCTTCGAAATTGACGTCGAACACGAGCGCTTTCACGGCCGGACTCCTCAACTGGAATGCAGCGCTCTTCGCAGGCCGGTCGCGCTGCCGTCAATCACACGGCGCGGCGGCGGCGAGGAGAGCCACAGATGAACCCAGATGAACGCCGATGGCCGGAGTTGCGCAGCTCCGGAGCTGCTCAGCCAAATCGTGCCCGATACTCTTCGTTTCGTTCGGGCTTGCCGACATCCGGTCGTCGTGGCGACCGCGCTGTCAGGCACCGCCGCAGCATGGCGGCGTATTCCCGCGGGCCGGCAGCGTCACGCCCAGACGCGCGCCAACTCTATGTCGAGGAGGGGGAAGCAGGCCGTACGAGCGATCGAGTCGCCGCGATGCGCGGCGATCAGGCGGTAGCCGCCATCGAAGGCCTGGTACTCTTCCAGCGTGCGCGCCTGTGGATCGACGATCCAGTAGAATGGTACGCCGAGCCGCGCATACAGCGCAGCCTTGGGTGTGGCGGTCGCGGCGCGTCGAGCTGGGCGAGAGGATCTCCACCAACAGATCCGGCGCTCCTTCGATGGCGCGCTTGGTGACGAGCGCAGCGCGCGCCCCGCTCACGAAGACGAGGTCGGGCACGACAATCGTTGTGGCGGCGAGCAGCACGTCGCAAGGGGCGTCGAACACCTCACCAAGCCCACGTGCCTCGACGTGCGCTTGCAGGATGCGGACCAGGTCGCGCGAGACGCGCTGGTGATCAATGTTCGGGGACGGGCGGATTTCCAGCTCGCCGTCGAGGATCTCGTAGCGCAAGCCATCGTCCGGCAGATCGCAATAATCCTCGTAGGTGAGCCTGATGCGTCCCTCGGGGATCCTGTCCGGCGTGGTGGCCATAAAGCGTCGCTAGCAGTAGCGGGTCTCCACCCTCAATTGCGCTTCTTGGCGACGAACGAAGTTACTGACCCGGCAGCAGGCAGGAGTGGATGCTCTCGCCGCGCACTAGCGTCTCGATCGCCTCGGCGGCGCGCGCCAGCGGGAACTCGTGGGTATGTAAAGGCGCGAGATCGACGCGACCCGATTCGATGAGTCGGATGGCCTGCTCATAGGCGCGGTGCGTGACTCCGAAAGCGCCCTTCACCGTAACTTCTTTCACGACGATGAGATCGCTGATGAAGTCGGGCACCGGCTTGAAGCCTTTGACGCCGGCCAGGACGATCGTGCCGCCGGGCGCGACGTAGCGCAGCGCCTCGGCCACCGGCTCCGGCGCGTTGGCCGAGACTTCGATGACGACATCGGCGCCGTGGCCGCGCGTCAGCATCTGAATCGAGTCGCGCGCGTCGTCGCGCTCGACGTCGATGACATGATCGGCGCCCAATTGGCGCGCCAACTCCAGCTTGTGTGCGTCGCGCGTCAGGCCCGTGACGATGATCTGCGCCGCGCCGGCGGCGCGCGCCGCGATGACGCTCGCCAAACCGCGCTGCCCAGGGCCGAGAATCACCACGTTGTCGCCCGGCCCGGTATCGGGAATCTCCACGGCCCAGCGGAACCCGGCGCCAAGCATGTTGAACATCGCCGCGATGCCGGCCGGAATATCGGCGCGCATCGGGTGCACGATCGAGTGCGGGTCGAGGTACATGTACTCGGCATAGCCGCCCCACAGCCCGGGCGCGCGCGACAGCGGCACATAGCCGTGGCCGAACATGCCGCCGCGACCGCGACAGCGCTGATATTGGCCGGCGCGACAGGCCGAGCAATGCGCACAAGGGATCAGCGCCTCGACGGCGACGCGGTCGCCGACCGCGACGCCCCAGCGTTTCGCCGCACGCGTGCCGATCGCTTCGATGACGCCGAGCGGCTCGTGCCCAGGAATCAGCGGCATGCGCACCGGGATCACGCCTTCATACTGCTCCGCGTCGCTGCCGCAGATGCCGCAGGCCTCCACCCGCAGCAGCGCCGCCTCTTCGCCGATCTCCGGCAGCGGCAGCTCGCGCAGCTCGAAGGTGCGGGGAGCGGTCTGAACGATGGCGCGCGCGGTTTTGGGCATGGCGCAGTTGAAGCACGGTGGCGCGCGGCCGGGAAGGCCGGACTGCGGCCGCCGTCCAACAATCGGCGAGCGCCGCCGTCGACCACGCGGCGCTTACCGTCCAGATAGTATCTCTTGAATACCGATCATGAGCTGCGCTAGGAAGCTTGATCATGCCCGTAAGGGTAGCGAGAAGACCGGCGGCGGTCGCCCGGCCGATTCTGCAGCCGGGACAGATCTTTTGTCCGGTCGGGCGCGCGCTGGACGTCATCGGCGACCGCTGGACGCTGGTGCTGGTGCGCCATCTACTCGGCGGTCCGCTCGGCTTTCAGGAATTGCGCACGCGCAGCGGGATTGCGCCGCGCGTGCTCGCGGCGCGCCTGCGCACGCTGGTGAAGCGCGGCTTCGTCACCCGCACCGACGCGGCGCGGCCGCGCTATGTGGTGAGCGAGCGCGGGCGATCCTTGGAGCCGATCATCGCCGCGACCGCACGCTGGTATCTGCGCCATGGCCTCGACCACTTGGCCGTCGACCCGAACCGCTTCAGTGCCACCTCGGCGCAGTCGGTGCTGGAGGCGCTGCCGTTCCTGCTGCGCGACGAGCGCGCCGCCGGCGTCGACCTCGCCTTCGAGGTGCGACTCACCGGTCTCGGCGGCGGCGTATGGACGGTGCGGATACGCGACGGCGCGTGCACCGTGCGCGAGGGCTTCGCCGAGCGCGCCGACGTCCGCTACACCGCCGAGGCGCGTCTATGGTGCGCGGTGGCGCTCGGCATCGCCGACGCAAAAGCGGTGGTGCGCGACGGTCTGATGAACAAAGACGGCGGCCGCGAAGCGCTCGACTTCTACTTCCACCAAATCAATCGCACCGCCAAGAAAACCAAGGCGCCCGGTGCGGCGCGCACGCGCAGGATCCGCCGCCCGGCAGAGGGCTCGGGGCGCTGAGTCAGTTCCGAAGAGGAGGTTCGCATGATTTCGTTCTCCATGACCGATGAGCAGGAAAGCGCGCAGCACGCGATGCGCGACTTCGCCGCGCGCGCGATGCGACCGCTGGCGCGCGAGTACGATGAGGCCTCGGCGATCCCCGACGGCTTCTTCCGCGAGGTGTGGAACCTCGGCCTGACTGCGACGCAGCTGCCGGAATCCGTCGGCGGCTATGGCGCGCCGCGCTCGCCCGTCACCAATGCCATCGTCCTCGAAGAGCTGGCCTACGGCGATGCAACCCTCGCCATCGCCGCGGCGGCGCCGTCGCTGTTCGCCTACGCCATCGCCGACCAGGGCAGCGAGGCGCAGCGCGCGACGTATCTTCCGGCGTTGTGCGGCGAGCGCTATCAGGCCGCGTCGCTGGCGGTCGCCGAGCCGAGCCCCGCCTTCAACGCCTTGGCGCCGCGCACGCGCGCCGAGCGGCACAACGGAGGCTTCGCCATCAGCGGCAGCAAGTGCTTCGTGCCGTTCGCCGACCGCGCCAGCCACTTTCTCGTCATCGCCCAGCGCGACGGCGGGCTCGATGCGTTCATTGTGCCGCGCGAGGTGCCCGGTCTGACGGTCAGCGAGCCGGAGAAGAATCTCGGCCTGCGCGCCCTGCCGACCGGCGCGCTGACGCTCGACGCGGTGCGTGTGTCCGCCGCGGATCGCCTCGGCGGCGACGCCGGCTGCGACGTGTTGCGGCTGCTCAACCACAGCCGCGTCGCGCTCGCTGCGATCCTCACCGGCGTCGGCCGCGCCGTGCTCGACTACTGTGTGCCGTACGCCAAGGAGCGCGTCGCCTTCGGCGAAGCCATCGCGCGCAAGCAGTCGATCGCCTTCCGCCTCGCCGAGATGCAGATGGAAGTCGAGTGCATGCGCTGGATGACCTGGAAGGCCGCCAGCCAACTGGAGCAAGGCATCGACGCGACGCGCAGCACCCATCTGGCGCGCGCCTATGCGGCCGACAAGGGCATGTGGATCGCCGACAACGGCGTGCAGGTGTTGGGCGGGCACGGGTTCATTCGCGAGCATCCGGTCGAGATGTGGTACCGCAACGCGCGCACGCTCGGCGTGCTCGAAGGCCTGGCGAGCGTCTGAGCGCTCGGGCGCGCGACGAGAATTGAGGTGATGTCGTGATCGATTTGAATCTGTCGACGAATGATCAACGCCTGGTCGCCGCCATCCGCGAGGAAGGCCTGATCGCGCGCCGCTACGCGCGCTACTACGACGAGAACGAGCACGAGTTCCCGCCCAACGAGTTGCCGGAGGCCAAGGACCATCCGAGCTTCATGCGCTTGCTCGGCAATCGGGGCGAGGGCGATGCCGGGCCGGCGGTAATGACGATGCTGGTGGCAATGGGCCAGACGTGGGGCGACTACTCGGTGCGCCTGCGGCGCAACGAACGGGGCCTCGGCAACTCCGCCCTACAGGCCGCCGGCAGCGATGCGCAGAAGGCGAAGTGGGGCAACCTGACCTTGGCCATGGCGATCACCGAGCCGGGCTGCGGCTCCGACCCGTCGCTGGTGCGCACCAGCGCGACGCTGGACGGCGACCAGTGGGTGATCAACGGCGAGAAGATCTTCGTCACCACCGGCTGCCGCGCCGACGGCGTGGTGGTGTGGGCGACGGTCGACAAGGCCGCCGGGCGCGGCGGCATCAAGTCGTTCCTCATTCTCAAGGGCACGCCCGGCTTCATCGTCGCGCACAAAGAAAAGAAGCTCGGCATCCGCGCCGACGACACCGCCGCCTACGTATTCCAAGACTGCCGTATCCCGCGCGAGAACCTGCTCGGCGGCGACGAAGTCGCGCACAAGGAAGGTTCCGGCGGCTTCCGCGGCGTCATGAAGACCTTCAACATGACGCGGCCGATGGTCGCCGCCATCGGTCTCGGCATGGCGGAGGCGGCGCTCGATTTCACTCGCGAGGCGCTGCGCGAAGCCGGTATCGAGATCGCCTACGGTGCCAATCTACACGGTCAATCTGCCGCGGCAGAGAAATTCATGCGCCTCGAAGCCGCCTTCGAGGCGGCGCGGCTCGCCACCCTGCGCGCCGCCTGGCTCGCCGACCGCGGCGAGTCGAACAACATGGAGGCGTCGATCGCCAAGGCGCGTGCCGGCGCGGCGGTGCGTGAGATCACGCAGGGCTGCATCGAGTTGCTCGGTCCGATGGCCGTGTCGCGCGAGCACTTGCTGGAGAAGTGGTTCCGCGACGTCCGCATCACCGACATCTACGAGGGTACCGGCGAGATTCAGCGCCTCATCATCGCCCGCACGCTGCTCGGCTACTCGCGCAACGAGCTGAAGTGAGCGGCGCCGGGCGCTGATCGCCTATCGCGTATCGTTAGCCTTGATGAGACAAAAGAATTCACCACAGAGGCACGGAGCACACAGAGAGCAGAGGGACCGCCGGCGATTCGGACGTGTTTCCAAAGCCCTTCAGCAATGCGGTTGGAAAACCATCAGGGCATGTCCGCAAATGCAGGCCTTCTCCGTGCACTCTGTGCCTCTGTGGTGAAAAGTTTTGTCCGATCAAGGTTAGTTGCGCCTCCCGGCCGACGAAACGCGATAGGGCATGGGCGATCAGCGCGGTTCCGCTCTTTCCGCTCGCCGCAGCATTCGCTCGGCGGCATGATCGAAGTATGGATTCCCGGCCGCGCCGCCTGGCGCTGGCGTTGGCGCTGTGCCTGCTGCTCGCCGCCTGCGGCGGCTCGTTCCTCATCATTTTCAACACCGGCACCATCGTCGGCGCGCCGCAGTGCCACGCGTCCGGCGGCCAGTTCAACCTGCGCGACCAAGGGGGACTACAGGTGCTGGTGGTGATCACCAGCAGCACGCACATCTTCGTCAGCAGCGGCGGCTCGGGATCGTGCAGCGACCTGTTCGCCGACGCGCCGGTGCAGGTCAGTGGCCATCAAGACGGCGACCGCCTCATCGCCCGCGACGTCACGATCAACTAGCGCGCGGACAACGGCTCGGCGGCAGCGGTCGCTCTTTCGTGGCGCGTCCGCGCTCATGATGCATGAGCGTTGTCGACCGGAGTGCGCGGCGCTACGACCACGCGCTCCGCCGTGCGAGGTGCGGTCAGCCCGGCACCGTCTGGGCGTGTATCCGCCAGGTTGGCGACCGATCGCTCATGTGTGTCGCGTTCCGGCGCTGCGAGAACGTCTAGCTTGTCGCCAGCGCCCGGCCCATCAGATCGACGAAGTTGTCGCTGTAGAATCGCTGACGCACGTTCTCGTCGCAGCCTTCCAAGCCGGCCTCGAAGCGACGAATCGGATTGCGGCCGCCTTCGACGTGCGGGTAGTCGGAGGAGAACAGACACACTTCGGGACCCGACTGCTCGATGATCCAGCCGACCGGCTCGCTCGGATACGGCGTGACGCGAATCTGCCGCCGTACGTACTCACTCGGCCGCAGCGTCAACTGACGCAGGCGTTCCTCGCTCTTGGCGAAGGCTTCCAGCGCCGACTCCATTTGCCGCATCCAGCTCGGCAGCCACACCGCGCCTTGCTCGATGACGCCGATCATCAAGCGCGGGAACTGGTCGAGCACGCGGTCGAAGATCATCGTCGCCAGGGTCTGCATCGGCGGATAGGGAATCGCCATGTAGTCGATCGAGCGGAAGTTCTCCGCGCCACCGTGGAAGTCGGTGACCATCGGCAGACCGTTCTTGAAGTAGTCGGGATTGATCAGTCGCCCGCCGCCGCCGACGTGAAAGACGATCGGCACGCCCGCCTCCTGGGCGATGGCCCACACCGGAAACAGGCCGATGTGACTCGGCGAGTGACCCGGCGGGCACGCGGACGGGATCATCAGCGCCTTGCAGCCCAACGCGATCGCTTCGGCGGCCATGGCGCGCGCCGCGTCGAAATCGGCCAGCGGCACGTAGCCGACCGGCAGCAGGCGCCGATCGACGGCGCAAAAGTCGACCATGGCGCGATTGTGTGCGCGCGCGACGCCGTAACAGAGCTCGCGGTCGCCGCTGTGCTCGACGTCGACGAGGTACTTGTTGAAGAAGGTGTTGAACACCAACTGGCTCTTGAACCCGAGCAGATCGAGCGCGCGCGGCCGATCCTCTTTGAGGAACGAGCCCATGGCGCTCCAGTTCTTCCGCAGCATGATCTCCGCGTCAGCCGCAGCGCGGTCGGCCGGATCGCGATGTCGCTCGCGCCAGCGCGTGATATGGTGCTCCTCGCCGGGCTTGACGGTGCTGACGTAGACCCGATTCATGCGTGCCCGCACCGCCGGATCGGCGAACGGCTCGAACCAATCCGGCGTCTCGACGACGTGCGCGTCGGCATCGTGAATGACGCGTCCAGCGGCGTAGGACATGGCGACCCTCCCGTGCCGACCGTAGACCCGGACGCCGGCAGCGGACAAGGACGCCGCGGCGACGAAATGCGCCGCGTCCATGTGCCCGTCTTTCGGCTTTGATCCTTGGTCTTTGATCCTCCGTCTTCGGTCTTGGCTCTCGTCCCTTGACCATCGCCACCCCAACCCGTTAGCCAGCCGCGTGGCCTGGTGGTTGTGGATGCTGTTCGGTCTGGCCTTGCTGGCCGGAGAGCTGGCGACGCCAGGCGGATTCTACGCGCTGTTTTTCGGCATCGGCGCGCTGCTCACCGGCGGGCTCGCCGCCGCCGGCGTCGTCGTTGCACCGAGTCTGCAGTGGCTGGTGTTCTCGGCGCTGTCGATCGGCGCGCTCTTGCTGATGCGCCGCCGCTTGCTGTCGGCCTTCCAATCGTCGACGCCGCGCGATGCGATCGACGGCTTGCGCGGCGAGATCGCCGTGCCGGTCGAGGATCTCGCCCCCGGCGCGGTTGGCAAAGCGGAGCTGCGCGGCACGTCGTGGACGGTGCGCAACGGCGATACGCGCCCGCTGCGCGCCGGCGAGCGCTGCCGCGTCGAGCGCATCGACGGGCTGACGCTGCTGGTGCGCGGCGAATCCGCCTGAGCCGCGTAGGAGGTACGCATGCCTGCTTCACTCGTCGTCGTTCTCGTCCTCGCGGCGCTGATCATCCTCGTCATCGCGCGCACCGCGGTGGTCGTGCCGCAGCAGAGCGCCTACGTGGTCGAGCGCCTGGGTCGTTACTACTCGACGCTCGGCGCCGGCTTCCATGTGCTGATCCCGTTCATCGACGTCATCCGCTACCGCCATTCGCTCAAGGAAACCGCGGTCGACATCCCGGCGCAGGTCTGCATCACGCGCGACAACGTACAGGTGCACGTCGACGGCGTGCTCTATCTGAAGATCCTCGACGCCGAGCGCGCCTCATACGGCGCCGCCAACTTCGAGTTCGCCATCATTCAGCTGGCGCAGACGACGCTGCGCAGCGAGATGGGCAAGATCGATCTCGACCGCACGTTCGAGGAGCGCTCGCACATCAACATCCAAGTGGTGAACGAGCTGGACAAGGCCTCCGAGCCGTGGGGCGTCAAGGTGTTGCGCTACGAGATCAAGAACATCACGCCGCCCGACGACATCCTCGCCGCCATGGAGAAGCAGATGCGCGCCGAGCGCGAGAAGCGCGCCTTGATCCTCACCTCCGAAGGCGAGCGCGACGCCGCCATCAACAGCGCCGAGGGCACAAAGCAGCAAGTGATCAAGGCGTCCGAAGCGAAGAAGCAGCAGCAGATCAACGAAGCCGAAGGCACGGCGCAAGCCATCTTGTCGATTGCCCGCGCCACAGCCGAAGGCGTGCGCGAAGTCGCCTCGGCCACCCAAGTTCCCGGCGGCACCGAGGCGATTCAGCTGCGCGTCGCCGAACAGTACATCAACCGCTTCGGCGAGCTCGCCAAAGCCGGCACCACGACCATCCTGCCGGCGAACGTCGCAGACGTCGGCGCGATGATCGCCTTAGCCCTCGGCATGGTCGGCAAGCCGAAGCCGTAACGACGTCACGCGTCGCAGCGAACGTCGCACCTGTTACCGCAGCGACTTCGAAACGCGCGCACGACTGCCTGGCGAAACATCTTGCGCCGCGACGGGGCGCCGGCCCAAAGACTCCGTCGCCGCACTAGGACGACGTCGGCCGACGCGGCCGACGCTGCTCGAGGAATTCTCGCCCCCGCGTCGTGACGAGTACCAACGCTCCGCGCTCGTCTTCGTGACGCCGCTCGATCAAGCCGAGATCGTTGGCGTCCTCCCAAACGGTCAGGCGCGGACAGGAGCTGCGCCATGCGTCGATGACTTCCGTATAGGGTCGCGGTTCGGGGCCGATCCACTCGAGTAGATCGAGGATCAAGGCCTCGACGGAATCGGACACTACCGTGTACCTTCGTCAGCGTCGGGATCGGCACGGCGCTCACCGTACCAGATGTCCAAGCTGTCACGCCGCCGCATCGCCTTTGGTCCGCGCAGGGCCAATCGCAACAAGGTCCCCAGCACCTCGCGGCCGGAGTGCGCGCGCAGCTTGCGCCCGGAGGTCGTGACGGCCTCACGCAGGATGACGAACCGACCGTGACGGCGCAGCGCCCGGCTCATCGCCGCCTCTTCCGCGCCGAAGAGCGTCTCGTCGAAACCGCCCACCGCAGCGAAGGCGTCGCGCGTACAGAACAAGAAGCAGCCGCTCGCCAGCCCCGCCCAGCGATAGAGCGGCACCGCGACGGCGGCGAGCACGCGGCCATACAGCGGCAGGCGGCCGTCGAAGTGAAAGGCGCAACCACCGCCGGCCGCCCCCGCGCGCATCGCCGCGATCGCCCCGCGCACCGCGGCTTGGCTGACGATCGTGTCGGCATCGACGAAGACCAGCATCGCGCCGGTCGCCGCCTTCGCCCCGGCGTTGCGCGTCGCCGCGATGTGGCGGCAGTGCACCGACACCACCTGCGCCCCCTGCGCTTGGGCGACCGCCGCCGTGCCGTCGGTCGACGCGTCATCGACGACGATCAGTTCAACCGACTCAGCCAGCCCGCGCGCCGCTGCGTCGATCGCGCTCAACGTCCGGCCGAGCAACCGCTCTTCGTTGTACGCCGGAATGATGAACGAAACGGACGCCATCTTGCTGATGCTACTGCGAGCCGTCGGGTACGCAGGCCAGGGGATGCGTCGTCCGCGGCTCATTGTTCACCGGTCGACCGCCTCGCGATTTCCTCTTCGAAGCACCACCTGGCTGGGCTGCATTCCCCCATGGATACAATTGGCTCGCGCCGCCAGCTGCCCACGGCCACTTCTCGAAGTAAGAAACAGAGGTCTTTGATGAGGACATCTGTCGCCCGGGACGGTACCGGCGAAACCGGGTCACTTGGTCGGACCATATACGGCTGTCGCCAGTGCTGAATTACCTAGACGGGCTTGGCGCACGCGTTACGCGGCGATGCGCGCGAACTCCTTGTATGCATTGCGCGCCCACACCTTCACGCGGTGCCGCTCGATGATGCCCAAGCCGTCCTGAGTGTTGTTGATCGCCGACCAGAAGCTCGCGTTGAGCAAATCGATCTTGTGCATCGTCGGGGTGTGCAACTCGTCCAGCGTCATCACCTTCGCGCCGAGCTGTTCTGCGACTTGCCGCGCCGCGGATGTTTCGAAGGCGTCGAACGCGACGCCGCGACCGTGGTTCTTGACGATGACGTAGGAGACGCTGGTGCCGTAGCGGTCGAACAGCGACTGCAGCAGGCCAATCGAATCCTTGCCGTCGTCCATCACGTGCCAGAACGCGATGTGCACGTTGTGCTCGGTCGCCAGCTCGACGATGCCGTTCTTGACCATCCAGTGCTGTAGGAAGCGGTCGCTCTGCGCGGGCAGATCGACGAGCACGCGCTGGTCGGCATCGAGCGCCAGCTGCATGATCGGATCGGCGCCTTCGAAGCTGTCGAGATTGCCCGCATTCGACACGTCGGCGTAGTACCGCATCATCGCCGGATGCGAACGGTCCGCGTCGACGACGGTGAAGCGAATGCCTTGGTCGATGTAGTACTGCGCCAGTAAGCGAGCCACGACCGACTTGCCCACGCCGCCTTTTTCGCCGCCGATAAACTGAATCCCACTCATCGCTTCATCCACTCCGAAGACATCGGCTGAAGTACAGGCACGAACGGGCCGCAACCGTTCGACGCGCTCGAGACCGGCGAAGACTTGAGAGCGCGACGCTAACGCAGCGGCGCCGGCGCTGCTACTCACCCTCGAGCAGCCCCGCTCCTCGGGCTGGAGCTCGCGACAGGCGCGATCCGCCGGCAATTCGCCATTGGCGCGCAAGCGACTCATGCCGGTTGTTCAGTCCGACGGCAGGTGCCGCTGCGCCGTCATTCAGGCTCGTCCGCGGCCGCTTGCTCGACGAAGCGCTGCAGCGCGTCGAAACCGGGCACTCGGTCGTAGCGGCGGAAGTCCTTCTCGCGGCCAACGCCGTCGGCCGGCGCCAGACGACCGGCGACGACGCCCATCAACGCGTAGAGATCGAGCGGCGCGCCGGTCTCGAGATAGCGCTTCAGAAAGAAGTGCGCGTGCTCTTCGACCCAGGTCCCCGACGTCGTCGGCGTCGCGGCGCTGTGCCGCCGCACCTTGTTCTCCATCGTCCGGTAGCGCTCGAACACCGAGCGCGGCGTCCACGCATAGCCGTGCTCGCCGAGCGTCAGCTCCGAGGGCTGCAGGTGATCCGCCAGCGGCAGCCGTTGATCGACGAAGCCGTCCCGCTTGAAACGGCGAATCTGGTCGAATTCGCAGGCCTGCACATCGCGGTAGGGATAGGCGCGGACGATCTCGTGGCGATAGATCTTGACACCGTAGATGACGCGCGCGGCGTGGCGATCGTAGAGATGACACGTCAGAATCGCCACCTCGGGCGCCGCAGCCGTGAGTCGCGCATGCAGCGACCGAATCGCGTGCGGGTACATCAGCATGTCTTCGTCCACCTGCACGAAGTAGGGCGTCCGGCAGCGCTCGAGCATGCACTGCAGCGCGCGGCTCATCGGCGCGACATTCTCGATCACCTCGATCACGAAGCGGCAGTCCTGCGCCTCCAGCCGTTTGATGCACTCGCTGAAGCTCGGCGCTCCCACCGTCAGCACGAACACGGTGAGTTCGGCGCGCAGATCGCATTCGTCGTCCATGCCGCCTCCCGCGCCGCTCCGTCCCGACCACCGACCGCGCCAGATCCACGCACAACAGCGAACCTGACGCCGCCGTGTCGGCGGAGGCCGCGCGCCAGCGGCGCGCTTAGTCTGGACGTCCTCACCCGGTCAAGGTGAGCCGGCAGTCAGGCATTCCGTGTCTGCAGAGGTGAGCGGGCTTTGCCCAACAAGCAATTTCAGGCGTCAGCCATCAGCCTTCAGCTCCGGAAAACCCAACGGCAAGATGAAGCAGGTCCGGCCTCGGTAGGTGAATGGTTCCTCTCTCGCATCAAGTCTGGTGCGTGCCGCCTGCCGCCAACGCCTGGTCGCCGAACGACAAGCCGATCTCCTTGTACTGGCCCCGCTTGAAGGCTTCGAAGCCGGGTATGCGATTACAGATACGCGCCCAATTGGGATTGTCGGTTCGGCTGAAGCGATTGGGCTGCGGGAGATCGCGGTCCGGTTCCTGGTGGTAGACCTGCAGCCCGTCGATGGCGCCCGGACGGCAATCCTGATGCGTGATCAGTCGCCAAGCAAAGTCCTGGTCCTCGTAACCCCACGTACCGTCATACTCCTCATCGAAGCCGCCGGCCGCGAGGGCGCGATCGCGTTCGAAGACCATGTTGCAGCCGTGAAACAGGGCCCACGGGTGCTCGATCCGATCGATCCGGCCGAGCCACCGGTAGCGGCGATCGATCGAGAGTCCGTAGTTGGACGCGCTCGCGACGCGAGGAAGCCGCGACAGCGCGGATGGATCCTCCACGATCTCGTCCGGGCGCAGGGCGTCGGCCTGAATGAAGATCCGCGGGCCGGTGAGCAGACGTGCGGATTGGTCAGAAAGTACGCCGTCGAGAACCTCGAAGTAGCCCGAAACTGGAATACAGTCCGCGTCCAGGCAGACGATCCATGGAGCACGAGCGAGGCGCAGGCCGGCGTTGCGAGCCCGTGACAGGGCAAACGGATGGCGCAGCCGCGGCTGGCTGATCAGGAAGATCTCGAGCTTGTGCGCGTATTGGGTGTGCAGGTCGAAGACGGTGCGGCCGAGCGAGTTGTTGTCGACGAGGATGACTTCCAGCCGATGCGACGAGCGCCGCGCCGCGGCGACAAGGCCGGCGAGCGTTCGCTCGAGCAGCCTGGGCGCATTGTGACAGGGGATGATGACGGAATAGCGAATCGACACCACGGCAGAAGCCCTTCGACAGACGCACGGCGACCGGCAGGAAACGCGGTGGTACCCAGCTACGGAGCCCGGCGGCGAATTCGGATATACGTCGACAGCCGGAGCCGCAAGGGCGCAGCAGCGCCTGCGGCGGTCACCGGGTCAGACCGCGCCCACGGCACTCGACGCCGGCCACGAAGGCCCTGGCGATGATTCGTGACGAATCCAGAATCCCGACGAGATACCGCCACGTGACGAGCTTACCGGGGGATGGACGATCAGCGGCGAACTACATAGTCGAAGCGCGTGATACGAGAAAACGGGCGACGGGCGACCGACGAGGTCGACGTGCCCCTGCCGATCGCAGAGTTGGCCGCGGCTCTCGAACCCTTTCTTCCGACCTACCATCTTGTCACCGACGGGGAAGAGGTCGCGCATACGCGTCATCTCTATCGCCACCGTTGCGCGCGCCAGTTCGAAGCGGATCTCGATCTGCTGCTGCAGGCGTTCTCTCCAATTTCACTCGACACGCTTGTCGAGCATTTCGAGAAGGGTGTCGCACTGCCGCGCAGGTCGATGTTGCTGAGCTTCGATGATGGATTGCGGCAACAGTTCGAGATTGCCGCTCCCATCCTGCGCAGGAAGGGCGTGCCCGCGACGTTTTTCATCACCCGCGACTTCGTCGACAACGCGGCGTTGTTCTATCGCTTCAAGGCAAGCCTACTGATCGATGCGCTCACGGCAGTGGACGAGCGCCGGCTGTGGCGGATCGGATCGCGTTTGCAATTGCCGCGTCCCGATCGCGCGCAGTGCGTCGGCGCCATCCTGCGCGTCAGTTATGCGCGCCGGGCTCTGCTGGACGAGCTCGCGGCGATCCTCGAGCTCGACCTCGACGAATACCTCGCCCGCCAGCGGCCCTTCATGACGGTGGGCCAGATCTCGTCGCTCGTCGCGGCGGGATTTACGGTCGGCGCCCACAGCCTGGATCACCCGCACTACGCAGAGCTCCCGCTGCAGGAGCAGCTGCGGCAGACGCGTGAGAGCGTGGACTTCGTCCGCTCGACATTCGCAGCCGGCGCTGCCGCGTTTGCCTTCCCGTTCTCGGACAACGGGGTCGGGCGAGCGTTCTTCGAGAGCGCCTTTTCGACCGGGGGCCTGGCGGTGTCGTTCACGAGCGGCTCCCGAGCGCGGCAGCGGTGGCCGCGCAATCTTGCGCGGACAATGATGGATGAGCGCGAAGGCAGCGCGCGCCAGATTCTGAGCCGCCTTGCATCGCGCCGCAGCGAAGCACTGCTTCACGTCGACGGCGTCGGACCGCTTCGCGCCTGACCGCTCATAGCCACGCGAATCCGTGCGGCGCATACCCGATGAGCTTGACCTCCTCGCGATAGCGGTCGTCCGCGGTGATGCCGTGACGTTCCTTCAAATCGAGGAATGTCCTGACTCGATCCGAGCGCGGCTGAAATGCTTCGATGGTGCCCGAAGTGCGCGGCGGGTTCACGCAGGCCACGTCGTCGACGATTGCCACTCGACGCGACAGATCCGGCCCGAGGTGATCGAGGTACCACCAGTCCACGCCATAGCCGACGAGGGCCGGATCGTAGACCGTCATGAAGTCGTCGAGCCGCGCACGCTGGAACAGCGGTACGCCCACCTCGACGAAGTTCGTGAAGCGCAGCTTGCCGCGGCCGTCCTGCAGGGTGATGGCGTGCGAGATCTTGCTGGTTCGGCAATACGACGGCTGCAGAATCCACAGATCGAACCGGTCGCGAAGCGCGAACAGCCGCTCGATCTCCGCGCATGAGATCACGATGTCGTCATCGAGCAGAAAGACGGCGTCGTACCTGCTCAACAGGTTCCTCGACTGCGCGTGGGCGAGCTTGAAGGCGGGGAACTTCGCGCAACTGGAACGCTCGAAGCGATCGACTTCACACCGCCACGACGGCTCGTCCTGACCGCGATACATTACCCACACATCGAACGAGCGGTCGGGAGCGAGCCATCTCGACAGATCTACGTCGGCGCCGGCGGAGGTGAACAACAATCGCCGGCGCGGTGCGGCGCGTTCCATGCCTACTCCACGCCGGGACGCCAGCGGTCCCCGATGACCGCTATCGGCATCGGTCCACCGCCGGCGCGCAGCCGTTCAGGGCGTTGTTCACCGCGACGATCCGTCGTGTGACATCGGCGCGGCAACGCTCACTGCGAAGCCTTCCACACACAATCGGCTTAGGACGCCACTCACGACTTCGCACTCTCTCGCCCCCCGGCCTGTGAGTAGTCGCGGCGCCAAATTCGATCAAACCAACTGCCAATCTCGGCTGCGTTGCAGCGTCGCCGTCTGGTCGATGCGCGCCGGACCGCGTCAGCTCGACCTGCCGCGTGCGACCAGGCGCATCAGTTCGACTCATTCGTCGAATCAGTTGTACAGATCGTACTTTTACGCGTCGCGTCATGGCAGGATGACGCGTAGCGTCACGCTTCCTTCGTCGAATCGCGCACTTGCGCGTCGTTGCCGCCGCTTGACGGCGGAGACTCTCGCGCTACTCGGCACTCCGCACGCGTCGCAGGCTATCTCGCACACCACAAAATGTTTGTGCTGCCTAACTTTCTCGCTTGGAAAACGCCAAGGCGCTCTCTATGCGATGACCTACAGCGCAGATTGGTTTGAGCCTTGACTCGGAGACGCGGCGAGTAGCGCCACGCGGCCAAGACGGCGCGGAACCAGCCTGCGGTTCAGAGCGATCGAGCGGATTCACGAGTCGCAAAGGTGCGGGGAAGAGACGAACGAATGGCGAGAATATGCGAATGCGGAGCACGGGGCAGCGGGCCAGGTCATGCTGGAATTCACCACCGGCGCTCCGACGTTCCGCG
>Ga0265314_10000181_pt1 | contig 93367 bp, 56 predicted proteins | sample 4126metaG_FD_203106 | JGI IMG/M metagenome (GOLD analysis project Ga0265314, IMG submission 203106) | Rhizosphere microbial communities from Carex aquatilis grown in University of Washington, Seatle, WA, United States - 4-1-26 metaG | ecosystem: Host-associated > Plants > Roots > Rhizosphere >...
CGCAGTCCGTGTCCGCCGCCTTGTCGGCTTCAGCAGCCGACGCGGTCGAAGCGGCAAGCCTGCAAGTTGCTTCCGCGACCGCACCGCCGGGCCCCATCCAGGCAGCTCAAGTCGCCTAGCGCGCAGGTTGTGCCTCCCAGTCTAAAGATTCCTCAAAAGGGTTTCTTTGGCAGTGAGAGAAAGCTCATTTTCGGCCAACGGTTTGCATTAGCTGGGTACGCTATTCCGTGCCTGTGGCGACACGTACCTGCGGTGTCGAAATCGCCGCAAACGGTGTACATTAAATGGGCCTCACAACCGGTCCCGGAGAACACAACCATGCGCATCATCGATCCCCACTGCCACATGTACAGCCGCACCGTCGAAGACTACGAAATGATGGGGCTGTGCGGAATCGAAGCGCTCGTCGAGCCCTCTTTCTGGATCGGCAACGATCGCCAGCATGCGGGCAGCTTCTTCGATTACTTCAACCACATCAGCGAGTGGGAACCGAAGAACCGCGCGGCCAAGCGCGGCATGAAGCACTTCTGCACGATTGCGATGAACCCGAAGGAAGCCGAAAATCTGACGCTTTCGCGCGAAGTCATCGCCGGCATGAAGGAATTCCTTGACCGCAGCACCGCGGTGGGCATCGGCGAGATCGGCCTGAACAACATCACGCCGAACGAAGAAAAGGTCATGGCCGAGCAGCTCGAAATGGCCAAAAAGCTCGACGTGCCCGTGATCATTCACACGCCGCACAACAATAAACTTGAAGGCACCCAGCGCATCATCGCGATCTGTCAGGAAAGCAAAGCCAACCCCGCGCGCATCAACATCGATCACAACACGGAGGAGACGATCCGCTTCACGCTTGAGGCGGGTTTCTGGGCTGGCGTGACGATGTACCCGCGCACCAAATGCACGCCGCAGCGCGGCCGCGACATGGTTGAGAAATTCGGCGCCGAACGCATCCTGCTCAACAGCGCCTGTGACTGGGAAACGAGCGATCCGCTGGCCGTGCCGAAATGCGCGAAGCTGATGTGCGACACGGGCTTTACGCGCACGCAGGTGCGCCGCGTGGTCTGGGAGAATCCGTACCACTTTTTGGCGCAGAGCCCGAAATTCAAGAAGGCGATGGAGCCGGTCTTTAATGACAAGGAATAATTCGAAAATTTTGCGGTGCCTTGCGTAAGTTGCTGAGTCAGGCAGGCGGACCGCGCTGAATATTCAGCGCGGTTTTTAAGAATAAAGCAGTGCTTATGGCCGCATCCGGCTTGCGCTATTTGCCGCTCTTGGCCGCCTGTCTCGCGGCGGCTTCGGCCACTTCCTTGTCATAGCCGGCATCGGTGCGGAATGGGTAGGAATTCCATTTCTTGTCGGTGGCAAAGGCCAGGTCCGCGTCCAGGTTGCGCGTCTCCACGAGCCGCACCTGTTTGTTCTTGCCGCCTTCATAGACGAGCAGAATGCGCTGCTGCGCGTCGACAATGAAGAGGCGCTCCGATTCGGGATTGATCCCCATCAGGGTGATCAACCCATTCGAAGCGGCGCCGCCGTTATCGGCGCGCACGTCGCTGCCGCCCTTCGAGAAGACCTGATACGCGCAGAGCACCAGTGCGCAGGTTGCGAAAAGCTTCCAGAAATGGGAGGGCTTCGATGGCTCGGACATGCTTTGGTTTCCTTTCGTGCGGCGTCCCCGGGCTCGCCAGACAGGACGAGTCTCCATAAGTGAGGACGAAACGCGCGCTCGGGCGTGACCGAAATAAAGGAGGGTTGGTCAGGAAGTGAGGTGGTCGAAGATCTCGCGCACCGCACGTGTGAGGCGGTCATAGTCGCCGCCGAGGAGCTCGCCCGCGCTGAGGCCGGGCGCGTTCATGTAACCGGCGCTGAGTGCGAGCTTCTGCAAATCCTCAGGCTTGTCGGGAAGCTGGTTGCTGCTCAAGCCGTGCACGATGCGGATGCGGTTGGAAATGCGGCTGAGGAAATCATACGCCTCGAGGAGCGTGCCGCCTTCGACCGCGGTGAGCTTCTTGAATTTCAGCAGCGTCTTGAGCGACGCCTTGGTGTTGGTTTGGCGCAGCGGTGGAAAAGCGGGGCCGTGGAGGAGCTGGAAGTATTGAACGAGGAACTCGATGTCGACGAGGCCGCCGCGCCCGCGCTTGAGATCGCCCGCGCCGGAAGTCTCTTCGATCCGGCGGCGCATCGAGCGCACTTCCTCGGCCAGCGCGGTGGATTTGAGCGGCGAATACACCGCGGTGCGCAGCAGATGCTCCGCGCGCTCGCCGACCCCGGCATCTCCGGCGAGGAACCGCGCGCGGGTCAGCGCGAGGCGTTCCCAGTCGGCCAGCGAGCCTTCCTTCCAGTAGTGCTCGAAGGCTTCAAGCGACGAGGCGAGGGGGCCCTTGTTGCCGTTGGGGCGCAGGCGCGCGTCCAGGTTGTAGAGGCGGCCCAGAATGGTGGGCTCGGACATCGCGCGGGTCAGGTGCTGGGCCAATTCGGAAAAGTACGGGCCGGCGGGCAGGCCGTCGGGCGTCGTGCCGTCCTGGCCGTAGAAGAAAAGCACGTCCAGGTCGGAGCCGTAGTTCATCTCCATGCCGCCGAGCTTGCCGACGCCGAGCACCGCGAAGCCCACGGGCTTGCCGTCGGTTCCAACGAGGAGGCCGCGCTGGGTCTGAAACGTTTTAAGCGTGTGGTGGAGGTGCGCGCGCAAGATGGTCCCGGCCAGCGCGGTCAGCTCGGTCTGGGTCTCTTCCAGGGGCGAGCCGTGAAAAAGATCGCGCACGCCGATGCGCAGGATTTCCCCGGAACGATAGGCGCGCAGTGTGTCGCCGACTTCGCCGCCGCCGATCACGCTGGAAAGCTCGCGCTCCATCTCGGCCTGGGTTTTAGAACGATCGGTGCGCAAGGCGTCGATCACTTCATCGAAGAGGCCCGGATTGGCGACGAGCACCTCGGTCAGGTACTCGCTCCAGGCGGCGAGTTCGACCGTCATTTTGAGGAGCCACGGATTTTCGTGGAGCGATTGGTAAAAGACCGCCTTGGCGCCGAGCGAGCCCGCGATGCGCGAAAAACGCTTCAGCGCGCCCTCGGCTTCCCCGGTCGCGGCGAGCGCCTTCAGCAGCGCGGGCGCCAGCGAAGCGAAGAATTTGCGGGTGCGCGACGGATTGGTGAGCGCGATGCGCTCGCGGCACAGCGCGACCAGTTCCTCCGCCGAAGAGCGCCCACTGCGCAGGCCATAGCGGGGCAACAGCGCGGCGATCTCCTCCAGGTTTGGCTCCGGGGCGAGCAGCAGATCGGAAAGCTCGCCTTCCTGGCCGGCTCGCGCCGGAAACAGTTTGGCAAAGAGCGTCTCGAAGATCTCGCGCACGCGCAGCACGTGGCGCTGGCGCGCGCCTTCAAAATGGAATTCGGCCGTGCCGGGCCGGGGGGGCGCGAGCTTTGGGGCGGGCTTCGCTTCGGCGTTGCGCGCGGCGGCTTGCGCGGCCCGCGAGACACCCAGCCCGCCGCGAGAAGCGCTTTGCAACGGCGCGGCTTTGGGGGCGGTTGCCTGCGCGGTATCGAGGGCATCGCTGACCGCGCCCGCATCGTCTTCATATCCCATGGCCAGCGCGAGGCGCCGGCGCGCGCCGGCTTCCTGCGGCAATTTGTGGGTCTGCTGGTCCCCGTGGAGTTGGAGGCGGTGCTCGACGTGGCGGTGAAAAATATACGCTTCTTCGAGGCGCTCGGCTTCGACCTGCTGAAGCAGCCCCTCCCCGCGCAGGGCGCGCAGCGCTCGCAGCGTGGAACCGTTGCGCACGTTGGTCTGCTCGCCGCCATGCAGAAGCTGCAGGAACTGAACGGTGAACTCGATGTCGCGAATGCCGCCGCGCCCGAGTTTCACTTCCTCGTCGGCTTCACCCTTGCGGGAGACCTCGCGCTCGATCTGTTTCTTGAGCGCCTGAATGTCCCCGATCGCGTCGAGCGAGAGAAAGCGCCGGTATACGAACGGTTCGAGCTGGCGCAGGAGTCCATCGCCGAACTCGCGGTCGCCCGCGCAGGCGCGCGCCTTCAGCCAGGCCTGGCGTTCCCAAGTGCGGCCCTCGCTCTGCAAATACGCGAGCAATTCGGCGCCGGAAACCACCAGCGGCCCCACGCTGCCATAGGGGCGCAGGCGCATGTCGACCCGGTAGACGCGCCCGTCCTCGGTGGATTGGTTGAGCGCCTGGACGACTTCTTCGGCAAGCCGCGTGAAATATTCCCGGTGCGGCGTGGGGCGCGGCCCGCCCTCAGTCTGGCCGTCTTCCGCGTAGACAAAGACGAGGTCGATATCGGAAGAGTAATTCAGCTCGCGTCCGCCCTGCTTGCCCATGCCGATGACGGTGAAGGGCGCCGCGCTGCCCGGCAGCGCGTTCTTGCGCGGGCTGGCCGAGCCATACTTGGGCTTGAGGCGCTCGACGCCGATCGCGATCGCGCCGTCCATGCAGGCGTCGGCCAGATCGCTGAGCGCGCGCGTGGTGTCTTCCAGCCGCGAGACGCTCAACAAGTCCAGCGCGGCGATCTGCAGCATCGCTTCGGTGCGCGCGTGGCGCAGCGCGGCGAGTTGCTGAAGGTAGGGGCCCGCACGCGCGACGCGATCCAGCACCATGCGCCGCCACGCGGCGCCGCCGGCGACCTGGCGCAAGCAGACCGGGTCCAGCGTGGGGCGGGTCCGCGCGGGGAAGCGCACCAGATACTGCGAAAGCGCGGGGGTCGCGGCAAAGAGCGTGCAGAGCAGGCGCAGGAATTCCTCGCCGGCCCAGTGCAATGGATCGCCGCAGAGCGCGGCGCCCCCGGCATCGAGCCAGTTTTCAAGCAGCGCGAAGGCCGTATCGGGGTCGCAGCATTCGGAGAGTGCGCGCAACAGCTCGGCGCGGCGCATATCCACGGCGCGGGCCACGTCGATGCGCGCGCGCAGGCGCCCCAGGCCGTCGCGAACCCGGGCGGGCTCGCGAAAACCCAGCGCGCGCAGATCCGCGTCGGGCAGATCGTCGGGCAGGCCCAGGTCGAGCAGGCGCAGCAGGGAATCGTGGCGTCCGGCCATGGGTGCGGATTACTTTCGTTCCCGGGCGATCCAGTCGCGGTACCAGTTGAGCGAATCGCGGAGCGTCTTCTCCAGGCCGATTTCAGGTTTCCAGCCCGTGCGCTGCTGGATCTTTTCGATCGAGCCGCGCACGTCCAGCACCTGGGTGGGGCGGATGCGCGCCTGATCGACCTTCACTTCCACGTTCTTCACGCGCGCGAGCTGCAAAAGCGTGTCGAGCACGAGTTGCACGGGGACACTGTGGCCGGAAGCGAGGTTGTAGGCCTGGCCGCGCTCGCCCTTCTGCGCGAGCAGGCGGTAGCCGCGCACGATGTCGCGTACGTCGGAAAAATCGCGGCGTGCGGAAAGGTCGCCGACCGAAATGGAGGACTGCAGGCCCGCTTCGGCGCGCGCGACCTGTTCGGCAAAAGAGGAGCAGACAAAATCCGGGCGCTGCCGCGGCCCGGTGTGGTTAAAGGGACGCGCGAGCACCAGGTCCAGCCCGTAAATCGAGACGTAGGGCGCCGCGGCCAGTTCCAGCGCCGCCTTGCCCGCCGCGAATACGTTGGCCGGCGCGAAGGGCAGCGTCTCCACGATCGGCATCAGTTCGGGTTTGACCGCGCCGTAGACTTCGGCGGAACTTGCCAGCACCACGCGCACATGCGGCTGCAGCGTGCGCACATGGTCGAGCAGGCGGATCCCCGAGAGCAGGTTGACTTCGTACGCCTGCACGGGCGAGCCGCCGGCTTCGGGAAGGAACGAGATCGCGGCGAGGTGGAAGACCACGTCGAAGCGCGCTTCTTCAAAGAGCGAGCGCAGGAACTGCGGCTGGGCCAGATCGCCCACGCGCAGCGTGAGCTGGTCGATGACGGGGGCTAGGTTGGTGACCTTGGCCCCGTTGCGGCACGTGGCCCAGACTTCGTCGCCCAAAGCGAGGCAATGTTCGGCGAGATGGGAGCCCGCGAAGCCTTCCGCACCTGTGATCAATACGCGCATGGTGCGGGAGTATGGCGGGCCGGTCCGGGGCCGTCAATGTCGGCCCCGGATTGGTTTGGAGATTTATTTCAGCGCGGCCTGCAGCTTGACCAGCGCTTCGGCTACATTGCGGTGGAAGGCTTCCATGTTTTCGGGCGAGAAGGGGTTGTTGGCCTTGCCTTCGCCCGAGATCGCGTCGGCGTTCGCTTTGCCAAAGGCGAGCTTGCCGAGGGCCGTGTCGATCAGGTCCTTGAGCGCCTTGGCTTCCGCGGCGCCCTTGCCCGAAGCCTGCGCCTGCGCGAGCAGCTTGGTCGCGGTCTCCAGGTAGCGGTGGTCGTTGCAGCCGGCGCGGATCCACTCCCAGACCGTGGAGGCGCGCAGGCCGTGTGTGGACGGGTAGACCACGCCATAGTGTGCTTCATTGTAGGAGGCCAGGTAGAAATTCGTGCACGTTCCGATAGTCGGGTAGACCCACTGGAAGAAGCCGGTCACGTGGTGTTTGGTGCGCGCGAAGTACATGTACGAGCCGAACGTGAAGCGGTTCATGCCCGTGTTGTAGAGCCACAGGCGGTGTCCGGCCTTCATGACGATATCTTCGTCCCGCTGGCTGTGCAGGCCGGGGCTCCACGTGTCAATCCCGGAGACCGTCTGCTCCCGCTCCGCGCGGTGCTGCGCGTCGCCATCGAAGTACGCGGTGTCGAGCGCGACAAAGTGGAAGTCCGGCGCGGCCTGCTGCAGGACGCGGTGCAGTTCGGCGAGCTTGAGCGAGTCGGTGGTGTGGGCGATGTATTCGTCGTCGGTGCAGTAGCAGATCGGGAGCCAGTTCTTTGCCTTGGCGTGCTCGCGGATCGCGTCGAAGTAAGCCTTGGCCAGTTCCCCGTAGCTGGGCGCGCCGAATTTCTTGGCTTCCGCATCCATGTCGACCGGCACCGTCATGCGGAAGCCGCGATTGAGCGCGTAACCGAGCAGTTCCTGCGTGAAGCCCGCCGCGCGCGCCAGCTCCATGAAGCGGTCGGCGCTGGAGAAGTCGATCTCCGCCTTGCCGTTGGCGAAGCGCTGCAGCGGCAGCGAGATGCTGGGGTCCACACTGGTGATGCCGTGGGCTTTGGCGTCCTCGAGCAGTTCCTTCCACGCCTTGGCCGATTCCGCGCCGTTCGGATCGAAGGCCAGGAATTGGGAGACCGGGCTCATCATGAAAATGCCCATGGGGAAGTCGATGTCGGCGAGGGCCAGCGGCCAGACGGTGAGCTTGACCGGGACTTTGTATTCCTTGAACTGCGGCCCGCTGAGCTTCAGTTCGCCCGTGTATTCGCCCGGGGCCGTGCCCGCGGGAATCTGGAGCGTGACCCAGATCGAGCGCGTGATGCCGGCTTTCAGCGGCAGCGCATGGCCCACGATCTCGTCGAGGTACTTCGGAGAGATTTTGTAGGTCGATTCGCGGTTCAGGGCCTTGTAGCGCAGCGCGCGCACGTCCGCGGTGAGTTCCTTCCCGTCGGCGGACTTGACGGTGCAGACCGCGTTATCGAGCGCGCCGAGGTCCTTGAGCACCACCAGCCCGAAGCAGGCGCTGACGGTTTCGTTGGGCGAGCCCGCCAAGTCGAGCGAAGTGCGCTTTGCTTCATCGGCGCTGGGCTGGCTGTTCACTTCGATCACGCGGTCCAGCGCGTGCGCGAAGGGGATGAAACCGCGGGCCTTGTCTTCATCGCGCGGCGCGAATGGGGCGGGGGCGTCGGGCACCGTCTCGACGTGCTGGGCCAGGTACTGGTCCTTGCGGAAGCCTTCAAAATTGGCCAGCCAGCGTTCGGCGTCCTTCTCGCTTGCCTTGGGCCAGAGCACGAAGCCGTTCAGCATGGCGCTCCACCACTCTCCGCCGCCGTCGATCTCAAGCGTGAGTTGGCCGCCCTTCACTTCGACGTCGAAACGCTGCGCCTTAAAGAAGAAGGTGATGTACTTTTCGAAGAGATCGTCGCCGGGGAGGTCTTCGGCATCCTGGAAGTGGTATTCATATTCCTTGAAGGTCGCCTGCGTGAAATTCTGATCGACGACCACCTTGCCGTTGGCGCTGACCGAGCGGTGGTGGAAGAACGGGCCCCAGCCGTTTCCGGGCGGGCCAAACATCAACCAGACGCTGTAGGTGCCGTCGGGCACGTCGACCGCGAAGGTCGCGTGCAGCACCTGGCAGAAGTCGCGGCACAAATCGTCGACGGGGCGGTGCCGGCCGAGCATTTCATTGATGTCGAAGTCGCGGCCGAACGTGCCGCCCGGCATCCAGCCAAAGCCCTGGCCCTTGTTGTAGGCGGTGTCCTTGGTGATCTTGGTGAAGCCGGGCATGACCGCCGAATTGGCCGGGCCGCAGTCGAACTTCTTCAGGCCTGCGACGGGGATTTCTTCGACACCCTTGATCAGGCGCACGTTGTCGATGTAGATCGTGGCCTTGTCCGCGCAGATGTTGAACTTTTTGATGTCCTTCACGTCGATCATTTTGCCGCCGTCGGGTCCGCTCATGCTGCCGATGGAGAGGCGCACGGTGTTCATTCCGGGCTTGAGCATGCGTTCATAGTTGTAGCGCTTGTCCCAGCCGGCGTTGACGTCCTTGGCTTTGACCCAGCCGGCGATCTGAACCGGCTTGTCGCCGGGGTTGAAGATGTCGAAAGCGAGCGTGTCGTAGCTGCTCCAGTCGGCATCGAAGCCGCTGAACTGCACGTTGCCGGCGGGCGCGTGGCTTTCCAGCTTGAGGGCCTGCTTGCCTTCGGTGGCGTGCTCGGCGACGGGACCCATAGACGACTTGCCCTTGAACTCGTCGGGATAGTCTTCGAGCTCCAGCTTGACCTTGTCGGCGCCTTCGAAGCCGGCAAGCATTTTGACTTCAAACGAACCGGTGCCCTTTACGAGGCGCGTGTTGTCGAGGTACAGCGTCGCGGGCGTCTTGGGGTCTTCACTGTTAAACGTGATCGCGAAGAAATCGATCGTCTTGAGGTCCAGCGGGCCGGTGCCGTTCTCGCGCATGAACGAGCCGAGCGAGAAAGCGAGGCGATGCTTGCCGGGCGTGAGCTTGACTTCGAAATTGTGGCGCTTGTCCCAGCCCATGCCGCCCTTGTCGCGAACGAAGCCGTTGATCCTGACGTTGCCGCCTTCGACGAAGACGTCGTACACGAGCTGGTCGTACTCGCCCCACTTGCCGGCCTGGTTCGAGCCGCCATAGAAAAAGAAGTTGGGCAAGAAGGGCTTGTTCAGGACCACCTTGCCGGCCAGCTTGCCCTGCGTGGCGTGGTCCGGGACGTATTCCATCTGGTCGGCCTGTTCAAAGGGCTGCTCTTTCGATTCGTAATCGAAGAGCACCGTTTCTTCGGCTGCGGCGAGCCGGAAACTTGCGGCAAACAGTACGGCCAGGACCAGCGCGTGGAAGTGTTGCAACATTTTCATGGACGCCCCCTCTTTATGTTCGGTTCAAGCGCCGCGCAGCGGAGCGGTCGTGCCCCGCGCGAGGTATTCGACTGGGAAAATTTCATGCCGCGTGGGCAACTGCGGACGCACGAGGCGTTCGCGCAGCATGCGCACAGCCGCCGCGCCAGAAGCTTCGAGCTGCATGCCGATCGTCGAAAGTGGCGGCACGCTGAACAGGCCCAAATCGCCGAAGCCCACCACGCTCACGTCTTCGGGCACGCGCAGGCCGAAATCGCGGACCGCGGCGATCGCGCCCACGGCGCCGTCGTCGGTCGTGCAGGCCAGCGCGGTGGGCCGCGGAAGATCGGTGCGTTTGAAGCGCGTGCTGACGGCTTCGTAGGTGTAACTCCCGCACGGCACCGCCGGGACGAAGCGGTGTTCCGGCAGCGGCAGGCCGCGCGAAAGAAACGCGCGCTCGTAGCCGTTCTGGCGCTCTTTGGCGATTTCGCCAATCACGGCTTCGCGCGGATCGTTGCTGGTGCCGTGGACCAGGAAGGCGATCTCGCGGTGCCCCAAGTCCAGCAGCGCCGAGACGGCTTGAAAGCCGCCGTCTTCGCTGGCGTGCGTGACGAAGTCGTAGGCACCGCTCGCGACCGGCTGCGCGCAGTCGAAGAACGCGACCGGCTTGCCGGTCTGCAGCATCAGCGCGAGCGTGGGCTGATCGGTAAAGCCCACAACGATCAGGCCGCTCAGGCTTGGATCCTGCGCGAGTTGGGCCACGAGTTCGCGTTCCTGATTCGGGTACAGCGTGCGCACGGCAATCGACGCGCCCAGCGCGCCTTCCTGGTGCATGCCCTGAAGCGTGCGGTAGTAGAACAGGCTGTCGCGCGGATCGATGGTCTTCGAGCGCATGACCAACCCCAATTGGACAGCGCCGGCTGCGGGTGTATTCGGCGCGTCGGGGATTGCGGGCGCGCTTTGCCCCGCCGGGACAACCGCTGGCCGACGCACGAACGTGCCGCGTCCGGGGATGCGGTCGAACAGGCCTTCGTCGGTGAGTTCCACGATCGCGCGCCGCACCGTCATGCGGCTGAGGCCCAACTCGGAAGCCAGCGTGCGTTCGTCGGGAATCGGGTGATCGATCAGGAAGCGCCCGGCCAGGACCTCCTTGCGGAGGCTCTCCTTTACTTGGAGATAAAGCGGGGTGGGGTCGCTGCGCTTGAGTCGGATCATAGACCTGAATACACCAGGTTATACCAGGAATTAAAAGTAATGGTGATTTGTTGTAAGCCTTTCAAAGGCATTATGTTGTATATACAAAATAGCCTCATTGTGCAGGCGACGGTAGCGCCGCAGTTGCTTCAATCCAAGCCCTATATAAAGGAAGGGCACGGGCGGTGGTTTGCGTTTGATAATACTTGCTTCGCTTGGCGCTCTTGTCTAAAAGTTGTCTATGCCGCGTTCCGAGAACCCGCCGCGTTCAAAAGCCGCCGCGCCCAGCCTGGGCCGCGCGCGCGCGGGCGAGCGCCTGACCGCCGACCTGACCGAACAGATCCGCAAGGGCGCCTTGGCGCCGGGCGCGCTGGTTCAATCGGGCCCCGAACTCGCCAAGCAATACGAACTGAGCTACCAGACCGTGGTGCGCGCGCTGAACGAATTGGTCGAAGGCGGCTGGCTGGTGCGCCAGCAAGGGCGCGGGACTTTTGTCGCGCCGCATCCACCGCTCGCGTCCGAGAAAAAAGAAAGCGGGCGCAGCGATGTGCTCCTGGCGCTCGATCCGCGCAGTTTGGCGCGCGGGCGCTTCGGCTTCGCGATTGTCGAGACGCTCGACGAGACGCTGTCGCGCGCGGGTTTGCGGGTGCGTTACGCGCCGCTGAGTTCCGCGGGCGAAGCGGCGCTGCTGGACGAACTTGGCAACGCGAAGACGCGCGGCGTGGATTTTCTGATCGCTTTCGACCGGGCGAAGTTTCTTGGGCGCGCGCTCGCGCGCTGCCCGGGGTTGCCCGCGCTGGCGCTGCATGACGCGCCGCCCGCGCCGGCGGCGGGTGGGCGCTTCGACGCGCTTCTTATCGACGACCGGCCCGGCGGGTATCACGCGGGCGAAGAACTCGTGCGCGCGGGACTCAAGACGCTCGCATATCTCGGCGGACCGCAGGACGATACCCGCGCGCTGGGCCGCGGCGAAGGTTTCCGCGCGGGCCTCGCGCAGCATGGGCTCAAGCCTGCCGCCGAAATCTGGAGCGACGGCTGGGACGAAGAGGCGGGGCGCAAGGCCGGACGCGAGCTGCTCGACAAACTTGGCGCGCCGCTCGGCGTCTTCTGCGCCAACGACCGGCTGGCGGCGGGTCTCTATGATGCTGCCGCGCAGAAAGGCCTGCGCATCCCACAGGATGTGTCGGTGGTGGGCTTCGATGACCAGGAAGTCGCGCGCACGCTCACGCCGCCGCTCTCGACGATGCGCATCGACCGCGCGGAATACGGCCGGCAGGCCGCCAAGCTGGTGTTGGAACGCCTCGCGCAGCCCGGTCAGCCCTCGCGCTCGCTGCTTTTTCCGGTCGAGCTGCTGCGGCGCGGTTCGGTGCGGGAGCCGTAGCGAGTCCGCTCCGCGTCTGGAAAGCGCGCGCGCTTTCGCGCATAATCGGAAGCGTGCCAAAAAAGCCTCAATCGAATTTCGCGGCGCTGGTCACGCTGGCCGTCGGCAACACGCGCACGCGCGCCTACCGCTGGAATGCGCGCGGCCAGAGCCGCCTGCTTTGGGCGCTGGCGACCGAACGCGTGACGCGCGCGGCACTCAAAAAGTTAGCGCGGCTCGCCCCAGTGGCCCTGACCGGCGTCGTGCCTGCGGCGCTGCTGCGCCTTCGGCGGGACTTGCACCGCAGCGGCGCGCGCGTGCTGGTCTTCCGGGAAAATCTCGCCTGCGCGCTGCGCATCGCGCCGCGTCCGCCGGAACGTGTGGGCAGCGACCGCCTCGCGGCGGCGCTCGGCGCATTGTCCCTCGCGAAGACGCCGTGGGTGGTCATTGATGCCGGCACCGCACTGACCGTGAACGCGGTGCGGCCGGGCGTTTTTCTGGGCGGGTTGATCGTGCCGGGCGAAGCGCTCTCCCTGCGCGCGCTGGGCGGGGGAACGGCGCAGCTTCCCGTGCTCCTGCCGTGGGGCGCTGGCAAGGTGCCCGCAGTCGGGCGCTCGACTCAGGAAGCGATCCGCGCGGGCGTGCGGCGTGCGATCGTCGCGGCCGCAGTGGACCTAACCCGCGCGCAACTGCGTGTACTGGGTCCGCGTGCGCGCATCGTGGTCACGGGCGGCGGCGCGAAAGTTTTGCTGCCCGAACTGAAGCGCGCTTTTGCGAAGCACAAACCATTGCTTGTCGAAGACCTCGTGCACCGCGGGCTGTTTGCGGCCTGGCAGGGCGCGCGACGATGAGCGCGCGTGCGGCGCAGTCCGCACCCGCGACTGCCGCGGGCTGGCCCGTGCCGCCGCCGAGTTCCGATCCGCTTTATGCCGTTGCCGCGCCGGGCGGGCAGGCGGCCATCGCGACGTTTCTGCTCGATGGCCAGGGCGCGCTCGCGCGCCTCGCACCCATTTTCCACGGCAAGCGCGCGCTCTCGATCGACGAACCCGGCCAACTGGTCTTCGGGAAGCTCACCGATCCCAATGGCGCCGTGGTCGATGAAGCCATCGCCGCGCCGCTCGCCGCAAAAAGCAGCTCCACCGACTTTGAGCAGATCGAACTTTCCTGCCATGGCGGCGCGGGCGCGGTCGAAGCCGTGCGGCGCCTGCTCGAAAGCGCGGGCTTTCGCGCCGAGCGACGCGGCGAATTGGCCGCGCGAGCGCATCGCGCGGCGCGGCTCTCGCTGATCGCGCTTGAAGCGCGCTTGCGGCTCGAGCGTGTGCACGCGCTGCGGCAGACGCAGATATTGCTCCTGCATACGGAATTTCAGGCGCGCTGGGAACGCCTCGGCCTGGACGCAGGGCTCGGGGCGCGCTCAAAGGACCTGAGCTGGCGCGAGAAGCTCTACACCGCCGCGCGCGACGAAGTGGCGCGCTTCCCGCGGTTGCAGGCCCTCTTGCGCGCGCATCGCGTCGCGGTGCTGGGTCCGGTCAACGCGGGTAAATCGACGCTGGTCAACAAACTGCTGCGCGCGGACTTGTCCATCGTCAGCGCCGAACCGGGCACGACGCGCGACCGGCTGGAACGCGATGCGACGCTGCGCGGCCTGAGCATCGCCTTAAGCGACACCGCGGGCCTGCGTGCGTTAAGCGGTACAAGCGAGGGCGAAGAGCTTGAACGCGCGGGACAGGCGCGTGCCGAAGCCGCGGCGCAGGAAGCCGAACTGGTGCTGCTGGTGCAGGATGGTTCGGTCGCGCCGAGCGATGAAGCGCTTGCGCTGCTGGCCAAAATTCCCGCCGGGCGCGGCCTGCTGGTGCTGAATAAGGCCGACCTGGGGCTGCATCCCGAAGCCGACGGCTGGCGCTTCGCCGCGGGGCACGAGCCGCAGGTGGTTTCGGCGCTGACGGGGGAGGGGCTCGAAAAACTGGAAGCGCGCATCGCAGCGCAGTTGCTCGGCGCGGAAGGCGAGGACCCCGTGACGGGCGGGCCGTTCACGCAACGCCAACACGAACAACTCACGCAATTGCAGCGCGCTTTGCAAGAGGGACTCGACGGAATGACCATCATCCGTCATATTCGCGCGCTCATCGGCGGCGCTCCACACGAAACGGAATTGGCGAAAGTGTTCGCCGAAGCAAACGAGGTGGTCTGATGGCGAAGGTTAAGGCCCGGGCGAAGAAGGCCCCGGCCGCACGCACCAAGGTGGAGACGAGTCTGCACGACTCGGGCTGGATTCACGCGCAGCTCGAAGCATTTGCGCGGGAGATCCTCGCCCAGGGCAACATCGAGCGGGCGATGATCGTGGGCATCCGGCGCCGCGGCGCGGAACTGGCGCGGCGCGTGTGCGAACGCGTGCGCGGGACTTCGCGCCTGCCGGTGGTCTACGGCGCGCTCGACATCGGGCTGTACCGCGACGACTCCGGACGCGCGCGCCCGGGGAGCCACGGCCTGAAGGGCGGCACGGACCTGGAAGACGCCGTCGACGAACGCGTCGTGTACCTGATCGACGACGTGATCCACACGGGCCGCACGATCCGCGCGGCCATCGACCAACTGATGGATTTCGGTCGGCCCAGCGCGATCCGGCTGTACTCACTGATCGACCGCGGCGCGCGGGAACTTCCGATCCAGCCCGACCGCGTGGCCGAACGTCTTAAAGTGCCCGCGGAAGACCGCATCGAAGTGCGCTTGAACGAAGTCGACGGCGTTGAAGGCGTGTATCGCGTGGCCGGCGGGATGCGCTAAAAAGCGCGCGTATTAAAGGAGCGCCGTGACGATGGCTTGGACGCGCAAACACCTGCTCGACCTCGAGTCTCTTTCCGCAAGCGAGCTGCTCGAAATCCTGGACACCGCGGCCTCCTTCAAGGAGGTCTCGACGCGCAGCGTCAAGAAAGTGCCCGCGCTGCGCGGCCGCGTGGTGGTGACGCTCTTCTTCGAATCTTCGACGCGCACGAGCAACAGCTTTCAGCTTGCCGCGCAGCGGCTTTCGGCGGACGTGCTGCACTTCACCAGCGAAGGCAGCTCCGTCAGCAAGGGCGAGACGCTGATCGACACGGCCAAGAACATCGAAGCGATGGGCGTGGACGCCTTTGTGATCCGGCATAGCGCGCCGGGCGCGCCGCACCTGCTCGCGCAGCACACGGACTGCTCGGTGGTCAACGCGGGCGACGGCTGCCACGAACACCCCACGCAGGGACTGCTCGACATCTTCACGATCCGCGAACACTTCCTGACCAACGCGAAGGGCGCCGCGAAGAAACGCGCGCCTGAAAAGACGCTCGAGGGCCTGACCGTCTCGATCCTGGGCGACATCCGGCACTCGCGCGTCGCACGCTCGAACGCGCACGGCCTGCGCAAGCTGGGCGCGCGCGTGATCCTGGCCGGCCCGCCGACGCTGGTGCCGCCGGCCATGGGCAAGGCGCTCGATGTTGAAGTGAGTCACGATATCGACGCGGTCGTCGAGCAGTCCGACGCGCTGAACTGCCTGCGCATCCAGTTCGAACGCAAGGCGGGCCGCTTCTTCCCCGGCGTGCGCGAATATGCGGCGATCTACGGCCTCAATCCCGAACGCATGAAGCGCGCCAAGCCCCATGCGATCATCATGCACCCGGGCCCGATCAACCGCGGCATCGAGCTGACCCCGGAACTCGCCGACGGGACGCAGAGCGTGATTCTGCGGCAGGTGACCAACGGCATGGCGGTGCGCATGGCGGTGCTGTATCTGTGCGTCGGCGCGGGCAAAGGCAAGCCCGCGGCGAAGGCGGCGGTTTAGGTTCGTCGAAGCGAAAGCGGAGGCATTGCGTGTCCCTGTTACTGCTGCGAAGTGGCCGCGTCTACGATCCCTCCCGGCGGCTTGACCGCACGGCCGACGTGCTCGTCGACGACAAGTCGGGCAAGATTCTCGCCATCGGCAAGGGCCTAAAGAACGTCAAAGGCGCGCAAGTCGTCGACTGCAAAGGCCTGCTGGTCTGCCCGGGCTTCATCGACATTCACGTGCACTTCCGCGAACCCGGCGCGACGGCGAAGGAAACCATCGCTACCGGCGCGGCCTCGGCGGTACATGGTGGCTTCACTTCGGTTGTGACGATGCCGAACACCGATCCGCCCCTCGATAACGGTGCGGCGATCGCCTACCAATATTTGCAGGGCGCGAAGGCCGGCAAAGCGCGTGTCTACCCGATGGGCTGCATCACCAAGGGCCGCGCGGGGCAGGAATTGGCCAGCTTGGGCCTCTTGGCACGAGCCGGTGCGGTGGCCTTCACCGACGACGGTGCCGCGGTGCCTTCGAGCTTCATCATGCGCATGGCCATGGAGTATTCTGCGAGCCTAGGCAAGGTGATCGTCGAACACTGCGAAGACCACGATCTCTCCAACGGCGCGATCATGCACGAAGGCAAGGTCAGCGCGGCGCTGGGCATCAACGGGTACCCCAGCGCGGCGGAAGAACTAATCGTCGCGCGCGACATCCGCCTGGCGAAGCTGGCCAACGCGCGCTTCCACGTCTCGCACATCTCGGCTAAGGGTTCGGTGGCGCTGGTGCGGCAGGCCAAGGCGCGCAATGTCGCCGTGACCGCGGAAGTCGCGCCGCATCACCTGCTCCTGACCGACGAATGCTGCCGCGGCTTCGACGCGAACTTCAAGATGAACCCGCCGCTGCGCGAGGAATCGGACGTCGAAGCGTGCATCGAGGGCCTGATCGATGGGACCATCGACTGCTTTGCCAGCGATCACGCGCCGCACACGACCGAAGAGAAGTCCAACGAATTCACCGAAGCGCCGAATGGCGTGATCGGTCTCGAGACCAACATCGGCGTGCTCCTGGCGAAGCTGGTGCAGACCAAGCGGCTCACGCTGAAGCGCTTCGTGCAGGCGTGGACGAGCGCGCCAGCCAAGGTGCTCGGCCTGCCCGGCGGGAGTCTCCAGGTCGACGGGCCCGCGGACATCACGGTCATCGATCTGAATCAGGAATGGACCGTCGATCCGGAAAAGTTTGTCTCGAAAGCGCGCAACTGTCCGTTTAAAGGCTGGGCACTGAAGGGCGCGCCGGTCTACACGGTGGTCGCGGGCAAGTTGTTCGAAGCGATCGGGAAGACGATGAAGTAAGCCGAGTATTTATTCTAGTTAGTCGTGCTGACTTTTTTATTGTTTCAGGCGCAGCCTCAACTGCTGCAACGCTTTAATCCTCTTTACCTTGTTGCCTCGCCGAGTATTCTTTTGCGCATTGTGCAGCGATGCGCGATGCCAAGCTTTGAATTTACATTCCGTCAACGCTGTAATTTGTTGTGAGCGCTTTTCGGGGGGCGCGCATGACCGGTGCGGACCGGACACCGCGAATAGGCGATTTCGACCTCCTTGCCAAGCTCGGCGAAGGCGGCATGGGCGCTGTTTACCAAGCGCGCCAGGTCTCGATGGATCGCCTCGTCGCGCTCAAAGTCCTGACGCCCAAGCTCGCCTCCAATGCCGAATTCGTGCAACGCTTCCTTCAAGAGGCACGGGCGACAGCGCGGCTCAATCACTCCAACATCGTCGCGGGGATCTCGGTCGGGCAGGCCGACGGCTATCACTACTTCGCGATGGAGTACATCGAAGGGCAGAACCTCGACCAGTTAATTCGTGAAAAGGGTGCGCTGTCTGAAGACGAATGCGTCCGCCTGGGCGCGGCGATCGCATCTGCCTTGGCGCATGCGCACGCCAACGGCATCGTGCACCGCGATGTGAAGCCCGCCAACGTGCTCCTCGACAAGGACGGCGTCCCGAAGCTCGCCGACCTGGGCCTGGCCAAGGCCGCATACGGGACCAAGGAAGACTCGTCGCTGACGCAGAGCGGCTCGGCCGTCGGCACGCCCTATTACATGGCGCCCGAACAGGCGCGCGCCGACCCGGACATCGATGGCCGCGCGGACATCTATGCGCTCGGCTGCACGCTCTATCACGCCGCGACGGGCCGCACGCCCTTCGAAGCCGACTCGCCCGCGCTGATCATGGTCAAACACATTAGCGAAAAGATGCCGCACCCGCGCGGCTACCGCCCCGAATTGAGCGAAACTTTTTGCGGCATTCTCGAGCGCATGCTGATCCGCCGCCGCGAAGACCGCTACGCCGAGATGAGCCAGGTGGCCGATGATCTGGAAGCGCTGGCGCGCGGCGAGACGCCCGAACTCTTCGCGCTGCCGCCGGTGAAGTCGAATTTTCAGTCGGGCCCGAAGCTGACCACGTCCGCGCGCGGCCTGCGCCCCATTGGCGGCGGCGAGCGCGGGCGCACCAGCAAATTCCCCGCGGCGGGCGCGCGCACCCAGCCTTCGGACTACAACCGCGAGCCCGTCCGCGATGTGACGCGCAAAGTTCCCACGCGCCAGGGGCGCCCGACGAAGGACGCCAGCCCGCTCTTGGCGGCGCTCTTTATCGCGATCCCGCTCTTGGTGGTGGTGCTGTTCTTCGCGCTGCGCAGCAAACCGGAAAGCACGGATGACGCCGGCGCGGCGCGTACACCGCCGCCTCCGCCCGTGGTTAAGAGCAGCCTTGAGCAGCGCAAGCCCAGCGCCGAGCCGACAGGCAAAGCGCCGCCCCCCGCACCGCCTCCGACTGTTCCGCCGGTCGTGCCGCAAAACAATATTCCCCCCAACGACTCCAACTACACCGCGATGTGGCGCGGCGACCTGAACGGCTGGCATGTCAGCCAGCCGCAATGGGAAGTCCGCAACGGGGCCCTGCACGGCGAAGGCACCGAAGGCAACGCAATTATCTTCATCCACGGCAGTCCGATTCCCGCCGACTGCGAAATCGTCGTCGTCGCCGACTGCAGCAGCAATTACTGGTTTGGCATTTCCGGCGACGACGCGCGCTCGGTCTTCGTGGCGCGGGACAAGGACACCAAGGTACGCATCTATAATTATTATTACCAGAACGCACAGACCGCAGAGACCCAGGACGAGCAGGTTCCCAAAGGGCGCGTGGCCAACGGCGAACACACCTTCAAGTTTCAGATCAAGGGCACGCAACTGCGCGTGGAGGTCGACGGACAACCGCTGACGACCTTCGAAAAGGTCTCCGGCCCGGTCCAGGGCGGCCACCGGAACTTCTGCGTCTGCACCGAACGCGGCGGCCAGATTCTGGTGAAGGAAATCAAATTCCGCGGTCTTTAAAAAGACCTAAGAGGCCGCGTACCTTCAAAGACCCTGATTCAGCTCAAATTAAGGTGGCCTGAAGTTTGCGTACTTCCTTGTGGGTCAAGGGATTGCGCGAGTTTTGTGTCCATTCTTCACCGAATGGCGCGATAGGGTACGCCTGCGCGTTGTGCAACCCCATCAACCTTGTTCAGGCAGTTGACCCAAATGGGAGGCTCGTTAGAGTCCCAGCATTCACGTTGATTAGATGCGCGTTCGACCGCCTCCGCGGTCGGGAGCTTGCTTTCGTTTAGGGAGTTTGAAGCTTTGCCATGAGCGAAGAACAGAAGCCAACCCCAGCCAGTCCGGACCCGAAGCCGGCCGATGCCCAGAAGGCGCCGGATCCCAAGCCGCCGGAAGCAAAGCCGAACGAAGAGCCGAAGTCTGCGGCTCCGGCCTCCGCCTCCGCGCCTGTGGCTTCCGCACCCAAGCCGGCCGAAGCGCCGAAGCCCGCCGCCGCGCCTGCTGCCGCAGCGGCTCCTGCCGCGGCTGTCGCCGCCGCCAAACCTGGTGAAGCCGCCAAGCCGGCCGCCGCTGCCGCGCCGAAAGCCGCCGCCGCACGCAAGTCCACCGAACCGCTTCCGCCGCCGCCTTCGCTGACCACGCGCCGCACGTTCCTCAAGTGGGGCGCCGCGGCCTGGGTCGTCTTCTTCGTCTGGCTGACGGGCGTCATGCACCTCTTCCTGCGCTTCATGTTCCCGCGCGTGTTGTACGAGAAGGACCCCAAGTTCCGCGCGGGCCGCAAGTCCGACTTCCCCGAACTGGGCAAGGTCTATGAGAAGTACAAGGAATCCAACCGCGTCTGGCTCGCGCGCGTGGTTGAAGACGGCGAAGACCACCTGGTCGCGCTCTCTACGATCTGCACGCACCTGGGCTGCACGCCCAACTGGCTGGACGCCGAACAGAAGTTCAAGTGCCCCTGCCACGGTTCGGGCTTCTACAAGAGCGGCATTAACTTTGAAGGCCCCGCGCCGCGCCCGCTCGAACGGCACCGCATCTTCATCGATGCCGCCGGCGACGTGGTCGTCGACACGTCGGTAAAGTTCCGACAGGAATTGCAGGAATGGGGCCGCAACGAGTCCTTCGTCAAGATGACGTAAGCGGAGTTTCAGCACCCAAACGCCACGATTTTTCCGGGGATTGCCATGGCCAAGCGTGAACCACGCAACATCGATACGCATCACAAGTATTTCGCCGTCGGATGCTTGCTGCTGCTCATCACCACCGTCTGGGCCTTCCTGCGCGACCATACCACGCGCGAGTACGTCGAGTACCAGGACATGTACCGCGAGTTGGAAGACGAGCGCCTGAAGAAGGAAATGGACGAAGTTCGCACCGCGCTCCAGGCGTCCGAAGTGGAAGAAGACAAGCTGCGCGACGTCTATGAAAACGCCACCAAGAACTTCAAAGGCAACGCGGGCAAGATCGCGGGCATCCAGACCAAGATCAACAAGCTCAACGACGAACTCTCCCGCCTGCGCCGCGAACTGAACTTCGCCACGACCGACCTGGACGTGTTCAAGTACCAGCTCTCGATCGGCCAGGTGGACCTCGCCGCCGTCGAAGGCCAGGACAAGAAGCGCCGCGACCTCTTTAACACGGTGCAGGACAAGTCCTCCGAAGCCTCCACGCTGCAGAAGGAAATCGACGAACTCGAGAAGCCCGGCAAGGAGGCGCGCAAGGCCCTCGAAACCCACTTCGCGCGCCGCAATGAGCTGCGCGCCTCGCTCAAGAAGCTCGAAGGCTCGGTGCTCCTGAACTCGGTTCGCGACATGGTCGGCCTGGACTTCGTCTCGCCGCGCGACAACCTGAACGACCAGAAGGTGCTCGCGAACCTGCCCCTGGACTTCAAGTTCGCCAAGACACAGCGCGTCGACCGCTGCATCGCCTGCCACAAGGCCATTGACAATCCGGACCCGAAGTACCGCAAGGAAAACATGAAGGACAATGTGGTCATGCGCTCGCACCCGCGCCTGGACCTGTACGTCGGCGCGGCGTCGTCGCACTCGGCTTCGCGCTTCGGCTGCACGGTCTGCCACCAGGGCCGCCAGATGACCGCGAGCTTCATCCGCTGCGCGCACACGCCGCAAAACGAAGAGCAGAAGAAGGAATGGATCACGAAGTACGGCTGGGAGCCGCTCAACCAGCACAAGCCCGGCCTGGTGCTGTGGGACCAGCCCATGCTGCCTTTGCAGTACACGGAAGCGAGCTGCGCCAAGTGCCATAAGGGCGTCGACCGCGTCCCCGAAGCCACCAAGCTCAACACTGGGCGCGAACTCTTCCGCGAACGCGGTTGCGTGAACTGTCACATCGGCAATACCGATCCGGACATGGCCTGGATGGGCCGCGTCGGTCCCGACCTGCGCCGCATCGGCGAAAAGACCGAGCCCAACTGGACCCGCAAGTGGATCGAGAACCCCTGGGAGTTCCGCCCGTCGACCCACATGCCCCGCCTCTTCGGACTTGAAAATCGCAAGTCCAAGCCCGACACGCTGGAAGGCCCTTCCGCCAAGCTCGAACGCGATAAGGCTGAAATCGAAGCGATCTCCGTGTACCTCTTCGCCGCCAGCAAACTGCGCGAAAAGAAAGCGGAAGCCGTTCCGCCGGGCGATCCGGCCAAGGGCAAGGCGCTCTTTGAAAGCGTCGGCTGCGTGGCCTGTCACAGCGCCGAAGCCCGCGACAAGCGCTTTAACCTCAGCAAGCACGGCCCGGACCTGAGCCGCGTGGGCGAGAAGCTCAAGCCCGAATGGATCTACGCCTGGATCCGCAATCCGCACGGCTATTGGACCGAGACGCGCATGCCCTCCCTGCGCCTGAGCGACGACGAAGCCGCGCAGATCACTGCGTACCTGATGAAGGAAATGCGCGATCCGAACGCCAAGCAGGAGAAGCTCGAAGAGACCCCCACGTGGGCCTATGAGAAGTTGGTCGAAGACATGCGCCGCAATACCACGCCCGATTCGGTGATCAAGGCGGACCTCGAACCGGAACGCTTCAAGAAGTTGCTTCGCGACGCGCTCGAATTCCGCTCCAAGTTTGTCACCGAAAAGAAGGACGGCCAGACGGTCAAGAGCGACACGGGCCAGGGCGAGTGGAACAAGGAACAGATCGACACGCTCTTCGCCAAGATCGAGGAAATGGGCGGAGATACGGCCGGCAAGGACCGCCTCTATAAGGCCTTCTATGTGGGCCAGGGGCTGATCCAGCAATATAGCTGTTTCGCCTGCCATAACATTCAGGGCTTCACCAATTCGCCGCTGGCCTGTGTGAATTTGGCCGGCGAAGGCGACAAGGACCCCAGCGCCTTCGATTTCGGGCACACCACCGAGAAGGACGTCCCGCGCACGCGCTGGGATTGGCTCTACACCAAGGTCTCGCGCCCGCGCGTCTTCGACCGCGGCAGAGAAGACGTGACCCGCGTTCTCGACCGTTTGAAGATGCCGTGGTTCGGATACGTGAAGCCGGAAGGCAAGGGCCAGGAACATGCCACCCTGCCGGGCGAGCACGCGCGCATGTCGGCCGGCGGCGGGCACGAAGAAGTGGAAATGGATTACACGCCCGCGGGCAACCCGGACGAAGCCTCCGTGCACAGCCTTACGCCGGAAGAGGTCGAGCGCATCGTCACAGTACTGCTCAGCCTGACGCAGGAAGACATCCCGCAGGAGATGCAGTACCACCCGACGCAGAAGGACGTCGCGCAGGACCGCGGCGAACGCGTCATGAAGGGCCTCAACTGCGTGGGCTGCCACCAGGTGGGCCTGGAAACGCCGATCCTGAAGGTGGAAGACGGCCAGCGTGGACAGATTCCGCTGGAAGCCTTCTTCTCGACGGCGGTCATGGGCGAAGCCGAGAAACTGGGCCTCGTCTCGACACGCGACGAATTCAGCCTTATGCCCGGCACCGGCAACACGGGCATCCTGCATTTCGGCCGCGCGACGAACCTCTCGCAGATCACGCTCAAGATGCTCTTCGCTGAAAAGCAGGTGCGGGTATCCACCACCGATGCCTGGCAGCCGGCGGGCTTGGTGGTCGGCAAGGGCGACACGCCGTACTCGCAGCTCGTCAGCGAAAAGCGCTTCCATGATCTCGTCTCTCCGATTATGCAGCCGAAGGACAACTCGCCGAAGGCCTTGGAAGACAACGAAGCGCGCATCAAGAAGGCCTACGCCGATCTGTCCAAGAAGAACATCGACAAGGCGGCGTATGAACGCATCGCCGGCACGCAGGCCCTGGTCGAAGCGCCCGATGGCAGTCCGGCCAAGATCACCAAGTTCGAATACCAGGCGCGCCTGACCGAAAAGAGCGCGTGGCAGCCGGTCTTCGTCGCGGTGCGCTGGACCAAGGGCGAAGGCGCGATGGTTCCGTACATCGACAAGCTGCGCGAAGGTGCGGGCCTCGAACCTTCCACGCAGTTTGCCCCGCCGCGCCTGACCAGCGAAGGTTTGCGCGTGCAGCCCGACTGGCTGTACGTCTTCCTGCGCAACATCCAGCAGATCCGCCCGAGTCTGGCGATCCGCATGCCCAGCTTCTGGGAAGCGGAAGACCCGAACGCCGCCAAGCGCGTCTACAAGGTGGGCCGCCTTTCGACGCTGAACATGGATGCCAGGCCCACGGGACTGGTTTCCGAACCGGTGCCGTTGACCGACGCCACGATTCCGGATGACGTCGGCGAAATCGTGGATTACTTCAACGCGGTTGCCGATGAAAAGCCCTACGGCTACCAGCCCAAGCAGTTCTCGCTTGAGAAGTCCAAGGAGCTGAAGGACATCGAGAAGCTGCTCAACGTGGTCAAGAATGGCGGCCGCGACTGCGCACAGTGTCACGTGGTGGGCGGCGACGCTCCGGCCCCGACCCAGCCCATCGGCCCGGACCTGACGCGCGTGAAGTGGCGCATCAAGACCGAATGGCTGCGGCGCTGGCTGATCGACCCGGCCTCGCTGCTGCCCGGCACGAAGATGCCCAGCAACTTCCTTTCTTGGGGCACCTACGAGTACAACGCGGCCAAGCTGTCGCCGATCCGCGGCCTGTTGAACAACGACCAGAAGCTCTTCAACGACCGTGTCCACGAACTGGACAACATCCAGTACTACTTACAGCACCTCAACGAACCGCCGCGCTAAGGGGAGGTTCGTCCGCGCTTCACACAAACGCCCGGCATTCGCCGGGCGTTTGCTTTTTAAAAGGCTTGGCCCGCGCATAAGCGCGGTTGCAACCGCCGCGCGGCGCGCGCAAGATATTCTTCTCAACCCACACAGGAGCTTTCAATTATGCAGCGAGCGTGCGTGTACATGGCGGTACTGGCTGTGCTGGCGGGATTTTTTGGAAAGGCCTGGTGCGAAGAGCCGCAGGCCATCGATGAAGCCCAGATGAAGGCCGCGGTCGAAGCCTTTAGCGCCGGACAGGAGAAGCAGAAGGCCGGCGACCTCAAAGGCGCCATCGAGCAATGGGATCACGCAATCAAGCTCAACCCGGCTTACGCGGGCTGCATGAACCACTACTCGTGGTTCCTCGCCGTCGACGCACCCGCCGAACTCAAGGACCTCGACAAGGCCCTTGCGCTGGCGCTCAAGGCCGTCGAACTGACCAAGGGACACCACAAAGACATCGACGACACGCTGGCCGAAGTATATTTTCAGCGCAAGGCCTATCCCGAAGCCGTGGCCTGGGGCAAGAAGGCGCTGGGGGAGGGCCTCGAAGGCCACAGCAAGAAGGACTACCTCGAAGGCCAGCTCGCGAAGTTCGAAAAGGCGCTCAAGGATTCCGGCGCGAAATAAGTCGCGCCCGCCATAAACCACAGCCCGCTTAAAAGAGGAGCTTTCCCATGGCCAAGCCCTGCCCCGTGACCCGCGATGAATTCCGCACGCATGCCAAGCCGATGACCGTGCAGGTCGGCGGCTCGACGCTCTCCGCGGACGTCAAAGAGTTCTCCACCGGTTCGTTCGGCTGGTACCTGAACGGCAAGATCACGGTGGAAATCGACGGCAAGCCCGTCAGCGTCCAGATCGGCGCGAATTTTACCGTCGTCGGCAGCAAGGATCTGCCCAAGTAACGTTCGCTTTCTAAGTCTTTGCGCTAGGCAAAAGAAAAAGGCCTGACCGTTTTCGCGGTCAGGCCTTTTCGATCCCCGTACGTGTTATAAAGCGGCGCTTACCAGTCGATCTTATCCTTCGCTTCTTCCTGCTGCGCTCCGTCGCCTTGAATCACGACCTGTCCGCCGTTGCCGTTGACCGCGATCACGCGCATCTGGACCTGGGCGCCGCCCTGCGCGTGGATGATGCGCATGTTGCCGTTCCCATTCTTCTGCATCTGTGCCATCTGGTCGCATTCCTGAACGCGGCTCTGTGCGCGTTGAACCTTCGTATCCAGGGCTTTCTTCGCGTTATCGTCCGTGGTGTCGCCGGCCTGCGCCTTGAACAGCTCCAGCGCGCGCTTGTAGAACTCGCGGGCCTTCTCATATTCTCCGGCGTCGAGCGCCACTTTGCCCAGCTTCGCGACCTTTTCCGGGTCAGTTTCGCCGGTCAGCGCGAGTGTCGCGGCAACGCGTTCCAGCCGCACCTTCACTTCCGGTTCTTTGTTGGTCTCAAGCGCGGCTTTCACGCTGGGCAACGCCTTCGCACCCATCGCGACGAGGTCCTTTTCGGCACTCTCGCGGGCCTGGAAATCGTCGGAATCCAGCGCCTTGATTTCGGCTTCGATCTTCGCCTTCTCTTCGGCACTTGCCGCAGGCGCATCGGCGGCCTGCGCCGCGCAACTCAGCGCCAATCCCAACCCAAGCGTAGCAATCCACTTATACATGGCTCAATCTCCGTTCGTGCACGTTGCGCAAAATCCAAGCGCGGGAAGACCATTTCATTAACCAAAAGGCCTGCTTGCAGGTCACCCGAACCGCGCGAGAGAAAAATGTCCAGCTTAGGGTCTTAGTTGCTTCTGCAACTCCGCGAGCGTCTGCTTCAGCACTGGGTGGCGAAGCTGCGGCGCGAGCTCCGCCAGCGGACCGAGCACAAACGCGCGTTCGTGCAGGCGCGGGTGCGGCAGCGTCAAGCCCGGTTCGTCCAGCACCAGGTCATCATATAGAAGTAGATCGAGATCCAGCGTGCGCGCTTCGTTGCGCACGCCCGGCGTGCGCACGCGCCCACACGCGCGTTCGGCGGAGAGCAGCGCGTCGAGCAGCGCGCGTGGTGCTAGTTCGGTCGTGACCCGCGCGGCACCATTCAGGTAGCGGCCCTGCGTCGAGCCTGCGGGCGCGCCGACGGGTTCTGTCTCGATCAGTTTGGAAAGCGTTTCGACGCGCACGCCGCGCGAATCAAGCTGCGCCAGGCCGGCGCGGATCTGCGCTTCGCGGTCGCCCAGGTTCGAGCCCACGCCGAGGTAGGCCGTGTGCGCCACCTTACGGGGTCTTCTTTTTGCGCTTCGAGCGCGCATGGTAAACCACCGTCTCCTTACGGCGTTCTTCGCGCAGACTCAGCTTCAGCTTTTTCAGCGCGGCCGGGACCAAGGCGAAGACAAGGAATCCGCAGCGCGAGCAGACCGCGCGCGTGAATTCCAGCCGCCCGAAAACCCAGCCCACGGGTCGCACGGTCAGCGGTTCTTCGGTGAGAAAATTATAGCCCAGCAGCACCATGCCCTTCCTGCGGCAGTGTGGGCAGCGGTCGCCGGTGACATGCATCGCCATGGCCACAGAATAGCGAGGGCCCGGTCCGGCAAAAGGTGCAAATGCCGTCCGCGCGAGCGGCAGCTACACCACATGGGCGGGTGCTTGCTCGCAAGCAGCGTCGCCGTGCTCGACCTGAATCGTGGTATGGCCAATTCTGAATTGCGCCTTCAACTCGCGGGTGATCTTTTGCAGGAACTCATCCGAAGTCGGCGGCTGCGGCATGACCAAGTGCGCGGTCAGCGCGACTTCCGTCGTGCTCATGCCCCAAATGTGCAAATCATGAACAGCCTGCACGCCGGGCAACCCTGCCAAATAATCTTCCACGGCCTGCGGATTGACCCCTGCGGGTACCGCATCCATGGCCAAATTGATGGACTCCTTCAGCAGGCCCCACGTGCCCCAGACAATGACCAGACCCACCAAAATGCTGACCGCCGGATCGAGCCATTGCCAACCCGTGGCGCGGATCGCAAAGCCGCTGACGACGACGCCTAGCGAGACCGCGGCATCGCTGGCCATGTGCAGGTATGCGCCTTTAATGTTCAGATCGTGCTCGCGACCGGCCATAAACAGCAACGCGGAGAGTGTATTGATGACCACGCCGGCGGCGGCGACCCAGATCACTGTCAGGCCTTCCACCTGTTCTGGCGCAGAGAGGCGCTGCACGGCCTCCCAGGTAATCCCGCCCACCACAACCATCAGCACAATGGCATTGGTCAGCGCGGCCAAAGTCGAAGAACGGCGCCAGCCGTAGGTGTGACGCTTGGTCGGCAGCGCCTTGCCGATATGGATGGCGCCCCAGGCGATCAGCAGGCCGAACACATCGCTCAAGTTGTGACCGGCATCGGAAAGCAGCGCAAGCGAGTTCGCCGAGAGGCCGTAGACCACTTCGGCAGCCACAAAGCCCAGATTAAGCGCCACGCCGATTGCAAATGCGGCGTTGCTGTTGGGCGGCGTGTGCGCGTGACCATGCCCATGATCGTGACCATGTCCGTGATCATGGCTGTGTCCGTGGTCGTGCTTGTCCGTCATGCGTTGAAAGCCCCCTGCGCGCAGAAATTTCTAAGCGCAGGGAGCGTGGAAAAAAGCGCCGCTTGCCCATAAAGGGCGCGCGATATCAATAAATCATTATCCGCAGGCTTTCGCCTAAACGTCGGTTTTTAAAGCGCCGCGCTCGGGCGCATGCCGCAGACGTCGTGCGTCATGTCGTAGCAGGTGGCCTTCACAAAGTTGACCGCCTCTTCGCGCGTCACCTGGCCCTGCGCCACCTTGAGCGCGAGGACTTCGGCCTGCTGGCGCCGCACCATCGTGGCCTTCGCGTAGGTCCACTCGACGCAGTACGCGTCCGAGAAGAACCCAAGCTGCTGGTTGGTCGGCAGCATGTCCATGCGTTCGGAGAAAATCTGCCGGATGCCGTCCGTGTAGAAGTTGTGCCACCAGTAGCCGGCCAGCGAGAGGTTTGGCAGCTCGCGGCAGAAGCTCGAAAGCGTCTGGTTGGCGTGCTTGCTCGAAACGTGGATCTGGAACTTCATCTTCGGGTACGCGGCGATCATGTTGGCCAGTTGCGAGAGCGTTTCCTGCTTCACGCGGCTGGAAGTCTCGAATGGCAGAGGCTCCGCGGCCAGGCTGAACTGATACATGAACTGGCCCGCGTGGGGCGCCATCACATCGAGGATCGCGCGATTGACGTAGCTGGCGTAAATGTCGCGTTCGCGCGTCCCGGCTGTGCCGCGCCGCTTCAGCGCCGCGCTCATCTCTTCCTTCGTCACCGGCGTGTAGTCGATGTCCGTCGAATAGTGCGTCGCGGTCGAGAGCACCTTGCCCCACGGAATGTTTTCGACATACCAATTCACCGCCGCGTGCACGTCGTCGAGCGTGTTGATCTCGCGGTCCGGCTTCGGGCGCACGCCGCCGATGGGCGAGGGGCTCTTGGGCGCGTGGCCCCAGGTGGTCTCGAGTTCATACAGCGCCGTGTCGTATTCGCCCCACTGGCAGCGCGTGTGGAAGGCCCATTCCAGTGAGTACTGCAAAATGTCGTCGTCCGCGCCTTCGCCGCGGCGCGCCCATTCGGTGCACGCGCGCTTGATGCGCGCCTTCTTCAGCACCGAGCGCTGCCACGCGCGGTCGTCGGCGCGTTCCCGGATGATGCCGTCGAGCTTCTTCCACGTGCGCGCGGTGATCGGCTCGGTCCAGTTGTACAGGTCCTTCAAAATCGTCTTCACCATCCAGAAGCAATGCGTGCCCTGGATGTACTTGAGGTACGGAAGCGCTTCTTCGATGCGCTGCGTAGCTTCTTCTTTGGTGGCCCAGTTCGGGAACTGGCTCAAGCGCGCGCCGCTCGGGCAGCCCGCCGCGTACAGGTCGCTCACGACCATGTGATACAGCAGAATGTCGTGCAGCCCGCGCGCCCCCAGGCGCCCGTTGACCAGGTGCGTGTGCCCGTCGAGAAAATCGACCTGGTGCAATTCTTCCAGAATTGAGTTCGCGAGTTCGCGCTGTTCCACGTTCAGTCTCCCTTTAAGTAAGCGTTAGAGCGAGTTTTTGAGGGTCTCGAATTTCGGAATGCCCACCGCGCCGCCGACGTTGCGAATGCACGCCGCGGCCGCGAGCGCGCCAAAGCGCGCCGCCTGTTCCATTTCCAGCCCGTTAAAGAGTCCCGCGATAAAGCCCGCGTCGAAGCAGTCGCCTGCGCCGGTCGTATCGACGATTTGCGTCGCAACCGTGGGCAGCACCAGCGGCTTGGCGCCCGCCGCGCGCGAGAGCAGGCAGCCCTTCGCACCCATCTTCAGGACCACGTGCTTTGCGCCCTTGGCATGCAAGGTTTGCGCGAGGCCTTCGGGCGTCTGTCCGGGATAGATCGCGAGCATGTCGTCGATACTCGGCAGCACGTAGTCCGCGTGCGGGATCATCGTTTCCCACACTTCGCGGTTCGGCCCCAAGCCCCAGCATTCGTCGAGCAGCGTGACCAGCCCGCGCTTGCGGGCTTCTTTCAAAATCGCCGCGCCGGGAGCGCCATCCAACTGCGGCTGCACCCACGTGTCTTGATAAAGAAGAATCGAGCCTTCGTAAAGATTTTTGGTGTCGATGTCCGCGGGCGAGAGTGTGCGGTTGGTGCCCGGCGTGTGAATGAACGTGCGGTCGCCATCGCGATGAATCCCGACGAACGTGAATGGCGTCTGCTCGCCGTCGGCAACTTTGATCGACTTCGTCTCCGCGCCCAGCTTCTGCATCGCGGAGATCAGGAACTCGCCGTTCGGATCGCGCCCGACTTTGGAAAAGATCGAGACCGGAATGCCAAGCTGCGCCAGCGCCGAACCCGTGTTCGCCGCGCCGCCGCCGGGCATGAAGCGCACGCTCTCCGTGTTGACCTGTGTGCGCTGCTTGGGAATCGGGTAGCCGTCCAGCGGTCCGCTCAGGGCGTCCACAACCATGCTGCCCAGACAATGCACGCGCTTCACGGGAGGCTTCCTCGGCGTTGCGATGATGTTTTGCCGCGCTCACGCCGAAGGCCCCGCTTGCGCGCGGGCCTTCGGTTCATTCTTTTGAATAGGTGCCGCTGCTTAGTCGGCGAACATGGCCTGCTTGAGGCGACCGATCGCGTCCGGAATGTTCGGGAAGCCCCAGACGTTGCGGCCCACCGTCGATCCCGCCGCGCCGGACTTCACGACTTCCTTGATCATCGCGATCGCTTCGTCGAGCGTATTGCACTTGGGGCCGCCGGCCGTCACGATCGGCACCGGGCACATGCGCACGATGTCGCCAAAGCTCTTCGCGTCGCCCGTGAACGGCACCTTGATCAGGTCCACGCCCATCTCGATGCCGATGCGCACCGAGTAGAACACGTCTTCCGCGCTGTTGCTCACCGTCGGCCCGGATTTCTCTTCAAAGCCCAGCGGATAAATGTGCGGGATCACCGGCAGGCCGTACTGCTCGGCTTCGCGAACGACCTGCGCGAGGTGCCGGATCTGGCGCGCTTCGTCCTTGCCCTTGATCACGATCGAAACCGCGATCGCATCCGCGCCCATCGCCACAACCTCTTCGACGCCCGCGTGATCGATAAAGCAGCTCTCGTCCGCGCGCACCGCGATCTGCTGAACGATGAACGGCACCTTCCCCGCATGCTTGACCATGCAGTGCAGCGCCGAACCTTTGTTCATCGTGATCGCGCTCGGCCGGCCTTCGGCGATCTTGTCGATCGTCTGCGGCAGGTTGCGCAGCCCTTCGGGCATCCCGATCGGATAGTTCATCAGGTGGTCGATTGCGACCGACAGGATGCGGTTGGACGGATGGCTGAAGATGCGCTTCAGGCGCACACTCTTACCCAGGCTGCTTGCGCTCACGGAGGTCTTTCCTTTCTGTAGGGCCTTGGTTACTCCAAAGCCACGTTTATGGTCTGCTAAAAGTCTTCCTATGAACCATTGAAGACCAATTCAACTTACTCCACCCCAACCGAAAAATCACGTGGATTCTGATTGGAATTCACATGTGCAACTAAGTCATTATACTTCACGCAATTAGCAGAAAACAAGTTAGTCGTTCAAGACCTATCTATTGATTACGCAAGAGCTTCCAACTAAGTCATGCATGTCATTTCGACGCCCTGACAGGAGTCGTATATTGGACATACACGTGTACCAATGGCGTTTCATTGCGGTTTGGTAACCTATCTTCGCCCTTGCAATGACTTCTCCATAGCCTACAGTCCGCGAGCCCTTTACCAGAGACCCCGACCATGCCGCACTGGCTCAAGCCATCCTTAAACTGGCTCCTGGTCTTCATCCCCGTCGCGGCCTTCCTTTACTACAAGCATGACGAGAGTCTCTCGACCTGGGTCTTCACCACTTCGTGTCTCGCGATCATCCCGCTGGCCGGCCTGATGGGCACCGCCACCGAACACTTGGCCGAGAAAACCGGCGAAGGCGTCGGCGGCCTGCTCAACGCGACCTTTGGCAACGCGGCGGAACTGATCATCGCCATGATCGCGCTGCAAAACGGGCAGGTCGAAATCGTCAAGGCCTCGCTGACCGGCTCGATCATCGGCAACGTGCTGCTTGTCACGGGCGCGGCGTTCTTCGCCGGTGGGTTGAAGTACAAGGTCCAGCGGTTCAGCGCCGTCGCCGCGCGCAGCCAGGCCACGATGATGACGCTGGCCGCGATCGCCTTGATCGTTCCCGCCGCCTATCACCACCTTGGATCGCCCGCCGCCGAAGCCCGGCACGCGCGCGCCGAACACGCACTGGTCAGCGAAGAACCTCCCGCAGCTACACCCGCGCCGGCGGAGACGCCCGCTCCGGCCGCCACGGCAAGCACGGCCGAACAGCACCATGAAAAAGTCGAGGCCTTTCACCAACACGAGCGCGACCTGAGCCTGGAAATCGCCGGCGTGCTGCTGCTCACCTACGGCTTCATGCTGCTCTTCTCGCTGCACACGCACAAGAGTCTCTTTGCCGGCGAAGCCGCCGAAGCGGCCACCGACAGCGCGCAGCATCCGCCGTGGCCCGTCTGGAAATCGCTCGGCCTCCTGATTGTTGCGACGCTGGCCGTCGCCTGGATCAGCGAAATGCTGGTGCATTCGGTCGAAGGTGCGGCCAAGGCGCTGGGCATGTCCGACCTGTTCATCGGCGTGATCGTCGTCGCGATCATCGGCAATGCGGCCGAACACAGCACCGCGGTGCTGGTTGCGCGTAAGAACCGCATGGACCTGGCGCTTTCCGTCGCGATGGGTTCCAGCGTGCAGATTGCGCTCTTCGTCGCACCGGTGCTCGTGCTTGCGGGGCTGGTCATGGGCAAACCCATGGACTTGGTCTTCACGCTGCCCGAAGTCCTAGCGATTGTGGTCTCGGTGATCATCGCCGAACAGATCGCCGGCGACGGCGAATCCAACTGGCTTGAAGGTGTGCAGTTGCTTTCGGTCTATGCGATTTTGGGCATGGTCTTTTATCATTTTTAAATCATTCATCCGATACGTTGCTAACAGTCGGTTCGTAACGCAGTCAGCCTGCTTTAGCAGGCGTTGAGATGTTGTTTGCCACCTCCTTTAGGGGGTGGCGAAAAGTCCTGCCGCCCCGCTTGCCCCTGAGGAGACGCGCCCTTGCCCGCACCGAACTTTGCTCTGGATGTAAAGTCCGCGCCCGAAGAACTCCGCGCGGGCCTGGCCGAAATCGTTGCTGAGCGCGGCGCACGCTTCAAAGCGGGCAAGAGTGCGCTCACGCTGACCTTCGCGCGCCTCGACGGCGCCACCAAGGGTGAACTCAGCGCCAAAGTCGAAGGCAATGCCATCGAGGTGCGCTACGCGCGGCCGGTCGACGCGTTTCGCGCGCTCGGACGCCTCCTTGGCCACGACAGCAAGCCGCTCTCGTTCCACGAAAAAGCGCAATTCGAAATGCTCGGCCTGATGATCGACGTCTCGCGCAATGGCGTGGTGCGTCCGGACGTGCTCAAGCCGCTGATCCGGCGCTTCGCGCTGATGGGCTTCAACACGCTGCTGCTCTACGCGGAAGACACCTACGAAGTCCCCGGCGAACCGTTCTTCGGATACTTGCGCGGGCGCTACACGCAGGCCGAACTCCAGGACCTCGACGCGCACGCGGGGCAGTTCGGCATCGAGATGTTCCCGTGCATCCAGGCGCTCGCGCACCTCGAACAGATCCTGCAATGGCCCGCGTACTTCGCGCTGCGCGACACCGACAACGTACTGCTCGCCGATCACGAACCCACCTACGCGCTGCTCGAAAAAATGATCGCCGCGGCCTGCGCGCCGTTCCGCTCCAAGCGCATTCACATCGGTATGGACGAAGCCATCGGCATCGGCATGGGCCAGTACCGCACGCGCTTCGGCGAGAAGGACCTCTTCGGGATTCTCAACCGGCACCTGGGCAAGGTCCGCGAAATCTGCCACAAGCACGGCTTAAAGCCGATGATCTGGTCGGACATGTACTTCCGCCTCGGCTCCAAGAACCACGATTACTACGACAAGGAATGGGCCATCACGCCCGAAGCCGTCGCGGGCATCCCCAAGGACGTGCAACTCGTCTACTGGGACTACTACCACCTCGAACGCTCCTTTTATGAAGAATGGATCGAGCGCCACCGCAAGCTGGGCTCCGAGCCGCTCATGGCCGGCGGGGTCTGGACGTGGAACCACTTCTGGGCCTCGCTGCCCTGGTCGATCGCTTCGACCGACGCGGGCCTGAGCGCGTGCAAAAACAAAGGCTTGAAGGAAGTCTTCGCCACGCTCTGGGGCGATGACGGCATGGAATGCGATCTCTTCTCCGCGCTCCCGGGCTTGCAGAATTTTGCCGAACACGGCTACGCCGAAGAAGTCGATCAGGCGCGCCTCCGCGCGAATTTCCGCGGCACCTGCGAAGCCGACTTCGACGACTGGGTCAGCGCCTCCGCCATCGACGCGCCGCCCATCATCAAGGACCCGGCGCAGAGCCAGAGCAACCTGAGCAAACTGCTCTTGTGGCAGGACCCCGCGCTCAGCATCGTCGATCCGCAGCTCGGCGAAACCCGCGTCAACGAACACTATGCGGCGCTCGCGCAGAGTCTCGACGCCGCCGCGAAGCAGGGCGCCGCGGCCAAGCGCCTGAAGTTCCCCGCGCAGATTGCGCGCTGCCTCGCGCTCAAGGCGGGCCTGCGCGCGCAGCTTTGCGACGCGCTGCAAAAGCATCACCGCGAGCGCCTGCGCATCCTGATCGACGAAGAACTCAATCCGTTGCGCAAGGAAGTCGAAAAACTCTGGACGATCCACCGCGAGATGTGGCTGACCACGTACAAGCCTTTCGGCTGGGAAGTCGTGGAACAGCGCTACGGCGGCTTGATGCTGCGTTTGGAGACGCTCGCCGACCGTTTGGAGGCGTACCTCGACGAAGAACTCGACACGGTCCCCGAACTGATCGAGCCGCTCGTCCAGGCGCTCCCCGTCGAACCGGCGCAATTGCCCAACCTCAACCACAGCCGCCTCAAGACGCCGAGCTTTATTAAATGAGGCGCGTGGAATAGAGCTCGGATTATCCTGCGGTCGTCATTCCTTGGCAGGCGCGGGGGCTGCAACCGGGTCGGCCCGCTTAAGGACCAGGTTGTCAATCAGGATGCGTGAAGCGCTGCTGGCATCCGAATTGGCCATAAAATAAAGCGCGCTGAAGTGTTCGGCCTTGCTCAGCTTTTTCTCGATGCCGTCCTTCGGCGGCGTGCCGAAGGGCGCGAATTCCTCCATTGAAAGTTTGAGGTGCGTCCACTTTCCCGCTTCAACCTTGGGATACTGGCGCAAGCGGCCTTTCGCGCCGCGCACAACCACCGCGAAATCCGAAGCGCCCTCCATCAGGCAGTCGAATTCAAGCGTCTGGCCCTCGCCGGCAAAGTTCAGATTGCGCCCGCCGCTGAATTCCTCGTTCTTCTCGTAACATTCCAGCTTCAGGCAGCCTTGCGCCCACGCCTCGCCCTGCTTGGGTTCGGGTACGGGCTTTCCCTCAGCGTCCAGGCCGCCCCGGACGCCAAAGACGTTCGCGTTGCGCGTCTGGGGATAGAAGCTTTCGAGATCAAAATCGCCCGCGTCGTCGAAATTTTGCATGTAGACGATGCCCTCGGGTGGCGGAGCCTTGGGCTTCGCCGCGGGCGTGTCCTTGCGGCGCACACGCCGGATCTTCACATCGTCAAATTGGAAGACGCTCCCGGCGTCCTCCGGCCCCTTGCCGATCAGGCACAGGTACTCCAGCGCGCAGCCGCGGCGCGGACGGCGGTTCTGGAATAGGAATTTGTCGAGGGGGATTTCGACCGCGGTCCACTGGCCTTTGGGCGCATCGAAGGTCACGCGATGAAAAGTGACATCGCTGGGAATCTGCGGCGAATAAGTCATCTCGAAGGACGCGTAACCGCCGTTGTAGACGCGCAGCGAAACGCTGCCGTCCCAACCTTCGGGCTCGCAGACCAGTCCATGCAGCGGCAGTTCCATGCAGATCGCGTCGGCTTTTGCGGCTGCTTTAACGCTCAGGACTTTTTTGGAATCGTTCCCCGTGCCCAGCGGCGCGGCAATTTCCGGCAGCACGTTCTTGTCGAGCGGGAGCCAGTTGCCTTTGAACGGCACGCCTTCGCCGCCGAGGCCCTTGCCATCCTCGAAGTTCGCTTTGTAGGCAATCTGTTCGTCGAGGCTCTGCGCTTCGGTGGCGCGCAGCGGAAAACCAACGCACGCGGCCAGCAACGCGAGCCAGAACAGGCTTTGCGGGCGGCCATTCCCAGGCTGTTTCATACGGCTCCTCACTAGAGTTCATTGCTCCGGATTGAGTACACCGTTGCCTCGCGCACAAGGTTTCAATTCGCGGCGTTGCCGTTGGCAAGACGGCCGGAATTCAGCTTGCGCGTCGTGGCCGTGGTGCCACTGGCTGCGGTTGTTTGCAGCCAGTGCGTAGCCTTTGGCAAGACGGCTGGAATTCAGCTTGCGCGTCGTGGCCGTGGTGCCACTGGCTGCGGTTGTTTGCAGCCAGTGCGTAGCCTTTGGCAAAGTGCATACACGGAGGCTTGCTCCGGGCCGTTGTGTGCCATGGGTCGCGGTCGTATGGGCCCCGCGCGCTCTTTCCGTTCGGTTGGCCCACAAACTTTTTGACTCTCTCCCTTATATGTTGTAATAATAAAGGCGTCGGGGGCACCGACTCCCTAGAGCAACCGCGAAACCGGCGCCCCTTACAGCCCGAGGCAAACCCCAGACAACCCGATCAACGCCCCGCGAGAATTGTTTCGCTTGCGCGCCCGTGTTTTCACGCTTCGACGGTGTGATCGTCGATTCATGGTTTTTCGCCGTGTGATGGCGAAGCGCCACGTGAACCCACGCCCGCGCTTTAATTAATCGACAGATCTCCTCGCAATGCCGCGACCGATACCCACGCGCATGCAGAGATGCTCTGTTTCCAACGGTTTGAGGCCACAAGGCCCGACCCGCGCAGAGTCGTTGTTGCCTGTAGTCGTTTTGGTTCTTGGCGTTTGTCGTTTGGAATTTCCGCCGCAGGCGGCGTGGTGGCACTGGCTGCGGTCGTTTGCAGCCAGTGTGAAGCCATTGGAGGAACGCGTGGTGCGTTGGATTTGATCTGTCGTTTGGGTGCCGTGGGTCGCGGTTGTTGGCGACCCATGCACCGTTGGGTTCGCGGCACGAGTGCTTTGCCGTGAGCCCCGTTTACGGGGCTTCGTTCGAGGCGCGCAAGCGCCGAGTGTAACCCCCGGCTTCAGCCGGGGGGCAAGGGGTGGAGTGGTCGGCAAGCCTCTCGCCGTGGCCGTCGGGCAAGCGCGGCGACATAGCCGCGCAGGCAGTCGCAGTAGTCGTGTCGTTGCTGTTGTCGTTCGTTCAGGTGCCGTGATGAAAAGGATCAGGTGCACAACGGTGCGTACTTTTACACCTCGAATGAAAATCGCGTGCGTCGCGCCGAACTCGCCGCGTTTGGAGAAATTTCATCCACGCACTGTGCATCTTTTTTCACACCGAATGAAATTCGTGTCGTCCCGCCGCGTGTTCGTTGCCTTGGAACAACGCACCCGGCGCTACCAACCCGGAGGCGTGCACCGACGTGCACATTTTTTCGCGGCCTTGCCGCCGCGCTTGTCTTCATCGTGTCGCCCCGGCCCATATAAAGGAGCAACCCACCCAGCACCCTAAATGCGAAGTGACATAGCCAGCGAGGCCGTGGGTCTCGCAGCGCGAGTGCACCCTGTAAAGGTGCTGTCCCCTTAATTCCCGCGCATCCCTCTGCGCGGGTGGGCGGATTTGTCGGCAAGCCGGCCCGCGCGCCCCGTTCTCCTCACTAGACCATGTAACGGGCCGTGTGTTTCCCAAAACGCGCGGCGGAGGAGGGCACAGCATGCGCACGCGGGTGGCGATTCTGTTCTGCATCATCGCGTGCGGGGCCGTTTGCGCGGAAGAAAAGGGCGCGGCGGCGTTCGTTCCGCGGCTTGTCGAGCAGCTCGACGCGGCGCTGAAAAATGGCGAAAACCCGCGCGCGTGGGTCGAAGTCTTTGGCAAGAAGCAGGCCGCGCCGGTGGCCGCCGTGAGCGCGCAAGTGCTTACCGTGCTCGTCGAAGGCAACGATTTCCCCATCAAGTGGGAGAAGCTCCCCGCGGAAGACGTCTTCGGCATCGCGGTCAGCATCGCCAATGAAAAGCCCGAGCGTCTCCTGCTCGCGGGCGAACTCGCCATCGCGGTCGGCAAGTTCGACAAGGCGCAGGGCCTGCTCGCGCAGGCGCAGCTTAAAGATCCCGCGCTGAGCGCGAAGGCGAAGGAACTCCTGGCCGCGTTGCCCGCGGGCGCGCCGCCTCCGCCAAAGCCGGTGTCCAGCGAGCACAGTGCGGAGCCCGCGCCGACAGGCAGTCTCGCGCCAACGCCGAGCGGCCCGGCCGCCAAGGCGGTGGCAGACCCGAAGCTCCAGCTCGGCTGGTGGAAGGGCTACCAGGCGCCGGCGGTGGACGTGGGCAAAGTTTACGCGGGGCGTCCGCGCATTTATCTGCGCGACAAAGCGTGGGGCGAAGGTGGGCTCACGCTGGATGTGCTGCGCGCGCGCGGCGCGCAGGACCCCTGGAAGGGCTGGGTGCCGCGCTTTACGGAGGACGTGTGCAATCTGGCCATGAAATACCTGCTGAGCGGAGACAAAGCCGCGGCCGACAAAGCGGTGGGCATTCTGTTGACCAAAATGAAGTACGCCGCCGACACCGACGACGGCGACGAGATGGAGCGCCGCTGCATGGCCTACGACTGGCTCTGGAATTATCCGGGCTTCGACGCGGAGAAGAAAAAGCAGGCCGCCGCGCTGATCGCCGCCGACGCCGACGAAATGATCAAGCGTCTGCAAACCGGCGGGCCGCATATTTTCCACACGCGCATGCACGCGTGGGCCAACGGCGTGGTCTTTGCGGGCCTCGCGCTCGCCGGCGACCACCCCAAAGCGGGGGAATACCTCAGCTTTGGCTACAAATACTGGCGCGAGAAGCTGTTTCCCGCGCGCTGGTTTCTAGGGGGCGCGCTGCAAAACGGTTTCGGCTACGGGCGCAAATTTCTCTTCCGCAGCACCTGCGCGTTTCTCAACGCGTGGCACAGCGGCACCGGGGAGGACTTGTGGAAGCTCGTGCGCGACGAGCAGGACGATTGGATCGGAGAGCATTTGCGTTTCCTGATTTACACGCACTATCCCGACGGCACCTACCCGCGCTACGGAGACTGTTACAATTTCGATGACGAGAAATTTTCCGGAGGCCTGGCGATGATGTGCGCGGCGGGCTCGCACGATCCCTATGCGGCGGGGCTGGCCGACGCGCTCTTTAAAAAGCACGGGCTGCGCACGGTCGAAGACCACTGGAATATTTACCCGCTCTTGTTCTGGGACCCGAACCAGCCCAAGCGCGCGCCTGACGATCTGCCGCTAACGCATGTCTTCGGGCAGCACGGGCTCGGCTGCGTTTCGATGCTCGGGGGCTGGGGGCCCAAGGACGCGCACATCTTCTACAAGTGCGGCGACATCATCGAAAACCACGGCCACTTCGATCAGGGCAGCTTCGAGATTTTCCGCGAACACGCACTCACCTTCACCAGCGGCACCTACGCCGACGGCATGGGCAGTCCGCACTACAAGCAGTACTTCTGCCAAAGCGTGGCCAGCAACACGCTGCTGATTTCCGATCCGGCCAACACCGGCGACCACGGCTGGCAGCGCGAGGTTTACTGGCAGAATGCCGATTCGATGGACACGTACCTGAACCACAAGGAAAACGAGGCCGGCGATATCCTCGAAGTGCGGACCGCGCCGGATCACTCTGTGGTGGTCTCGGACCTGTCCGCGGCCTACGACTCGGCCAAGGTCACGCAGGTCACGCGCGTGCTGGTCTTCGTGAAGGGCACGTACCTGGTGGTCTTCGACACCGTGCAAACCACGAAGCCGGGCCTGCGCCCGCTCTTTCTACTGCACTACCCAACCGATGCGGTGCTCGACAAGACCCGCGCGACCATTGACAACGGTTCGAGCCGCCTGACCTGCGAGACCCTTTTGCCGGAGAACCCGAAGCTCACCAAGATCGCGGGCTTTCTCGTGGACGGAAAAGACTGCGGGCCAAAGGCGAAGATTGATGCGCAAGTTGCCGGCGCGGGGCGCGTGGAGATCGAACCGCCCGATGTGGGCCGCACTTCGTTCCAGTTTCTGAACGTGCTCACGATCGGGCCGAAGGAGTTTTCCGGCGAGCGCCCGCACCTGAAGGTAAACGGAGAAGTCACCCTGGAACTCGCCGGTAAGACGCTCGTGTTCCAGAACTCCGGCAAGAGCGTACAGGTGAAATGACGCTTAGCGCGCGCCAGCTTCAGAATGCGAAAGGGTCCTTGGGTTTTTGCGGCTTGGGCGGGAGCGGCGGCGGCGTCCAGGGTTTCTGCCCGGCGGGAGGCGCGCTTGGCGCAGCGGGCGCGGCAGGCTTGGGTGTGTCGGTCCGGTTGAGGTCCACGATGTACAGCGGGTCCGCCGCGGCGAGCCGGCCCAGAATCCCTTCCGCGCCGTCCTTGGTGGTTGCGGGCTTCTCGGTCGGCAGCAGCCCGACCAGCGTGGTGAACTTCACGCGCCCGTTGGGCGTCTTGAGTTCCCCCAACTGCGGGTCGAGCGCGAAGGCGTAAGCCGTCATGCGCGTGGGAATGGTTTTGTCGAGCGTGATGGGTTGCTGCATGTCGATGTGATCGCCGATCTTGAAAGGCCGGCCGCTCTGGAAGACATATTGCGCGAGTTTTTGGAGCATCATCGTGGCCCAGATCGGCGGCTCGGTCTCTTCAGGCCGCCGCGTGAAGCGGAAGCTGAGTTCGAAGCCCCAGCCGCTCTGATCGGGGAGGTCCGATTCCTTCGCGTAAAGTTCGCTGAAGCCGTAGGTGATGTAATGAAAGTGCGGACGCGGGGAGGTATTCACAAAAGCGCTGATCCCGTCGAGCGGATGCGGGCCGCCCTGCGCATATTTCACCGCTGTGCTGAAATGCTTGCAAGGCTGGTTGCCGTAAAGCTTTTCCAGGGCTGCTTCAATCGCGTCAAAACCGGGTTGCGTGCTCATGCTCGCGCCTCCTTTGGGCGTTATAATAATGAGTGCTCAAAAACCCTTTCAACGTGCTTCCGCAATAACCCAATCCACGGCTTCGGGCAGCGTCCGGAACAAACGCTCCGGGCGGTACTTGGGCTGCATGGCTTCAATCGACGGCGGGAGTTTCTCCCGGCACAAGGCGGTGCGCACGCCGGCGGCGCGGCCCATTTCGATGTCGCGCCCCGAATCGCCGATCAGGAAACTCTTCGACAGGTCGAGGCCGAACTGTTCCGCGGGCTCGCACAGCATCTGCGGCGAAGGTTTGCGGCAGGCGCAGCCGTCGTCGGGGTGGTGGTGGCAATAAGCGATGTGGTCGAGCTGCGCCGCGCCCAGCTGGGCCTGCATGTTGCGGTGAATTTCATGGAGTGTCTCGAGCGTCATCAGCTTGCGCCCGACGCCGCTCTGGTTGGTGGCCAGGCTCAGGAAGAACCCGGCGGCGCGCAGCCGCAGCAGCTGCTCCTGCACGCGCGGCATGAAGTGGAACTCGGCCCAGCTCTTCACGAACTCCCCATCGCCGGGGAAGACGTTTACGACGCCGTCGCGATCGAGAAAGACGGCCCGGCGCGGGGACTTCGGCGCGCCCATGGCTCAGTTCTTGGCCCGGAAGATGCCAAAACTGCTGGTGAAGCCGTGCAGGTGGGTGGTCCCGCCGACGGGACCGATCTCGCCGTTGCAGAAGAAACCGGAGAGCGGCAGGTCGCCCACGCAGATGCGGAAGGCTTCGGTGTCGTGGTCCGCGCGGCCATACATGTGCTTGCCGCGGCCCAGGCACGAGAACAGCAGCGCCCCGACGGGCGACGCGGGCAGCGTCTCGCCGTGGCCTTCCTTAAGCAGGTTCGTCGCGTAGCGCCGCAAGAGCGTGGTCAGGTCCTGCGCCGCGGCGGCCTTGTCGCGCACGTGGAACTGCACGGTCTGGCCTTCGCGCAGGTGCGCGCCGATGGCCAGCGCGCCGCGGGCCGGGTCCATCCCGAGAAGATTGCGGATCAAAAATTCACCGGGCTGCGGGGGCGCTTCGCGGAACGGGTCCATCGAGATGCCCAGAAAGAGCGCGCTGCGGATCAGCGCGCGGTCGTCCGCGTCGGCGTTTTCGAAAAGTTCCGCGACGATCTCGAGCGGCTTGCGTTTGTCGAGTTCCAAGAGCACGGTGCGCTGGCACGCGGTGACTTTGTACTGCGGCCCGATCGGACGGCAGCCCTGCGCGACCAGCGTGTCGACGCGCACGTTACCCGTGAACGCCAGCACCACGGCGCCTTCGTGGAACACCGCTTCATCGATGAACAGCGAATTCTGGTTGGGCGAGCGCCCCGCCGAAGCCAGTCCGCCCACCTTGGCCGCGTTGGGGAAGGCAAAGTCGAGGCCCGCGAGCAGGTCTTCTGCGCGGATCGAATACGGGTCGAGCAGCAGCACGAAGCTGGGCGCGTCTTCCGCCTTCACGCCGAGCAGTTGTTCCCACGCCCGCGGGCTCTGGTCGGGGTCGGGCAGGTTCGCGTCGGAGATGTGAACTGGATGGAGCGTCACGCCGGGCAGGATCGCCGCGGAAACCGCGAGCCCCGGGGCGTCTTCGACTTCCTTGCCTTCGCCGATCACCGCCGCCGCGGTGCAGCCTAGAAAATGCCGCGGCACCAGCGCTTCACGCAGGCGGTTGGCGACGCGTTCGTAGTCGGCTTTGTGTTCGGCGGAGATGAAAATCGTGAGTAGGTCGGGCTGTACGCCGTTCAGCGAAGCCTTGAGCCGCAGAATGCAGTCTTCGACCGCGGTTTGCGCGTCCGGAGCGGTGCTGAGCGCCGAAAGCCAACGCATCGTGGAAACCGTAGGCATTTCCGTACGCTCCTGTGGGACGAGCCTTTATTTTTAGTCGGCCTGCGGGGCGCGGTAAAGCAAAATGAGGCCCCCGGGTCAGGGCTTCAGTATGCCTTTCATGCGCCAGAGCGGGCGGCCTTCGTTGGAGATCAACAAATCCGCGCCGTCCCAGCACAGGCCTTCGCATTGCCCCTGGTCGCCGAAGCCGAGCAGAATACTGCGCGCGCGCGCCGTCCCTTCGAAAGGCTTGGGCTTGCCGTCTTTTTCGGCGGCGGTGGCTTCAAAGGCCGCGGGCAGGTCGAGCACCAGAATCTTCGTGTAGGTCAGCAGTGCGAGATGCTTTCCGTCGGGCGTGAGGCTCGCGTCGGTGACGAGCGTGATCTGGTCGGTCTCGGCGACGAATTCCAGTTCCAGCGGCGCCTCGGGCGGGGCTTCGCCCAGCGGCGCGCGGAAGCAGCGCACCCGCTTGCGTTCCTTCGTGAAAACATAGGCGAAGCCTGCGCGCACGAGCAGGGCTTCGGTGTCCTGCGGGCCGACGTCTTTGGGATAATGGAGCTGAAAGGTCTGCACGTCCTCTTTTTTAAGGCCCGGCTTGGCCAGGTCGTCGGGTTCCTGCAGCCGCATCAGGCGCAGTTCGGCGCGCTGGCGGTTGTTGTCGCCGGTATCGCCGATGATCAGGCGGCCCTGCTCGTCGACTGCCATGGATTCCCAGTCTTCATTTTTCGCGCCGGGGATCTCCAGCTTGGCCTTGAGCGCGCCTTTGTTGTCGACGGCGTAGAGCGTGGGCGGATTTCCCGAATCGCCGAATGTCCAGAAGAGCCCGGCGTGCTTGGGGCTGGGCACGAGGCCGGAAGATTCGGCGATCGATTCGTCCAGCGTCCCGACGCGTTCGGGCGCGGGCAAATCGGCGGCGAAAAGGTTCGCGGCCAGAGTGGCCAGCAGCCCGGCGGCCAGGAGCTTGGCGCAAAGAAGCTTCATACGGGCATTCTCTATGAATTCAGGCCCGAAGGCCAGCCGCAACGCCCGCCCGGATGGCGGTTTCCCGTGTTCATTTTTTGGACGCAAGAAGCCCAAGCGGACGTAGACAAGCGCCGGGAATTCGGTATAAGGCCACGCGTTGTTCGCGTCGGTTGCCTGCCGCAAGTCAGCCGTACGTCCCCATCGTCTAGAGGCCTAGGACAGCGGCTTTTCATGCCGCCGACCGGGGTTCGAATCCCCGTGGGGACGCTTTTCGTTCGCAGATTATTCGCCGCAACAATTCGATTACCGGTTTTCCACGTGCGGCAGGCCCACCAGACCTTGGGCCGGTTCGTGGCGTTTCTTGCGCAGCAGGAATTTAAAATTGCAGTGGTTCCAGGTGTGCCGGAATTTGTCGGCGTCGTCGGGGTTTTCCGCGGCGTCCTGATACACGCGCGCAAAGAGCCGATGTACGCCCGCGTCGAGGTGCACCGGCGTCATCACCAGGCGCCCTTCGCCGGGGCCGCCGCCGGGCTGTTCGATCGCCAGCTTCCCATCGATGTACACGCTTGCGGTGTCGTCGGCGGTCAGCAGCGCCAGGTACTCGCCGCCTTGCGCGCATTGCACTTCCGCAGACAGATAGATGAACTTGTTGCGGATCGCGCCGTAGGCGAATTCCATGTTCAGGCGGCGGTACGGGTCGAGTCCCTTTTGCGGAAAGCGCGACCAGCCTTCGCGGAGCTCCGCCGGATCGAGCGCCGTCTTCGCCGCGAGTTTCTGGCTGAGCGGATTCTCCGGATCAAGCGGCCCCGTTGTCCACCAGTCGAATTGCCCGCCCAGGATTATTTCGCCGGTGCTGGCCTTGCCCGAAGCATCCGTGTACGTCGCGCTGAGGGGGACTTCACCGACCGTGGCGTACTCCGGCAGGCGCACTTGGAACGAAGTGCTGGCGACGGGGCTGCCTTCGGCAAAGTGCACGATCTGGTCGGCCTTGCCGTCGGCGAGTTCGAACGGCGCCGGCACGCGCAGATGCACAGTGCCGCTGGTCAGCGCGGGCGAGTTGCGCCGCACCCAGACCGTGACTGTCTGCGTGGTCCCGCGATACTGGCTTTGGTAAGGCAGCGAAATGCTGACCGAGGAAGGCAGGCTGCGATCCCAGTGTACTTTGGCCGGCGGATCGGTCTTTTCCGGATCGCTGCCCGGCGGGAGGAGCGCGAATTTCTCGATGTACACGCCGTCTTCCCAGGCTTGCAGGCGGCCTTTGTGGAGGCCCTGCTTCAATTGCACGCCGGGCTGCAATTGCAGCCAATGCCAGACGCGAAAGCGGCTCGTGCCATCATCGAAGTTTCCGAATTGCGTCTCGTCGATCCAGATGCCAAACGAGTTGCCGCACTTGTCGTCGAAGTACACGCGCGCCCAGAGTTCATAGGGGCCGTCGTGTGGCGCATACATCGAGAAGCGCGCTTCGCCCACGTCCACGGTGCCGTCTTCGCCTTTCAGCCAGGACATCACGCCGCCCGCGCCTTCCTCTAATGTAAGACAGCGGTGGCCCTGAAAATCGGCGATCTGGTAATTCGGGCGGATATCCTGAAGCCATGCGGCGTCGAAGGCCGTGAACGTGTCCTTGCTCTCAGGCTCGGCGGCGGGCGGATGCTCTTCGGCGGGGGCCAGTGTCAGGGCTTCCAGCGCGCCGGTGACCGACGCGCAGAATTGCCGCAGTTGGCTCGAACGCTCTGTGCCCGGCGCATCGGCAAAGCGTTCGCGCCACGGCAGGAAAAATTCGGCGTGCTGCAGAATCAATTTCTGGAAATACTCGCAGGCCGGATCGTCCTCGTTCAGGCTGCAACTCACGATCTCGAGGCGGTCTTCCAGCGCCCCTGCGCTTAAATTATTGGCAAAATAAAAAACCACCAGCCGCGGGCACTGGGCGCGGAACGTTTCGTCGTCCTTGTGCGCTTTCAGAAAATCCAGCACGGCTGGGCGGATCTGTACGCGCGTCAGAAGCACTTCGCCGGCCTTGGTGCGTTCGGCGCTGGAAGACGCCGGCGCTTCCAGGATGCCTTCGAGCAGATCGTCGAGCGCCGGGATTTCCGTGCCGCGCGCGCAGGCGGTGATCGCGGACAACCGCACGTCTTCGACCGGATCGGCGAGCAGAATTTTCAGCAGGCTGGCCTGCCGGCTGGGGCTCAAACCGGGAAGCGCTCGGCACAGGTCGGCGCGCGCCCGTGCCGAGCCGAAGCGCGCGATGAATTCGGCCGTCTTGCTGGCGCGGTAGCCCACGCCCGCCAACAGTAGCAGCGCCAGCACGATCCAGAAAGCTTTGCGTTTAAGAATTTTCATACGCGGGCTTCCCAAACGATTGAGTGCGCCGGTTGCGGGTTACTTGGCCGCGGGTTCGCCGAGCAGCTTGACCGTCTCGGCCATCAGGCTGTACCACTGCGGCGTCTGCACGGTCCCGGAGCTGGCCAGAATTTTGTACGGATAGCCGGGGACTTCGACGACCGCGTCCCATTTTTCCCAGCACGTGCCGACCCACGTCACGGCGGCGTTCGGCGCACCCGGGTTCACGGTCGTGACGACCGCATCGGTGCCGGCCTTCAGGCACGCCTCGACTTCGTCCTTCGGAAAATCAAGGTAGCCAATATGCAGCAGCGTGTCGCCGGCTTTCACGCCCTTCGGCGCGTCCCACTGCCACGAGCGTCCGTAGAAATACAGATGCGTCAGCTCGCCCGGAATTTGGTTGCCGCGCGTGAACATGTGCCCGTCGGCCACGGTCCAGATCACGCCGCCGCGCTTCTGGCAATCGGCCAGGCGCTTGGCGGCTTCGCGCAGCTTGTCGGCCTGGCCGCTGGAAAGAAACGCCGCCAACTGTTTGCGGCACTGCGCGAGGTATTCCTTGGCGAGCTTGCCCGCGGGGATCGCCTCGATCTTCGGCTCATCGACAAACGATTTGTCTTTGAGCTTTTTGTCGAACTCCTCGCCGCCCGGCGCCGCAATGCTCGCGAGCATCGCCAGCGTTTTGCCTTTGCGCGACGCCGCCGCGACGATCTCGCCTTCCAGCGCCGTGGCCAGCGCGACGGTGTTCATCTGGCCCAGCGCCGCGGCTTCAAATGTGTTGGCGTCGGGCGCGCCGGTGTCGAGGAAGTAAATCCCGGCTGGCCAGCGCTTCTTGTCCACCACCTCCGACAGGCGGCTGAACTGCGGCCACTTCATGCTGCCGATGATCACAGTCAGCGCTTGTGTGTATTGCCCATAGCCTTGCGCGATCACGCCGAGCGGGAAGAGGCGCGAAGCTTTATCGTTCTGGCTCAGCAGGCCCAGAATCAACACGTCGTTTCCGGTCATGCGCTGGTTGGTCCAAACCGTCGTGTTGGCGAAGCCGCCCGCGCGGAAATCGAGTTCCTCGCAGAAGCCCGGATCGCCGGCCGCGTAAAATTTCCCACCCGCGATCAGTTTGTCGGCGATGGCTTCGGCGAGCGGGACGAGTTCATCGGTTTTGTTTTTGGCGAGGCACTCGTCGATCCAGGCCAGCGCGGCGCGGTGGATCTTCTCAGTCGGGCCATCGCCCTGCTGCGGCGTGGTGCCCACGTCGGCTTCGGCGCTTAGCGCGGGGACCGCCACGAGAAAGGCAAACGCGATCAGAAAAGCGTACATTTGGGTTCTCCCGGTCGGCGCTCAAGTCAAAGCGCGCACAGCTTAGCGGGAACCCATGCCTCAGACACGCCGTTTTGCCGCCTAGCGCACCATAAAAGCGCTCGATTTAAAGCGGCTTCTCGGCCATATAACGCATTCCATGAACGAGAAAATCATCGGCGAGAATATCCGGCGCTGGCGCCTCAAGAAGGGCTTCACGCTTACCGAGACCGCCGAACGCGCCGGTTTGACCAAGAGCACGCTCTCAAAAATCGAGACGGGCCAGATCTCGCCGCCGATCTCTACGGTCCTGCGTATTGGCGCAGCGCTCTCCGTGGCGTTGGCCGAATTCTTCACCGAGCACCAGCAAAATCCGAATTACGTGGTGACGCGGAAAGGGAAGGGGACGCCGATTGTGCGCGATGGCTCCCAGTTCGGCTATTCGTACGAAGCCCTGGCGCTCGAAATGTCCGGAAAGAAGGCCGAACCGTTTATTCTGACCATCAAGCCCAGCGACCAGAGCGCCACCTTTCAGCATGGCGGCGATGAATTTATGTACATTCTTTCGGGTAAAATGGAATTCACCATCGCGGGCGAAACGATGGTGCTCAACCCGGGCGACGCGATTTATTTCAATCCGCAGCACCCGCACAGCGCCCGCGCGCTGGGCAAGCAAGCGGTGCGCTATCTCGATATCTTCGTTCAAGATACCGCGGCGGAAGCCGGCGAAAAGCCTCCAGCCCAATAATAGATTTTGCCTTCAATCGTTTCTTTTAAAGAAACTAATTCTAACGTGTTGATTGGGCGCGAACAGCCGATCATGCTTGTAAGTGTCTAAATACAAAGCACTTGTTGTCTGGGAAGTAGTCCGAGAAAATCCTAAGGCGGCTGTCTTGACATCGTTTCTTTATGGGATACAGTGTTTCTTGTAGAGAAACAATAGACCCCTGGAGGTCCCCGCTTATGGCCGCCGCCCCCGCTCGCAAAGTTATCCTCACCTGCGCGATCACCGGATCGATCCACACCCCCACAATGTCGCCGCACCTGCCGGTGACGCCCGAGCAGATCGCGCGCGAAGCCATCGAAGCCGCCGAAGCCGGCGCTGCGATCCTGCATTTACACGCCAGAAATCCAGAAAATGGCTGCCCGTCCGCCGAGCCAGAAGATTTCATGCGCTTCCTGCCTGAAATCGCACGGAAGACCGATGCCGTGATCAACATCACCACCGGCGGCGGCCAGAACATGACCGTCGAAGAGCGCCTCCGCGCGCCCCTGCGCATCAAACCCGAGATGTGTTCGCTGAACATGGGTTCGATGAATTTCGGGCTCTTCCCGATTCTGAAGTCGCATGACACCTGGAAGCACGATTGGGAGCCGCAGTACCTCGAGAACAGCCGCGACTTCATCTTCCGCAACACCTTTAAGGACATCGAGCGCATCCTGAAGGACATGGGCGAAGGCTGCGGGACGCGCTTTGAATTCGAATGCTACGACGTCGGGCACATCTATACGCTCGCGCATTTCCTGGACCGCAAATTGGTCAAGGCGCCGCTCTTCGTTCAATTCATCTTTGGGATTCTGGGCGGCATCGGGCCGGAGGTCGAGAACCTGGTCTTCATGAAGCAGACCGCGCAGCGCCTGCTCGGGGACAACTTCCAGTGGTCGATCCTCGGTGCGGGCCGGCATCAGTTGGGCCTCGGCACCATTGCCGCACAAATGGGCGGCAATGTGCGGGTGGGCCTGGAAGACAGCCTGTACATCGCGAAGGGCCAGCTCGCAGAATCCAACGCGGAACAGGTCCGCAAGATGCGCGGCATCCTCAAGGACCTCTCGCTTGAGATCGCGCGGCCCGAAGAAGTGCGCCAAATGCTGCAACTCAAAGGAAAAGCCAGCGTGGCGCTCTAAGCAAGTCAGCGCACGCTTCACTCGAACGCAAGAAAGGCAGAACATGCACACGCCGGAATTCAAAACGGTTGCGGTCTTCGGTTGCGGCACAATCGGCTCAAGCTGGGCTGGGCTCTTTGCGGCGCGCGGCCTGAACGTGCGAATGTACGACGCGAGCGCCGAAGCCGTGGCTTTGGGCCAGCGCCGTGCACAGCGCGCCGCGGAAGACCTCCTTCCCGAAGAAGACACTGCACGCCGCGCCGCACACGAACGCATCCGCACCGTGCGCAGCGTCAAGGAACTGCTCGACGGCGCGGACTTCGTACAGGAGTCGGTGCTCGAACGCTACGCCATCAAACGCGAAGCGCATGAAGCCATCGAACGCCACGCCGCGCCGCAGGCGTTGATCGCCAGCAGCTCTTCGGGCTTGCTTGCGCATCGCATGCAGGAAGGTCTCGCGCATCCGGAACGCTTCTTCATCGCGCACCCGTTCAATCCGCCGCACCTGATCCCGCTCGTGGAACTCGTCCCGGGCCCGCGCACCAGCGAAGCCGTATTGCAGTCGGCGCACCGCTTTTACGCCGCGCTCGAAAAAATCCCCGTGGTCGTGCGCAAGGAAATCCCCGGCCATCTGGCGAATCGCCTTGCCGCGGCAGTCTGGCGCGAAGCCATCGACCTGGTCGCCAGCGGCGCGGCGAGCCTGGAGGATGTCGACAAGGCGCTCTACGCCGGGCCGGGCCTGCGCTGGGCCTTTATGGGGCAGCACCAGATTTATCATCTCAATGGTGGCAAGGGCGGCTACGCGCAATTCTTCGATCATTTCGGCCCGCAGATCGAAGGCTACTTAAAGGACATGGCGAGCTGGACGGAAATCCCGGCGGCCGCGCGCCAGGAAGTGCTCGCGCAGATGCAGGCGTCCGTCGCCGGCCGCGACATGCAGGAACTCGAAAGCGCCCGTGACACCAAGCTCGCCGCGCTGCTGAAAACCATTTATGCGGAGCCCGAAGTGCCCGCGCGGGCCTGAAGCCGCTTCCTCGCCCTGCGCAGCACCGCGCCCAACGTGTATATTGCGGGCATGGGTGCGCCGGACAAAGAACCTCACGTCGATCAGGAACTTGCACGGGCGTTGATGCGCAAGCCGAAGAAGCCCGGTGCGGGCAATGCGCGCGCATCGGTGGTGATCTTCGCAAAAGTGCTCTTCGGTCTCGGCGGCATTCTGCTTTTCATCAGCATCGTGGGCACGGTGGTCACGATGGCCAATCCACCGGCGCTCGGGACCTTTGAAATTGAGGCGAGGCGTGCCGGAAGCACCTTCGAGCCCGGCACGATTTATTCTCCGCCCAGTCTGATTTTAAATTACACGATCATGATGATGGGCAGCACGCTGATGTTGTGCGTCGCCAGTGCGCTCTGGACGCGCAACCTTCCGTTGATCCGCCTGATCGATTTCGTTTTTTACATCGCCATCGCGGGTGCGCTGCCGATGTGGCTGATCTCTCCGCCGGAAAGCGACGCCAAGGTCCACATCGATATCGGCGTGACGCTCGATGGGAATGAAAACGTGGAGTTACTCAACGATTTCGAGCCCGAAGCGGTTTTCAAGCGCCTGCCCGCCAGCATGCTCAAGGATTTGGGCTTGAAGCCCAAGGCGGGCATCCGCCGTTGCGACGTGCTCTGCGAATACGCGGAGATTAAACGCAAAGGCCGTTATCAATTGGACTGCAAGCTGGTCTTCAACGCGGGCTTTCCCCTGGATCAGCGGCAATTGCTTACCTGGTGCTACGCCGAATTACTCGCCGTGCGCGCACGCAAATTGGACCCCACGCTCCCCGAATGGCGCTATGTGCGTGGCAGTTGCCCGCTCTGGGACAAGTACGAGCCCGAATGGAAAGCCAGCTTGCCGGCGGAATAGTCACTCGAAATCCGTCTCAATTGGAATTTGTATCGAACGCCGCATGTAACACTCTGAATTTTGGACAACTCAAATTCTGGTGAAATCCAATTAACCCCGTCGCCCGCTCAAAAGGCCTGGTGTACTGCACATGTTGCGCCAACCGATGCGGTCGAGGGTTTAGCGATGCCAACCAATTTCTGCGCGAACTTTCGGCTGGCGCTGCGGGGCGGCTTCCTGATTGCGACCTTGGCGGCAGGCTTGCAGGGCGCGGAGCCGAACAGTTCCGGCGAGACGGCCGCTTTTCAGCCCATCGGAGTTGGCGGCGGCGGCGCGCTCTTTTCCCCTTCAATTTCGCCGCAGGATCCGAATTTTATCCTGATCACTACCGACATGGGCGGGTGCTATCGCTCCCTCGACGGCGGACGTAGTTGGGAAGAGATCCATTTTACGCAACTCGTTCAGGGCATGAGCATGCAAGCCCTGATCCTTAAAGACGAGATCTATTGGCAAGGCAATCTGGTCTGGCAGGCACCCACTTTAAAAGTCTCGCGGGACAAAGGTAAAACGTGGACGCCCACCGCGGAGAAATTCCCGTGGCAGCCCGGCTGCATCCGGCTGCTCAAGGCGGTTGAGACGCCGTCCCTGGTGCTCTTTGCCGGCAATGAAAAAGGCTGCTGGCGCTCTTCGGACAAAGGCAAGACTTGGGAGGCGATCGCGCCGGAAGGCTCCGCGGGCCAGGCGTGCAATGCCATTGCCGCGCTCAATGACCGCGTGTTGGTTGCCTTGGGCGGCAAACTTTTTGAAAGCCGCGATCAAGGCAAGACCTGGACCGCGCTGGCGGTTGAAGCGGCGCATGGCAAGGATCTGATCGGGCTGGCCGGTGGGCAGGATCAGGCCAAGCACGAAACCGTCCTCTATGTGATCGCCGCGGACGTCGGCACGCTGCAGTCGCTCGATGAAGGCAAGACCTGGAAGGTCGTGCAGCCTTGGAACAAGCAGAATGACGTGCAGATGGCGGTCAACCAGACCGAGACCGCCTATAGCGCACAAACCAGAAGCACCGGCCGCGAAGTCTTCTGCACTTCGAACAAAGGCCAGACATGGGCCAGCATCTTTCCGCCGCAAGAATCTTCCTCGCGGCTGGACTGGACCCAGATCGAAATGCATTGGGATTACCTGATCATGGATCACGGTCTAAGTGTCTCGTCCAGCGACCCCAAGGTCGCCGTGGTCAGCAGCATCGGTGACGCTTACGTGACCAAAAATGCCGGCAAGAGCTGGGCGCCGCTGACTTCAGGCACCGACGCCGACCTGCCCTTGCAGCCCGGCAATCCCTACAAGCGCTGGAAGACCAGCGGGCTGCAAGTCACCGGCTGTTACGGCATGCATGCGGATCCCAACGACCCCAAGCGCATCTTTGCGGGACACAGCGATATCGGCCTGATTCGCAGCGTGGACGGCGGCGAGAGCTGGTCGACGCTCAGCTACCGCGGCAGCCCCTGGACGAATTCCTACTATGACCTGGCCTTCGATCCGTTCGTCAAAGAGCGCATGTATGGCGCGGCGAGCAACACGCATGACATTCCCGATTGGCGCCTGATCGACGATCTGCCCAAAGAAACCGGGGGCGTGATCGTCAGCGAGGATGGCGGCAATACGTGGAAGCGCCTTTGGGCGCTCAACCCGGAGAAAATTGTCACCAGCATCTGCGTGGACCCCAAAGCGTCGAAGGACAAGGACCACGTGGTGCTGTACGCCGCCGTTTACGACGATGGCGTCTACAAATCCACCGACAGCGGAAAATCCTGGACGCGCACTTCGGAAGGGTTGGGCTATCCCGGCAATGCCCGCGTCCACCGGGTTCGCGTGCATCCGCTGACGGGAGAAGTCTTCGCGGTCATCATCGCACGCAAGCACAACCGCGATTTCCCGGTGCCCGGCGGACTCTGGAAATCGAGCGACGGCGGCGCGACTTGGACCGACCTGACCGCCGCGCTGAAATTGAAATGGCCCTGCGGCTACGTGGCGTTCCATCCCAAAGATGAAAAGATCATCCTGCTGTCGGCGTCCGGCGGCCCGGGCTTCGAGGCACAAGGCGGCATTTGGAAAACTGCCGACGGCGGCAAAACCTGGAAGCAGACCCTGACCGGCGCCACGGCCGGCGCCTACTGCTCGCCGGATGCGATTCAGGCTTGGGACGTGCGCTTTAACCAGGCCCAACCCAACGTCGCGTACTTTGGGACCAACTTCCACGGGCTCTGGTATACCGAAGACGCCGGCGACACATGGAAACCCTTCAAGCAGTTTCCACACATGTCGACGCATTCCGCGATGAGCGACCCGGCGGATCCGAAGCGTATTATCGTGAGCACATTTGGCGGCGGACTCTGGCGCGGGCCCTGCCTGCCAACGAAGTAGGCGAACGTGAGCGGACTTCATCGAACTTCAAAAATATCCCTAGCGACCAGAGCTTGTCATCAACTGTTTCACACAATCGATTTTAGTTTCGACAGGACCGATAGATTGTCATGCGCTAGTTAAGGTTCATTGTTGTCGTCCTCAAATTGTGCAAAGTCATCGTTTGGTGCATAGTAGTCTGCGGCATCGAAAGTGGTGGTGGACTTAAAGGTATTGCCAAGTCCGCAAGCGCTTAAATGAGACAAGCCAGAAATTTTAAGTTGGCAGGCAACACATTCGAATTTTGTGGGCAAATACTGCTGAGTTATTGTAATTAAATCCTCTTTTAGGGCTTTCAAGGGCGCAGTCGTTGGCGTGCCGTAAACTAGTGCATCATTGCCGCATGCAGGACAGGTAGCCCTATGACCTACATGCCGCCTCGCCCAGACAATCGCTTGTTTAGAAAGTCGGTCTCGCTCGGCTGTTTCCTTAGTTTCCCAAATCGTCTTGTGCGCAGCTATTGATTTCATTATAGCTTTTGCGGACTCATCTCTTGATGCTTTGATCATCTCAATGGCAATCGTTGCCTCTTCTGGACCAATAAGAAGATCGAGGGATTCTCCAAGCGAAGTTAGGAGCACAGTACAAGTCAGATAATACGTGGGTAACCAAGTTGCTTTTAAGCTATCAAACGGCGTTAGTCCTGAATGAAGTTCCTCATTACGTTGATTCATGTGTAGGGCCGAAAATCCTTCAAGTTCGGAAGTAAATTCCGGAATGATTTCGCGCAATCGACTAAAAATCGATGTAACATCTATTGATTTTGGAATGAATTTGGCTGCTTTAGGTTGGAAGCCAAGTCCGAAGTATAGATTGTTCCAATCCTTTGCATCCGCGACCAAGCAAGGGCTGAACTTAGCTAGCGCCGCGCGGCCTAAGAGTTCAAGGGCGAATGTCGACCAAAGTCCGAATCGCCAGTCATCCCGAGGATGTTTGAGCATTTCTTCAGCGTAGCGTTGCGCCTTGGCGAGGAGAGCTTCCTTTGACCAAGGATGTTGTTCTTTATGGGCGGCAGATTTGGTAGTCAAAACAAGTCTCCTATATAAGCGCGATCAATTTGGCGGTTCATAGCATATTCAGGCGTTCTAGCTCGACCGTGGAGCATTCGCCAATTGTCAATTATCAAGGTATCACCTGGGTTCACCAAATGGAGATCAAAGTTAGGCAATTGGGCCAGGCATTCGCGAACCTTTGACATAGCGGTCTTACTCCCATCGGTTGCCGATTTAAGAAACAGACAATCCCATCGAATACGCGGTTCTCCGCTGGTATTATCAAACTCGAGTAGCCGCATAATTTGCTTACCATTGCGAAGCGGTCGTCTAGGTTGAACTAAGGTTCTACGTAGAAGATTAGATCCTAAACTCTCAATTATAGTCCTGCCGTCAAGGAGGCGAGTTGCAACGGATTTGGTTCCGTAGATGCATCGGAGTGAAATATAGTGTGGCGGTAATGCCCAAATTGCTAAATCGGTATGGAGGGGAAATTCATTAGTTCCAAAATTACCGCTATAAGTGTTTGGTGTTGCCTCAGTTTGATTGTGTGGCTTTAGTGATTGAACGGGAGCAAACTGATCGAGAGTTAGTACTGAACCGAAGCTCTGGAAGACCTTAACAGATGGGACACCTGGCTTGTGCCTTGGCAGGAAGGCATAGCCTCGAAGTGCAATTTGCTCAACTAGTTCATCCAAACACACACCTAAAATATATGCCCATACACCCAACATTTTTTGCGGGAACTCTTATATCCCCAGGGGGATTTGAACCCCCGTCCTCAGGCTGAGAACCTGATGTCCTGGGCCGGGCTAGACGATGGGGACGTCTGCTTACCGCTATGGAACATTCTTAGGCGGGCCTCGCGGCGGTGTCAAGGGCCGCGCTAAGCGTGTTGTCGGCATCCCGCATCGCGTGCCAGAACTGGAAAATGTACCACCCAAGCAAACCGGCGCGGATTCAGCAACAAAATCTTGCCTCTTCTAATTATTCCGTGTAAGTTGAAGGCATCGGGCGCTGGCTGATTCCCTTGCGCATCTGCGAAACCGGCCCGCCCTATAGCTAGAGGCACAACCCCGACAACCTGAAGAACACCCCGCGAGCAGAGTCTCGTTAGCGCGGTCGTGTCAGCGCATCGCGGTGTCCGTTTCCGCGAGCTCATTTTCTGATGGATTTGCTTCGCTATGCCGCGACCAAGAGCCGCGCGCACGCAGAGCGCTTCTGTCTTAACGGTTCGAGGCCTCGCACCTGGCCGGTGCGGGGGGCGTTGTCTTCTGTTCGTTTTGGTTCTTGGAATTTGTCGTTTGGAGTTTCCGCCGCAGGCGGCGCTGCACCTACGTGCACATTTTTTCACGGGTTTTGGGGCATGCCTAGAGGGGTCCGCGGAGGATGGTTTGGAGAGATTGTGCACAACGGTGCATCTTTTTTCACGCCGAATGAAAACCGCGCCCAACTCCGTCTTGTTCTCTGCGCGTGCGGTGGGCTCTACGCATGAGCCCCCCGGCCGTTATGCACATACGTGCACATTTTTTCGCGGCCTTACTGGTGGTCGTTGTGGGCAGGCCCAATGATAAGAGGAGCGCCTAAACCCAGTACGCATACGTGAAGTGACCTGGTGCCGCGCCGCGAGTCCAGCTTGCAATTCGGCGCGCACGCCAAAGAATGGCCGCCAGTCACGGATCAATTCAGGTCATTCATGGGCCGCGCTCAAAGCGCGCCAAGGGGGGATTTTCCATGGATTCTGCGGCCGCCGCGGCGCCTGCGCCCGGGAACAGTCCGGTCAGCCCAAGTTCCACCGAATCTCCCGCGACCCCGCCGGCTGCGCTGGCTTCGAAAACAGCGGAAGCCGGCCCGGTGCCGATCACCGGCTACGACAAGGTCGCGTGGACGCTCCTGGGCGTGACGATCCTGTTCATGTTCCACGTGCACCTGCTGCCGGCGCTGCTGGCGGGGCTGGGCGCGCACGCGCTGATCCGGGGACTGGGCGCGCGCATCGCCGGCAAGCGTTTCTCGCACGGGACGTCGAAGGTGATCGCGGCCTCCATTATCGGCGTGGTGCTTGTCAGCATCCTGACGGCCGTCGTGGTGCTGGGCGCGGCTTACATGAGCGGCAAGCTGGGCAACAAAGGCGAAGACTATAAAGGGCTGCTCGAAAAGATGGCCGAAGGCATCGAGAGCACCAAGACCATGGCCGGGCTGACCAAGGTCGACGCGGAAGGCAATCCGCTGGCCATGGATGCGGACCAGTTGCGCGACAAGATCACCGAAGGGCTGCGCGACCACGCCAAGGAATTGCAGGAAGCGGGCATGGAGTACGCCCACATTTTCTTTCACGTGCTGATTGGTCTGATCATCGGGACGCTGGTCGCGTTCCGCGAACGCAAAGGCTACGGCGGTCCGCTCGGGCAGGCGCTGGGCACGCGCGTTAATCTGCTGGCGGAGAGTTTTGAAAAGATCGTGAACGCGCAGATGAAAATTTCGGGCCTGAATGCGATTTTGACCGCGATCTTCCTCTTCGTCATCCTGCCGGCGCTGGGCTTTCACCTGCCGCTGCGCAAAACGATGGTCGTGGTCACCTTCCTGGTGGGGATGATGCCCATCCTGGGGAACGTGGTCTCGAATACGATCATCTTTATTGTCGCGCTGGGTGTCTCGGCGCAGGCCGCGATCTTCGCGCTGATCTTTCTGATCGTGGTGCACAAGCTGGAGTACTTCGTCAACGCGCGCATCGTCGGCGGGGAGATCAAGGCCTCCGCGTGGGAAGTGCTGCTCGCGATGTTCGTATTCGAAGCGGCCTTCGGCATCCCCGGCGTGGTTTTCGCGCCGATTTTCTATACGTACATCAAGCGGGAATTCACCGACTTGCGCCTGATTTAGCGGAATGCCTTACCGGATGTGTTTGCATGCGGCGTGGGGCTGGGAAGAATACGGCGGCCCATGGAAAATAATGTGACAAACGCCGCGGACGCTCCAGCGCCCGCGGCCAGGCCGTCTGCGCCGCCCTCGGTGATCGTCGAGGACGCCAAGAAATATTATTACATGGGCGGTGAAACGGTCCGCGCGGTGGACGGCATTGACCTGAAAATCGAGAAGGGCGAGTACGTCTCGATCATGGGCCCGTCGGGCTCCGGCAAAACGACGCTGTTCAATATCGTGGGCGGACTGACCAAGCCGACCGAAGGCACCGTCTACATCGACCGCACCGACATCAGCAAACTCGACGCGGGCGAGCTGGCCTGGCTGCGCTGCCGCAAGATCGGCTACATCTTCCAGACCTTTAATCTCGTCCCGATCATGACCGCGCTGCAAAACGTGATGCTGCCGCTGATCTTCGCCGGGATTGGGCGCGGCGAACGCGAAGACCGCGCGCATGAGATGCTCAAGCTGGTGGGCTTGGGCGACCGTTCGACCCACAAGCCCACGGAACTTTCCGGCGGCCAGCAGCAGCGCGTCGCGATCGCGCGCGCCTTTGTCAACAACCCGGCCATCGTGCTGGCCGACGAACCGACGGGCAACCTGGATCTCAAGACCGGCCTGCACATCATCGACATGATGATCGAAATGAATAAACGCCGCGGCGTGACGATGCTTTGCAACACCCACGATCAGAAAATCATCAAGGCTTCCGACCGCATCGTCTGGGTCTGCGACGGCAAAGTGGAACGCATCGAGAAGCCCGCGGAAGCGCAGGCCGCCTTCGCCGACCGGGCGCCCAACGCATGAGCGACTCGCAGAGTGCGGCGGCGGACCCGGCTGGAGCAAGCCCGCGCGAAAGCGACGCGCAGGGACGCTCGCAACTCCCGCTGCGCGAAGTATTGACTTTTTTCGTCTTCCAGTCGCTGCGCCTGCGTATGGGCCGGCTGGTTGTGGTGTTGCTCGGCGTCTCGTTCGCGATCGCGTTCCTTGCGGTGCTGCTCGGAACGGAAACGGTGCTGACGGGTATTCAAAAACTCTCCGCGCAGGCGAACGACGGGGCGGGGGAGGGTGGCGGCTCGTTCCAGCGCTGGTGGATCGTCGTGGCGCTGCTGATCGCCACCGCGGGGATCGCCAACGCGGTGCTCATGTCGGTCACCGAACGCGTGAAAGAGATCGGCACGCTGAAATGCCTGGGCGCGCGCGCGCTGCATATCGTGGAGATCTTCCTCTTTGAGACGCTGTTGCTCGGCACGCTGGGCGGCTTCTTTGGCGGCGTTTTAGGCGTGGCGGCGCTGGCAACGCTCTTTAGCGCGCAGTTGGGCCCGGATTTCCTGCTGGTCTTTGGCTGGAGTGACGCGCTGCGCCTGGTCGGAATTTCCGTGGTGGTCGCGCAGGTGATCGCGCTGATCGCGGCGATCGTCCCAGTCTACTTCGCCGCGCGCATCGATCCGGCCGAGGCCATGCGCTACGAAGTTTGAAGCGCACTTGAGTCGAGGAAAGGAGGCTGCCGTGTCAACCCAAGCGCCTCCTCCCGCAGCGCCCTTTGCCGCGCCGCCCGAACGCCGCGCGCTGACCTTGAAAAGCCTCGCCTTCGGTTTGCCGCTGTTGATCGCGTGGATCCAGTTGATCAGTTGGGCGCTGCCGAGCGACCATCTCAACCAGCAGCAGTTGCTGCTGGTTTCGGGCTTTGGCGCGGTCTTCACGCTGTTCGTGCTGAAGTACGTCCTCGATTTCTTCGGCGAAGTCTGGCGGCCCAATCCCGCCGAGATGACCTTTATATTCGCGCTGCTCTTGGCGGGCATTCCTTCCACGATCATGGGGCGCCTGGCGCTCGAATCGGCCGTCGCCAACCATTTCCTCGACAGTGTAGACGGCGGCCGCGACGGCATTGTTCCGGATTTGTGGGCGCCCAATCCGCACCTGGGCGTGGCGCTGAAACTCGATCCGCCCGACGCGCGCTGCCCGTTTATTTATCTTCCCGACAAGGATGACGGCACCCCGCGCCGCGCGCCTGAAGCACCGCCAGCGGATGACGTCTGCGTGCGACGCATCGCCGCCGCAGCGCAAAGCGGTGCGCAGGCGTTGCAGGCCTCGCGCGAGGCCGCGCAGCATTACGAGCAGAGCCGCGAAGTGCTCGACACGTTAAAGGAAGTGGAAGAGGCCGCGCAACTGGCGCAGGACGCGGAAAAGATCGCGCCGAAAGCCGTCGAGTCCGCCGAGAAAGCCAAAGCGGAACTCGCGAATCCGGGCCTCGATCCCAAGCTGCGCTTTGAACTGCAAAACCTGACTCGCATGCCGGCTTACCTGATGTGGGCGGCGGAAACCTCCGCGGAAGCCGCCCAGCGCGGTCCGGGTTGCGTGGTCAACGCCGACGCGGTGCGTGGATTCCGCAAAGGCAAGGAGTCCGTGCCGTGGGCCGCGTGGTCGCGTCCGCTGCTGTACTGGTTTCTGGTCATGGCCGCGTTCCTTATATTGCAGCTCTTCTTCATGACCGCGTTGCGCGAAGCCTGGATCGAGCAGGAGCGCCTCCCGTTTCCCATCGCGCGCCTGGCCGAAGGCGTGTTGCGTCCCGATCCCGCGCGTTCGTGGCGCGGTGAAGCGCAGGATTCCTTCCCCAAACTCGCGCTGAGCGCCGCCTTCTTCATTGGGCTGCTCTTTGCCGTGCGCGGCATGCTCACGATCAGCGAAACCACCGGCTCGGCCGTGCCGCCGACCAATTCGTTCCTCGACCTCGATCTCACTGAACGCAACTGGATCCCCGGCGTGTCGATGCACCTGCAACTGATCCCGTTTGCGCTCCTGATGATGATGTTCTTCCCGCTCGATCTGCTGTTTACGGTGATCGTGACTTTCGTGATCGCGGAATTCGGCGTGCCGTTCGTGCTCGATATTCTCGGCGTCGCCGAACGGCTCTATGTGCGCGGCTACCTTCTGCGCACCGGCGGCATGTACGGGATCACGATTTTCACGCTGATCTTCCAGCGCAAAGAGCTCTTGCGGCTCGTCACCGGGCTCTGGCAGCGCGCTTCCGGGCAAGCTCAAGCCGCCGCGCTGACTTCACGCGAGCTTTCGGCGGGCTTTCTGCTGGCCTTGGGCGCGTTCGGGGGCCTGATCCTGTATGGCCAGGCGCACACTGGCGTCTCCGTTTTCTCGCAAGGCCTGTTCCTCGGGTACGTGCTGCTCCTGGTGCTCGTCTACAACCTGCCGTTCATGCGTATGCGCGGCACGGGCGGCTTTGAACCGTTCGAATTTAATCACATCCTGCATCAGGGCGGCTGGTTTAATTGGCACTGGTGGAAGCAGGTGCACACGGTCCCGATGGCGCAGGGCTCGACGATCACCTATCCCGATCAGCCGCTCAATTATTTGAGCCTCTATCAGATGGAAACCTTCGGCGCGTACGGACAATCGGTTGGCCCAGCGGCGAAGTTCCTCGATGCCTTCGCACTGGGAGAAGCCACACGCGCCCGCGCCCGCGATATTTTTAAAGGGTTGCTGATCGGCATCGTCGCGGCACTGGCCATCGGCATGCCCATCTATCTCATCGCGGCATATCACGTGGGTTACGACAACACACCTTCCGCGGGCTCGTGGAGCAGCATTTGCCTGACCAGCGACAAAGCCTCGCGTTATTACACCAAGCTCAATCCCGGTTTCTACGCGGACACGTCGATGTGGTGGGTCGTGGGCGGTGCGCTACTCATGGGTCTGTGCATGTACCTGCGACGCGAATCTTCGCGCTTTCCGATCGAACCGATGGGCCTGCTCATCGCCGGCAGCGATGGCGGCCGCACCATGCTCGGCATCGATACCCTATGGTTCACCTTCGGCGTCGCGTGGCTGCTCAAGTGGGTTCTCTTCCGCTGGTATGGCGTGCGCTTCTTCCAGGAAAAGGTGATGCCGCTGGTGGTTTATATTTTAATGGGCATGACGCTGGGCCTGGTGCTGTACATGTTCCTGTCGGCGGTGCTGCTCTCGCGTGGGATTGCGTTCTAACATGAGCGAACCCATCCCCCCCGTGCCAGAAGCCGGCGCGCCCCCGGTCCACCGGCGTTACCTGCACGCGGCGCTCTCGCCGGTGTATCTCGCGGTGGTCGTGCTGGTCGGCGCGCTCTTGATGGGGCTCTCGCCCGCGGGAGCGGGCTTGGCGGGGCTGGCCGCGCTGGTCGCCTCGATCTTGCCGGTCGCGGTGGTGCTGGCCGGCTGGAAGTTCGAGAGCCGCCGGTTGGTTCGCGCGGCCCTGCTCGTGCTCGTCGTGGAAATCGTCGCACTGGGCCTACTCTTCTCACCGGGCCGTACGCAAGATTTCGGCGTCCTGAAGCTCGACGAAACCGCCGCGCGCGCGCGTATGTCGCACGCCGCAGATCTGGTCCCGGAAATCAAACGCCTCGCGCTGGAGATCGACCAGTGTGGCCCGCGTGCGACGGGCTCCGAAGGTCTCGCGCGTACGCTGAAGCTCGTGGAAGCTGAATTGGCCAAGCACGGTTGGACGGGCAACGCGAACGGCAATCCCGACGATCTCGCCGCACCGCCAGCCGCCAAGACGATTCGCCGGACGGAATTCCCCGTACTCGTGCCGCGCGATGCGGGTAGCCATGTTCGAATCTATCCAGGGCCGCAAGAGGATCATTCGCCACCCAAGCCTGAGGCTCGCCGTCCCACACCCGCCTATGCGCTGATGCCGAATGCGATTCAGCCCTGCGCCACGCCCAAAGAGGGCCTCGATGGCGAATTGGTTTACTTGGGGCGCGGCGCCGACGCGGATTGGGATGGCAAAGCGGTCGATGGCAAGCTCGCGGTCTTCGAATTCGCTTCGAACGACGCGTGGCTGAAAGCCTATGAACGCGGCGCGCGCGGCGCGATCTTCCTCGAAGAACCCGACGAACGCGACGAGACCGTGCGCCAGGCCGACCAGAAGTATCTCGCGTTGGTGCCGCTGAATTTCCCGCGTGTCTACGTCGCCGACGAACAGCACACGGGCTTACCGGGAGCGCAAGGCATGCGTAGTGCGGCCATGCGTGGCGAGCGCGCCAATCTCAAATGCGATATGCGCCTCGAAACGATCAACACCCCGGTCCTCGAAGCGTTCATTCCCGGTACGCAGACCGAACGCGAGATGCTCGTCTTCTGCCACGCTGATGCGTGTTCGATCGCGCCCAGCTTGAGCTTTGGCGGACAGGAAGGCTTCTCGATCGCTGCGTGGCTCGCGCTCTTCGATTATTACGCCGCGCATCCGCCGGCGTTTTCGCTGCGCTTCGTCCTCACCACCGGCCACTGGCAGGCGCAGGCGGCGGGGCGCGCGTACGCGTACGCGGTGAAGGATGCCGTGGGCTCGCGCATCGCCATGTCGATGGGCGTGGCGCTTGACCCGGAAACCGAAGCGCTGATCCTGACCGACGAAACCGTCGCCGAATCTGTGCGCCCATCGCAATATTGGTGGCTCAAGAAGCTACTCTTCACCGTCGACCGGCGCGAACCCGGCTGGATCGACCAACTTGAAGCACTCTCGGCGCGCCCCGTCCTCGACCGTGGCGACACGCCTTCGAAATATTCCTTCTTCAGCGGGCGGCCCACGATACCGGGCTCCAACTGGAGTCTGTGGCTCGCTCCGGTCGATGAATGGCCGCCGCTTTCGCACAGCATCGGTTTTCCCACGGCCAACCAGGCCATGCATCAGGACGCTGCGATGTCGGTCGCGTTCGTGACGTGCGGTGGCTACCGCCTGCGGCACTTCACCTGCCAGGACCGCATCGATCCGTGGCTGAAGAAGACGGAGAATCTCCGGCCGCAGCTCGAACTCACCTTCGCGCTGGTGGGTGCGCTCGCGGACCTCGATCCAAAGCGTTTTCCAGAGTACCCCGCCGAAGCGCATCGCGAATACGGCGGCTACAACGTGGCCGATGTGCAAGTGCTGAACTGGAACCCCGGCATTCTGTGGTACGACAAAGTGCGGCCCAAGAATACGCGCACATTTGTCGCGCTGGTGCCGACGGACACGCGCTTTCAGCGCGGCCGCAACAACGCGTATTGGCCGCGGGTGCTCGCGCCGAACCGGCATACGCACCGCCAACTGCAATGCCTGATGACCGCCTACTTCGCCGAAGCGGATGAAAATGGGCGCGTGCGCCTGCCCAACGTCTACGCCCCGTTCCCCGAAGCCTCCTACAACGCGTTGGCCTACTCGCTCGACGACGCAGGCCGCATCACGCACGCTTTCGACCAGGGTTTTCACGGCGATATGGAATTTCATTTCCTCGAGCACCGCTTTAATTCGGCACGCGTGCTCTTTCAGGTGCCGCTCTTCGAATGCGGCGCCGTCGCGATTCCCGGGCTGGTGGACCACAACCGCCTCAACATTGGCGCGCAGGTCGAAAGCGAATACCGCATGCAGTGGGGCGTGGGCAACGATCAGGACGACGGCGAAATTCCCTGGCTGCCCGTGCGTGAAGTAAATGAAGTCACCACGCACACCACCGCCGACGCGTATTCGTGGGTGCAATACCGAGACGTGGCGATGGTTTTTCTGAAGGCCAACCAGCGCTGCGAAATTCGCGCGGGTTCCCCCGCACGTCTGCAGGCGCTCTTTAATGACGACCCGTTGCTGCGCACGCGCTTATTAAAGGAAGCGGCGCGCGACGGTCTCGCGCCGGGCGCCGCGCTGGCCAAGCTGGATCAGCAGGGCTCCAGCGTGCCGGTGCTTTCCGCGGCTTCGCGCTCGACCGAACTGCCCGACTACCTGGGCTTTCGCGTTGAAGCCGGAGAAGAACGCCGCCTTTCCGGCACCGCGCAGTTGAGTTTGTCGCAACTGGCCAAGGTCACGCACAAGCGCCTGGATGAATACGCGAGCGTCAACGTGCGCAGCCCGACCGCCGACATGTACCAGAGCCGCGCCGAAGCACTGCTCGCACGCGCGGCGGAGCAGCGCAAGTCCGGCCACACCGCCGAAGCGGAGGCGAGCGAGACGCTGGCTTGGGCCAATCAGGCGCAGGCATATTCCAGCGCGTACCGACTGCTCGTCGATGTCGTCACGACCACGATTTTCTATTTCCTGTTGCTCCTGCCTTTCGGGTTCCTCGCCGAACGCCTGCTCTTTCCGCAGGCCAGCCTGATCCGCACGTGCCTGGTCGCTGCGGCGCTCTTCATGCTCTTCAGCGGCCTGTTGTATTTCTTCCATCCGGGCTTTCGCCTTGCGAGCAACGTCTTTGTCACGCTCGTCACGTTTGTGATCGTGATTCTCACCTTGCCCGCGCTGCTGATCGTGGCCGGGCGCGGGCTGGCACTGCTCATGGAGCCCGGCGCGCGCTTCAAGAAGCGGCACAGCGCCGACGCAGAGACCTGGGGCGTGCTTGCCGCGGCGCTTTCGCTCGCGGTCAGCAACATGCGCCGCAGAAAACTCCGCACGGGCCTGACGCTCGCCACGATCACGCTGCTGGTTATGTCGCTGGTGCTGCTCACCAGCACCGCGGCGAGCACGCAATTTTATCGCGAACGCCAGGCGGTCCTCGACGTGCCCTACCAGGGCATTCAGGTCATGAATACCCACGATCACACGCACGGAATGAACGAGCAATCGGCCGCGCTGATCCGCGCGTTGTACGGTCACGAAGCGCGCGTCGTCGAACGCCGCGCGTTTAACCCGGGCTTCGAAGCCACGATCTCCTGCTATGTGGTGCCCGCCCCCGAGGCTGGTGTTGCGGCGCAGGAATCGCCCAAGCGCTTTACCGTGCGCGGCGCGGGGACGCTGGAACCAGAAGAGCGCGATATTTCCGGCCTGCACAAGACGATCAGCGCGGGCCGGTTCTTCGAACCCGGCGACGAATTCGCCTGCCTGCTTTCCGAAGACACCGCCAAGAGCAATAAGCTGAGCGTCGGCGATACGGTGCGCTTCCTGGGCCAGGACTTGAAGCTCGTGGGTTTGCTTAAGCCCACACTCGTCGACGCGGGCATTTTAGATGTGTCCGGCAAGCCGCTCACGCCTCAGGCGTTTTACCGGCAGGCGCTGAACGTCGATTCGCCCGACCATATGAACGCGAAGGAGACGCTTTTCGTTCCCGGCGCGCTACTCCGGCGCGGGCTTGCCGCGCCCTTCCCGGTCTTCTCCGTGGTGCTCGTGCCGAACGCCTCAAAAGCGGAAGATATCGCCGCGCGCGCAACGGAGTTGACCGGTCTGAAGACACTCGCAGAAGCCGAACGCCTCGGCACGCTTGAAGAACGCTTAGTGCGCGCCGCGAAGGGCAGCTTGAATGTTGCCGAAGCCGCGCGTTTGGCCGAAGGCCTAGATGCCGCGCAGCTTCAGGAATTGGCTGCGTTCAATCTCAAGCGCCGCACTTTTAAGCGCATTGGCGAGGAGATCGCCGCGCAACTGGCCAACGTGGATGTCTACCTCACCGATCCCGCGCCGACCTGGCTGCCCAAATCGGCGGACCGCGTGGACTTGCTCTCCGCTTTCGCGCGCGTTTCGCTGCAGTCGGGCTCGTTCCTGATTCTGCCCTTCGCGATTTCGTTCTTCATGCTGCTGGCGATCATGATTGGCAACGTTTATGAGCGCCGACAGGAGATCCACGTCTTCTCGTCAGTGGGCCTCTCGCCGCGCCACGTCGCCGGCATGTTTCTCGCCGAAGCCCTGGTCTACGCGGGCATCGCGTCGGTGTTGGGCTATTTCCTGGGCATTATTCTGCTCGATTTGTTCCGCCGCGCGGGCTGGCTCCCGCCGGACTTTCACGCGAATTATTTTGGCAAAGCAGTGATCTGGTCAGCCGCGCTGGCGACGGGTTCGTCGCTGCTTTCCGTGATCTATCCGATGCGCGTGGCCGCGATGATGGTCAACCCATCGCTCGAGCGCATCTGGCGCATCGAAAGCGAACCCAAGGGCGATCACTGGATCATCGCATTGCCGTTTGTCGCGCACGAGCGCGACGAAGCACTGGGCATGCTTGAGTTCGCGCGCGAATTCCTCGAACACCACCGCGGCGAACGCACCGGCGCCTTCGCGACTGAGGGCCCGCCCTTGCTGGCACAGCCCGATAGCGTGCCGGTGCTCAGCGCATCGGTCTGGCTCTCGCCCTTCGAGCGCAATTTAATTCAATCGATCTCGATCGTGCCGCGCCATGACGCGCAAAAAGAGCGCTATCACTTCGATCTGCAAGTCACTCGCGTTTCCGGGCCGGAGTACCTCTGGCGTAAATCGAACCACGCCTTCGTCGACGGCCTGCGCAAGCAGATGCTGATCTGGCGCTCGCTCGAATCCGAGCAGATTTACGAATACGCCCGCGCGGGTGAAGCTTCGATCCAGCGCGGCAGGATGAGCGCCGATTCGTTCCGCGCGACGGCCGCGCCCGCCGCTTCAGGAGGCCCCGCATGAGCCAGGCGCAAGCTTCGTCGCCGTCTTCCGGCGGTCTCCTGCAAGATGGCCTCACCTCGCGCACCGCGTGGGTGATCCTCTACGGCGCGTTCATTCTGATGCCGGCCAACCTGTACTTGATGCTCGTCGCGGGTACTTCGCTCACAGGCGCCGTCTCGTTTGTTGCGTTGATCCTGTGGGTCGAGCTCGCGCGCCTCGGGCGTAAGCCGCTCACGCCGGCCGAAGCGTTCATCGTCTACGCGATCTCCGGCATGGCCGCGAGCCAAATGCTGTTTTACAACTACGCGGTGCATCCGGCGTACTTTCGCACGTCGGAAATCGCGCACACCTTTAAGGACGCCAATGGTGTGCCGTTCTCAGAACTCGCTCCAACGTGGTGGGCGCCGCCGGCTGACGTCGCCGCGGGCCGCTCGTTCCTGCATTCGGCATGGTTCGTGCCCATCGCGGTCTCGGCGGTGGTCTGGATCTTTCATATCGTCGCGGATCTGTCACTCGGCATCATTGGCCGCGAAATGTTTCTAAAAGTTGAAAAGCTCGACTTCCCCTTCGCCAAACCAACTGCCGCCGCGTGCCAAGCCTTGACCAGTGGCACTGACGATACCAAGCGCACTTTCACGCTGACTAGCGTCATTGGCAGCATCTGGGGCGCGCTGGTCTACTTCCCGGTCCTGCTGGGAAAAGGTATTCTCGATTGGCCCATCCCCTGGGCCGATTTCAACCCGCTCATGCACCAACTCCTGCCCGGATCGATTCTGGGCATTGGCACGGATCTAATGTCGTTCGCCGCAGGCTTCATCTTGCGCATGCGCGTGGTGGTTTCGATGCTCTTGGGCGGCGTGGCGATTCAGGTGGTGGGAAACGCCTGGGCGGCGAAACATCACGCGATCTTTTCCGAGCGTTTCGCCGAAGGCATGTCGATCCGCACGACGCTCTTGCAGCAGCTCTTTGTCTGGATGCCCGTCTTTATCGGCGGCATGGTCGCCGCCGCGATCTTGCCGCTGATCTTCAATCCGCGCATGCTCTACCAGACCTTCGCCAATCTAGGCCGCACGCGCCAGGCGTTGGCGGGCGCGGGCCAGGAAGGCGCGCGCACCGTGCCGATCCGCTGGCTGCTCTTTCTCTTTTTCGGATCGATTATTTTTGCGGTGATCCTCTTCCGCATTCTGATTCCGGATTTCCCGTGGTACTTCATCGCGCCCTTTGCGATGTTGTGGTCGTTCGTCTTCTCGATGATCGACATCCGCGCGAAAGGCGATACAGGCTTCCGCGTCGAACCGCCATACGTGCGTGAAGGCCTGATCATCGGTACGAACAACATGGTCAGAGCCGAGACCGGCAGCGCGATGTCGCCAGGCGTCTGGTTCGCACCTTGGCCGATCTCGCTCGGTTCATCACAGTGGGTCGAAGACTTCAAAGTCTGCGAACTCGTCAATTGCAAACCGCGCAGCTACATCAAAGCCGCAGTGCTGGGCATGCTCGTTGGGATGGCCGCCAATCTGTTCTTCATGTCGGTCTTCTGGTCGGTCGCGCCGATTCCGTCTTCCACCTACCCCTACGCGGCTACAATTTTGCCGGTCTGGACCACGCAGCTTTGCTTCTGGATGTCCACAACCGTCGAAGGCGCGCGCTTCGGCGATTCGTCAGGCGCAACCATCGTACAGCAGGTCTTTCGCTTCGATTGGATGGCCGCAGCGTTCGGCGTCTTCGGTTTGATTTATGTATTGGGGCGCATTTTTAAACGCTGGGAACTTTCTCTGATCGGTCTCGCGGTTGGTATGGCGATCCCGCTCCCGTTTACGATTTCACTTTTCATCGGCGGCCTGATTGCCATGGCGGTGCGCCGCTGGAAAGGTGCGGAATGGTTTGAACGCCACCGTTACGTGATAGTGGCGGGCCTTGGCATGGGCATGGGCGTGGTGTTGGGGCTGTTCGCATCGATTGCGGCGCTGATCAATTCGCTCGTGAGCCTGCCTTACTAAAGTTCGCGGTCAGTTGCGCCAGGCCCGCTTCAAGTGAAACGCGCGGCGCATAGCCGAAATCGCGTTTGGCCGCGCTGATGTCGAACCAGTGCGAAGTGCTGAGCTGCCGTGCGAGAAAGCGGGTCATGGGCGGCTCGCTTTTCCGGCCGAGCAATCCGTAGATAAATTCCAGGCATGCTCCCACGCTGTATGCGACGCCCGGCGAGACCGCGCACGTGGGTGCCGGCAAGCCTGCGGTCGCCAAAATGCGCACGAGCAGCTCGCGCAACAGCAGCGGTTCGCCGTTGCTAATGAAATACGCTTTGCCCGCGCAGGGAGAGCCAATGTTGAGCGCGTCGGCCGCCAACACATGCGCCAGCGCGGCATTTTCGACGAAAACGGAGTCTACTTTTTTGGAACCGTCGCCGACCAAGCGCAGCTTTCCGGAGCGCGCGCGATCCACCAGACGTGCTACCAAATGAGGATCGCCGGGCCCCCAAATTAAATGCGGCCGCAGCGCGACAGTGGCAAGCTCGGGTCCATTCGCGGCGAGCACCAGACGCTCGGCCTCCGCTTTGGTGCGGGGATAATGCGCCAGCCAGCGCGTAGGGTACGGCGCAGTTTCGTTCACGCCGTCTTGATCGCGGCCGTCAAAGGTAACACTGGGTGAACTGGTAAAAACAAATTTCCGAATCCCGTTGACCCGCGCCGCGTCCAGCGCGTGCTGCGTGCCGAGCACATTGGCGCGGTGGTATTCCTGGTACGAGCCCCAGATGCCAGCCTTAGCCGCCGCGTGAAAGATGATCTCGCAGCCTGTCGCCGCCGCGTTCAACGCGCCCGCATCCGCAAGATCGCCTCGCACCTGCTCGATGCCCAGTGCTTTAAGTGCGGGGTATTCGCCGCGCGAAAAACTGCGTACTTCCGTGCCGCGCGCGCGGAGTTGCCGCACCAACTCGCCGCCCAGGAAGCCGCCGCCGCCGGTGACCAAAACGCGCATTAGTTTTCGCTCCGCACGCGTTTGGCCGCCCAAAGCGAAAGTTTCTCGCGCGAGATCTTGGCGTTGTGTCGGATGTCGACCGGGAAGCCCGAGTGGAAGAGTACATTTCGGATTGCCCGCGTGTGGGCGTGTTGCGCACCCAGTTCAAGCAGTTCGCGCGTCAGTTGCTCGCGCTTGGTGCGCGAGCCTTCCACCAGTTCCACGCACAGCACAGGCGTCTGCGCCAATGCCTGACCCACGCCGACCAGCGCCGTGCGAAACACTTGCGCGTGCTGGTTGAAGATCGCTTCACACGGCACGCTGAAGAGCAGGCCCGCGCGCGTCTGCACGCGATGCGACTTGCGTCCGCACATCCACAGGCGTCCTTGTGAGTCGAGTGAACCCACGTCGCCCATGCGATGCCAAAATCGGCCGCTGCCATCTGCAATCTTCGATGCAGCGGTCTGCTCGGGACGTTTGAAATAGCTCTGCGTAACCACCGGTCCGCGCACCGTGATTTCGCCGACTTCTCCAGCAGGCAGGATCAAGTCATCCGACCAGTGCGCGATGGGTTCGTCGAAAATCCGGATGATGCGCAGGTCCACGCCATGCACGCGGCCCACGCAAATCCCCGCGCCGCGCGCCGTCGCGTGGCGTGTGTCGTTCAGGACTTCGGCGCTGCCAATCGAAGCCACGGGCAGCGCTTCTGTGGCACCGTAGGGCGTGAAGACTTCTACGCCCGGTGCGAGTAGCTTCTGCATGCGCTCGAGGATCACCGGTTCGACGGGCGCGCCTGCCGATAAAACGCGCTTCAGGCTCGGCAGTTTCAGCGCATACATTTCGCCATATCTCGATAGCCGGTCGAGAAGCGCGGGTGAACCAAACATATTCGTTGCATTCCATTTTTGAATCGCCGCGACGAGCCGTTCCGGTTTTGCGCGGGCGGGCCGCGATGCATCCATGTCAGGCACGATCGCCGTCATGCCCAAGGCCGGACCGAAGAGCGCGAAGAGCGGAAACGTGGCCAGGTCGCGCTCGCCGGGTGTGATGTCGTACAATTGGCGCAAGGCTTCGACCTGTGCCGCAAAAATAGAATGTGTATACACCGCACCCTTGGGCGGGCCGGTACTGCCACTGGTGAAGAGGATCGCGGCGGGATCGTCAGGTTTGACTTCAGGCAATTTGAATTGCGGCGCGGCGAGGCCCGCTTTTTTCACCGTGGCGTAACCGGTGCCGCCCCAGAACCAGCGCGAGCCCACGGTCACGCGCGTGCGAATGCTTTTGCTGCCCCATCCGAGAATCACGCGCGCGGCTTGGGCTTTTGAAATACCAATGAATGCCTGTGGCTCGGCGTCGGCGATGCAGCGTTTCAGATGTACCAATCCCAAGCCCGGATCGATCAACACAGGCACCGCGCCCGCTTTGAGCAGCGCAAAGGTAAGCGCGAAAAATTCCAGGCTCGGTTTGACCATCAGCACTGTGCGCGTGCCGAAGCCGATGTCGTGCTGCGCCAGGCCCGCTGCCAGCAAATTGCTTTCGACGTCGAGGTCCTTAAAGGAAAGCTGTGTGTAGCGGTCGAGGCCGTGCTGCAAGATCACCGCGGGCGCATCGGGTTGCGCGCGCGCCATCCGCGGCAGGTGCGCGGCGACGTTGATGGGTTGGTCTGTGGCCATAAAGCGAGCGAAGTCTACCGCCGCGAGCTCGAAATGCCCGCGTCGCTTGGCGCGCCAGCGCCCACCGGATGCGCCGCGAAGAAATCGCGAACCAGCGTGGCGATCTCGTCGCCCGCGTCTTCGAGCACGTAATGCCCGCAATCGGGGAACTGATTAAGCTGCGCCTTCGGGAAGGTCTTCGTCCATAGCGCGAGGAAATGTTTGTCGAAAACAAAGTCCCGGTCGCCCCACGCGATCAGCATGGGTACGCTTTGAAAGCGTGCGAGCCCGTTTTCGACTTCGCTGACCAGCGTGTAGCCGGGATCGCTGATTTTAAGCGGAATATCCTGCACGAACCGTAGCGTCGCGATGCGATGAGCCCACGAATCGTATGGCGCGGTGTAGGCTTGGCGCAGTGCCGGCGTCATCTTCTTCCGCGTTACGCACATTTTGGTCGCCGAACGGCTGAACATGTTGAATCCGCGCACCATCAGCGCACCTAGCGGCGTGCGCGTGAGCCAGAGTTGCCACGGAAATGGTTTGGTCTTGGGAAGATGAAACGCGGAGGTGTTCAGGATTACCAGGCGTTTGATGCGCTCCGGGTGCCGCGACGCGAACGCCATCCCGATCATCCCGCCCCAATCGTGCAGCACGAGCGTCAGGTTTTCGCGCAGGTTCAGGTGTTCGAGCAATTGCTCGAGGTCATCGACGCGCCGCTTGAGCGTGTATGGATACTGCGCGTCGCCGGGCTTGTCAGAAAATCCGCAGCCGATGTGGTCCGGTACGATGCAACGGCAGTTGCCTTTGAGCGCCTGAACCAGATTCCGGTAGTACAGCGACCAGCTCGGATTGCCGTGCACCATCACGACCGGATCGCCACTGCCTTCATCGAGATAGTGGTAGCGCAGATTTCCGGGGAGTTCGAGGTAGTGGTTCTCGAACGGATAGAGCTTCGGATCGAGCGCCGTCAGCCGCGCGCGCAAAGCATCTTGCAGCGACATCACCATTCCAATCCCAGCATCAGGCAATTCAAGCCACTGCCAATGCCCAGGAAGCCGACGCGTTCGCCAGGCCGCAAAACTTCGCGTTCTTCGGCCAGTGCCGCGGTCAGCGGCAGCGACACGGTTCCGATGTTCCCCAAGTACGGGTAAGTCACGAAGTCCTTTTCCGGCGCGATGCCGATGGATTTCAAGATCGCCAATTGGTGTCCCGAGCCGACCTGATGGCAGATGACCTTGTCGACTTTTTCCGCGCTCCAGGCGAGTTCCGAGAGAAACGCTTTCCACGTGCGCAGGCCCAATTCGACGCCATGCCGGAGCACCGCGACCGAGTCGGTGTACATCGTCTCGACGAGCGCGCCCGGCGTGCCTTGCACACCCCAGCGGCAAAGTGCGTGATGTTCAGGCGCGGCCTGCGTTACGCCGCCGAGCAGGCGCGGGCGCTTTGCATTTCTGAAGGAGCCGTCGGTCAGCAGCACCGCCGCGGCGCCGGAGCCGCCCGTAAGCGTGGCCAGTGAAGTTTTGAACGCTTCCATGCCCGGTTCGCGCGCGAGGCGTTCGATGGTGGCTTCGACGATCGGCCGCGCCGTCTCGCACGTGACCACCAGGCCGGCCCTGATCTGTCCAAGTTCAATGCGGTTGGCTAAGTCCAGCATTCCGTTCAGCGCACCCAGACAGGCGTTGCTGATGTCGTACACCGCACAGCCCGGCGCGACGCCCAGCCCAGCGGCCACGCGGCACGCGGTCGCGGGTTCGAAATTTTCGCGGCACACGCTGGCGTAAATTAGCGCGCCGATTTCGTGGGCCTCGATCCCGGCGGAAGTGAGCGCTTTCCGCGCCGCGGCGAGCGCGCCCTGCGAGAGCTCATAGCCCGGCTCCCACCAGCGGCGCTCGCGGATGCCCGTCAACGCTTCAAGCTGCCCCGCGGGCAAGCGCAGCGCCTTGTACAGCGGCGCCAGCCGCGCTTCGATTTCGCTCGATGTGACCACAACCGGGGCCAGCTCGTAGCCGATGGCTTCTACCGTAACGCGCGAATACCGCATGTAGACTCCGTGGGCCAAATGGGGCGGTATCTTATCGAGAAGACCCGCAGCGGCTACGCGGATTTTGAGCGCTCAAAGGGCTTCGATCGTGAAATCGAGCATCTGATAAATCACGCGCCCATCGACCAGCAGGAAGCCATTGGCGCTCAGCGCGCGGTGCGCGTCGTCGCACGCGGTGATTTCCGTTTCGACGGTGACTAGTTTGTCCTGCGGAATCACCTGGCCGCGGTAGATCCACTGGTGCTTGCGTTTCAGGGCCATCTGCTGGAAGCACACGTCTTCGCCCCAGCGCGCGCGTCCCGCGAATGCGAGCAATTGCAAAAACGATTCGAGCCCCAGCGAGCCCGGGCAGACCGGGTCCTGGTGAAAGTGCGCTTTGAAAAACCAGGTCTGCGGATCGACATCAAATTCGCCCTGCAGGAAGCCCAGGCCCGCGGCGCCGCCGCGCGGTTCGAAGCGCACCACACGGTCGAGCATGCGCAACTGTGCGCCCGGATACGGTGCGGCGTGCGGGTAAATCCGCGTTTCCTGGGCGCCTTGCGAAGCGCAGCGCTTGGCGTCGCGAATCCCGATTTGCTGCGCCAGCGCCTGCTTCGAGAAGAACCCGAAGTATGTATCGCCACTGTAGATCAAGGCGCCGCGACTACGCAACTCGTAGTCGTAGTGCTGAATTATCATGCCGCCCGAAGTGGATATTTTGGTGCACTTGACCGCGGTGGTAAGCGTGCCGATATCGGGTCCGACGCGCGTATGTTGCACCCCGCTGCCGCCCAAATTTCGGAACGACACATCCGTCGGGCTGCGCAGCGCGCTGCCCATGTACGCGGCCAGCCAACCGCAGGGCTGCAACGCGACTTCCAACAGCACGGCAAACGGCATCCCCTGTCCTGGATGCGCGTCGAAATACCATTCGTCCGCAGGCACGTCGTACTGCGCTTCGATCTCGCCGCCGGGCGTCATTTCCCACGCCGGAGCGCGCACTTCGGTGATCCGGTCGAGGAATTGATAGGGCGGACCAGGCAGGCGCGCGATCACGCGTTCGGCGTCGAAAATTTTATACGCCTCGCCGAAGGCATCCGAAGGCTTCCCGATGGCGAAGGCGCGGATGGTCTCCGGGCCGTAGCTCGCCGGCTTTATTTCATAGCGCGGTTCGTTCGAAGTCTTTTGTGGGCTTGTCGCGTCCGTGGACCAGAGCGCATCGAGTTTCGCGCGCGTCACGCCCATCAGCCGCACGGACATGTTGATGATCTCGACAATCGGTTTGCCGTCGGCGTACATCAGCGCGTCTGCAATCGCGAACGGTTCGGGGCCAAAGCCGTATTCCTTAAGAGTGACTTCGTACGTCACCACTTTGGTCGATTCGATCACCTGCCCGCGGCATTTTAACTGGCTCGCGACGCCGGGGACCGGTTCGTACCACGCGCCGGCTTGTTCGCCGACCCAGCCCATGCGCAGCAGCAAAATTCGCAGTGTGTGCAGACAACATTCGTACATCAACGTGCCCGGCATCACGGGGTCATCGCTGAAATGACACGTAAGGAACCAGTCCTCGGGATGAATGTCCGCTTCCGCGCGAATTTTCCCGAGCCCGAAGCGCCCGCCGTTGGGTTCAATCGCCATGACGCGATGCACCAGCCGCATCTTTCCGCCGGGCAGGCGCAGCGGGTCGCGCAGATTCAGCTCGGCGAATGCCGGACCGAAGCACGTGCCGAGATCGCCATTGCGCAGCGCGTCCAATTGTTCGGCGGAATACCTTTCGTTGGCCAGCGGCACGGGCGGAGACCAATCGGACGGTTTGACGCCGGGGATTTCTCGCAGATCGAGCTTTGTGTGTACGATGCCTTGGCCCGCGGCCAATTCGCCCTGCGTAAAGAAACCGGCGCACCCGTTTTTCATCGTCAACAGCGGGGCGCCGTCGACTGTGCTCTCAAAATTAAATTTAAAGAGCCACGTCTCGCCCTGCCGGAAAAAGCGTTCGATGCGGATGTCGTACTTAATCACCGCGCCGGGCTCGGGCAGGCTGCGGTGAAAGGTAACGACTGCGTCGAGCAGGCGGTACACCGCGAGACCCTTGGTGATGAAGTCGATGCCCAAGTAGCCGGATAAAAACAAATCGGCCTGTCCGGCTTCTACCGCGATGCAGGTCGGGATGCGTCCCCCGTCGAGATACCATCCGTTGTGCAAGACATCGTGTTCGGTCAGCACGCGACCGGCGCCCATCGCGCGCGCTTCGCCTTCGATAGACATGATCCGGTCGACGAGCATCAGCGGTGCATCGGGCAATCGCACGCGTGTCGGGTGCGCATCAATGGCGGCGAATTCTGCGCCGAGCACTTTGCCGATGGAACCGATCGCGAATTCCATGCATTGCGCGCGGTCCAGCGCGGGCGCGGCGATCTCAACGAGGGGTGGCGCGGCAAGCATGGCCGTGTCCTGGACATCCAGGCCTGCGTCAGATTGTGCTAGCAATGCCAACTGCAATTCGATGTTCGCGGCCATCGTTTGCGTCAGGTCGGCGGAGAAGCGCAAGAATTGTTCGTGCGCGGCGAGCTTGGTGGCTTCGGTCGCGGACATCAGTTCCAGAAATTCCGCGGGGTCAATGGCCACGACGCCAGCTTCCGCTTCCAGGGCCAGAGCGGCGGCGGAAGATTGTCGTGCCGGCTGAGGTGTTGCTCCTCGAGTAGCGCGTGCTTCGGTGCGGTGTGCTCTTTGCGGCAACGGCGGCATGTGGAACGGTTCGCCGCCCACCGACAGGCGCAAGAATTCTCCCACGCGCTCGGCGGCGGGGACCTTCGCATGGGCGCACACTTTTGTCTCGATGTCATACAGCGCGGCCAAATCGACTGGGATGCGCTCCGAAATCAGCATGGCCAGCGTGCGCAGCAGGGAAAACGTATCATCCTGGCCGCTGGCGCACACGGCCGCTACGCGATGCGGCCGCCCGGCGAAAATTTTGCGAAGCATGCGCGCACAGGACGTGCCCGGCCCCATCTCAACGAAAATCCGCGCGCCGTCCGCGTACGCGCCTTCCGCCACGCGCGGAAAATCCACCGTTTGGAGCGCTTGCTCAAGAACCGCGTTCGCACACGCGTCGGGCGAAAGTTCGAGGCGCTTTCCGTCCACCCCGCTGTAGAAGCGCACACCGTCGGGCCGCGTCACATCGAAGTGGTGCAATGCGCGGTATGCGTCGGCCACCGGCCGCACGATCCCGCAATGCGCGATGGTCACGCCGCCCACGGGTACAATCGGCGCGTTCAGCTTTTTCGCGAGCGTTTCGACCGACGCACGCTCGCCACCGATCACGCATTCCTCCGCGGAGTTAATGATCAGTAGATAAGCTTCCGAAAGTCCGCCCAGCGCCGCACGTATTTCAGCAGGCGAGCGCGACAGCACCCCCACACTCCAGTCGACTCGCTTCCCCGTTTTACGTTGCCAAAATTCACGCGCCGCTTCAAAGGGTCCGCCGAGGTCGCCCACAAACAGCGGCGAAATATGCATGCGTCGCAGCATCTCGTCGCGCGCGTGCCAGATACGCAGACCAAAGTAACTCGCCGAAACACCCAGGCTGTATCCAATGGCCATAGAGGGGCGCACGCCGAAACGAGAGAGCAAATCCGAAGTCAACGTGCCCAGGGCCACTTGGCCCAGCAGTAGGCTGTTTGGTTCTTCAGGCCGCGTGCGATTCCAGAAGATTTCCGGAACATACTGCGCGCGCAAAGCTTCGTTCTCGCGATCCTGCTTACGGAAAACAGCGGGCCATTCGACCCCGATCACACGCCCCATGTCCACGAAATGATTGCCGGAGCCCGGATACACAAATGCAACACGGCCTTCTCTTCCGAGCGGCGTGGCGGAATAGAAGACGCGTTCGGCATTGCGGGTCGGCTTCGCTGCGGGATTCTGAACCAGTTCGCGCGCCGCCGCGCAAAGTTCACTCACTTCTTGCGCGCTGCGCGCAACCAGAGCTGCTGCCAGCGGCAAGGATTCCTTGTGGCGCTGCAATGCAAACCAGCTTCGTGCGAGCGCTTCAACGTTGGTCGCGCGAAAATTTTCAGCGTGCGCGCGCAAAGCCTGCAAGCCTTCGAGCACTTCGGCGGCGTTGGCGCCCGCGACGACAAAGAGCGCTTCACTTCGCGCACCCAATGGCTGATGGCGTTCGAGTTCAACGCGCGCAACCTTTGCAGCCGGTTGCACTTCGATCCCCGAGAGCAGCACCTGCACGCAGGTGCCACCCGTAGATTGAACCAATACTCCAGCGCGCCGCGGACCATCGGCGCGGTTGCGCAGCCAATATTGCGGCTTTGCTGGCGCGAAGCACGCGGAACCAGCCTTCGCGATCTGCGCCTCCGGATTTGGTGGAATGATTTCCTGAAACAAACACAACGCGGTCTTTACCAGCGCCGCGAAGCCCGATGCTGCACCTGCGTGACCGATCTGCGTGTTCACGTTGCCGAGTGCGCACGGAGACTCCGTGGCCGCATGGCCCAGAGGTATGCCGCGCGGAGTTTCGAGGTACTGAAGCGCGCCCGGCGGCGTGGCGGCTTCGCTGCATGCGCGTTCCAACGCCTGCCTGGACGCCGTCTCGAAGGAGCCCGATGCCGTGCCAAGTCCATCAATGACCGCATAGATGCGGTCGCCGTCGCGTTCGGCGTCGTCGAGGCGCTTGAGCACCACGGCCGCTGCGCCTTCGCCGAAAATATTTGCGTTGCCTGCGCCGCAGGCCGCTTGCGGCAGGGCCGCGCGCGGATCGCCGGCCAGATCTACCGCGCCGCAAAGCGCGCGCTTCAGTTCCCCGCGTTGCAGCGCGCGCACGGCCATTTCGAGCGCGCGCAAGCCCGAGCTCTCTTCACTCGATAGCGTGAAACTGGGTCCGCCGCATTTAAATTCCCGCGCAATGCGGCTGGCCACGATCCCGCCCAGCGCGCCCATGGTACGGTTGGCCGACAGCGCCGGTCCGCTGGCATCGCGCAAGGTCCGCGACCATTCGGCTCGCGCCGTATCATCAACTTCCGCGTCGAGCTGCCGTGCGTACGCGTCAGACTGCGCTTCCAGCGCCCAACGCAGTTGGAAGTTGGTTGTGTTTGGATCCAGTTCCAGGCCCACGAAGATCCCGGTGTCGGTCCCCAGTGCGCCGTCAAGCCCCGCGTCTTCGAGTGCCGCTGCCGCGACGCACAGCATCAGCGCCTGCTGCGGCAACAATTCTTCGAGTTCCTTGGGTGGGATGCGGAAGCGCCCGAGTGGCAATTTCACTTCGTCGAGGAAGTAGCCCGTCGGCGGCGTTGCTCCGCGCGCCTTGAACCATGCGCTGCCTTCCAGGCCCCACCAATGTCTGGGGAGATGCGGCGCAACATTTTCAGCGATGCCAAGCACGCGTTCTTGGAACGCGCGCAGGTTTTCCCAAGGTCCGAAGTGCGCTTCCATTCCCACAATCGCGATCGGAATGCGCGTGGGCTTTGTCGCAGGCTTTGGCTTTACGGAGAGAGCGTTTTCGGGCAACCACTCTTCCAGCAGCATGTGCGCATTGATGCCGCCAAAGCCAAAGCCCGTGACCGCGGCGCGTCGTGCCTGGCCTGGCGCGCGGCGCTTCCATTCTTCGGCTGCGCGTAACACGCGGAAGGGGCTCTGCTCGAGGCCCAGCTTGGGCGCGGCCGATTCGAAATTCGCCGTCGGCGGTAGCACGCCTTCGCGCATCGCGAACAGGACTTTCGTCAAGCCCGCCGCGCCGGCACCCGTCAATAAATGTCCTACATTCGACTTCACCGAGCCGATTACGCATTGCTGCTTCGTGGCCTGCGCGCCGAAGAGCTCGACCAGGCTCGCGAATTCCACCGCGTCGCCGATCGGCGTGCCGGTCGCGTGGCATTCGATCAGGTCCAGGTTTGCAGGCGACCAGCCAGCCTGCGCGTATGCCGCATGCAGCGCGCGCAACTGCCCTTCGGAATTCGGCGCAAGCAAGCTGCCTTGGATATCGTTCGAAAGCCCGAAGCCGCGGATCGTCGCGTAAATCCGGTCGCCGTCGCGTAGCGCGTCGGACAGACGCTTGAGCACGAAGATGCCTGCACCTTCGCCGACCACCAGGCCGTCCGCGCGCGCATCGAATGGCGCGCAGCGCCCGCTGGGCGAAAGAGCTCGCAACTGCGAGAAGCCCATCTGTGTGTAGAGGCAGTCGGGCCGCGACGCGCCGCCTGCCAGCATCGCATCCGCTCGGCCGGCGAGCAGTTCTTCCGAGGCCAGCTTGAGCGCGTAGAGCGAAGACGCGCACGCGGCATCGAGCGTCAGCGAGCCGCCGCCGAGCCCCAACGCCTTCGACAGCAAGCCCGCCGGCAGTCCGGCGACGAAGCGGTTGCGCGGGTCTGTCGGGTCGTTCAGAGGCTTGGACGCGCCCAGCAATTTTTCTTCGAACGTGCGGCCCAGGTATTCGCGCGCGAGCGCCGAGGACTTCTCCGTTGGCAGCGCGATATTCCCAATCAGCACGCCGACGCGCCCGCGGTCGAGCGGCTTGGTGACACAATCGCCCCAGGCCTGGAAGCCCGCGTGCAAAACCAAATGGAAAAGCGGGTCGAGTCCTTCCGCGAGGCCCGAAGGAAGCTTCAGGCCGGCAAGCGGTGGGATCGTTTCGATAAAGCAGCCGCGCGTGGAGTACACGCGGTCGGCGGTGCCGCCGCGCGGATCGTACGCGGTTTCTTTCGGCAGAAGCCAGCGGCCCGGCGGCACTTCGCGCGCGGCATCGCGCCCGGCGCGCACGTGGGCCCACAATTCCGCGGGGCTGGCCGCACCGGGGAAGACGCCGCCCATGCCGACGATGGCAATACGTTCCGGCGGCAGGCGCGTCCCCTTCCTTTATATAGTGGTTTGGCGAGCCGGTCTTACGTGGTCACCGCGCTGCGGCGAAACGCCTGACTCAGCGCGCGGTCCATTACGCATTCATATCCGTCGAGGCTTGCGATCAGACGGCCGTTCGCGTCCAGGAAGCGCATCGAAGCGCTGGCGTGCCGCGCGTTTCCCGAAGCCGCGCGAATTTCGATGCGCACGCCGTCGGCTGGGAAGGCGCGGTACTGGCGGTACTTGCCGAAGGCCGTCGGCAGCGACGCCGCGCCGCGCTGTTCGAGCGTCCACAAAATCATGAGCTGGAAGGCGACGTCCAGGGCCAGTGGCTCGGCCAGCCAGGTCTGTCGCAGCGGCTGGCGGATCCAGGCGCTCGGTGCGGGCGTGGAACGCGTCACCGCGGAAATACCCCCCGTGCCGCAGCCCACCACGCTTGCGATGCCCTGCAGCGCGGGGCCGTGGAAGAGTTGTTCGGCATAAATCTTTTCGAGGGACAGCGCGTGATCCGGCAGCGCAATGCTTTCAGGCGCGGCGTGCGGCGCATTCGGCAGGCGTTCGATCAGCAGCACTTCGGCGCGCGCGTGAATGCGTTCCGCGCCCCAAAGTTCGAGCGGCACCGCGAAGCCTTCCGGACCGCGCGCGGGCTTCCCAGCGAGCACGCGCAGCGTCAGTGCGCGGCCGTCCTTCAGGATCGCGCCTTTGAGCACGCGCAGCTCGTTGAAGCCGTGGAATTGCAGGCCCGGGTTCGCGTGCAGCGCCGCATGCGCGAAATATTCCGCCATCAGCGCGACCGGCACGACGGGGTTGCCGTCGAGCATGTGATCGCGCAGCACCGGGTGTGTTTCGACGGAGAATTCGCGCTTCAAGACTTCGGTCAGCGTGCTCTTCGGCGCCGGGGCGGCTTCCTGCACGCCCTTGATGCGGTTGAGCACGGTGACTTCGACCGGCGTGGTGCCGCTCGAGCACAGTTCACGCACCAGATACTCCGCGCCGGCTTGCAGGCCGATCAGGCCTACGCCTTCCTGCTCGAAAATCTTGCGCAGCGGCGGCGTAACCATTCCGCCGTCCCACGGGCCCCAATTCACCGCGACGACGCGGCATCCGGGGCGCGTACGCGACTGTTGCTGCGCGATCTTGTTGAGGACTTCGTTTGCCGCGGCGTAATCCGCCTGCCCGCGCCGCCCATAGCGGCCCGTGGAGGAGGAGAAGAGCGCCAGCACGCGCAGGTCTTCGCGGCCCACGTTCTTAAGGAGCGCGCGAAGGCCCAGGACCTTTGTGTCGTACACGCGGTCGAACTGTTCGACGGTCTTTTCTTCGATCAGGCGGTCGGCCAGCACGCCAGCGCCGTGCACCAGTCCGCGCACGGGACCATGCGCCACGCAAAGTTCGGAGAGCGTCGCGCGCACCGCGGCTTCGTCGCGCACGTCGATCTGGCGATAGAGCACGCGTGCGCCGGCCTGTTCGATGCGCGCCAGGTTGCGCAGCAGTTCGCGGTTGGCGAGCCACTTGCGACACTCGGCTTCGACGGCCTTCGGGGTCCCGCTGCCATTGAGGCGCGCGAGCACGGCCTGTTTGATCTCGATTTCTGAATTCAGCGGCGCGAGCCATGCCGGTTCGGCTTCAGGCGCCGCGCTGCGGCCCAAAAGCGCAATCGTCGGGCGGAACGTCTGCGCCAGCGCCACGGCGGCTTCGGCCGTTACGCCGCGCCCGCCGCCGGAGATCACCACCAGGTCGCCGGCTTTCAGCGGCGGCACCGGGAGCTGCCCGTTCAGCGGCACCGGCGCGAGTTCCAATTCCCAGCGCCTTCCAGGTGTCAGGCCCACTTCGACCGGGCCGAGGTGGAAGAGTTCTTCCGCAATCGCCGCGGCCGCAGCGGGCGTATCGTTCCAGTCGAACGCGACGTCCAGCGCGCGCACGCGCACTTCCGGCCATTCGTGGCCCACGGTCTTCGCCAGGCCCGCGAGTCCACCGGACTCCGGATGCGGAATCACTTCCGCGCCATTCAGGCCAAAACAGCCGTCGAGACGCGAGACCGTCGCCAGCACCGCGTCGTTGTCTTTGCCGGCGCGCCGCAGCGCCGGGCCCGCGTGCTGCAGCAGGCGGAACGCGGCTTTCAGGAAGCTGTCGCCCGTCCCGTGTTCGGGGGAGATAATCAGCAAGCCGCCCAGCTTTTCGGGCGCGGCCGGGAAGACGCCTTCCACCGGCACCTGCACCGGTTCGAGCCCGCGTTCGCGGAAATGCTTTTCCAGTGTCGCGCAGAGCGCGGAAATGCCGTTGGCGATCCAGATCACCGAACCCTTGGGCAGCGCACGCAGTTCGCGGGAGTCGTACGCCGCGAGTTCTTTCTTCTGCAACACCAGGCGCTCGAGCGCCGCATTCGCCACGACGGGCACGAGCACGGGTTGCGCGGGCTTCGGTTCAACTTTCGCGGGAGCGGCGGGCGCGGAAACCGGTGCGGCCGGCGCTTGCGTCAGGAAATTCACGATCTCTTGCAGCGTGCGCAGCGAACCCAAATGATCCGATTGTACGGCGGGCGCATCGGGGAAGCGCTCCTGCAGCGTCGACAGAATCTCGACGCGCTTGATCGAATCGATCCCCAGATCCGCTTCGAGCTGCATCTCTAGGTTCAGCATCGCCGTCGGATAGCCGGTCTTTTCGGCGACGACTTCGATTAGCACGCTCTGAATTTCCGAAGGCGCGGCTACGGCGGAAGCGCTCACTGTCACCGGCGCCGGTGCGTGCATCGGCGCGGCGGGCGCGGAGACCGCGTCGCCGCTGGTCAGGAACGCGACGATCTGGCGCAGGGTGCGCAGCGAACCGAGGTGGTCAGACTGCACCGCCGGCGCGTCGGGCAACTGTTCCTGCAACACGGAGAGAATTTCGACGCGCTTGATCGAATCGATCCCCAAATCCGCATCCAGTTCCATGTCGAGCTGCAGCATCTCGATTGGGTAGCCGGTGGCCTTGGAAACCGTCGCAATCAGAATCTTCTCGATCGCTGCGTTGCCGTTGGTGCTCGCGACGCCTACGCGCGCCGGAGCGGACGGGACGCTTGGCGCTTCCGAGCCCGCGTTGCTGGTCAGGAACGCCACGATCTGGCGCAGCGTGCGCAGCGAACCCAAGTGGTCGGACTGTACCGCCGGTGCGTCGGGCAGCTTCTCTTGCAAGAGCGACAGAATTTCGACGCGCTTAATCGAATCGATCCCGAGGTCCGCGTCCAGTTCCATGTCGAGCGCGAGCATTTCCTTCGGGTAACCCGTCGCGGCCGAGACCGTTTCGAGCAGTACGGCTTCGATGCGCGCATTCGCGGGCGCGCTGGTCGGCGCGGACGCCGTCGTCGCGCGGCCAACGGGAGCTGGTGTGCGCACCGGTGCGGCGGACGGCGCAACCTTCGCCGCGGCAACCGGAGCGATTGTCGGGGCGGTAACCGCGGGCAAGCTTGGCAACGCTGGCGCCTGAATCTGTGGCAGCGCCGGCAAAGGCGCAAGCGGCTGGCCCGTCGCCAGGCGCTGCTGCTGTTCCAGTAACAAATGCAGCGTGCGCACCGCAGTCTGCTGGCCTTCCAGGAACTGCTTGTGCAGGTTTGCGGTCTGCTCTTGCAGGCGCACCAACGCATTCATCTGCTCGCGCGTGGTTTGCAGCGCCTGTGCCAGCGCACTGTTCGCGGGCGCGACAGGAATCTGCGGCAGTGCCGTCGCCGGAGCCGCCTGCACGCGCGGTGCGGCTGGCGCCTGAATCGCCGGCAGCGCCGCAACAGGCTTCGCCACAGGAGCGGGCGCGACGCGCGGCTTCACGGGGGCTTGCGCGGCCTTCGACTTCACGTAATTCGCGCCGCAGATCGGAATCGTGAGCACCGGCTTCGCGTTCGGATCGGGTAGTTCAAAATCCGCCGCGGGCGCGTCCCACTTTTCAATCGCAATCTCATGGCCGCGCGCGCTCAATTGAGCCAGCAAGCGCGCCAAATCCGCCACGCCGCCTTTCTGGCCGCTCGACGCGTCCAGCGCGACTGTCGCAAAATCCTTGCCGCCCAGAATCGCCTGCACCAGGCCGCTCAAGCGCGCGCCCGGGCCGCATTCGACAAACGTGCGCACGCCGCTCGCGTACAACGCTTCGATCATGCGCGCGAATTCGACTGGCTGAGCCAACTGGTTGGCCAAAAGTTGCTGCGCCGTGTGCGCATCCGCCGGATATTCAGCGCCCGTTGTGTTCGCAAAAACCTGCATCTTGCCCGCGCCGAAGTTCACCTTCGCCAGCGCCGCGCCAAAAGGCTTGGCCGCTTCAGCTACCAGCGGGCTATGGAATGCTGCTGACACCGCCAGCTTTTTCGCGGGCAGCTTGGCCTGCGCGCACGCCTGCACGGCCTTGTCGATTTCTTCCGTGCGGCCCGAGAGCACGCACTGCGCCGGCGCGTTGCGGTTGGCGATGGTCAGGTCGAGCTTCGCTTCGCTCAGCAGCGCCGCGACGCGTTCCAGCGGCGCTTGCACCGCCAGCATCGAACCCCGGTCGCCCGTGCCCGCCGCCATCAGTTCGCCGCGCAACTTGGAGAGTGTGTGCAGCGCGTCTTCCGGCAAGCGGCCCGCTGCGCAGAGCGCCGAGAGTTCGCCAAAACTGTGCCCGGCCGTCGCGCGCACCTTCACGCCAAAGCTTTCAAGCACGCGCCATGCGCCCAGTTCGGCCGCGGCCAGCGCCGGCTGCGCCGTCGCCGTGTGCTGCAGCGCTTGAACCTGCGCTTCGCGTTCCGCCGCGCCGAACGCCGTCGGTGGGAAGATCAGGTCGCTCAAACGCTTCGCGCCGAACGCTTCGTCCGCGCTTGAGAGTGCGGCCTGGAATTCCGGGAACGTGCAGGCTAGTTCGCGCAGCATGCCCACATACTGCGAGCCCTGTCCCGGGAACAGCACGCCAATCTGACCGCTTGCCGCGCCGCGTCCAAAGTAAGCGCCATCCGGCAACTGCCAGTACGCGCTCGATGCGTTTTCGCGCAGCTTCGCGCGGACGCCCTCGATCAGCTTGGGCAGGTTTGTCTTGCTGCGTTCGGCCACGAGGACCAAACGGCAGGCCGCGCCAGCCTTAAAGGTCGCGCGCGTGCGCGCGGCCTGTGCGCGCACCAGTGGCCAGCTCAATTCTTTCGCGAACGGTTCGAGCTGCGCGTTCAAACCTTCGGTGTTTTCCGCGCCAAAGGCCAGCAGCGTCACCGCGCCGTCCCAGTTCGGGGCGCTCGCGGCCGCATCCGCTTCTTCCAGCACGCAGTGGAAATTGCTTCCGCCAAACCCAAACGCGCTCACGCCCGCGCGGCGCGGATGCGCCTTCGGCAGCCACGGCTTAGCGTCGGCGTGCAGGTGGAACGGCGTCTTCTGCTCGGCCAAGGCTTCCAGCGGCTGCTTGACCTTGATCGTGGGCGGAATGACTTTGTGATGCAGCGCCAGCGCGGCCTTGATCAGGCCCGCCACGCCCGCCGCGGCTTTCGTGTGCCCGATCTGCGACTTCACCGAGCCCAGCGCGCACCACGCGCCTTCGGCTTTGGCTTCGCGGAAGACTTCCGTCAATCCGGAGACTTCCGTCGCGTCGCCGACCTTCGTACCGGTGCCGTGTGCTTCGATCAGTTCGATTGTGTCGGGCGTTACGTTCGCCGCTTTGTACGCGTTGCGCAGCGCTTTCTGCTGCCCCGCGGCCTTGGGCGCGTAGATCGCATTGCCCTTGCCGTCGCTCGACGAACCCACGCTCTTGATCGTCGCGTAGATCCGGTCGCCGTCGCGCTGCGCGTCGGCCAGGCGCTTCAAGACCAGCATCCCGACGCCTTCGCCCAGGATCGTGCCGTCGCCGTCCTTGTCGAAGGGCTTCGCGTCGCCGGTCGGAGAGAGCGCCGGCGTCTTGCTGAAGCACATGTACATGAAGATGTCGTTGAACGCGTCGACGCCGCCGGTCACGACCAGGTCGCTCTTGCCCGACTGCAGTTCCAGCGCGGCCAGATGCACGGCGCTCAAGGAACTCGCGCAGGCCGCATCGACCACGCAGTTGGTGCCGCCCAAATCGAAGCGGTTCGCGATGCGCCCGGCGACCACGTTGCCCAACAGGCCCGGAAACGAGTTCTCCTGCCATTCGACATAGTTCGACGCGATGCGTTCGACGACGTCGTTGGCGGTCGTTTCGTCCACGCCCGCGTCGGCCAGCGCCTTGCGCCAGTACGGATGTCCCAGGCGCGCGCCGAGCGGAATGACCAGTTCGAGCGTTCCGGTCACGCCCAGAATCACGCTGGTGCGGTCGCGGTTGAATGTTTTATTCGGTCCAAAACCCGCGTCGCGCAAGGCCTGCTCGGCCACGTACAGGCCCAAAAGCTGCGCGGTGTCGGTCGCATCGAGATTGTTGGGCGAAATGCCGAACGCCAGCGGATTGAAATTCACCGGCGGAATGAACCCGCCGCGCTGCGCGTACGTCTGGTCCGGCGCCTTCGGGTCGGCGTTGAAATAATCGCTCGGGCGCCAGTGCGAAGCCGGCACGTGTTTGATCGCGTCAAAACCCTGGCGGATGTTGGCCCAATACGTTTCCAGATCGCCGGCTTCAGGAAAGAGACAACCCATGCCGATGATGGCCAGCGGCACCGGAGCTCCCTGCGGAGTATCCTGCACGATGTTCAATCCTGGCGCCCCTTCGCGAGCACCCGGTCCTTGAGTTGATCCGGGTCCAAAGGTTTAAGGCCTATCGCGTCTGGAGCAAGGGAAACCCCTTGGCATCTCAGCACGTGTGCACGAGTCAAAACCGCTGCGCCATAAAGTATATTCAGCGCCACGCTGACCACGCGCCGGTTCTCCGTGCGTTCCAGCAGCGTGCCCTTCGTCCATTCGTTGAAGGCGCCCATCGCCGGACCGCACCAGACCTGGTAATCCATCTGCCGCGTCGCTTCGCCCGAATTCGCCCAGCGCGAAGACATCCCCAGGTACCAGCGAAACACGAGCGCCATTTTGTGTTTGGGTTCGCGTTCGGCGCGTTCCACCTGCACCGGATCGCGCTGCTGGAAGAATTTCCGGCATTCGTCCCAGATCGCGGTCAGCGGCGCGCGGAAAAAATTCTTTTCGAGCGCGCTGCGTTCGGCTTCGGGCAGCGCTTCGAGGCTCTCGTAGGCGCGGTACAGGTCGTACAGTTTCTGGGCGCGCATTGCGAACATGGTCCCGCGCTTCAGCACCTGGACTTTGACGCCCATCTCGAACATGTCCGCCGCCGGGGCCATCGCCGTATCGGCCTGCTGGGCTTCGGCCAGCATCTGGCGCACGCGGTCGGAACTCCCGGACTCGACGCAGGCCTGGTTGACCGAGCCCGTGACCACGTAAGCCGCGCCTGCCACGAACATCGCCGCCGCGCCAGCGGGCGTGGCGATCCCGCCGGCCGCGCCGACGCGCAGTTTCACGCCGTAGTTGAATTGCGCCTGCAGCCGGTCGCGCAGGCTTAAAATCGTTGGGATCAGCGTGATCGCGGGGCGGTTGTCCGTATGCCCGCCGGAATCCGCTTCCGCCGTCACGTCCTGCGCGACGGGAATCCGCCCCGCCAGCAGCACTTGTTCTTCGGTCAGTTCGCCCGCCGCGGCCAGTTCGCGCAGGAACTTCTCCGGCGGCGGCGAGAAGAATTTCGTCGCGACTTCCACCCGCGAGACTTTCGCGATGACCCGGTTGGGCGTGACGATCTGGCCCTTCGCGTCCTGCCGGATGCCATGCACGCGGTAGCGGATCAACGGCAGCGTCAGGTCCAGGTACGCGCTGGCTTCGACCAGCCGGATCCCGCGCTTGATGTACAACTCCGCGATCGCCGCTTCGTGGCGCGGTTCGTTGGGGCTGTGAATCAGGTTGAAGCCATAGGGGAAATCGCGGCCCGCGAGCTTAGACAGCGCCTGCTCGACGCGTTCGACCGAAAGCCCCGCCGCGCCGAAGAAACCCAGCATCCCCGAGCGGCCCATTGCTTCGACGATTTCGACGGATGCGATCCCGTTGGCCATCGAACCGGACAGGCACGGATAGCGGATGCCCAGTTCCGCGCAGAAGCTTGGGTCGCCCAGATTTTCGAGCGCCACGGCCGGCACGAACGCAGACTCGCCCCCGTCACGCGCCACCGTTAAGGGCGTGTGGATCGATGCCAGAGCCGCCGCGAGGGCCTCGGGCCGGGAGGTGCCTTGAAGTTCGATCTTGCGTCCTACCTTTTGCCTTGAACACCCGTGGTATTCGTTGGCTGCTGTTGAAGTTGGGCGATCAGCAGGGAGAGTGTTTAGTGGGTCATTGGGGTCTGCGCAAGTGCCGCCCTAAAAAGCCGTGAGGATGCCGCGAACCCTTCCTTATAGTAAAGACCTTGGCGGAGCATTGCCCGCCGCGACCGATTTCTGGTGAGGCGTTTTGCCCGCCTCGGCCCGGCGCATTCGGAATGCCCTAGATTTATTAAAAATATACCATTATTTTAATTGACTAGGTACATTATATGGGGTTAACTGTGTGCTAAGCTTTTAGGGGGATTTGCACACGGGAAGCGTGTTGGGAATTGATCCTGGAGTAAGTGTGTTTGCTGTTTCAACTCTTAATTTCGTCGGCGAGTGAGTCTTATGCACCTACGTGCACATTTTTTCGCGCGTTCTTTTGCCGGGCAAACGACGCGTTGCGATGGGTTAAATGACGAACGGTACATTTAATGAGCTTCAACGCACGTAGAGCAGAGATTTTAAGAATTTTGTGTACCATCCCCCTAGCCGATCTCTTGGCTCAACCCGACGCACAACCAATCCAACGCACTATGTGCACATTTTTGCAAGAAAATTCGGGCGACCCTTTCGCCTGTCTTTGGATCACCTCCTTAGGAACCCATAAAAGGAATCTCGCATGACGCGCGCCTCGTTCGCCTTCACGGCTGTCCTCTTATTCGCCGCTTCGGCTGCTCAGGCCGAAACCGCTGTCGAAGCCCCCAAACCGCCCGGCTACCACGTCATTAAAAAGCTGCCCGTCGGCGAAGACGGCGGCTGGGACTACCTCAGCGTCGATGCCGAAGCCAAGCGCATCTACATCACGCGCGGCAACCGCATCATGGTTGTCGAACTCGAGACCGGGAAATCCATCGGTACCATCGAAGGCATCAACGGCGCGCATGGCATCGCGCTGGTTCCGGAACTCAACCGCGGCTTCGCCACCAATGGCAAGGATGGCAACGTCTCGATCGTCGATCTCAAGACGCTCAAAGTCACCGAGCAGGTCAAGGCCGGCGAAAAGCCCGACGCGATCATCTACGATCCGGCCTCCAAGCGCGTCTTCTGCTTCAACAATGACGGCACGACCGCCACCGCGATCGACGCCGCCACCGGCAAAGTCGCGGGCACGGTGGAACTCGGCGGCAACCCAGAATTCGGCGTCGCCGACGGCAAAGGCAAGATCTTCGTGAACCTGGAGGACAAGAGCGAAGTCGCGGTCTTCGATACCACCAAGCTCGAGGTCAGCGCCCACTGGCCGCTCAAGCCCGGCGAAACGCCCACCGGCCTGGCCCTGGACGTGGAACACCACCGCCTCTTCAGCGGCTGCCGCGGCAGTAAGACGATGGTTGTGCTCGATTCCGAGAGCGGGAAAGTGATTGCCAGTCTGCCCATTGGCGCCGGCGTCGACGCGACGGCATTCGATCCGGAGAGCGCCTGCGCGTTCAGCTCCAATGGCGATGGCACGCTAACCGTCGTCCACGCGGACGACGCCAACACCTACCGCGTCGCGGAAATCGTGCAGACCCAGCCCGGCGCGCGCACCATGGCCCTCGAACCGAAGTCGCACCTGATCTACCTCATCGCGGCGGATCAGAAGAGCGCGCGCGAAGGTGCGATCTCGGGCTTTACGGTATACGTGGTCGGCAAGTAAGGACAGCGCTTAGCGCGCCTTGGGCAATTCGGGCGGCTCTTCGGTCGGCTTGGGCTTGGGGTGCGGCGGGCTCGGCACGATCTCGATGTTCTCGTGCAGGTCCAGCAGCAGGTAGCGCCAGCGCTCGAAGATGTCGCTGGTGGTCAGCACGGTTCGCAGCGCGCCTTTGCGCTGCGCGTGCAGTTCGCCAAGCGCGCTCTGGATGTCCGGATGCGTGAAGGGCCGCCGCGCGGCGGGCGTGTAGCCGGGCGCGTCGAAGATCAGCGCGCCGGCGGAGTTCAAGGTGACCGAATATTTTCCGCTCGGGCCGATCTCGACGGTGCGCTTCTCCTCGCCGGGCTCCAGGATCGTCACGCGGCCCGGCATCGGCGTCCCGCCGGGCTTGGTCAGCACGCCCGAGTAGCGCGTCTTCATCGGCTGCGGCGCGAGGCGGCTCTTGCTCTCGAAGTAGATCGGGTTCGAGAGCGCGATGCGCGTGGCGCGCGACTTGGTCAGGCGCTCGGTAACGCGCACGCAGTACCAGGCGTCGTTGCCTTCCTGGAGCGGGTAGCGGAAGTCCTGCACGGAAGTCAGCCCGCTCGGCTGCCGTTCGCTCTGCACGACTTCGCCGTTGCGGATGACTTCGATCGTCTCGATGGCGGATTCCTGGTCGAGCGCGGCGAACGCGCGTACCTGCAGGGTAAGCTGGCGTCCGTCCGAGGGAAGATGTTCGCCGGGCCCTTTGTCGCGCTCGACGATCTTTACGAACGCGGCCGGGCCCCACGTGAGCACGCTGGCGCCCTTGCGGCAGGCCTTGATCACGCCGTCCGCGCTCAGTTCGCCCGACACGTTGATCAGGAGCGACGCGCCGGGGATGTGCCCGCCTTCCAGGCTGCCTTCGCCCGCGGGCACGATCGGAATGCGGTAGCCCATGTTGAGCAGCGTGAACCAGAGCATGCGGCTCTGCTCCGAGTTGTCATAGGCGAGCGCGTCGTAGGCCACGCCGGTCACGGTGTCGAAGGGCAGTTCCGCAGGGCCGTACAATACCGCCGTCTGGTCGTCGGTTTTGTAGAAGGAATTTTTTAGCGTCGGGAAGATTGGCAGGAGTTCCTTCTGGATCTCCGCGGAGCGCCGCCCGTGCAGGTCCGTGAAGACCGCCAGCCCGTTGCGCGCGCGAATGTCGTCGAAGTAGTCGCGCAGCGGCTGCTTCGGATCGTTGATGAAAGGGGGGAAATCGTTCCATTTCTCCATCCCGATGCCCAGCGCGCTGCCACAGAACGGGTTGCGCGGCGCGGCCACCGCGGGCAACACCACGTAGCCGGGTTCCTGCAGCTCGTCGAGCGCGGCGCGCACCTGCTCTTCGGTCGCACTGTCGGCTTCGCCGCCCCAGGGCTTGCTCAGGGCGAGCACCTGCACGCCTTCGGCGCGCGCGATCAGCGACGCTTCGACTGGCGTCAGGTCTTCGCCGGACCAGATCGGGCGCTCGCCCTTGTTCGCGTACACGCCCAGGTTCAGGTCGGCGGTGTACCAGCCCTGCGCGGCGAAGTTGTATTCGTTCGGCCCGGCCAGCGCGGCCAGCACTTCGACGGCTTGGTTCGCGGGGACTTCGATGACCTTGAGGAACGTGGAACGAAAGCGCCCGCCGCTCACTTCGATGCGCACGGGCCCGGACATCACCGGGATCGCAAAGCTGCCGTCGCACCAGAAGCCCGCGTCCGGCAAGCTCGCTCCGGCCAGCAGGCCCGAGTCGTCGGTCACCTTCACGCGCGCCGCGACCAGTTGTTTGGTACGCGGGTCGATGATCTTTCCTTTAAGGAGGCCCAGCGGCCGCGCGTGCAGTTCTTCGAGCAACCGTTCGGCCTGGCGTTCGGGCGTGTTGGCGCTCAGGTCCGCCGCACCGCTCGTCTTGAAGGCCTCGGCCATGGCCTGGTTCTGTTGTTTGACCGAATCGAGCAGCTCCTGGAATTCCTTATCCGGGTCGCCGACCTCGCCGGGTTTGTGCTTGGGTCGCGTGGGCAGGTTGGGCAGGCGCGGCTTGACCGGGCGCTTGGGGTTTTCCTTGGCCACGCTCGGCTCGGGCGCGGGCTTGGGTGGTGCGAGGATCTCGTCGGCCTTCAGATCGTCCAGGCCCTGACCCATCACGAAGCGCGGCGAATCCGAAGGCAGGCGCGTGGGCGCTTTGGGGCGCAGCGCATCCAGGGTGAGCGCTGGACCGTCGTCCGGCGTGACGCGCGGAAATTCCGGATCGTCCGGCCCGGGCGGGCCGTCGGCGAGCGGCTTGGGCTTGGGGCGCGCTTCGTCGCGTGGCGCAGCTTTGGGGCCGGGGGCGGGCAGGTCGTCTTCATCGGGGATGAGCTGTTTCTGCGTCATCGCCGGCAGCGTGACGGATTTTTCGATAGGCTTCTCGGTGCCGGGCAATTCGACGACATCCGCGGCGGGTCCCGGAGTGGGTTTTGGCGGCGGGGTGGGGGACTCTTCGGCGCCCAGCCCGGCCAAGCACAGCGCCAGCATCCACGCCCAACCATAATGGAGGCGTCGCAGGGCCGGCAGGACGGGGCTACTCGTGAGATTCATTACCCTTTAGACGCTCGAAGGACCCCGGTATACTAGGGCAATCTTGCAGGACAAGGCTTCGTTATTTATCCAGTCATCGGATCGGGAAAATTTATCGCATATGAATGACCGGTTGAAGCAGATCAAAATCGGCAAGCTGGAACCTCCCGGCATTCCGGAGGAGCCGCTCCCGCTTACGCCGTGGGATCAACGCAGGCTTGTCATGCGTGCGCACGGAAAGTTTTGGGGCGTTTTCCCGTGGGCATTGATTAGGCAGCACAAGTTGCGCTTCTCGCTGCTTGAATTTTGGATTGTCAGTGTGCTTTGGGCTGGTGCAACGGGGTTGCTCTATTCGGGTTTGGCAAGCTGGAGTCATTTTTTTTCGTGGTACTTTTCGGCGCTCTTGCTTTATTTCGTGTTCCACACTTTTTTGGGATCCTTTGCAAGTGCGCTTTACATGGACCACCTCTGGAATGACTTTCCAGAATTCCGGCCGCGACGCTGGCAACTGCTATTCGCAGCCCTTTTTTGGCCAACTATGACTTGGTATATTTTGGGATTGGTGCTTCGTGCCAACCATTGATCCTGCGCCGCCTGACCCCAATCCGCACTCCGGATTCCGTCCAAAGGCCGAAGCGCAAAACCGGGCGGATGCTCAGGAATTCGATTCTGAGGTGGAGGACAGCTCAAGGATTTCAAGTGGGCCAACTGCAGAGCAGATTCAAATCCGACTCCAACATCAGGAC
>Ga0265314_10000182_pt1 | contig 92772 bp, 58 predicted proteins | sample 4126metaG_FD_203106 | JGI IMG/M metagenome (GOLD analysis project Ga0265314, IMG submission 203106) | Rhizosphere microbial communities from Carex aquatilis grown in University of Washington, Seatle, WA, United States - 4-1-26 metaG | ecosystem: Host-associated > Plants > Roots > Rhizosphere >...
TTCTTCAACTCTTGGCTCATGTTCATCCACACCGATTCCCGGTGTCTTTTTCCCGTGAGTCAACGACCCCTTTTGCCTCCCCTCAGCTTAGCTCCCCCGGTGTCTTTTAATTTGAGTCAACTCGCTCCCGCCGACACATTGCGAAAACCAGTTGCATCGGCGAGAGCGAGCATGCAACCTGCTTAACCCAACAATGAGATTGTTATGAAATCCGCACTCAAGCCTCGCTGCATCCCCGCTCTAATCCTGTGTTTTGGAACTCTTTTAGGGATCCCGATTAGCCCCCGTCTTCTCGCATCCACTATCGCCTGGGGGGGTGGGGGCGGAGATGCCAGGTGGGACAACCCGGACAATTGGATCGGCGGGCAGCTCCCCAGTCCAACGGATGATGCGGTTTTCCCCGCGGGAGTGCAGACGATTTACGTCTTCGCCCCTGCGGAGGTGAGGGGGCTATCGCTGCCAAGTTCTGCCACTCTGAATGTCAGCGGGACGAATGCTTCGTTCATCGCCCATGGCGCAACCAGCATTGACGGTGCGAACCTGTACGCCGGGGGTGGCGGGACCCTAGCATTGCCAGGCCTGGCGCATTACTCAGCCCAGATCGCCACCAACGGGTATCCCTTCTGGCAGGCTGATGGTGCGAGCAGCGTGCTCGACCTGGATGGTCTGGTCAGCTACACCGGCGCGGCATATCCGTGGAACTCGCGTATAGATGCCACCGGCGGGGGGCGGGTTACCCTAGGAGGCGATTTCGCTATTCACGGGGGATTTGTCTATTTGAGGGCCTTTGACACCAACAGCCTCTTGGAGGCGCCCGGGATGCATCAATTGGCCCCGGGCTTTCTGAGTGTCGAGGCTCACACCGGCGGCAGGGTGTCTTTCCCTGAGCTGCAGACTTTTATAGCCGACAATCCCGACCCAGACTACGGTTTCATGAATTGGACATCGACAGACGCGGGGAGCGTTATCGACGTTGAAGGCTTGACGAACCTGGTCGGAAGTCCATTCCCGTGGGCCACGACGATCGCGGCCACAGCGGGAGCTCGTCTGAACCTGGGGGGCGATTTCGCCATCACGGGCGGGGTCTTCTCGTTCCAGGTCAATGGTACCAACAGCGCCCTGGAGGCGACCAACCTGACCGCGATCGAGCCCGAGGGCTTCAGCTTTAATGTCGCGAACGGTGCCCGCGCATCGTTGCCGGGGTTGCAGAGATGGAGCGGCCGAAATCTCGAGACTGGCGACGCCTACTGGGTCTGCAACGGCACAAACAGTACCCTCAGCCTACCCGCTTTGACAACGTTCGTCGGCACGCCCGCGCCCTGGATGACACGATTCCTGGCTCAAGCGGGCGGCCTGCTCACTTTGGGCGGCGGATTCGACGTCTCAACGGGGGGAGTTGTTCTAGGGGCGCAGGATGGCGGGAGCGTTCTTGAGGCTCCTGGCTTAAGGCGAGTCGCGGCCGATACATTTGCGTTTTACGCTTCGGCGGATGGCGGCGGGCGGCTGAGCCTTTCGGGCCTGCAGGACTTTGCGGTTGCAAACCCGTACGGCAATCCCACCTTCCAAGCCTCAGGGCCGGGCAGCGTGGTGGAAATGACCTCCTTGACCAACTTTGCCGGCTCGCCGCGACCAGCAACGACCTACCTCACTGCGCAAGCCGGCGGCAGTCTGAACTTTGGAGGGGATTTCGGCGTCCTCGACGGCCGAGTGACTTTGACTGCCAACGGAACCAACAGCGTGTTCATGGCGCCAGGTCTGCGGAAGTTGGCCGGTATCGACGTGGAATTGTCGGTGCAGAATGGTGGCCTCATGACCCTGCAAGACGTCACTTCCTATTCGGGAGCGAGTTCGGTTTTCGGTTGGGTTTACTGGGAAGCGGATGGCGGAGGCAGCCGGTTGCAGCTTCCCGCCCTATCGGAATTCGTCGGGGCGCCCTTCCCGAACGCAACTTCAATTGGGACTCGCGCCGGAGGTCAGATCGAGCTGAACGGTGAGTTTAACATCTCCGGGGGCGGGGTCAGCGTGTCGGCTCAAGATTCGGCCAGTGCCGTGTCCGCTCCTGCGCTGCGGCGCCTCGCCCCGGAAGCGCTGAGCATTCGCGCCGAACAAGGTGGGCGTGTCTCCCTGTTGGGTCTGCGGGAGCATATCGGGAGCAGCATGGTTAACGGAGAATTGTGGGAGAGCAACGGGACTAACAGCGTTCTCGAAGTGGACGGGGTAACGAACTTCCTCGCCGCGCCGATTCCAACACGAACAAGCGTTTCAGCGCTGGCCGGTGGTCGGGTCAGCATCGGCGGCGCCTTCGAAGTGAAGGGGGGCGTTCTTGGCCTGGCCGCCATTGGGCCGTCTAGCTTGCTCGAGGCTCCTGGGCTGACTCGCCTTGCGCCCAGCCAGCTTGGCTTGGATGCCGAGGGCGGGGGGCGCATTTCGCTGCCTGCCCTCAACCAGTTCTCGGCCGCCAACGCGCGGTCCGGAGGGATCAGTTGGACGGCTTCCGGTGCCGGCAGCAGGATTGACATGCCGGCTCTCGTTTCTTTCTCCGGCACCTACAATCCTGCCTACACCTATCTTACGGCGTCAGCGGGGGGTCTCATCAACTTGAGTGCTGTTGTCGCGCTAGCGGGTGCAAATCTTAACCTTCTCGCCGATGGCGCGGGCAGCACGCTCAATCTGGGTTCTGCCGCAAACTTGAACCTCCAAAGCTTGAGCGTGAGGGCAACCGCGGGAGGGCTGGTCGACCTGCGCTCCGCCCCAGGACTGGTTGGCGGTAATTATGCCCTTCTGGCTGACGGGGCCGGCAGCATTGTCAATTTGAGCTCGGCCTCCATTTTTGACACGCGGAACACCGGCGGCAATATTCAGGCGCTTAACAGCGGCAGCGTCAGCCTGGCTCCAGCTTTCCTGTTGCGCGGGGCCAGTATCACGGGTGTCGCCACTTGGGGCCCCCCACCCGCGACCAACACGGCCAATCTCGACGCGGTTCTGCTTGCCCAACCGTACTCAAGCGTGCTAATTGAAATGAGACCCGCCAACAGCCCTGGTGCCGCTTGGCAGCATGTAGGCCCCATTGCCGTGCTTACTAACCAGATCAACCTGCACGCCGTGCTCAAGCCTCTTCCGACCGATGTAGAGCTTCGCGTGAGCCAATACGCAGCCGACCCACCCGAGCTACAACTGCTTCCTGGCCAGGATGGAGTCCCGCTCCTAATCCTGTTTGGGGTGCCCTCCAAGTCATATGAGCTGGACTCTTCTGCGCAAATCTTTCCGTCGCCGGTTTGGAGGCCTGCCACAACACTGACATTAACCAATTCCTTCGCACAGATTCCCGCGTCCTGGGCAACCAACCAAATAGGGATTGTTCGGGCATGGAAGTCTGGCGAGTAGGAAGCAACCATCACAATTATGTTTGTATCGCTAAGACAGCCTCGGTGCGGCTTTTGGTTTCCTTTTGCGACTGGCCTGGGACGGTTAGCCCCGAAGAGGACACCGGTTTTCCTCGCTGCCACTCTTTTCATAGGACTCGGCTCCGCGCAGACGATCACGACGCAGTTCACTGCACGTCTGACCGAATCGGGTGATAACCCGCCACTTGCCGCGCTGGTTGCCGACGCGCAAGCAGCACCGGATTCCCTCACCTCGGCCTTGAGGGTCACCACACCAAACGAGCAGGCGCCGCGCCTGCTTAACCTGGTTAATCCGGCGATCGCCATTCCATTCGATTCGAAGGTAAGGGAGATCGAGGCCTTCTGGAATGGTGTGCCGCTGCCGTTGATCGATCCCTCCGGGACGCTAATCGCCCAGGAAGCGCACTCGTATGGCGGGATGATACCTTTTTTTAAACCGCTCTTTTCGGTGGCTGCCATTCCTGTGGGAAACGGCACTCTCGAAATCCGGGCCTTCGACTCCGCACACTCGCAGGTTGCCGCGGTTTCGATCACGAACCTTACCATCGTCCGTTCGCCACCACCCCTCGATCCTGATGTTATCAGGGGTACCGGCCACCCCCGCATCTACCTTGGCGCGGGCCGTCTTGCGGCCGCGGCCGGGCGGTCCGCGGACGATGTCGCACGGCAGAGGTTCGAAGCTGCTTTAAACCGATTCCTGGCGGTGTTAGCTGACATACCGGACGTCACTTCTGCTGAATTCGAGAACCAAATCTATGATCCCGAGGATTATATTCCACTATTAGGACTCGCCTATCAACTGCACAAGGATGATGACTCCACCATTGCACCTCGTGCCGCGGGGGCAGCCCGGAGCCTGACTTTGCGGATTGCCAGCGATTACGACACCGGGGTGCGCAACTTCGGACGCGACACGGGTTACGACATCCGCTTCGGGCTTCGCAATCTGATGCTGGCCTATGACTGGTTGTATGACGAGTTCTCGCCGAGCGAACGCGACCTGATCGTGAAAGTGGCGACGAATTGGATCGATTGGTATCACAACACTCCGGGTTATGTCGAATCGTGGCCGGCCGAAAACTACTACGCCGGGTACCTCCAAGGGATCACGCTCACTGCTTTTGCCACCGCAGGCGACAACCCGGCCGCAGGCCGTTTTTTCAACCTGCTTTGGAGCAAACTCCTGAACGAGGTGCCGGTGATGAATCAGTATCTCGCCGGGGGCGATTGGGCCGAGGGATGGAACTATGGACCTTATTCCGTGACCGAATTCGCCCTGGTAAACACCGTGCTCCGCGATGCGGGGGTGGATTGGAGCGCCGACTTCGACTGGTTGCAGCACCTGCCGCGGAGTCTGCTTTACCAGGTTGCCCCCGATTTTAGCGAGACGCGGTCGTATGGAGGATACTCCGGCAACTACCCGCACAAAACCTCGCCTGCGATGCTGGCGACGCTCTCGACAACCACTCAGGATAACGGTTATGCCGACTATCTTTACCGCTCGATGAACGCGAACCCGAACAATGATTTCGTCGATGCCACCGCCGGAGCGACATTTTACGAGATGATTTTTGCCTCAAGGACTGCGATCGCACCCGACTTGAGTGCTCTGCCGCTTTCTTATTTTAATAGCGGCACCGGTCGCTTTTTCTCTCGTTCCTCACTCACGGACACGAACGCCTATTTCGTCTCGACCGAGAACACCAGCTATTCGTTCGATCATTACGGCTATGCCAACGGGGATGTGCGGCTTTACCACGGTGGCACCTGCCTGGTCTGCCCATCCGCTTACCGCGGGCCAGACTTCGATGGTGAAGCCGTGACACCGGCCTTTTCCACCTATCGCGTGAATGGCCGTGACCAAGATCTCGAATTGAGCCGCAACAACCAGAATCTCTTCACGGTGGAGAACGGCAGCTACTCGGCGAGCGCCATGCGCTTCGAATCATCATGGGCCAGCAGCCGGTATGATGAGAACATTGTCGATCCGGCTGACCCTCTTGATTACTTGATCCGTGAAACGGTTCATCTTCGGCCCGGGACATTGATCGTTCGCGATCTTCATCGGCGCCGTCATGTCAGCGACACTCTTTCAGGCCGCTGGCACGTCGGCCTGTCGGATGCCGTGCAGAACGTGAGCGGCGGTTATCGAATCGGTGCTCTGCAAATCTCGACCTTCTACCCGCAGGACGTATCTGTGTCCTTCAGCAACGACAACGACGGCGGCGGCAATCGCGTCGGAACGGTGATGCAAATGGACTTTGCCAGCTCGATCCAACCGCTTGAACTGGTGACGGTGTTCTCGGAAACGCTCACGGCGACCAGCTACACCAATCAAGTGCTCACTTTGAGTGATGGTTCCAAGGTAACCTTCGCCCAGGACGGGACCATCTCGGTCGGGGGGCCCGGGCCCCAACTCCTTATCAGGCTTGATGCTGGAGACCTGGTGGTATCTTGGTCCAGTTCATTTCCATCGTATTCCCTGGAATGGACCTCGGCACTGAGCGGAACGCCTCTTTGGAATGCTGCTAGTGGATCGTTCCGGACGTCGGGCGGGTTCATCGAATATCGTATCCCGGTCGCGAGCCTCCCCACGGCGCAATTCTATCGCCTGCATAAGCGCTAAGCTAAACGCCTCTGTCATACCTTCACTCCGCTGGACAGGGTGCCAACTTGCTCAGGAGCGAATGGTCCATGCCCCATTTCGGTCTGATTCGGCCCACACGTCGCGGATAACGTACGGTCATACGTTACAATGGCTTACGAAAGGGGCTAAGGATTCGCTGCCCTTTGTTTCGTGGGCCTCAGACGCTGGCGCACTCGCCTATCGACTCACTCTCGTTCCTGTTGGACGGCTCGCAGACCGGCGGCCTGGGAAGCCGGTTCTATCGATCGCTGCAAGTGCCATAGCAGGCCGCTTATCAATCCGAGCGTGAGGTCGGCGACGCGGATACCCAACCGCAGCGCCCGCCCGTTCGATAGAAGCAACGCCCGGAGGGCGGAGGAGGGCCTCGGCTTCGCGTAGCCTGCGCTCCAGTCGAGCAAGTATTGCGCGTCAGATTCGGTTTTCTTACAGTTATCTTGCTTTTTTCTGCTTGGCTGCTAAGTTCCGACCAGGATTTATACGAGACGGCTTCGTCAAGGGGGCTTTTTCGCCTCAAACTCCATTCGGTCCGGTTATGAAGCCAACACTCGACACGTTCAATTTGGAAGGTTCGGCCTTCTTGGAACCGAGACTCAGACGCAAGCTCCAAGAGGGCGCCCGACGGCTTGGAACTTTGTGCTACGCTTTTTTGGTTCTATCGCCAGGATCTGCAAGCCTCTCGCTGGCCTCCGACGAATTTACTAATTCGGCTCAACCGCAGGTAAATCGGACGGTTCCGCTAGTCGATTCACCGAAAAGTGCACTGGGGTTTTCGGTGCATCCGAAACCTCAGGAGTTCTTTCGCGCCCGGGTATTCGAGGAACCGCTGGTCCCGGTTGGAACCGAGCCAAGTGCCGCTGAGAATGCCGCCTTGGCTGACGCACTGCTTGGTTACTCCAAACGCACTAGCCCCGATGACTTCTCCCGCCTGACTGTTTTTCTAGACGATTATCCCCACTCGTCCTGGCGCGCGGCGCTGCTCACGGACCTAGGTCTGGAGTATTACCATACCGCATATTACTCGAGGGCCCTGGCGGCCTGGAACGAGGCTTGGTCGCTCGCCAAAGACGTCGCGGATGGCCAAGGGAAAGCCGTTGGAGACCGGGCGTTGGGTGAGCTTGTCGCTATGCATGCGCGGCTCGGACACGTGGCCGAGCTGGAGGACCTGCTCAGGTCCATTGAGGGACGCCCCCTTTCGGGTCCGGCAACGGAACGGGTGGCGAATGCGCGCGGCGGGCTGGCGGATATGAGGCAACGGCCCGAGGTTTCTTTCCGCTGCGGTCCGTTGGCGCTGCATCGGATCGTGCTCGCATCCAAACCGGAGAGAGCCGGTGAGGCGACCTCGATCGTCCTAGCTTGCGCCTCAACCGAACGGGGCTTTTCGCTACTGCAGGTGGCTGAACTCTCGCAAAAGATAGGGCTGGGCTATCAGATGGCTCGCCGTGAAAAAGGGGCGGCGTTTATCGTGCCTTCGGTGGTGCACTGGAAGGTGGGCCACTACGCGGCGCTCATCCGGCAGGAGGGGGATCGCTACCTGCTCCAGGACCCTACCTTCCGGAACGATGTCTGGGCGACCGAGACCGCACTTGAGGAAGAAACGAGCGGCTACTTTGTCGTCCCGGCTGGTAAGCTGCCCGGTGGCTGGAGTCCGGTTGAAGCTACGGAAGGCAGCGGTGTCTGGGGCAAAGGCAATGTGGGTGGACCTGACCCGGGTGGCGGTGGGAACGGCGCGGGTCGCTGCAAGGCGATGGCCGTGCCCAGCGTGGACTTGTTGTTCGTCAGCCTTACCCTCCGGGATAATCCGGTCGGTTATTCGCCCCCGGTGGGCCCATCGGCCCGCTTCCTAGCTCAGTATAATCAGCGCGACCCGGGCCAGCCTGCCATCTTTACCTATTCCAACCTGGGTCCGAAATGGACGTTCGGCTGGCTCGCGTATATCACCGACAATCCGCTGAATACGAATGCCGATGTCCAGTATTACCGCGCGGGCGGCTTTACCCGTTTCTTCACGGGGATCGACCCAAACACCCAGATTTTTTCCATTCAGCTTTATGACCGCTCCCTGTTGAAACGCACTTCGCCCTCTGGTTATGAAATGTTGTTTGGGGACGGCACCAAGCTGCTTTTCAGCCACACGGACGGTTCCACCGGCATTTCTCGCAGGATTTTTCTGAGCCAGATTGTTGACCCTTTGGGTGGCGCCCTAACTCTGACCTATGACGCCCTGCTGAGGCTGGTGGCGGTTACGGACGCGATAGGGCAGGTGACCACTCTGTTTTACTCAAACCCCGAAGACGTTTATAAGGTTACCAAGGTCATCGATCCGTTTGGACGGTTTGCCACCTTCGACTACGACTCATCTGGGCGCTTGGCGAAGATCACGGACGTGGTTGGGTTAACTTCGCAATTCACCTACGATCCGGGCAGCGATTTCATCAACGCGCTGATTACACCTTACGGCACCACCTCGTTTGTCAAAAGCGAAAGCGGGACAACCCGGTCGCTTGAAACGACCTACCCGGATGGCAGCAAGGATCGAGTCGAGTTCAACCAATCCTCGACCAATGGCATTCCCGCATCTGTGCCAGCGAACCAAGTGCCCAGCGGAATGGAGACGCATAACGATTTTCTCTATTACCGCAACACCTATTATTGGAGCAGGAGCGCGTATGCGAAAACGTATCCCGACCACACCAAGGCCCGCATTTATCATTGGCTGCACACGCCGGATCTGGCCAGCGCCTCGGGGATCTTGGAGAGCACGAAGGAACCGCTGGAAAATCGAGTTTGGTACGATTATGGCGGCCAGAGCAGCCCGCTCGTTGTGGGAGCCAACAATCGACCTACCCATGTTGGCCGCGTGCTCGATGACGGAACGACCCAACTCTATACCTATTCGTACGATCGATTGGGCAACTTGAGCAGTTCAATCGATCCGGTCGGGCGCACCCTGAGCTTCATTTATAACACCAACAACATTGACCTGCTCGAAATCAGGCAAACCCGCGCCGGAAATAGTGTGAGGCTCTCGAAGGCGACATATAATTCCCAGCATCGCCCGCTGGCGGTGACCGACGCCGCAGGCCAGACGACCACGTACACCTACAACTCCCGCGGCCAAATTCTCACACAAACCAATCCGAAGCTTGAAACCGTCACGTGTGACTACGATCCCAGCGGCTACCTCATTGCGGTGGATGGCCCACTGCCGGGGACAAGCGACGTTCTCAAGGCGACCTACGATTCCTACGGCCGGATTCGCACCGTGACTGACCTAAACGGTTACACGCTGACTTACGCCTATGATAATCTGGACCGGCTCACCACCAGTTCCCATCCGGACGGCACATATAGTCAATACACCTACGATCGTTTGGATCCCGTCGTGTTCCAGGATCGGGCGGGGCGGCAAACCCTTTTTGAGTACGATCAGACCCGACAGCTCACGAAAAGGACAGATCCGCTTGGCCGGGTGACGTTTTTCCAGTGGTGCCGCTGCGGAGCCATCAAGAGCCTGACGGATCCCATGGGTCGAACCACGTCATGGCTCACCGACGAGCAAGGCCGAAGGATTGCCAAACAGTACAGCGACGGTTCCCAGGTGAGTTATTTCTACGAGAAGACGACCAGCCGCCTGCGGGAGGTCATTGACGAGAAGCAGCAGGCCACGCTCCGCAACTACAACCTGGACAACACGATTCGGTCCGTCGTCTATGCCAATGCCACGGTCCCCACGCCGAGTGTCAACTACGCTTACGATCCGGACTATGAACGACTGACATCAATGACGGACGGCATTGGAACATCTACCTATGGTTATATCCCGATTGAAGCGTCTCCGGTCTTGGGTGCGGGAAGGCTCGGGAGCGTGGATGGGCCGCTGGAGAACGACACCATAACGTATGGGTATGATGAGTTGGGGCGCCGCGTAACAACCAGGATCAATGGAGTTGCCTCAGCCAGGGTTTTCGACGCGGCAGGCCGAACCACGGGTGAGTCCAACACGCTGGGGTCATTTTCCTACGCCTATGATGGAGCCTCACGCCGGCTGATCTCGGCCAGGGCTCCGAACGGACAGACCGTGACCGTGAGCTATGGCGGCAACCTTCAGGACTTCATCTTTGAGCAGATTACTTGCTCCGTCGGAGCGACTCCAGTTTCCCAGTTTGCCTACGACCAAGACATTTCAACCCACAGGATCACCACTTGGTCCCAGAAGGCAGGGGCGCAGTCACCTTCGGTTTTCACCTTCGCTTACGACACGGCAAATCAACTCCTTTCCGCAGCCGTAACCAACTCCGACGCACTAGTAAATGCCTTTGTTTACACCTATGATCCGTCGGGCAATCGGTTGAGCGGACAAGTCGGCGGAGTGACGACAACAGCCGCTTACAACACGCTCAACCAACTAACCACGACCTCCGGTGGGACGGTCCATTCCCGCACCAATGAATGGGACGCACAAAACCGCCTCACCGCCGTGAATACGGGGAATCAAAGAACGGAGTTTGCCTACGATGGCCGGGGCCGCCTGGCCTATATCCGGCAGCTTCAAAACGGTTCCGAAATATCTTTGCGGCGGTTTGTCTGGAGCGGCAATCGCATTTGCGAGGAACGAGACGCTTCGGGCGGAAATGTATCCAAGCGGTTCTACGCGCAAGGAGTGAAGACTGAAACGGGGCCCAACGCCGGCGCCTATTATTACACGCGTGATCATCTGGGTTCGATTCGTGAGTTGACTGATGGCAGCGGCACCGTCCGGGCACGTTATGCCTACGATCCATTTGGCCGCAGGACCAAGGTCAGTGGGGATGTAGACGCGGACTTCGGATTCACCGGGATGTTTTGGGCCTCCGAAACTGCTTTGGGCCTCTCGCGCTACCGAGCTTACGACCCCGAACTGGGTCGATGGCTCTCTCGCGATCCTCTCAGGTTTGCCGAAGCGGCCCAAGGCCCGAACCTCTATGCCTACGCCGGCAACGAACCGCTCAACCATATCGACCCTGAAGGTTTGACCACTGTGCCAGGGCCAGGATTCAACTCCGTGACCATCGGAGTCCTTTCGGTTTGCTCGACGGATCCGGGTGAATGCGCCGAATTCGCTCAAGCAGTCGTGCCGGGTGCAGCGGCGTTACCGGCAGTCGCACCGGAGATTCCGGCATTCGCGGAATGCGGGTCTGCGCTAGCGGAGGCGGCCCAGGTAGTTCAAGCAGCAGCACAGCCTGCGATGCAAACTCTGGAATCGGTCGCGCCAGGCGGCGCCAGTGCCGCGATCGAATTTGCCGAGACAGCGACTGCGGATACAATGCTACCAGGAGAAATTGAATTGCCCGGCAACTTCGACTGGGCCGAAGCATGGCTGAGGGCCATGCTCAACCTGCGTGACTACTTGCCGACGTCAGGGCAGTTTACTCGTCAAGATCATATCGACCTAACCCTGGACATCATCGCCAGGTTCAAGGAAATCAGGGGCATTCTGGACGCACAGGACGAAATTCAGGCTATCCTGCACATGCTTGGCGAATGAACCGGCATCGAAACTTTATCGCCGAGTTCGCTGGGCGGATTCAGAATCTGTTCCATCGCCGTTTTCCAGCGAGCAGGGCCTTGGAGGTCCGGGGAACGTCCGGAGTTCGAGGCCGCCAACAGAAATGCGTTTCGCAAACCAGTGGATTGAAAACCTGGCCAGCGCTGGCGGGACTCGCTTGCCTGCTCGCAAGCACTGCTCGCACTCAGGACACTCATTTTGCCTTTGATGCCGCTGGGAATCTGCTAGCGCAGGGCTCGGAGATAGTTGCGTCGCCTCAAATCCTCGGCGAACCGCAGCTTCAAGTCGTCCTGCCCGGTGACCTGGCTTCGTTTTCCGTGGTTGTGGCCGACACGCGCAGCGCCTCGTACCAATGGCAGATCAACGGCACCAACCTTGCCGGCGCCAACCGCGACGCCCTGTTGCTCAATCATGTCAGCGCCAGTAATGAAGGGTGGTATTCGGTCGTCATTGCCAACGGCTCCGGGATCGTTACCAGCGCTCCGGCGGCGCTCTTGATCGATTCGCGGGGTAACGGCATGCCGGACTCTTGGCAACTGGCCCACTTCGGGAATCTCAATCAGACCGCGGATGGCGACTTCGATGGCGACGGCGTCTCCAATCTCCAGGAGTTCCTCGATGGGACGAACCCAACGAACAGCACCTCGCGACTCTATGGGCTTACGCTTTACAGCGACGGTGGACAGGTGACAGTGAGTCCAAGCCGGTTCAGCTTCACCAACGGCGAAACAGTGACCCTGACCGCCACGGCCTTTGCTCCAAACACATTTCGCGGCTGGGCCGGCGACACGGTTGCCGCTGACAACTCCATCACTCTGACGATGACGAACAACAAAACGGTGTTTGCGCTGCTTGGTTCCGCGTATGACGTTGCCTGGACCAATGTTGGTGGCGGTGATTGGGACGTCGCTTCGAACTGGAACCCCAATCTTGTACCCGGCTCAAGTGACAACGTATTCATCACCAACACGGTGGCGGTCACTATCAATGGTTCCGCGGATTGCGCTAACCTCGCTTTGGGCAATCTCAATTCCACGCCGACCCTAACCGGCAGCGGTACGCTCACGCTTCACGGCACGGCTTCCTGGGTCAGAGGGACGATGAGCGGGGGCGGACGGACGGTGATTGACACCGGCGCCACCATGAACTTGGCCAACGCGATCCAGATCGATCTGACGAGCCGCACGCTGGAGAACGCCGGGACCGTCCTCTGGACGGGCGGGAGCATCGCTTTGAACACGGCAGTCGTGACCAACCGCGCGGGTGCGTTGTTCGAGACGCGGGGCGCCGGCTCGTTTGTGTTTGCCGCAGGTCGCTCGCGTTTTGACAACACGGGCACGTTCCGCAAGTCGGTCAACACTGGCACCACTAGCATTGCCAGTTTTATCAGCTTCAACAACTTCGGCACGGTGGAGCTTCAGACTGGTACGCTGGTCCTGGCCGGCGGCGGCGCCAACAATGGCAATTACTCTGTCCCGGTGGGCACAACGCTGAATCTTGCGGGGGGGATCCACACCGCGAGCAGCGGCTCGAGCATCACGGGCGCGGGAGGTTTCACGGTTAGCGGTGCAATGGCGAGCTTGGACGGGCTGGTGAACGTGAATGGGACAAACCTCTTTACCGACGGCACGACCGACCTCACCGGCAACTACATCTGCACCAACAACTCGCTGATTATCTCGGGAGGCGCCGTGAGTTTCGATGGCACGGGCACCGTGATGCCTGCAATATTGAATCTGAGTGCAGGCGCCTTAGACGGCGGCCAATTAGTCACGGTTGGCACCGCGATGAATTGGACGGGCGGGACCATGCGCGGGGGCGGAAGAACATTCATTCCTGCCGAGGTCACGCTGAATGTGGCCAACGCGAGTCAGGTCAATCTGTTCGCCCGTACGCTAGAGAACGCTGGAATCGTCCTCTGGACGGGCCGAAACATCGCCATGGATACGGCGATTGTAACAAACCGCGCGGGCGCGTTGTTCGAGACCCAAGGCACTGGGTCACTTATTTTTGCCGCGGGCCGCTCGCGGTTTGACAACGCGGGCATGTTCCGCAAGTCGGTCAACGCCGGCACCATGACCGTTGCCTCTTTCATAGGCTTAAACAATTACGGTACCGTAGAACTTCTCACCGGCGTTCTCAACCTCGCAGGCGGTGGCGCCAATAGTGGCAACTACTCAGTCCCGGTTGGAACAACGCTGAACCTCTCGGGCGGAACTTTCACTGCAAATAGCGGATCGAGTATCGTGGGGGCCGGAGATTTCACTGTCAGCGGGAGCGTCGTGGCGACCCTGGGCGGGCTGGTGAATGTGAGCGGTCGGAACCTGTTCAGTGGTGGTACGGCCGGTCTGACCGGTAACTACATCTGCACCAACAACACACTCACCATTTCGGGTGGCAGCGCGAGCTTCGACGGTACAGGCACCGTGGCGCCTGCGCTGTTGGATCTGAGCGCCGGCACCTTAGGCGGCGGCCAATTTGTGACGGTTACCCACATGATGAATTGGACGGGCGGAACCATGGGAGGGAGTGGAAGGACATTCATTCCTGCGGGGCTCACGCTTAATGTGGCCAACTCGAGCCAGGTCAATCTGTTCAGCCGGACGCTGGAAAACGAGGGAACTGTCCTCTGGACGGGCGGGAACATCGCTTTGGATACTGCGGTTGTAACCAACCGCGCGGGGGCGTTATTCGAGACCCAGGGCGCTGGGTCGCTCATTTTTGCCGCGGGCCGCTCACGCTTCGACAACGTTGGCACATTCCGAAAGTCGATCAACGCCGGCACAACTACCATTGCAGCTTTCATCGGCTTAAACAATTACGGAACGGTGGAGATTCTCACCGGCACGCTTGAGCTCGCCGGCGGCGGTGCCAACAGTGGCAATTACGCTGTCGCGGTTGACACGACGCTGAACCTCTCGGGCGGAACGTTCACTGCAAGTAGCGGATCAAGCATCGCCGGTAAGGGAGGTTTCAGCGTGAGCAGGAGCGCGGTGGCGAGCCTGGGCGGGCTGGTCAATGTGAGTGGCGGGAACCTGTTCAGCGGCGGCACGGCCAGCCTGACCGGCAACTATATCTGCACCAACAACACTCTCACCATTTCAGGTGGCGGCGCGAGCTTCGACGGTACGGGCACCCTGGCGCCTGCGCTGCTGAATCTGAGCTCGGGTACCTTAGGCGGGGGCCAGCTTGTGAAGGTTGGCCGGATGATGAATTGGACTGGCGGAACCATGAGCGGGAGCGGAAGGACGTTCATTCCTGCCGGAGCCATGCTGAACGTGGCCAACGCGAGCCAAGTCAATCTGTTCAGCCGTACGCTGGAAAACGCAGGAACGGTCCTCTGGACGGGCGGAAACGTCGCTATGGATACTGCGGTTGTAACCAACCGCGCGGGGGCTTTGTTCGAGACCCAGGGTGCTGGGGCGCTTATTTTCGCCGCGGGCCGCTCGCGCTTTGACAACGCGGGCACATTCCGCAAGTCGGTCAACACGGGTACAACGACCATTGCCATGTTCGTAGGCTTTAACAACTACGGCACGGTGGACATTCGCAGCGGCATCCTCACGGCCAATGGGGGTTACACGTGCACCGCCAATGGGATGCTAACCTGTGCCATTGCTGGCACAAATGTCGGCACAGGCTACGGGCGACTTCAGGTCGCGGGCACAGTCGAGCTGAACGGTGTGCTCGGCGTCGTGTTTACAGGCGGGTTCAATCCAACGACCAATGATGCGTTCACCGTCCTGACCGCAGGCGCACGAACCGGCACGTTCGGGAGCTTTGATTACCCGCCCGGCTTGGTCACGATGGCGTTGACCAACACCGCGACGTCGGTGATTGTCCGCGTCACCGATGTCCGCCTCGTTCCCGAACCGATGTTTCTGCAGCCAGAGCTTTCCGGGACTGACATCCGGCTCATGTGGACCTCGGTCCCCAACAGCGTATATCGGTTGGAATATACTACCGATCTCAGCCTTACCAACTGGGCCGGCCTCGCAGGTGACGTAACGAGTCTCACCAACATTGCCGGTCGAACTGACACCTTTACTTTAAGTAATCGGTTCTATCGCGTCCGCGTGATTCCCTAAATAGTGTGCCAAGGCAGATCGCGACTGAAACCTAGGCACGTCTGGCCCACGGCTCGCCCCAAGCCGTTACGGAGGCGCATGGTGGGAACAGGGGTGGGGATGGAAGAGTATGGAATTCGGAAGTGTCATGTGTCTTGGTGGAGAGAATTCAGTGGAGCGGTTCGACGAGAAACAAGCGCACCGTGTTGCTGGTGGTTGTGATTGCCATCGCGTCGCCGACAGGAGAAAAAACTATGTGGTCGCCAGCTTCGGGAACATCCACGGAGAGAACCTCTCTGAGCGTTGGCAGATGCCATAACTTGACCGATTGCCCCATCCCGATCGAACCCAGTGTCTTCCCATCCGGCGAGAAGGCGACGTCGGTCGCCTCTTCGACATGCCGCAAGAGTTCGCCACGCAGCCGCCCGCTTACGGCGTCCCAAACCCTAACGAAGCGATCGACAGAGGCGCTTGCCAGGAGTTGCCCATCAGGCGAGAACGCTAGCCCCTTGACTAATTCGGTGTGGTTGGTCAGCCAGCAGGAGCTACCGGCCGTGAGATCGTGGAGCGCGATTGAGTACGGTGTCTCGGCCGCGACGGCGAGCCGGCTTCCTCGAGGGGCGAGAGCGCACACGATCTTGCCAGGGCCGGGTCGCTCCAGCGACCCTGCCAACCGCGCCCCGTCGCTGGTCCGCCAAACTGAGGTTTGTTTGCCATCCGTGACGGCCACGGCAAACCCATCCGGGGAAAACGTGACGTCAGACGCGACAAATGGCTCGCGCGCCCCCTCCAATGGGAGCGGCGGTGCCATCGAGCGAGAGCTCTGAGACCACCGTTCCAGGGCGCCGGCGTGTTCGTCCAGCAAGGTTACACCCTCCCCATCCGGGGAGAACGTCGCGAAAGAATGGTTGGAGAATTCCGCGAGCGGCGAGAGGTCACGTGTGTTGCGCAGCACGACAAACCTGGTTCCATCTTTCCGAACCTCCGAAGTCAGCAACCGCTGACCATCGGAGGAAAACACTGGAGTTCTGTAGGTGGCGTTGGGAGCCTCCATCCCACGGACTGGTGGTTGGCTCGGCCAAAGCCGCACCGTTGTGTCCTTGCTCCCCGTCGCCAACAACCGGCCGTCGGGGGACCACGAAACCGACCATACCTCGTCGTCGTGGCCTTCGAGCACGGTTGGAACTGAGGCAGGTCGCGCATCACGAAGTTGGAGGGTTCGATCCGAGCCGGTGGTCGCAAGTCTGCGGCCGTCGGGAGAGAAGGCAATGCCCCAGACCTTGTAGCTGTGCCCGGCTACCTCGAAGGGTTCCTGGGTGGAATCCAGATTCCACACTCTCGCACCCAGGCCGAAGCCCGAAGCCGCAAGACGAACCCCGTCATGATCGAAGTCCAGCGACCACGCGACGTCAACACTGGGCAACCGGCGCATGCGTCCCTCAGGCAACTCCCAAACCAGCAGGTCTCTTCCCTCCCCGGAGGCCGCCAACCGCCTTCCATCGCGAGTGAGAGCAACCCTCCGAACAGCTAGATTGGTCTGGAACACGACCTTCCTGGCGCGCCAATCCCACACCGTCAACCCGGGAGAAGCCTCGAAATACTTGAAGGGTGGCGAGGCCGAGACGGCCAGAGAAGCGCCGTCGGCAGACAGGTCTGCGTTCGCTCCGGGCAGGGGCGCTTCAGCCGGTTGGGCGTCGCTTGTCCAAAACCGGACCTGGCCATCCGCGCCCGCGCTGATGATCCGGTCGCCTTGCGGTGTGACAGCGACCGACCAAACGACCTGGCTGTCGGCCACAAAATTGGTTAGCCGCTTTCCGGTTGCCAAGTCCCAGATAATCGCGCTCCCCCCCATGGCCCCAGAAACGAGCCGCTTACCGTCAGGGAAGAAGGCAATGCAGGTGACGGTCCCCGTGTGACCGCTAAGAGTCATCGTCTCCTGTCCCGCGCATAGCTGGTTTAGCAGGCTCCACTCAAACCCGCGCAAATCTTTTTCACCCCGCTCCGGGATTTGCGCCGCGACCATCCGCCGCGCCAGCCCCAAATCGTGACTGGCCAGGGCTTGCGAAGCAACCTGCAGGTCAGCCGCATACCGTTCGATCTGTTGTTGTTGGTAAAGTTCCGTGGCACGCCGCCATTGGATAGTCACACCGGCAACCCCCCCACCGATGGCGATTGCCAAGGCCGCTAACACCGCGGCTAGCGAAGGCCGGCGCCGGCACCAGCGAACCATCATCTCGACGGCCGAAACAGGGCGGGAGCGAATCGGTTCGCCGCTCAGCCAGCGCTCCAACTCCAAGGCGAGTTCTTCAGCGGATGTGTGGCGTTTTTCGGGTTCCTTGTGCAGGCACTTCAAGCAGATGATCGCAAGATCGCGGCTGAGGCCGGGCTTGAGCGAACGCGGCGAAACCGGTTCTTCTTCCGCAATCTTGCGCAGAAGCCCTGTTACGCTGGTGCTCACGAAGGGCGGTCTCCCGGTCAGGCATTGGAAAAGAATTGCACCGAGACTATAGATATCAGCTTCGTTGGTGACGTGCTTGGCATCGCCTGCGGCTTGCTCTGGCGCCAGATAAGCCGGGCTTCCGAGCACGTCATTGCTAAGGGTTAGGCCAGCGTCATGGGCGCGGAATTTGGCGATGCCAAAGTCACCGACGTAGGGTTCGCCAGCCGAGTCCAACAGAATGTTGGCGGGTTTCAGGTCACGATGCTGAACCCCACGCTGATGGGCGTAATGAACTGCGCGGGCAATGGTGGCGACGAGCTTGGCGGATTCCTCCTGAGTGAGGGGCTGCCCCTCTGAGGCCAAGCGTCCCGCCAGACTCCCGCCTTCCGCCACTTTCATCGTGAAAAACGGCTGCCCAAGGCACTCGCCAAACTCAAAGATGGGCAGGAGATTCGGGTGATCCATTTCCGCCACCGCTGCGGCTTCCAGCCGGAACCGTTCCAATTGCGAAGGCGAGGCGAGACGGGCTGGGAGCAGCATCTTGAGTGCTACCACGCGCCCCAGCGTTCGATGCCGCGCGCGATACACAATACCCATGCCACCCCGCCCGAGCTCGCCCAAAAGTTCGTAATCGCCGAAGCGGGCAATCGAATCTCCGGCAGGTTCGGTTGGGTCGGGAGCCTCGTCCGAAGCCTCCCCCACCGCCACGCGCAGCAGGCAACGCGGGCACAATCCGTGGGCGGTTGCCTCGCGCCGGGGCGCTCCGCAATCTGGACAAGTGGAAATGGTCATCGGACCCGCTGGTCTCGGCTCGGCATATCGCATGCCTTGCTGCCCGACAGCAAGGCGCTATTAGTTCCTAGTAAAATTAGCAGCGAACGTTACCCGCCATCTGCGAGAAAACCCTCCCTAGCCACGTAAAACTCTTTGCAGGTGACGAAGGTCTTCCTCGACATCGGCCGGCTCGGAGACGGTGCAGGCGACGACGGCTCGGAGCAGCTCGCGACATCTGCGACGCATGCGATGGACGGCCACTTTCACAGCCCCCTCGGTCATCCCCAGCACCACCCCTGATTGGGCATAGTTATGCGGGCCTCGGTCGCCTTGCAAGAAAACATGAAGTTCCTCGAACAACCTGACTTTCCCTTGTCCTGCGTATTCCGCCTCCAACCTGGCGACCGCCTCGTCCAGGACCGAGACCGCCCAAGCGTGCTCGTAAAGGCTTTGAGGGTTGCGCAGTTCGACCGGTTCAGCGGCGTAACGGTCCTCCGCATCGTCGGCATCGAATGAAATGATCTGCGCAGCCCCTCCGCGCTTTTGCGCCTGACTGGTTCGCCACTCGTTGGCCATGAACCCTTTGAGGGCCCCGAGCAAAAATGACCGGAAGTGACCATGCTCGGGGTCCGCCTTTGCCACCAGGCGCTTTTCCAAGAGATAGGCAAAAAAGGACTGGGTGAGGTCTTGCGACTTTGGGGGTGGGTGGCCAAGGCGCCGGATATAGGCATAAAGCGGATACCAGTAAGTGCTGCACAGCGATTCCAGCGCCTGGGTGGCGTCGTCGCCCCCTCCTGCCTCTCCCGCCTTCTTCACCAAGCCCCATTGCGTAGTGGCAAACGCGGCCGGGGGGACGCGTGCGCTGTCGTCGAGGGGACTTGCTATCATGCCGGGATACCTCTAACACGCTCAACTGCCCGGTGCAAGGCGGGCTGAATCGAGGTCACGGGCCACGGCGGTCTTTGCCCCTCCAAGTCCTGCTGCCGAATCGATCGGCCTCCCTCGCATTCGTCCCATCCAAATAGTCCATGGTCGTCGTCCCTAGCCACAAACAGTCAAGAAGCGCCGCGATTTCGCACGGCGCTTCGGCGGACATATTAATCCCGAGCAATGCAGCGCGGGACATCGAGCCCTAGAGTGTCAGCTTGGTGATAACGAGTTGAGGCACGGAGGTGGTGGTGGAGACATTGTCGATTGCCGAGGTCATCAGCAATTGATCGGCATTGAGGAGCAAAACATCGCCTGAAAGCAACACGAGACCCTGTTTATCCACCAATGTAAGGTTCGCCTGTGGGTTGGAGAATCCGCTCGGAACCAGCGGCGGTCTGAGCGTCCAGGTGCCAGAATCTGCCGTAATGGCTCCGGATGGGGTTTGAATGGTAGCGGTGAAGGTGCCGTTGTTGTTGAAGGTTACGGTGAGTAAGGTGTCCACGACCAAGGACTCCCACGGACCGCGGAGGACGTTGGCGATTTGTGAAGGGCTATTACCACCTCCACCGCCGCCACCGGCCTTGCCACCACCGCCGCTTCCTGGACCGGAGGCAAGTGCGCTCGGCGCAGTGTTAGCTAGGCCCATGGTAATGGCGAACCCGAGAACTGCTGTCGCAAGAGTCTTCGCGAGTGATTGTGCAGTTGTCATAATGATCCAGTTTATTGAGTTAATTACGCGTGACGACGTACGTATAGGTCTTATTCAGTTGAACAACGGTCCCGGAGATTCTCGTAGCATCGGGGCTAAGAGTGCCGGTGATCGGCAGGCTTCCTTCACCACCCGTCACCAACCCGCTGAACAGAGAACCGCTCGTTGACGTCGCATTGAGTTTTAGGGTGGCGTCGAAGATCGGTGCTCCAAAATGGGCGCTGCCGGTGAGAGTGGTTTGGGATTGGGAAATCCGGATAGTGAAGGAGCCCGTTCCGAATGGCGTGGAAATAGCCCCCGTCCAGTTTCCTGAAAAGCTGGGAGCTTGGACGGTCCCACCACCGCCGCCAGCGCTGCCGCCGGAGGCGAACGCCGCCGGCGCGAAGTTGATGGTTGCGACGACGGCAGCGGATGCGAGGACTACCGCTACGAGGGTCTTTACGAAGGTTGTTTGTCTTTTCATGTTGGCTATGAGTTGTACGGTTGTGGTTTATTGCTCAGCGCGGCGGCCACATTTCGGGGCAGCGCATGCTGAAAAGCACTTATTGCATGGGTGCGAGAACGATTGCCCGGGAGATCCCGTTATGCGTTCCAACAGCCGCTATCTGACCGAGATTGTTGATCCCATTCGCGGATGTAATGGTCCAACCCGCGGCGGTGGCGGGATCGAGGACGGACTGAAGTTCGAATACGCCACCATCACGCCAGATGACAATGCGGCTAGGGCCAACGTTCCAGGTGCCGGGCACTGAAACCGCGCTATGACCAAGCGCCTGGCCTAGGTTGTTGACTGCGGTGGCGGCGCCGTAATTCTCTCCCGGCAGCAAGGGCAGCGGAATGGCGGTATGTGCCGGGTCGCTGCTCCAGATCACGGGAAGACTCCCAAACGCCGGGTGACTTTCGCCCGCGACCTGACCGAAATCGTTAATCCCCCAGGCAATGCTGCTCCCATCACCCGGAAGCGTACCGAGGTCAACCAGGGTATGGGCGGCATCGTTGTTCCAAAATGCCGCGTGTTGGCCGAAGAGCGGAAAAGCATCGATGTAGCCCACAAGCTGGTTGGATTTGTTGGCTGCGGTGGCGAAGCCATTGGCTAGGTCAGGCGTTCCGCCGGTGGGAATAGCGAGGAGGAGCCGATTGAAATGCCCCGGTTTCCGACCATCCTCGGTCCAGATCGCCGGACGCCACCCGGCATTGTTGGCGGACCCGCCGATGTGGTAGTTCCCGGAGATGACGCCGCCGTCGTTAATGCTGAGGCCCTGGATGTTGCCGCTGGCAGGATCGATATTGATCAACAAACCGTTGCGGGAGAGGATTGCTTGCGGTTGGAAATTACCGGCATCACCCATGCCTACCCCTTGGCCCAAGGAATTGACGCCCAAGGCTTCGCTGTAATGGCCTTTAGGCAATCGCCCGATGCTGTTCATGACGCCCTTGTGCCAAATGAATCCCATGTCATTGAAATTCTCGATTGCGGGCGCGCAATAACCAACGACGTCGCCATTGTCGTTGATGTGGTTTGCTATGCTGCTGGCGTACCCCGGCAACACACCAAGGTCGGTTAAGGAATAGCGCGGCTGAGCCAGGCCGGAGGCGATTGTGGATGCTGAGGCCAACCAAGCGAGCACCAGCGCGCGCTTCAAGCAGGTGGGGAGGATGATTCGATTTATGTTCTTCATTTCGACGTGTCGTTTTTTAAAATCCCCTCTTTGCCCTCCACATCGGAGCGCACGGGAATTCGTGTTACCCCCACTTTAGCAACCGGGGTGCCAACAGAGATCCGTTCGAAGGGAGGCGGTTTTTACGGGTGAATCAGCCTGTTCTCGTGGATCGAGAGCGAGACCGGTCGCACTTGGCTTACGCTTTCGGAACGAGAATCACGTGGGTTGTACCGCTCTCGGAACAAAACAGACCCTCAAAGGAAACCGATTGCTCCATGCCGGGGGGGGGTTGAGGTGTACTCCAGGAATGGTGCCACCATTGTCTTGGCTATCGTCGCAGGCTTTGCGCGAGCCGCCAGCTACCCTTATCCGGAGATATCGTCTCCTTCAAGGCTCGGTTTGGGCATCTCCACAAGAGGGCGGTAAGTGCTAAGCAGCACCGTGAACTGCCGCCGGCCTTCAACTTGTTCAAGATGTGAACCCGAGGGATGGGTGGGATCGAGACCTACCACAGCTCGCTCCAGAACCCTGCTGCACCGCCGGGGTCGATGACGGGTTGCCCAGCATTGAGGTTACCGGGCCCCCGCCATTTTGCTGGCGCGGGACCGACCAAGATCTAACGCTCGATGTCCGGCTTCAGGATCCCTGGCATAGAGGAAGAGTAGCCGCGCATTTCCATTTCCAGTCGATTCCAATTGACGGCGTAATACCGGGCTGTCTCCGAAGTCACACATCGGTTCTTCAGGAGCTGCATCAAGTGCTGGTCAGAACTGTGCATGCCTTCATTCACCGAGGCCTCGATAATGCTGGTCAGGAGACGGAGATCATTCCGGGCGATGGCATCCTGCGTACCGGCATTGCGCCGCATGATCTCCAGGCAAGGGATTCGCCGGTTGAGGGTGCCGGGGATCAACCTCTGACAGATGATGGCGTTTAGGCTGCGTGCGAGCAGAGTGCTGGCGTTGTCCTGCTCCGAAGCTGGATGGAATTCGCGGATGCGATCAAGCGTCTGCGGCACTGAATCGGCGTGTAACGTGGCAAGGACGAGATGGCCGGTCTCGGCTGCCTGCATAGCCGTCTGGACGGTTTCGCGATCGCGAATTTCGCCGATGAAGATGACCTCAGGATCCTGTCGAACCGCATTGCGAATTGCTTCGGCAAAAGAGGCCGTGTCGACGCCGACCTCCCTTTGCTCGAATTGGCATTGATCCTCGATGAAAAGGTATTCGATGGGATCCTCAATGGTGATAATCCGCAGGGCCAGAGTCTCATTGAGCCTTTGTAGCAACGCGCAGGCAGTGGTACTCTTGCCCTGTCCTGAGGCCCCCGTGACGAGCAGGAGCCCCCGCGGTTCCTTGATCAAATCTGCCACCGTCGCCGGCAGCTGAAGATCGTCCAGCTTGGGTATGCGCTGGGGTACAACGCGAAAGGAAAATGATTGGGCGCCTTGCTGCTTGCTGAAGTTGGCGCGATAGCGCGAGTTGCTGCACAGGAAGCTGAGATCCATTTCGTGTTGTTTCTCGATCCGGTCGCAGATGGAGCTGGAGAAGGCATCCCTGAGCATCTTCACGATGTCATCGTTTGTGGGCGCCGGGAATTGGTCGGGTGGAATCCGCTGGAGCTTGCCGTCCACACGGAAGGAGTAGCGTCGGCCTGCCTGGGCATGGAGGTCCGTCGCGGCCTGCTTCATGCACCAGTCCAGGAGTTTCCCCAGCGAGCTCGTCAGGGTGATGCATTCCATAGCTTTTCTTAAATTCGGGCATCGGGGACTCACGCAAAGCGCGGATCCGCGTGAACCTGTTGACCCCAACATAGGCGCCCAAACGGTCCGCCGCGATTGGGGAGATCCCCAAGAAGAAAAGGGATTAAGGGGTCATTACGGGTGTACCCTAAAGAAGACCTCCGCTTGGGCCGTGCCCGCAGGCTGGTAGTAAACGGACTCCGAACCCACGGTGAAGATCCCCCCAGGGGCCGTTGACCAACTCGAAGCGTCGGCCACGTTTGTGGTGGTCTGGAGAACCGCCCCTGTCGCCTGAGAGGGCCAGGCAATTTCGCAAAGTGTGCCGACGGGAGCGCTCGCTCCTGGAGCACGGACGATCAGGGTAATGGTGGTTGGATTGGTGGTCGGTGGAACGGATAGCGGATCCAACGGATCGGTTCCTGCTAGACATTCCTGCAAGTTGCTGGCGCCGTCGCCGTCCGCGTCCCCGTTTGGATCGGTCAGTCCGAAGGCCTGTTCCCAGGCGTCGGGTAGTCCGTTGTGGTTAGCATCGACGGGCGAGGAGGGGACCAGAGCCGGAGCAGGACCGATGATATAGGCTGCCGAACAAATGGGGCTGGGCGGGTTGGCGTTGACGTAAGCAGAGAAGAAAGTGGTCGTCGAGATGGCCGGTGGATTGGCCGGATCATAGATCGTCCACGGCAGCCCAGTATTGGAGCGAAAGAGGACTGGGAACCCAGCGGTGGTGGTAATATGAATAGTGAGAGTGGCATTGCTTGCCAGCGGATAAGCCCCCGGTGCGGGGGAGAATGTTATCGGCGCCGCCGGTTGAGGTGCCGGCGGCGAGAGCACAACGGCGCTTTCCAGGCTGCTCCGCTGGTTTACCGCTGGAAAAGGGATGAGCGAGCCATAGCCCTGCAGCGTCACGCTCGACGTGGTCACATTGCCAAGTCCCAGCACCGAAGAGCGGGATCCTTCCCGGGTGACACTGAGCACTCCATTGTTTAGCAGGGCAGCGTCGCTCCATTCACCCACTCGCAAGCTCTGCAGGAGGGGAGTGTCAGGAGAGAGCTCCGGGTCGGCGCCGTATAGCAGGACATCGGCTCTTCCCTGCGCCGCCTTGTAGGGCGGCAAAGCACCGCTGGCGACCAAATTGTAACGCTGCCCGTCGCTTCTCCAATGCTGCCACCCTGTCGAGTTGCCCCGTGCCCCGTTTGCACCGTGGAGTAAGGTGAAATCGCCGCCGCCTAACGCGCCCGCGAGCGAGTACTTCATTCCGTTCGGCGCCGTCATGGTCTGCCGCGCGGTAGGTGCGTTGGTCCCATCAAAATTGTAAAGCGTCGCCGTGGAACCGTCGCCGAGAATCACCAATAGCTCGGATTGAGGGCCGCCGGAAACGACAGTGACCGAGCCGATGGGCTGGCCCAAGTCGAAGTTGGTCCCACTGGTCCACTCGAATTGATAAGGTGCGGGCTCCACGAGTCCAGGTGCCTGGATTACAGAGTCGCCCGGGGAATAGAACAAGAACTGTGCGTTGGCATTGGTAGCGAACTCTCCCCACACCCATACCGTGTTCGTGGCTAACCCGGTCAAGGTGGGACCGTTCTCGAACCCGGGAAAGTTGAAGATTGGACGGGCGATGAATTCGGTGCTGTTAGTTCCGGGACGCAGCGCTCCGAGCATCCAAGGACGATCTGAACGGAACCGGGCGCGGTTGCCTTGTGTCAGCGGTCCGCTTTCCGCCGCCGGGCCATAAACTTGGCTGAGGCCGAGGTCACTAATCTCGACACCAGAGAGATGGGTTGAATCCGGAGGGTTGTCCCACTCGCTCGCGACGGCAAGGTCATCGGTGGCGTCACCCGCAAAACTGAACCCTACCACCAGGTTTGGACCGATTCCGGCGCTGGGAACGGTAGTGCCGCTGCCCGTCACATTCGGAAAAAGAGTCACTTGGTTCCACATGGGTGACGCGACGGCAAACCCCTCGGTGCGATCATTGAAGATGAACTGGCCGACGGTCAGGCTGGTTACGTCTTGCATGCCTACCGAATCGGGCTCAGCCCACGCAAGCGATCCATCCGCTTGTTGCAGGCCAATCTGGCGGACACCGCTCGCTTTATCCAACAAAACCAGGTCTACCAGCCCGTCGTTGTTGGCGTCCAAAGTGGCGCTAAGTTCCACGCTGGATTCGTAAGTGAAGGAAACCCCCAGCGACGTCGGCACAAAGCCAAAGGCGAGGAGCAAGATCAGAGTAGCAATCCGCGTTGTCATTGGGATCGAATGGTTATCGTGCCGCAGGGCACCGTCTGGATGGGCTCCCCGAAGTTGCTAAACCGGACTAGCCAATACCGGTAGGCTGCACCGCCAATAACCGGCTGAGTATCCAGAAGGTAAAGATCCACCTGGGGACTACCGGGGCCTTGGGGAGCCACCCAGCGGAAAAATGGATCCAGTAGAGCCGCCGCCTGCGCGTCTTTGGTCCGGCTCAAATCCGCCCAGGCCACACCGAAGAGGAATGGGGAGCACTGCACGACGTCGCCGCTGACTTGAGGAAACGCAGAGTTGGCCACCTGTTGACGATAAAGGACGCACGGTAGAAGCGACTGAGACGAATCTGACGTTTGAGTGAACACCTGCTGGTTTGGGTCAAGCTTCCCAAACATCTTCGAAGCAGCCCCCGCCGCAAGCGACGGAAACGGTCCCGGGTCGGCGCCGCCCCCCGTAAAGCCCCAGAGGAGCTGGCCGCTGTCAGTTGCCAGAGAACCGACGCGAATGCCCACCGGGGTGGCGTTCTCATCGATCAGCACCGAACCCGCCCAGCCCAGTTGCTCGAGAGAAAACGAGCTAAAATCAACAAGCTGAATCCCCGCGTTAAAGGCAGCTACCGGCGGCAATGGACGGACCGGCCAGGCAATGTCGGCCGGAGGGGGCGCCGGGGCTTGCCACTGGAAATCGACCGTACGGCTAATCTCACTCGGCTCCCCATGAGGCCCAAGGGCGCGCAGCCAAACGGTGTATTTCAAGGCAGGGTCAAGTTTCAGCTGCATCGTGAAGCGAGGGCCGGCGCCGAAATCGCCGCCCACTCGCCCAGTCAGCAGGCTCTGCTCGACGTGGAGAATTTGGGAAGCCGGCAGGAAAGCATCGAGCTGCCGTCCAGCCTTGAAAACCCTTGGCACTCCACCTAGTCGGGGTGTCAGCCGGGAGACGCTTCCGGGGGGCGAGGATAGACCCTGATCGGGGTCACTCGCCGCCTTGGCGCTCGTCACGAAGAGCTCGAAACGCTCGACGTGCTCAGGGGGACAAACCCAGGTGAGGTTCATGACAGGCGCGGCCAGCGTTCCACCGAAATCGGCCGCCTGCGGGGAGAGCAGAACCGGAGCCGGTGGTTGATCGCCGGTGAACTTCAGGGAGGCGAGCCGGCGCATGGCGCTTGACCTTCCCTGCTCATCCAGAAGTTGCACGAAGTAATAGACCTGCCCATTGAAAACGGGAGGCGCGACGTCCTCGATAGTCATCGCGCATCCCGGACCACTGTATTTCTGCAAGCCCTGGGCAATCAGGGTCAATGGACCGTCCTCCACTCGCCGATAGATCCGGTATTGTTCAGTACGCGGAGCCAGAGCAACGCAAAACTTGGGGTGAAGAATACGCCCACTCAAAGGAGAGACGGTTAAATGCACGTTGGGGGGACAGGGCTCGGCAGGCTGCGCGGCGAGGGCCGTCCAGAGGGCATCACCGGCCTTGGCTGCGTTGAGTTCGGAATTCTCGATTGCGCCGGCGAGAAAGTGAGCGGCCGCGCGATGGCCACCGTCTGGCTGAAGTCCGGCCACAGAGGAGTGGGCCCACAAACTGAGGTTCCCGGTGCCGGCCTCAGCCGCACATTGGACGTCTAAAGCGTGACTCTGGGCTGCAAGCCGCAGAGTCCATTCAAATTCCGCTGTCGATTCACCCACGGCGAAAGCGACGCTGGTCTCTGGCACTACCACGCTTTGGTCGACGGTGTCGATCACCTGGAAATGGGCTGCTACAATGCCCGGGCGACGATCGCAACGGGCGATGAAATGAAGCGCCGAGCTATCGAGCCCGCTGGGCACGATCTCGTCCGCTGGTGGCAGATCGTTCATGCACGCCACGCGGATACAGCCCAGTTCTGGCTCGGTGATTTCATCGAAGCCCACGGCAGGCGGAGCCGTTCGGTCCTGAAGCCCGGCGAACACCGGAGGGCTGAGGGCTGAGGCTAGATCCCCGCATCCCGGCGGGCTGGTGTGAATCGCCCGGACCGCATACCACCAAGTCTTATTGGTGACACCGGCACCGTTGTCAAAGAAGTGCAACGAAAGGGCTGGATCGACTCCCGGGTCATCAACCGATCCAAGGCGCTGGATGGCTTGAGGATGGGCGGTCACGATCGGGACGGCGTCGAGGTCGAGTTCACCTCGCTGCGCCGCCGCCAACTGCACCAGATCATCGCCTCTGAACACCTCATAGCGTGTCGTGCCAACGGCATTGCCCACCGGATTGGCCTGCCAATTCACCTCCAAAGACTGACCGCTGGCCGGAGACCATTGATGAATGACGCTGACTCGGCTGGGAACGGGGGGCGGGACTCGCCTGCAAACGGTGGCCAGTGCCCCAGCCGAAGGCGGTCCCGTCCGGCCCAGCGCATCGGCAGCCGCCACAAAATAGTAGTACTGTGATCCTTCCGCGAATGGCGTCCCTGTAGTTGAGAAACGGCCGTTGTTGTCGTTGAGATAGGAAGTGGTGGGGTCGGCTGAGAAATCGGCCACGTCAGCCGCTCCAAACAGCTTGGTTGGAAAAACCGGGCCCCCAGCCCGCTTCACGTCGTTCGGCTTCGAGAGCGACAATGCGTCGAGTGCGCCGGCGACCGGCGGTGCCTGGTCGAACCCCTGCGCCTCAGCAAAAGTCCGAGAGACGCGCCACACCACATCGCCCTGATGCCGGGTACTGGCGTGGCGGAGTGCATCCGGCGTGGCCCAGCGAAGCCGGATGGTAAGGTCACCTGACGCAGAGAGGTCCGGCACAACTACTAAAGGGCCAGGAGCAGCTAGGATTTCGCCCTGGCCTGCCAGGAAGCTCGTGCGCCCGATGACTGAAATGTCCTGGCCGGCGGCGTCCTCCTCCCGCACCTCGATGGTCACAGGGTTGCCCACGGGAACAGGCAATGGGCTGGCCCAAGCGCTGCCACGTACCAGCCGCAACGCAGGGTGGGTAAGCCCGTACATATCGAGGAGTTGCGTGAGTGGGCGGTCGCCTGCCGCACGAGCGATGATGGCGGAGATACGCTGGTTGAGCGGCATCGCAGGGGGTGCGTTGCTACTCACCACGATACCGTTGTGGCTGTTGAGGAGCCAGCGATGCAGAGCGATGATCTGAGCCTCGAGTGCCGCGAGGTTGTCTCCGATCTTGGCAGCCCGACCTAGTTGAACTTGGATTACACCCTGATCGCTGGAGGGCGCGACGGGGCCCTGAGGGTAGAATTGGTTAGTGGAATCCGGGGTGCCGGCCTTCAAGTAAATCGCCAGGCGACGGCCGGCTAGGAGGCCGGGCTGGTTCTCACCGAAGCCCAGATAGGCCCAAGGCCGCCCGCCACCGTCCACGGTCGTGGCGGCGGTTGTGGTCAGCAGCGGTGGCACAGCGTTGTCGGCTTGAGCCATGTGGGTCCCCGGCAGCACCAGGAACCCAATCCAAAGTAGGCGACGCAGGGCTATCATGGGTTAAAAGTCGAGCTGATTGACAAAGAAGAACCCAGGGGGGGGTGCCAGAGGTGGGGGCGTGTATGAGCCATGCGCGGTGAATCTGAAGTCCTTGCTGGTCGAGAACGGCCCGGCAGAAGCCGTGGCCTTGAAGTCGCCAGCGACCGCACCATGGATGAGGCCCGGCTGGGTAAACATGCTGGCGGCGATGTTCGCCACGCTGTCGTTTCGCAACAGCGCGATAGGGTCGAGACCGCCCAAAGCGTTGAGTTCCGCATCGGCCGTGAGGGGACCAAGCCCGACGCTGAGACCAAACCGCCAATGCGAGCCAGGAATGACCTGAGTCAGGTCATCGTTGCAGAAGGCGAAGCTACCCTGCCCGCCTTTGGCCTTGAGCGTCAGGACGTCGTCGGGGATCTCAAAGAGGCGGTTCAAAGACACGTCTCCATCGCCGCGATAGTAGTAGCCGGTGACGGCGTGCTTGGGACTCACTGGCGTCACACCGAGGGCAGTGAACACATCCAAGATTTGAGGATCAATGCGGTTGAGCAGGGCCGTATCGCAGGTGCGTCCCATGAACGCGCGAACGTTGACGTCAAAGATCAGGATGCTGCCTGCCCCCTCGCCATAAACATAGTTATCCATGGCTCCGAAAGCGAAATCAAACTCGGCGTGCTTGAGGGAAACGATGTCGAAGTGGGCGTCGCTATCGACCGAGAGGCTGCCCGCAACCGCGAGCGGGGTGCCGTCGCTTTGCATGGTGTACTGCCCCTGGGCCCGGGCATGGACTGGCGGCGCGCCCGAGATGCTGGCATCGCCTTTAGCCGTCAGGGTGATCTGCATCCGGCCATCTGGGTTGCCCGCGGCGCATCCGGGCACCGGCTGATCGGCCCGGAAATGCGAGAAATCGATCGACCCGCTGAGCGAGATGGGATCAGGAACGTGTAGGGCGAGACTGCCGTTGATGTGGGCGCTGTCTAGAACATCGCCGATAATGGTCGCACTCCCTTCAACCTGGCTCATGCGGAGGGTGTCGCTGAACGACCCGATGGTCCGATTGAGCTGGCCCACGCTGTCGTTGAGGTGGTCGATCACCTGATCGCTTAGCTCCTGCAAAGTCGAGGTAACCACTCCGTTTAGCACTCCGAAGATTTGATCAAACGCCGCGCCGTACTCGGAATGCAACGGCTCGACGATGTCGCGCACGGAGCTCTGGAGCTCTGTCACGAAACCGGACTGCAGTACTGCGTCGTGGATAATCTTTTTCAGATGTGTCCGCAGGGCCGCAGGGTCCATCTCCTCGAGCAGCAGCCCGGTCGGGTCGTGTGCAACCTTGAAATCTTCGACGATCGCGCCGAGCACCGAATCGGTAAGGGCATCGGCCTGATTGACGTCGTCGAGTGCCGCCTGTGCGATGCCTTCGACGCCGCCGACCAAGTCTTCCGCCGAGTTTGACAACGAATGGACTTCGTCCAAGGATCGTTGGATATCGTCCAAAGTAGGAGCCAATTCCCCGTTGATCAGCGAAGTAGCCGAATCAGTTACCTGGGCGACGGCCTCGGTTGGCAGGCCGACTGAAGTTGCCAGCGCGATGGTCTGTGTAATGAAGGCCCCGCGCTGCCCGTCGGCGTCCTTGGCCAGCATTGAATCTGCCGCGCCCAAGCCCGAATCGACTGCCCCCAAGGCGTCATGGATATCGCGCATGATGGAAACGGCGTCGGTCACCGTCCCGACGATGCCTGATAACCGATCATGCAAGTCCTTCTCCAATTGCTGGAAAGATGCCGAACCGGCAGGGCCGATGGCCGCGACGGCCCCCGCCGCGGAAGGAACTCCGTTGAGCGGCCCACCCGCCTGGAAGAGATCATCCACGAACTGGTCGATGACGAAATCCAGCCCTTGGGAAATGAGCCCGTCACTTTGATTATTAAGCAGCTTCTCGAAAGCGTTCACCCCCGCCACTAATTGGGGCCCTTGCGGAATGAACTTCAGCAGTTGGTCGGTTGCCTCCTTGTCATCAATGACGAGCGCAGCGAGGTTAATCCTGGGCAAGCCGTTGAATTGGAGACCGAAGCGAATCTCCGCACCTGAGGGCGTCAATTGCTGGATGACGCGTTGTGAATTCAGGACGAGGAAATTCTGCTGCTCGGGCGCAGAGGAAACGAATCGCCGCCGGGTCGGATCCCATGTCACCGGCAAGGCGAATTTGACGAACCCGAGCCAGCTCTGCGTGGCCAGGGGATTGTAGGGATTACGCGCCCGATGGGCAGGATCGTCGGGATCATAATAGTCGAAATTCTGCGGTTCGGCGGCATTTTCGTAATCGGATGCGCTCGCGCCTGGCGGAAAGCCGCGATTGGCGGCATCGAACCCAACCTGGTTGAAGAAATCATTGCCTGAGTTGTCGGACCAACCGGCGCGTACGCTTGTGCTCGCACCATTAGCGCGGGCCAGAACGTGGACTTTGAGGTCCTGAAAAAACGGAACCTTCACCGCTCCAGCGAAGGCAACGAAGCCCTGGTTGGGGGCGCCAGCTGCGTTGGGGTCGTTAAAGTAAAGCTTGGAAACGGGGTGCACCGAAAAGCCAGGTGCGGTCGAATCCACTGCGGACCGGGTGCCGTGCAGGCTGACAAGCTTGGGCAATTTGAACCTGGAGTCCACACCGGGAAAACCATCGGCAGCAGCCACCAAATGGCCGTCGCTAAAGAAACCCAATGCCCCGCGCAGGGGGTCCTGGATAACCCCGGGCAGCAGCACCTCGCCTCCCATGATCAGGGCATGGGCATTAGGAGCTCCGGGCTTGGTCTGAAACTCCGCGCTTAGCGGATGGAACAGGACATTCCAATAGCTCAATAGGTGCTGGACCGGATTCGGCTCGGGCAAGGTGGGCACAGTCGGCTGGCCCGCCGAATTGAACATGAGGCGGGTGAACGGCTGACCGAACCCTGGAGTTCCGCGCACTCCCGGCACCTGAACCACTCCGTCCACGAGCGAGTCGTGGGGCACGTTGTCCAGAAACGACAACTGATAATCGTTGAGCGTCAATCCAAACCCGTAAACGACGAGCCCGCTCGAGGCAGCCTTAAACGCAGCGGCATCCGCGGCGTGGATCCCGCTCACACCCGCGGGGCGCACATAGTATTTGCTGATGGCGCGGAGCGGGTACGGTCCCACGGAAGCATCGCCGATTTCACTGATGGCTGTCTGTCCAGCGGCAGCGGTGACGCGGAAGTTCAGACCCGCGTAATCGGCAAGACCGACAGTGTAAAGACTCGATCCGGGACGCTCGACATAGCTGGGGTTTCCAGGCTGCCCGTGGCCGCTGAGAAGGAGTTCACCCGGACGCTGATCGTCGGCCGTGGTAGCCAATCTGCCGCGCAGGACCACTCCAGGCACATGGGCGGTGGCATCGCTAAAACTAGTGACGGCCTGCGCGTAGGTGCTTCCGTCCACCGTTCCCCACCGAAGGGTCGTCGGCGTGACGGAGCCCTCGGCCCGCAACCCTCCGTCCGGCGTCACCAACCAGGTTGCCTGGGAAGGCGAGAACGTGACGCTGTCCGAAATGAAAACACTGGGTAGATTCGGACCGGCTGAACGGACACCGACGGACACGTCGTTTGCGCCGGGAAGCTGGCTTTGCCCTGGGTCGATCAGGCCGTCGGTGATCACCACCACTCCCGGTTGAGTCCAGCCCACGGTGACACTTTTCGGAAAATGCGCCATGTAAGACGACGCAGGCAGGTCGATTCGGGCTGAAGCCAATACGGCGCGGCCAGAAGGGTCGGCCTTGATCACCACATCCGAACCCGCGTTGCTGGCCGGGTAACGGTAAAGGTGGTCGTTGGAGGGGCGGATCTTGGCGACGAGCGTGCCCACCCCAAGCGGAAGAGCATCGAGAGCGTCCATTTCCGCTTGGCGGACGAAATGGGTATCTGTCCGCCGGAGGGTGAAGCTCCCCCCCGCAACGTCCCAAATAATGCTGTCACATTGAAACAATTCCGGCAGTTCTTCATGTGAGGCGTAAATGCTCCGAGCATCGATGTTGCCTGGCGGCAAAGTGACCGGCCCCACCGGGGCGAGTGAGCCGTCCAAGAGAAGAGACCCAACAGGAAAACTTGGCGCTAGCCGGCGAATATTGGGAGCACCCGCAACCCCGAACCCAGCGGGAAAGTTGACGGTGCAATAGGCATGGCCACCCGCGCTATCCAGGGTCAACTGTTCCCGAACAAACGAGATGCCGCTGACCGTCCCGATATCGGGCGTCGCCAGAGGGTTGACGCCAACACTGAACCCGTCCTGGACTTGCGCGGTGCCGTTGGCCAGAACTTTCACTGGGAGCCCAGCAGCCCCATCCAAAGATAGGTTCGGCATTCCTTGGATGAAAGTGGCCGTGGCCAGATCCACGGTCGCCATGACACCGTCGGCAACCGTGACTCCGGGAGTAGGGTCATCCGCAAAATCGGTCATCACCGCATTGACAGGGCCGAACTGAACGAGCCCGTTGAAGTAAAGGATCTGCTGGGCGGGCAGCGCGAGTGTAGGGCCCGCCGTCACCACGCCATCCGGGCCGGCGTAGCTCAAGGCAACCGTGAAGGTATAGGTATCGCTTGAGTCCAGCGGCGCGGTTGGCTCGAGATCTAGCGTCTGATTGATGGTGAAGGAAGCCGCTCCTCCGTCCGCAGCCTGGTTTGCCAGCGGAACGCTGACCGTGGTTCGCGTGGTGCTGAGAACCACTGGACCCGTGTTGGCGCCTGCCAACGAAACGTCATAGAAGACCTGATAAGTGTCGGCGTTTTGCGGTTGGTCGGGGAGGTCCAGGCGACCCAACACGCCCAGAATGTTGATCTGGAATGAAGCGGAGTCGGGACTGCTCGCTAGGGCGTAAGCCCTCGTCACTGTCATCGTGTTCAGCCAGGGGACCACCCCGGTGGTGGTGCCGGAATCCGCCAGGCGAAATCGGTACTCATCGCCCAGATTCGGAGTGCCCAGCGGCGTCCAACCGCCAGGGTCCTGTCGATAAAGCTGCACCGATACTCGGTACGGCGCTCCATCCACCAACGCTCCGGGGGTGATGGTGGCTTGTTTATTGCCTGCTTCCGCTCCATGGGCTGGAAGGAAAACGCTAAAGCTCGGACAAAACGCCTCGTTTGAGACTGGGTTACCAGCCCCATCGATCAGCTGGAATCCGATCTGAAAAACGCCCGAGAAAGTCTTGATTGAGAAGTTGTTGACGATGTAATGCGCCTGCACCTGGATGGGGGCAATCGCCCCGTTATCCCGGATGAGGATCCCGCGATAATCAGTGAGGATCGGATTTCCGGCCGAGGTTGCATGTGCCTCGGCAAGAAGGCCAAACAAAGTCGCAATCCCAGCGAGAAACGACAGGCAGAGAGAGTTCCGCGCTTTGGGACTTGGTCCCGCCCACATTGTCTGGAATGGCATCCGCCAACCACTGCTGACCGGACCATCGCCGCCTGATGCCTTAGTGCAACGTCGCGGTTGAGAGGAACGCATACACCAGCTACTGGTAAGAATCAGGCGAAAGGTTACACGACAAAAAAGCCGTCCGAGACCACCAATCTCGGGCGCTCTGCGGTCCCGACGAACATGCCGGTAGGAGGATTGGGAGGGGTCTGGCGGCGTGCGGCTTCTTTTCTCGCCGCTTGGCACGGGTGCTCTCCTTTAGGCTTGTTTTCTCGGGACCAATAGCAGAACTTCTTTTCTTAACACAAATGTCATGGTCGGCGCAGCCATTCCATTTAGCGCCTGCGTGCATTAGGGCCGTTTGTCAGCGGCAACTAACGACACCAAACACGCTTATCATCCCCAGCCCAAATCCATATGAAACTGCTCAGCTTCCTCAGAAAGGTGTTGGCGATCTCGAGCGCGGTGTCAGCTTTGTGCGGTGCTGCCAACGCTCAAACGGTTATTTCACTGGGAAACAACCCTCCAACGCCGAGATCCACGGATATCACGAATTTCTACGCGCCCAACACAGCTTTTGGCACTGACGAGAAGCCGGGCGGAATGAACTACTACGATGACAACGGCGCCGGGTTGGTGTCGCCGGGGCAGACGTTCCTGTCGCCCACCAATGGCGTTTTGACCTCGGTAGCCTTTCAGATGGGCAACAACAACGGGACCTACTCTGGAGGCCAGAGCGGAACGGGCCCGGGCTTGCTGACTCTCCGGATCTTCGAGTTGCCCGCACCCGGCAGCACCACCGCAACGCTCCTAGCCACATATCTAAGCGATCCCAATTTCGTATTTGCAGCGGAGGATTGGCTGCAATGGACCGGCATTGCGGTGCGATTGACCAATGGGGTGACCTATGCGTATACCATCGCCTCAGGAGTCAGCCAGATCAATGGCTCCCAAATGTACTGCCGCGTCTACTGCATACCCGGCAACCATTATACAAACGGGTCAATTTGCCTGATCCAAGCCGCCGGCGGCGCGCATTCCGTGACGTATAACTCCGTTGCCAATAAGTACGACCAGAACTTTGATGTCGGATTCTCGGACGTGTCTGTCCTGGACAAGCCCCTGGCCATAACCCCTTCGGTCTCACCGTCGACAACAGTTTACGGAGGCACACCAGTGACTCTCACCGAGAACGCCACTGGCTCGAATCTCCATTACCAATGGCAAATGGAATCCGATGGCAACAATAATAACCTCGTCGATATTCCAGGAGCTACCAATTCATCTTTGACCCAGGTCGCCACGTATTCCAGCGGCAATCCGGTCTATTACGATGTGGTGGTGACCAACGCGAACGGTGCTGCCACTAGCGCCGCGGTAAAAATAACAGTCAACCAGCCGAGCCCACCGGTGCTCGACACTGACTTGAACCCTCTAAATCCTATGACCTATGTTGGTGGAAGCCTGACCTTCTCCGCCACATTTGAGGGTACCCTGCCAATCACCTATCAGTGGATGACAAATTCTGGCAACGGATTTGTGCCCCTTGCCGGCGCAACAAACTCAACTCTGACGCTTACCAATCTCCAAGTTTCTTCAGTGGGAAGCATCCAACTGGCGGCCTCCAACTCGCAAGGGACGCTGAGCACCTCGGTTGCAGCCGTTACCGTCCTGCCCGATCCCCCGGCCCCAACTCCGAGCCAGCCTTATGCCTATGCGGTCTATGGGGACCATCCATTGGCTTATTGGCGCCTGGGTGAGACCGACGATACCACAGGCGGCAATTTACCGGCCTATGACTCGAGTGGAAATGGCTATGACGCGGTTTACGGCCTGGCGACTGTGGACAACGTCGCTGGTCCCCAGGGGCCGGCCTGGGCGGGGTTTGAGGCTGATAACACGTGCGTGCAATTACCGGGACCGAACGTTTCCGGCGGCTTCGGCTATCTGGTGGCCCCCGATTTGAACCTCAACACCAACACGGTTACCATCACAGCCTGGATAAACCCCACGGCCAACGTGGTCACCACAGCGGGGTTGTTATTCTGGCGGGCTGGTGGTGGCGACGCTGCTGGATTTGGATTTGGCAACGCCGCGTCAACTAATGGGATGACCGAACTGGGCTACACCTGGAACACCAACAGCAGCCTCACCTGGAATTACGATTCCCAGTTGTATCCCCCGTTGAACCAATGGTCGTTCGTCGCTTTGACGGTCACTCCCACGAATGCGACAATTTACCTCTATTACGTGGATGCGACGAGCGGCGTCACAAACCTGCTCCAGTCAGTCAACACGTTGCCCCACACCCCTGAAGCGTTCAGCGGAGGGATAATTCGTATCGGCGATGATACCTTCGATGATTATCGGGTTTTCCCGGGGCTCATCGACGAGGTAGCCGTGTTCGCCCATTCTCTGGGCGAGACGGAACTACGGAATCTCTTTTATGCGGCCCTTGGCGCGTCGCAGAGTGTGTCGCTTTCCTACACCTGGAACGGCCAGGCGTTGAGTTTGTCGTGGCCTCACGGGACATTGTTGGAGGCTACCAACGTGACCGGGCCCTGGACCACGAACGCCACCCTCTCACCATTCACAGTGACTCCTTCGGGGAGCCAGAACACCTTCTACCGCGTGCGGGTTCAGTAGCCGGCCGCATTGGTCAAGACTCGGTCCGCCATTTCCACCGGTGTTCACCGGTTGCTTGGCCGTTCGAGCATTGAGCAACCGCCGGTCCCCTGCTTCGAGCACTTGTGAATAGCGGTGAATAACTTCTCCTTGCTACGCCCTCAGAACGTGCGATTTTAGCCTTGCGCGACGAACAGCTCCTATCCAAATACCGGCGTTGAGATCACCGTGCCGGGGCGTGGATTGCTCCTTGAGCAGTATTCCGCTTGCGGAAGCGCCAATCTCCTTGAGCGTTCGCCGCGCATCTGCTTTTCTCCCCCTCGATTCGTTCCGCGTAAGAGAGAGCTTCAGAAGATGTACATAGTGGCCAAATTGCGCCACCCAGACGGCTTGCTCCCCCCCGCTCAACGTGCTTTTTTCGGCCATCCAGAAAGCTTCTATCTTCCATCGATTACCCTGTAAACATTGGGGTTGTGACACGTCCGGCAGATCGATCTTGCTCGTTCTAACCTCCGGCGGCATACGACCTGCTCAAGGTGAGCGGCTTTGAGTCGCAGCCCTGTCAACTCGCGCCCGCGCCCGCCACCGCTCTGGGTTGGCGGGGTGTTCGCGCTTGGTTTGTTGCTGACCTTGATGCTCTTCCTGGCGTTTCGTGTTCGAGATGTACGCGAACGCGAGGTGGCGGCAACCGAGGTCGTCCAACGACAGGTTCAGGAACTGAAAGTGACCATTCTGCGTTCGATGGAAGTTCTTTACTCCATCGCTTCTCTGCATCAGGCGCACGGCAGGATGGAACGCGATGAGTTCACACGCTTCGTCCAACAGGCGATTGCCCGTCAGCCCGAATTGCAGGCTTTGTCCTGGAACCCTTGTGTACCCGCGTCCCGCCGGCAGGAATTCGAGGATGCTGCCGTGGCTGACGGAGTTGCAGGTTTTAGCTTCCGTGAAGAAGCAAGCCGAGGCCACTTGGTCCCGGCTCTGCAACGTTCGAACTACGTTCCGGTCTATTTTATCGAACCGCTCTCGCGCAACGCAAAAGCACTGGGTTTCGACCTGAATTCGAACGCTGTCCGGCGCCGCTCCATCGAACAGGCGCGCGATTCAGGCGAGGCGATTGCCACGGCACCCGTTCGCTTGGAGCAAGAGTCCCATGGAGACGCGGGCTTCCTCGTGTTGCTTCCGGTATATCGTGGCGCCACGCCTGCGAGCGTCCAGGAACGCCGTGATCGCCTGGATGGTTTTGCCGTCGCGGTGTTTCAGGTGGCCGACCTGGTTGCCCCGGCGTTTCGAGAATTGAGCTCGAAAGGAATCGCGGTGGAATTATTTGAGCAATCCCTGGATGGGACGAAGCTCTTTGCCAATGCCGCCGCGCAGGGGATCGCCAGCCCCCTCGAGCACGGCACGGTGGCTTGGCTTGAGGTCGCCGGACGCCGCTGGGCAGTAGCGTATAGGGCTACAAACACTTTTGTGGTCTCCCACGCGGGTTCCCAATCCTGGTTGATTCTGTGCGGGGGCCTGGTGGTCACCCTTCTGACGACCGCGTATCTGTATGGAGGATGGCGACGCACCCAAGAAATCGCCACAGCCAACGCAGCGCTGCAGCAGGAAGTGCTAGAGCGCAAGCGCGCCGAGGCGGAGGCCGCCGCCGCCAATGAGGCCAAGTCCGACTTCCTCGCCAGCATGAGCCATGAAATCCGTACGCCGCTGAACGCTATCCTGGGCTATGCGCAGCTTATGCAACGCGACCTGCATCTGTCGGGCGAGCAGCGCGATACTATCACCGGCATTATTACCAGCGGCCAACACTTGCTCGGCTTGATCAACGAGATTCTCGATCTCGCGAAGATCGAAGCCGGCCGGATGGAACTCAATCCGGTGGACTTTGACCTGGCCGTTTTGGGTCGTGGTCTCGGGGCAACTTTCAAACCGATGTGTGCTCAGGAGGGTATCACTTTCCGGGTCGAGTTTGACCAACACCTGAAGAAACAGGTCCGAGGTGACGAGGGCAAGTTGCGCCAGGTGCTGATCAACCTCTTAGGGAATGCCGTCAAGTTCACCAATACCGGGGAGGTCTGCCTTCGCTTTCATCCGGTCTGCGAACACAGCTGGCTCTTCGAAGTCGTGGACACCGGTTTGGGGATTCCCGAGAGCGAACAGATAGAGATTTTCAAGCCGTTCCATCAGGGGCAGGGGGCTCAGCATCAAGGTGGGACCGGCCTGGGGTTGGCCATTGCCAAGCATCAGGTGGAACTCCTGGGCGGAAAGCTCCAATTGCAGTCCGAACGCGGCATCGGCTCCCGCTTTTACTTCACCATTCCGCTGCCGCCGGCCGCTGGTGAAACCCAGTCGTCCGAGCGCCCAATCCTCAAGCTCGCCCCAGGCTCACACGTGCGCGCACTAGTTTTGGACGACCGAAAAGAAAACCGCGACGTGCTAGGTGGGATGCTGTCAGTCATCGGTTGTGAAGTCCGCTGCGCGGCAACGGCTGAGGAGGGCTTACGCATCGCGCATGAGCAAAAGCCTCAAGTTGTTTTTCTGGATCTGCTAATGCCTGGACCTATGGCTGCGGACACCACGCGAGCGCTCCTTGCCGGTGCGCCGGCAGGCAAGCTGAAAGTCGTGATGCACACGGCTTCGCCACTAGCCCGCCATCGTGAGGAGGCACTCAACTCGGGCTGCGTGGACTTCCTCGCCAAGCCATTTCGGGCCGAGCACATTTATGACTGCCTAAAGCGGCATCTCGGCGTCGAGTTCGAGTTTGGCGAGCCGCCGGGTGAGATCGAGGTGGTGGCTGCGGGTGACCTGGGAAAAGTCATTCTACCGGAAGAGTTGTGCGCCCGCCTCATGGTTGCGGCCGAGCTGCACAGCACCACCGCGCTGAAGGCGGCATTGCTAGATCTGCGTCAACTGGGGACGGAGGAATACCGATTGGCGGACCAGATTCGCCACCTAATGCGCAGCTACGACATGGATGGCATCCAGCACCTACTGGCACGGTGCGCTGTTCCCCAAGCCCGCGCGGCTGGCGTGTCTCAAGCCCTCGATCTCTGTTCCGACGAATCACATGGTCCCTGAGAGAATTCTGCTGGTTGATGACGTGGCTGAGAACCTGGCCGTCCTCACGGCCACACTTGAGCCGGCGGGGTATGAAATCCTGGCGACCTCAGATGGAGCGCACGCTTTGAGGGTAGCAGCGAAGGCGCGGCCGGACCTGATCTTGCTGGACGTCATGATGCCTCAGTTGAGTGGGTTTGAAACGTGCCGACTTCTGAAGCAGGATGAGGCCACGCGCGCCATCCCGGTGATTTTTATTACCGCCCGCAATGAGCCCACGAGTGGGGTAGATGGGTTCCGCGCCGGAGGAGTCGACCATATCGTCAAACCGTTTCTAACTGAAGAGGTGTTGTGCCGTGTGGCGACTCATCTCCGAATCGCGCGACTCACCCATGAGTTGGTGGAGAAGAATCGCGCGCTGGAGGCGCGCACAGCCGAACTCACCGCGGAAATCGAACGCCGCCGTAGTGCCGAGACCGCCCTGCAAGACGCGGATGAGAAATTAACAACTTTGTCAGATCTTGAAGCCGGGCGAGGGAATCTCGCCGGGCTAATCGGCGCCAGCCAGCCGATGCGGATGGTGGTTGAGGATATCCGTCGTTTGAGCCAGTTTTCCAGTACCAGCGTCCTTATCACTGGCGAGAGCGGCACCGGCAAAGAACTGATTGCCCGCGCCATTCATTTCGGCAGCGCGCGGGCGCGAGCCCCGTTCGTGCCGGTGAACTGCGTCGCCATTCCCACAGAACTGGCGGAGTCAATGCTGTTTGGTCATGTCAAGGGAGCGTTCACGGGCGCTGCCTCCGATCGCAAAGGCTGTTTCGAACTGACGAATGGCGGCACGTTGTTCCTCGATGAGATCGGGGATATGCCCATGTCTTTGCAGGTGAAACTACTCCGTGTCTTGGAAGACGGGAGAGTGACTCCAGTAGGGGCGTCTCATAGCCGAGAAGTTGACGTTCGCATCATCGCCGCGACCAATGCCAACCTGGAAACTCGGATCGCAGATGGGGCGTTTCGGCAGGATCTCTACTTCCGCATTGCGCACTACATCATCGCGACAACCCCCCTCCGGGAGCGCATCGGCGACGTCGCCGTCCTGGCGGATCACTTCTTGAGGACCATCGCGCCAGAGCTGGGCGTCAAACCACCGGCCTTTAGCCCTGCCGCCTTGGCGACTCTCAAGGGGTATCATTTCCCCGGGAACGTCCGCGAACTGAAGAACATTATCGAGCGCGCCCTAATTCAGAGCGGCGGTGAGATCATCGAACCAGAGCATTTGCACCTGCTTCACCGGGTTGCGCCCTCCCCGCCTAGCAGGACCATGGGGCTGGAGCCCACAACGGCTTTGCCGCTGAACTTGGCAGAGGCGGAAGATGCGCTTATCCAGCGCGCCTTGCAGCAAACTGGCGGCAATATCGCCGACGCGGCGCGGTTGCTAGGCGTGCATCGGACCAGGATCTATCGCAACCTGGCCAAGGAAGAGGCCAGCGCGCCCGAGTGAGCTTGGTGTTTCAAGTGTTCCCAGGGCGACAATTGAAACACGATTCGGATCCGGGGGGCGGCGGAACAGATAGAGGAAGACCAGTAAAGACGGGCCAAACGGCGCCGATTCCACGCTTGGCATACCGGTAGCTAGCGAAGGGGCGTGAGTAGAACTCCATCGAACCCAGAAACCTCGCGAACTGTGAAATCCTCGATCCCTGAAACCTCAACAACCATTCGTTCTTGTTTGACGTCCGCCTGGTCCGGACGCGCGGCGGCTGCTATGACCGCCGCCGCATTCCTGCCTGTGTGTGTCCCGGCAGCCAGCGCTGAGGATGCGCCGCCTCCATCCCGGCTCGACGCTCTCTCGAACTTCGAGTTTTCTGATAAATACCTGACGCCGCGCGGCATGATTGTTCACGACGGTGGGGTGACTTTTCAGTGGCTGGCCCTAGGATTGTTAAACGTCTATCAGGCCGACACGTTCATCAACAATGTGACGCTAGTTGGTGGGGTGTGGAACGATTTTTCAAGCGATCCGGTGGCGATTCACCCGCCGTTCGGAAGCAAGCCGAGGACGAGTTGGGTGGAGATTGATCCCATTGCCGGCGTTTCCACCAAGTTCGGCAAGAACTGGAAATTGGACGTCACCTACACGGCATTCGACATGCAGATCCTCGACATCGGGACTTCCCAGCATCTTGAGACCAAACTGAGTTTCGAGGACAGCAGCTACCTCAAAGCCTTCGCGCTCCATCCCTATTTTCTCTATTGGCAGGAACTGGATAAGAAGGCGACCGCTGCCCAGGTGCCTTACTTCGTTGACCCGTTGGGGAAGCACCCCGGAACCCCCCCTGGATCCAGCTACTACTTCGAGGTGGGTATTGATCCATCGTACACGTTTACCGACGTTGGCAATTTGAAAATCGAAGCGCCGTGCCGCGTCCTTTTGCCGGACAAGGATTTTTACGGCGAGTATTATGCCAAAAGCTCGACCGTTGGGCTCTTCGAAGTGGGGGTAAAAGGAAGCATCCCGCTGAATTTTGTCCCGCCCGGCTTTGGGCACTGGAGTTTCCACGCCGGGTTCCGCTACATGGATCTGGTGGATAAGAACCTGCAGGGCATGCAGCAGTTCAATGCGCCTGGGCGCGCTGTGCAGGATACTGTCCAGGTCTATGGGGGCCTAACCGCATTTTTCTGAGCGGGAGTTTCATGCTCGACCTCCATTCAAGTCATGCGAACCCAACGAATCATCACTCTATGAAACCCGCTCGCCTTGCTCGAACAGTTTTGGCAACCACCTTGGCCGTGATCGCAGGCGTCGCCTGTGCACGGGCCGGCGATAAAGTCACCATGGGCTTCATCTACGTGGGCCCGAAGGATGACTACGGCTACAACCAGGCTCACGCCGAAGGAAAAAATGGCGTGGGCGCCCTGCCATGGGTCAAATCCGTGGAAGAGGCCAGCGTCCCAGAAACTACGGCCGTGCAGGAGACCATGCGCAACATGATCAACCTGGACGGCGCGACAGTCCTCTTCCCAACGTCCTTCGGCTATTTTGATCCGCACATCCTTCGTGTGGCCAAACAATATCCGAAAGTGCAGTTCCTTCATTGCGGCGGGCTCTACACCGAAGGCAAGCATCCCAAGAACGTTGGTAGCTACTTTGGTTATATCGACGAGGCGGTTTACATCTCCGGCATTGTGGCAGGGCACTCCACCAAGTCGGGCAAGCTTGGTTTCATCGCTGCCAAGCCCATCCCCCAAGTCCTGCGGAACATCAACGCCTTCACCCTTGGAGCCCGTAGCGTCAAACCCGATGCCACCGTCCAGGTGATTTTCACCGGCGATTGGTCGGTGCCCGTGAAGGAAGCCGAGGCGGCCACCAGCCTCATCAACCAAGGGGTGGACGTGTTGACCTGTCACGTGGACAGCCCCAAGGTCGTTCTTGAAACTGCAGAACGCCGCGGGATTTACGTTACCGGCTATCACGCCAACGGTTCAAAACTCGCGCCCAAGGGTTACCTCACCGGCGCTGAGTGGAATTGGTCGAAGGTTTACACCGACTATGCCGAAATGGTCAAAGCCGGAAAAACCCTTGCGGACAGCTCGATTCCGCACCTGGTTCGTGGCGGTCTCAAGGAAGGCTTTGTCAAATGTTCCGACTACGGGCCAGCGGTGAGCGACGACGCCAAGAAAGACGCTGAGGCGGCGAAGGCCAAGTTCATGGACGGCACCATGGTGATATTCAAAGGGCCGCTGAAGGACAACGCCGGCAAAGACATTCTCCCTGCGGGCAAGGATTATAAGCAGCAGGACATCGAACTTGAATCGATGGGATGGTTGGTTGAAGGCGTCATCGGCAGCACGAAGAGTTGAATAGCGCTTTGGGTTAGGGCCCGCGGACGGCCTGGGCGTTCCAGCCGTCCGCGGTTTAACCAGTGATGCAATAGCTAAAACCGTGATCGATCCGCAACAAGAGGCCAGCGCGATCGCCGCTCTATCCGGAGTGGCGGAGGCCACGCCGTCTCGCCCACGACTACGTTGGCGATCCGCGTTGGAGAATGTCGCGCTCCCGGTTGGAGCCGTTGTTTTTGCTCTATTTCTCTTCGGCGTGTTCTGTGCGATCCAGGGAGCAAACGCGTTTTCGGTCTATGGAGCGATCTACCGAGCCGCTTTCGGGAGCTGGTATTCACTCCAGAACACGCTGGTCCGCGCTTCGCCGCTGATGCTCACGGCATTGTGCACCGCGCTACCCGCGCGGCTCGGCTTGGTCGTCATTGGAAACGAAGGCGCGCTCGTGGTTGGCGGACTCGGGGCGGTCTCTGCTGGGCTGGCGCTGGCCTCGGCCCCGATGTTCGTCGTCCTCGGGGCTATGACGGTTGGCGGAATGGTTTGTGGAGGGCTCTGGATCACCTTATGCGGAGCGCTCTACTACCAGCGCGGGGTCAACGAAACCATCAGCAGCCTATTGATGAATTACATCGCGATAGCGGTGATGAATCACCTTGTCAACGGTCCGATGCGTGACCCTTCCAGCCTAAACAAGCCCTCCTCTTACGCGATTCCGGACGAAAAGATGTTGCCCACCGTCGGCGGAAGCAATGTTCACTATGGCTTAGTTTTCGGAATCGTGGCGTGTCTCCTGGTCTGGGTGCTGATGGAGCACACTACCTTTGGATTCAAGGTCCGGATGGTTGGTGGCAATGTGCGGGCTGCCCGTATGGCTGGGCTGCCCGTTGCGCGGCTGGGGTTGATCACCTGCTTCCTCGCCGGCGCTGCTGCGGGGCTTGCCGGGATGGTGGAAGTCGCCGCGGTCCACGGACGCGCCAATGAATCCCTCGCCGCGGGCTATGGGTACGCGGGCATCCTGGTTGCATTCGTGGCCCGGCATCGTGGTTTGCCCATTATCCTGGTTGCGACATTGTTGGGCGGCATCCTGGCAAGCGGGGGGATACTGCAGCGCCAGTTCCAGTTGCCAGATGCCACGATCCTCGTTTTTCAGGGACTGGTGTTTCTCGTGATCCTATACAGCGATTCGCTCTACGGTCGCTTCACGTGTTTCAGGGACGATCACGTATGAACAGCCAATCGATCGGCTGGTGGGGCGTGGTGATCGGCATTCTGGCCGGGGCGGTGCGAGGTGGTACGCCTTTCCTGCTGGTAAGCCTGGGTGAATGTCTTACCGAGAAGAGTGGGAAGATCAATCTCGGTCTCGAGGGCACGCTGCTCATGGGCGCGATGAGCGCCTACGCCGTTTCCTACAAGACCGGGAGCCCTTGGGTTGGGGTCGCCGCCGCCGCGGGTGCGGGTGCATTACTGGGATCCGTTCACGCCTTTCTGGTCTCTCGCCCTAAGGTCAACGATATTGCCGCGGGCATCGCCATGCTCATCTTCGGCAGCGGAGTCGCTTTCTACTTCGGCAAATCCTTCATCCAGCCCAGCGCGCCGCAATTGCCTGCCATCGCGCTGGGTGGTTGGAGTTCAATGCCGCAAATCCAGGCGGCGCTGAAATTCAGCCCGTTGTTCATCCTGGGGGTGGCAGTAGCATTCATCATGCAATGGTTTTTGTGCGCAACGAGGTGGGGGATGCATGTTCGCGCGGTGGGGGACTCGCCCGCGGCAGCGCGCGCCATGGGCATTTCAGTCACGCAAACACGCGTGCTCTGCATCATGGCAGGCAGCGCGCTCGGCGGAATAGGCGGTGCACATCTGTCACTGTTCTATCCTGGAGCATGGACCGAAGCGATTTCCAGTGGCCAGGGGCTGATGGCGGTGGCTCTGGTCATTTTCGCGCGGTGGAACCCCGTGCAATGCCTGTGGGCCTCCCTGCTCTTCGGCGGCGCACAAGCCGTGGGCCCGTCGCTCCAGGCTGTCGGCATAAGCACTGGCTACTACCTTTGGAACGCCTCTCCGTACATTCTGACCCTGCTGGTGATGATCCTCACCTGCTCCAACAAACGCACCCTCGTGGGCGCCCCTGGCGCTCTCGGGAGCACCGCTTAACATGACCAAACGATTCGTCGAAGCCGACCCCTATCCATGGCCTTACAACGGTGATTTGCGTCCGGACAACACCGTCGTGCTCGCCATAGACATGCAGACGGACTTTTGTGGCAAAGGCGGATACGTGGACAAGATGGGCTACGACCTTTCGCTCACGCGAGCGCCCATAGAACCGCTTCAACGCGTTCTCACAGCCGCACGCGCGCAGGGTTACCACGTGATGCACACTCGCGAAGGCCATCGCCCGGACCTCTCCGACCTCCCTGAGAACAAGCGCTGGCGCAGCCAACGCATTGGCGCGGGCATCGGGGACCCGGGCCCTTGCGGCAAGATCCTGGTTCGCGGCGAACCCGGTTGGGAGTTGATTCCTGAACTGAGACCACTGCCCGGGGAGAGGATTATCGATAAGCCGGGCAAGGGCTCATTCTATGCTACTGACCTGGACCTCCTGCTCCAGCGCAAAGGCATCCGAAACATCGCTTTGGCGGGCATCACTACGGATGTCTGCGTGCACACAACCATGCGGGAAGCGAACGACCGCGGCTACGAATGCCTAATCCTTTCCGACTGTACCGGCGCCACCGATTACGGGAATTACCTGGCGGCCCTGAAGATGATCACCATGCAAGGTGGGGTATTCGGCGCCGTGGCTGATTCGGGTGGCTTCATCAAAGCCATTCGAGGCTGATATGCTCATCCCACCGCCAGCCGCGCGACCTGAGAAGCCGATGCCCCTGGAATTGGTCAACGTGACCAAGCGCTTTGGCGCGTTCGTAGCCAATGACAATATTTCGCTTAAGGTCCCGGCCGGGACCTTCCATGCCTTGCTGGGGGAGAACGGCGCGGGGAAGAGCACGCTCGTGAAATGTATCATGGGCTTTCACCAAGCGGATGAAGGCGATGTGGTGGTCGGCGGCCACGCACGGGATATCAAGAGTCCATACGACGCCTACCAATACGGGATCGGGATGGTCTACCAACACTTCACTCTCGTGCCTGCGATGACGGTGGCGGAAAACCTCGTCCTAAGCCGGCCCGACATGCCCCGCCTCATCAATTGGAAAGCCGAGATGACGCGGCTTCGGGAATTCATGAGGACCGCGCCCTTCCAGGTGGATCTCAAAATCCCTGCGTCCCAACTCGCCGCCGGGCAAAAGCAGAAAGTCGAGATCCTTAAACAACTCTACCTCAACAGCCGCTTTCTCATCCTGGACGAACCCACTTCGGTGCTGACGCCGACCGAGGCAGACGAAGTCCTCGGCCTGATCCGAGACAAAGTCAGGACTGGCGCGTTGAGCGTGTTGCTGATCACCCATAAATTCCGAGAGGTTTTTGGATTCTGCGACGAGATTACGGTGCTACGCCGCGGCAAGTTTGCCGGGGCCGGCAAGGTTAAGGAACTCACTCCCGACGAAATTGCCACCATGATGATGGGCAGCCAGCGCGAGGCAAGGCGAGTGACAAAATCGGCGCGCGAACGAGGCCCACTCGCGTTGGAGCTCGAGGATCTATGCGCGAACAAGGACAGCGGGGTACCGGCCATTGAGGGAGTGGACCTGAGCGTGCGCGAGGGCGAGATCCTTGGGATTGCCGGCGTGTCCGGCAATGGTCAGCGCGAGCTGGTCGAAGTGCTTGCCGGGCAGCGCCAGGCGACCCGCGGCGAAATCCGGGTGCACGGCGAGCCTTATCAGGGCACCAGGCAGCAGTCATTCAAGCACCTCGTTTTTCTGCTGCCGGAAGAGCCCTTGCGCAACGGCTGCGTTGCACAGATGAGCGTGGCCGAGAACATGGCTTTTCGGAATTTCGACCGGCCACCGATGGCACGGGGGAAATGCATGGTAAGCCGAAAGGCGATGCGTGGGTTTGCGCAGGGCCTCATCAGGCGTTTCTCGGTCAAGACTCGTTCGACCGAAACGCCGATAGGGGACCTCTCCGGTGGCAACGTCCAACGCGCGGTCCTGGCCCGCGAACTCGGTTCGGGAACTGCGAGAATCTTGATTACAGCCAATCCATGCTTTGGGCTGGATTTCGCGGCTGTGGAATTCATCCATGGACAAATCATGGAAGCCCGAAACCGCGGCGTCGCTGTTCTTCTGGTCAGCGAAGATCTGGATGAATTACTTGAACTCGCTGACCGGATCGTCGTGATGTCGCACGGGAGGTTGGTTTACGAAACCACGCCGGCGCAGGCAGATATTAAAACGATCGGTCATCACATGGCTGGGCATTGACTTTTTCACACACCGCATGAACCTAAAACAAACCGTCACCGTTGAAGCCGAGCCTTACGCCTTCGACTTCTCACCGGCTACGTGTGCGCTGCTCATCATCGATATGCAGCGCGATTTTCTCGAGCCCGGCGGCTTTGGCGAGATGCTTGGGAACGATGTATCGCAATTGCGCCGAACCATTGAGCCCAACGGCCGGCTCCTGGAGGCTTGGCGTGCCAAGGGCTGCCAGGTCATTCACACCAGGGAAGGTCACCGGCCAGACCTCACCGATCTACCGCCGGCTAAGAAAGCTCGCGGGCGCAGCAAGACTTGCATCGGTGACGCCGGGCCGATGGGCCGCATCCTGGTGCGCGGCGAAGCGGGGCACGACATCATCCCTGAACTTTATCCCCTGCCGACCGAGCCAGTCATCGACAAGCCTGGCAAGGGAGCATTTTTCGCCACCGACTTGCACGCCATTCTACAGAATCGCGGGATTTCACAGCTGATCGTCACAGGCGTGACCACGGAGGTGTGCGTCAACACCACGGTCCGCGAGGCCAACGACCGCGGCTATGAATGTCTCGTGCTCGAAGACTGTGTCGGCTCCTACTTTCCCGAATTTCACCTAATGGGCCTCAAAATGATCAAAGCGCAGGGCGGCATCTTCGGTTGGGTGTCGCACTCGGAGAAGGTGCTTGCTGCCTTGCGCTGACGCTTTCCGGACCACCATCACCCCACCACAAACCAACAGAAATATGAACACCATAAAACCGAAAATCTGGGTCCCCGGAGACTGGAACGCGTTCTTCGGGTTCGGGACGAATATCCTCGTCAACCTGCTAACACTCACGACGCTGCTGCGATTCGTGTTGAAAATGCCTGACGCCCTGGTGTTTGGCCGCATCTTGCCGGCGACCGGCATGATGCTCTGCCTCTCCACTCTTTACTATGCGTGGCTGGCTTATCGGCTAGCTAAGAAGACGGGTCGCAGCGATGTCTGCGCCCTCCCGTCCGGGATTAGCGTGCCGCACATGTTCGTCGTCACTTTTGTGATCATGCTCCCGATCGCCTCCAAGACTGGCGATCCAATCAAAGGCTGGGAAGCTGGCTTAACGTGGGTATTCATTCAGAGTTTCGTTTTGATGATCGGCGGCTTCGTGGGGCCAATCATTCGCAAGGTCACGCCAAGAGCCGCACTGCTTGGCACCCTGGCCGGTGTCTCAATTACGTTCATCTCCATGCGCCCCGCGCTGGAAATGTTCCTCACGCCGACCATCGGCATCACCTGTTTTGCAATCATTCTTTTGAGCTGGTTTGGAGGAGTTCGTTTCAGTGGGATTCCGGCCGGTCTGGTAGCGATTGCGGTTGGGACAGTGATCGCGTGGGGTTCCACCCTGTTTGGGTTCAATTTCAGCGGGATGAGTGCCAAAGGCCTTGTCGATTCGGTAACGAATTTCGGCTTTCACGTCCCACTGCCCGTCATTGGCCATGTATTCTCGGGCTTTGAATTCCTCGGGATCCTTCTGATTACTGCCATCCCATTTGGGATTTACGATCTGGTCGAGGCGATCGACAACGTGGAGAGTGCGGCGGTTGCCGGCGATAGTTTCCCGACCACCCGGGTTTTGACCGCCGATGGTGTCGTGAGCTTGATCGGCTGCATGATGGGCAATCCATTCATCAACGCGGTCTACATCGGTCACCCCGGATGGAAGGCCATGGGTGGGCGCATCGGTTATTCAGCAGCCACAGGTATCATGGTGGTTCTGCTCTGCTGGTTCGGGACCATCTCGGTGATGCTCGCGCTGATACCGGCTGTCGCCATCGTGCCGATCCTGCTCTATATCGGAATGCTGATTGGCTCCCAGGCCTTCCAGGAGACTCCCCGAAGCCATGCGCCAGCAATCATTCTCGCACTCGTGCCGCATGTAGCCGCCTGGGGGATAACCATGATCAACGGCGCACTGGCTGCCGCAGGCACGATCGTAGCTGCGCTGTCGCCGGACCAGCTTGAAAGCCTAGTAGGCAAAATGAGGAACGAAGGAGTTCTTTATCAAGGCCTTCATGTGCTGGGTGGCGGCTCAATCCTGGCTGGCCTGATTCTGGGAGCGATCGCAGCTTTGATCATCGACCGGAATTTCAAGAAAGCATCCGGCTTCGCCCTCGCTGGGGGGATTCTGACCTACTTCGGCTTCATGCACGGTGAAAGGATCGGCATTGGACAATCCACCGCTGTGGCGATCAGCTATTTTGCAGTAGCTGTGGTTTTGGCAGCCTGCGCCAAGCTCGCCGTCGTGGCACCGAAGCCCGCCGAGCAAATGCACGAGGCTCCCGGCGAGAGCGTGCCGGCTTAAGGGTTCGTTGCGATTGGGATTCTGCAACACTTTGCTTGACGATTCGCGGGCAGATGTTGAAACAACCTCATGCCAAATGACGTCGTACGGGTACTCAGACTCAATGACCTTCTGCGAATATCGAGCTGGCAGCAGAAACTGCCTTGGAAGCCATTCCAGGAGGGCGTGGAGATCTATCGCCTGTATGGAGACGGGGAGAACGGCCCGACTGCGGCATTGCTGCGTTTTCAGGCCGGCGCGCGCGTGCCGCTCCATGAGCATATGGGATACGAACATATCCTCGTTCTGGACGGCTCCCAGGTGGACGAGAATTGCAAGTCCGAAACCGGGATGTTGATCATCAGCCCGCCTGGCACCAGCCACAGCGTTCTCAGCGAGGGCGGCTGCATCGTCCTGGCGATCTACGAGAGGCCGGTGAAGCCTGTGGCACCAGCCCAGGCCATTGCATGAATCGTACCCCAACACCGATCTTGCTTGCCGTGAATGGGACGCTCATGCGCGGCTTTGAGTTGAATTCCAACTTGGTCGAGGCGGGTGCGAGGTTCGTGCGCCAGGCCAAAACGGCGCCGTGGTATCGCCTCTGGAGCATCCGTGATCGTCACCCTGGGATGGTCCGAGCCACGCAGGGTGGAGCGGCCATCGAACTAGAGATTTGGGCGGTGCCCCCCGAGGGGTTGGCAGCGGTGTTGCTTCGCGAGCCTCCGGGCTTGTGCATCGGAAAAGTGGAGCTCAGTGATCGCTCCGAGGTGCTTGGCGTACTCGCCGAGCCTTGGCTGTGCGAAGGCTGCACAGAAATCACAGCTCACGGAGGATGGCGTCGGTACCTCGGGGCGCAGCCGGCCTGCCCAGTTTAGGGGATTGGCCCGTCAGATCTGGCCGGAAGAGTCTCCTTGCAAAGGCTCAAACGTTATACCCCCCCCTGATTGCCATTCTGCCGGTCCGTTCGATGGGTATTTTAGTCCGACGATGCAAATCTGCACGAACCCGCCATCGGCGAACGGTTGCTGAATCAAATCGCACACGGTGTCTGCTTTTGATCCCAGGCCTGTCGGGAAACGCTCAAGTTCCAAAGCGGACATTACCTCGCGAGGTCACAAAACCAGCAAGATCACTGTGGAAAAAGTCCGGTTCGTGGGGCTATGTCCGGGTTGGCAAACTTCTAGCTAACCGTGCCGTGTGACTGGAACGCGGTGTCAACTGAATCAACCTGAACATGTACGTTTGGAAAACTAACCTGTAATCTATGAGACGCAATCCGGCTCGGACTCCCTGGTTGGGTGTTTGTTGTGGTAGTGCGCTAGCGACGGGACTTCCCCTTTTTTGGGCGGGATCCGCTGTCGCGGACGACGCCAGTGCGATGCAGAAACTGGAACAAGAGAACCAGGATCTGAAACGGCGCCTGGATAGCTTAGAGGAGGTGGTCAAAAAAGAAGGCTTGATGCCCAGCGAGCAGCCGGGCTCGAAGGCGGTCTCGGCACTTTCTGGGATCACGATTAGCGGATTTGTGTCGACCTCATTCTTCCATGATACGAGCGACCCTCACACGCCGGGGAGTTACTCGCCCGGGTACCTCTGGAGTCGGTATAATAACGCGTTTACCCTAAATAAGTTTAAACTTACTCTTGCCAGTCCCCCGGTAGAAAGAAGCGGCGACAAATTCGATGCGGCTTTTCGGACTTCGCTGATCATTGGCGACGATGCGCCGTATGTTAATACCTCTCCCAAAAACCCTACGGCTGGTGCGGCGATAGGAGCCGGGGACACACTCCTCAGAGAGGCCTACGTGGAGTTGAACGTTCCCATCGGAACCGGCTTGAACGTTCGGGCTGGAGAACTGATTTCCCTCCTGAATTATGAATCGGGCGATGGAGGCGCGGCCAACAATAATTTCTCCCAAGGATATCAGTGGTTTTACACGGGCAATCCACCAGGCGCTGGCGTTCAATTGGGTTACACTTTCACCGATTGGTTTGGCATGAAAGTGAGAGTGCAGAACGGCCTATTCCAGGGTCCGGTCGATAACAACTCCTCAAAGACGTTCATGGGTTCGCTCGACTTTAAGCCGACCGACAAGATCTGGTTTAGCTTCCTTGGTTTTGGCGGCCGAGAGGACTTCGTTGCGCAATCCCTGTGGGGCGCCTCGTTCCTTGGGGGCTGGCAGGCGACGCCGGAGCTGAGTTTTGGCACCGAGCTCGACTACTTCGATTTCTTCAATCCTTCCGGTCCCGTGAAGGGCAACTCGCCGGTTTGGTCCACGGGTCTATGGACCGATTACAACTTCACCAAAAAGGTTGGAGTCGGATTGCGTGCTGAGTTCCTAAGCGACAAGGACGGCGCGGATGTCTCTGCAGGAGACCCTCTCGGGTTCCTCAATCCGGCTGGCACCGGTCAAGATCTGTCTAGCGTTGCCCTCACGCTGAACCTTATGCCTGTGCCCTACATCAAGATCCAGCCGGAGGTGCGCTTTGACCACACCTCATGGGCCGGAGGCTTCGTTCCCGGGAAGGATAATCGGGTCATTTTCGGCGCGGGCGTCTCCTACCTCTTCTAAGCAGACTGGCCGCACTAAACTAAACCAACACCCTGAACCTGGACCCTGTTGAACTAAACTAGCCATGAAAAAGTACACCCTGCCTCTTCTTGCCGGCCTTCTGGTGCTCGGCGGAAGCGCTGTCTGCCGCGCGGCAGACACTATCAAAGTGGGCATCCTTCATTCCCTCAGTGGGACGATGGCCATCAGCGAAACGTCTTTGCGAGACGTCTTGCTCTTCGCCTTCGATGAGATCAACCAAGCCGGTGGCGTCAAAATCGGCGACAAGAGCTACACGATCGAACCCGTCATCGTCGATGGCGCCTCGAACTGGCCGCTCTTTGCGGAAAAAGCCAAGCAGCTTCTCGAGGAAGACAAGGTGTCCGTCGTGTTCGGATGCTGGACCTCGGTAAGTCGAAAATCCGTGCTGCCGGTGTTTGAAAAGGACAACGGTTTGCTCTTCTACCCGGTGCAATACGAGGGTGAGGAACTATCAAAAAACATCTTCTACACCGCCGAAGCCGTCGGGCAGCAGGCGACCCCGGCAGTCGATTACCTTCTGGCACAGGGAAAGAAGAAGTTTTATCTGATTGGCACCGACTATGTGTACCCGCAGACCACCAACCTGATTCTCTACAAGTACCTTCTCCTGCACGGTATCGCCCTAGGCGACATTGGCGGTGGGCTACGCAAGGATGATTCGGGCAAGGTAATTTCCGCTGGGAAGTATACGCCTTTCGGACACACGGATTACCAACAGATCGTGGCTGAGATCAAGCAGTTCGCCGCGGGGGGTGACGCTTGCGTGATCAACACGATCAACGGCGACTCGAACGTGCCCTTCTTCAAGGAAGTGGCTGCGGCAGGATTGACACCCGCTGATTGCCCCGTGGTTTCATTCAGCTTAGCAGAAGACGAACTCCGCGCCCTCCCGACCAAGGACTTGGTTGGCGAATTGGGCTGCTGGACCTACTTCATGTCCCTGCCCACCCCCGAAAACAAAAAGTTCCTCCAGCGCTGGGATGCTTGGCTCAAGACCGAAAGCTACCCAGGCGTCGTGAAGGAAAAACGCGCCATGGACAGCCCGATGGTTCTTTCCTATGACGGTGTCTATCTCTGGAAGGCTGCGGTTGAAAAGGCAGGTACCGCCGATGTGGATAAGGTGCGCGACACCTTGGAGTCGGGCAACATCAGCTTCGACGGTCCCGGCGGCAAGATCACGATGAACAAGAATCATCACGCCACGAAGAACGTGTACATCGGGGATACTCGTGCCAACGGCCAGTTCAAAATTCTCAAGTCCTACGATCAAATCTTTGGCGAGCCTTTCCTCCTGAAGGGTTTGGACGAAAAGGTCGCAGCCATGGGCAAATAAGCGACTGTGCCGCTCGAAGACACAGCGCGATCCAGGAATCGGAGAGGCAGAGCCGCGTGCTCTGCCTCTTCTCTCTTGGTCTTGAAGGATTTGGCGTTCATTCTCTGCGTCTCGATCGGGATCCTCCGCTCGAGCCCACTTAATGCCGCTGATGGTAGCGATGTGGCGCGCCATAAGCTGAGCCGGGCGATCGTGAGCGAAGGTCAGGAACAACAGGACCTCCTGAAGGACCTCGGAGAGTCGGGCTCGAAAATGGTGGGTGAGGTGCTGAATGCTTGGATTCGCGACAGCGTTTTCATCTACGACTCGCCGGACGGCACCAAGGTGCCGCTGTTGTTGGAGGATGCCCAAGATGCCAAGGGCAAGTCACGGGCGATTCGCATAGATGACGGCCTGTCTCTGAAAGACGCCCAGGGCGCAGAACTGCGCTTCGTGGCCACCGACCTGACCTCCGCCGACACGGACATGCGGTTACGCGCATCGATCCAACAGACGCTCGATGCGTTATCGTTGTCTGATCCGGAGCCCAGCGTGCGTCGCTCGGTAGTCCTGAAAATGGGAATATCTCAGAAGCAAAAATCCATTGGAATCTTGGAGGCCAGATTAAAGAAAGAAACGGACGCATCGGTGAGAAAGGCGGTCAGTGAGGCCGTGGCGTTGTTGCATTTAGCCAACCCCGATCCCCAAATCCAGATCGCGGCAATCGAACAGTTGGCTCGGCTGAAATCTCTGGGCTCTTTGGACAATCTCAGAGCCGTCGTGGCTAGAACCAACTGTCCACCAGAGGTTGCGCACGCAGGGAGAAAGGCCGTCAAAACCATTGAAGAACATCTCTGGCTGGTGAACTTCTTCGGGACGCTCTTTCACGGTCTGAGCTTGGGCTCAATTCTCCTGGTCGTCGCGCTCGGACTGGCGATCACCTTCGGGCTGATGGGCATTATCAACATGGCGCACGGGGAGATGATCGCCGTCGGGGCCTACGCGTGTTATGTGGTACAGAATCTCTACGGTTCAGGTTTCGGATTCTCGATCACGATTCCGGTTGGGTTCGGAGGCAAAGTCTTCTCCTTCGGACTCCACCTCCCTGGTCTCAACGCAACCGGTTGGTTTTACGAGAGCTATTTCCTGGTCGCCCTCCCGCTAAGTTTCATCACGGCTGCGTTGGTCGGAATACTCATCGAGCGCGCGGTGATTCGCTTCCTCTACCGGCGTCCCTTGGAATCTCTCCTCGCCACTTGGGGCATTTCCTTGGTGATGCAACAGTGTTTCCGCATGGTTTTCGGTGCGAATAACGTCCAGGTCAACTCGCCATCCTGGCTACTCGGACACTTCTCGATCAATGACGTGAGTTTTGGCTACAACCGAGTATTCGTGGTCGGTTTCGCCGTTGTCATCGTGGTGGCTACCTGGCTGCTTCTGACGAAAACGCCCCTGGGCCTGCTTATTCGTGCAGTGATGCAGAATCGTTCGATGGCCTCGTGCCTTGGGGTGCGCACCAACCGGATCAACATGCTCACGTTTGCCTTTGGCTGCGGGCTGGCGGGATTGGCCGGCGCGTTCCTGTCACAGATCGGAAACGTCGGTCCAAGCCTCGGCCAAACCTACATTGTGGACAGTTTTATGACGGTCGTTCTTGGCGGGGTCGGCAGCATCGTCGGAACGGTCTATTCGGCTTTCGGTATCGGAACCGTTGACCAAGTCTTGCAGCAGACCACCGGCTCTCCGGTAACGGGCAAGATTATTGTTTTGATCGCTATCATTGCCTTCCTGCAGTGGAAACCTGGTGGGCTGTTCAGCACCCGGGGCAGAAGCCTCGACTAATCTCATGCAAGGCGCGGCTACAAAGAAAGAGAAATGGGGGCTGCTTGGCGCGGCTTTGTTTCTTTTGGTGATCCTGCCCGCGCTTAATGCTTTCCCAGTGCCCGGTTTGCTACATGTTAGCAATTTCAGCATCAACCTTTACGGGAAGTACCTTTGTTACGCGATTCTGGCTATCAGTGTGGATATGCTTTGGGGTTACACCGGCTTGTTGAGTTTGGGCCAGGCGCTTTTTTTTAGCCTGGGCGGTTACATGATGGGCATGCACCTGATGCGCATGATCGGCGACCTCGGCCAATACCACCAGCCCATACCCGACTTCCTGGTCTTTCTCGGCTGGCACAACCTACCGGCATTCTGGCAACCCTTCAGTTCATTTTGGTTCGCCCTCCTGATGGCAATTTTATTGCCGGGCGCCCTAGCTCTGGTCTTTGGATTTCTTGCATTTCGCTCGCGCATTCGCGGGGTATATTTTTCAATTCTGACCCAGGCCCTTACCTACGCAGGCTGTTTGCTTTTCTTTCGAAACAGCCTCCTGATGGGAGGCAATAACGGCTTCACCGATTTTAAATTCCTGTTGGGTCACGATCTTCGCGCGCCCGCCACCCAACGCGGTCTTTACTTCGTGACGGCATTGGCGCTCGTGCTGGTTTATCTCGGGTGCCGCTGGTTGAGCCGCACCAAATTTGGTTTGGTCCAGCAAGCCATCCGGGACAGTGAAAACCGGGTGTTATTTAGTGGCTACGCCGCCGGTCTCTACAAACTCTTCGTGTTCGTTCTGTGCGCGTTGATCGGCTCCATTGGCGGCGCACTTTATGTCCCTCAAGTCGGGATAATCAACCCGAGCGAGATGGCTCCAGAAAAGTCGCTTGAAGCTGTGGTTTGGGTCGCGGTCGGTGGACGCGGAACGTTAATCGGCCCGGTCATCGGCGCTATCGGAGTCAACGCGCTAAAGAGCTGGACCACTCGAGCTTTTCCAGATCTTTGGCTGCTGATCCTCGGCACGGTTTTCGTTTTTGTGACGGTCTTCATGCCAAAGGGAGTTGTGGGCCTGCCCGGACAATTGAACTCGCTCTGGAGGCGTCGATTCCCCGCGCAGGCTACAGCGCCTACTCCTGCGCCTCCGGCAGTCGAAGGCGACCCGACCTCCGTTGAGACCCAATGACCGTTACCCGCAAGGAGTTCATTCTGTTGCTCGAGGGAGTCAATAAGACTTTCGACGGATTCAAGGCCATCTCGGACCTCAATCTCTACATGGACAAAGGGGAACTCCGCGTTATTATTGGGCCGAACGGCGCGGGCAAGAGCACGATGCTCGACTTGATCACGGGCCGTTGCCGGCCCGATTCCGGCAAAATCGAGTTCGCAAAAGATACCGATCTCACCCGCCTCACGGAGTACCAAATCAACCGTCTTGGCATCGGACGTAAATTCCAAACACCGTCAGTTTACGGCGGTCACACCGTTTTTGAGAACATCCTCCTCTCCCTGAAGGGCTCCCGGAGCGTCTTCTCGTCCTTAATCCATCGCACGACCCCCTCGGAGAGAGATCAAATCAACGAAGTGCTGACGACCGTCGGGCTGGCCGACCGCGCCGACTGCCGCGCGGCGGTGCTGAGCCACGGCCAGAAGCAGTGGTTGGAAATCGGAATGCTTATTGCCCAAGACCCCCAGTTGCTCCTGGTAGATGAACCTGCCGCAGGCATGAGCGATGAGGAGACACACAAGACCGGTGAACTGCTGCTCCGGCTCGAGGGCAAACATAGCATCGTGGTAATCGAACACGACATGACGTTCGTGCGCCAAATCGCGCGGAAGGTCACCGTGTTGCACCAGGGCACTGTCTTGTGCGAAGGCACGGTGGATCAGGTGCAGAACAATGAGAGAGTGGTCGAGGTCTATCTTGGCCGGAAACATGAGCCGAAACGCCATATATGACCGGGTCGGACAATACGTTGCGGATCGCCGGGCTCAACGCCGCCTATGACGGCTCCCAGGTGCTTCGAAATGTCTCCCTCACCATACCGCCCCACCAGGTAGTCTGCCTTATGGGACGCAATGGCGTCGGTAAGACCACGACCCTCAAATGCATTGTCGGCCTGGTCAAACCTCTGAGCGGCGACATTTACCTCGGCGAGAGCCTTCTTACCGGGTTAAAACCGGAGGATCGATCCCGACTAGGAATTGGCTACGTGCCCCAAGGGCGTGAGATTTTTCCGAACCTCACTGTCTGGGAAAACCTCCAAATCAGCTTGGTCGTTCATAAACGGGACAACCAAGCCGCGGTGACCCGGGTCCTAGAACTGTTTCCCGTGCTCAAGGAGATGCTCAAACGAAAAGGTGGAGTCCTCAGTGGCGGCCAACAGCAGCAACTAGCCATTGCTAGAGCTCTGTTGACCGACCCTAAGCTTTTGATTCTCGACGAACCGACCGAAGGCATCCAGCCCAACATCATCGACCAGATCGGCGATACCCTGCTGAAGATCAAGCAGGAAGGTCGCATCAGTATTCTGCTGGTTGAGCAATATCTCGATTTCTGCGTCAACGTCGGAGATCGCTTTTACATCATGGATCGGGGCACAAGCGTCGCCGATGGGCCGATCGGCAACTTGAACCAGGATATTGTTAAACGATATCTGACAGTGTAATTAAGGACGACCTGACGATGAGTTGGCCAGCGACCAAGTGGGAAGAATCATCGCCCGCTGGAGCGGGAGCCGGTGGTCTGGAGGTTTGTGTCGTTTCGGGATTAAGCGCTGTCACGTCGGTCCACGCCCGCAGCCCGCTGAAACTGCTCGTCCCGAGACCCCGTGGTGCCGCGGTGTGGGCCTATGTAAGCAGTTTTGGGGGCGGACTCGTCGCGGGCGACCAGACGCGGCTGTCCGTCAAGATCAAGGAAGGCGCGCGTTGTTTTCTGACCACCCAAGCCTCGACCAAGGTTTATCGGAATCCTTCCGGACGCCCCACCAGTCACCTCCTTCGAGCGGAACTGGCGGCGGGCTCAATGCTGGTCTTGGCGCCCGACCCGGTGCAGGCATTCGCCGAGGCCAGCTATGCTCAGTCCCAGCAATTCTACATCCAGGCCAACAGCGGACTCGTTGTCGTCGACTGGTTTGGTTCCGGACGCGTCGCGCGCGGGGAACGGTGGGCGTTCACCGGGTTCCGAAGCCGAAACGAAATCTTCGTCGGTGAGGAGCGATTGCTACTGGATTCCTTGCTTCTTGATCCTGCGGATGGACCGCTGGAGGGGCCCCATCGGTTGGGTCGCTATAACTGCCTGGCCTTGATCCTCATCGTGGGTGCTCCCCTGCGACAGGCTACCGCCAACCTGCTCGAGGAGGATGCGGCTAGACCACTCACGCGCCGCGCCGCGCTTCTCTGTGGCGCAAGCCCCCTCCAGGACGGTATCTTGCTGCGCTTCGCTGGCGAATGCTCAGAAGATGTTGCCAGCGAAGTGCGGCGTTGCTTACGATTCCTCCCCGAACTCCTCGGCGATGATCCATGGGCCCGAAAATGGTAGAGCAAGAGCCGATAAACCGACTGCAGAGCACCTATGCATCTTTCTCCCAGGGAAATTGAAAAGCTGTTGCTCCACAACGCCGGCGTTCTAGCACAGAAACGACTTGCGCGTGGCCTGCGGCTGAACTACGTCGAAGCGGTGGCATTGATCTCAGCGCAAGTGCTGGAATTCATCCGGGAGGGCCGCCGAGTAGCGGAACTGATGGACCTTGGGCGTCAACTCCTGGGCCGCAACCAAGTCATGCCCGGCGTGGCCGAGATGATTTCCGAAGTGCAGGTCGAAGGCACATTCCCCGATGGGACAAAGTTGGTTACGGTTCACCACCCAATTGCCTCCGAAAACGGTAACCTCGCGCTCGCGCTCCACGGCAGCTTCTTCCCCGCGCCGGATCTGGCCGTCTTCCGAGAGTCCCCTCCAGAAGCAGAACTCGAGCCGGGGGCATGCGAGATCGTGCCGGGCGAAATTCTACTCAACGAAGGCCGTGAAAGCATTGAACTGGCGATTACAAACCTTGGGGACAGGCCGATCCAAGTCGGAAGCCACTATCATTTTATTGAGACTAACGCCGCCCTGCAATTTGATCGAACCAAGGCGTACGGCAAACGGCTGGATATCCCTGCCGGTACAGCCGTGCGGTTCGAACCTGGCGAGACTAAGAGCGTCAAACTTGTCACGATCGCGGGAAACCAAATCATCCGCGGTGGGAACAACCTCGCCAGCGGTGCGGTCACTTCCGAGGGCATGGCCGCAGCCACAACGTGTGTCCGTGCCGAGGGCTTCGGTGACCACCAGAACTGAATATGGCTCTTTCCATCAAACGCTCTACCTACGCTGACATGTTCGGCCCAACCACGGGCGACAAAGTCCGCTTAGGCGACACTTGCTTGGTGGCCGAAGTGGAAAAGGACTTCGCTGTGTATGGCGACGAATGCAAATTCGGGGGCGGCAAAGTCCTGCGGGACGGCATGGGTCAAGCCACCGGCGTCAGCCAGGCCGATGCCCTGGATTGCCTCATCACTAACGCGTTGGTCTTGGATTACACTGGAATTTACAAGGCGGACGTTGGAATCAAGAACGGGTTGATCGCCGGCATCGGCAAGGGTGGCAACCCCGACGTTATGGCCGGCGTCACCACCGGCATGGTGGTGGGAGTCACCACGGAGATAATCGCCGGGGAAGGGCTAATCTTAACCGCCGGGGGGCTTGATACTCACATCCACTTTATCAGCCCCCAGCAGGCTTTCGAAGCGATTGCCAGTGGAATTACCACCCACATTGGCGGTGGCACCGGTCCAGCGACCGGCACAGCCGCGACCACGTGCTCGCCGGGTGCGCATCATATCCGCTTGATGCTGCAAGCCACTGATGGCCTCCCTTTGAACTTCGGCTTCACCGGGAAAGGCAACTCATCGCTGCCGGCTGGTCTCAGTGAACAGATTGCCGGGGGGGCTATTGGCCTCAAGCTGCACGAAGACTGGGGCACAACGCCAGCCGCTATCGACTGTTGCCTCGGCGTGGCGGAGCAGCACGACATCCAGGTGACCATCCATACGGACACCCTCAACGAGTCGGGTTTTGTTGAGGCATCCATCGCCGCGTTCAAAGGCCGCACGATCCACACCTATCATTCCGAAGGTGCCGGCGGCGGCCACGCGCCCGATATCTTGCGAATCTGCGGCGAGCCGAACGTGCTGCCCAGTTCCACCAATCCAACCCGGCCCTACACCGTCAACACGATCGATGAGCACCTCGACATGCTCATGGTTTGTCACCACCTGGATCCCAGTCTTCCGGAGGACGTGGCTTTCGCCGAAAGTCGCATTCGCGGCGAGACCATAGCCGCCGAAGATATTCTGCACGACCTCGGAGCCATCAGCATGATGAGCTCAGATTCCCAAGCCATGGGACGGGTGGGAGAGGTCATCACGCGCACCTGGCAGACGGCGCACAAGATGTCTCAACAACGCGGCCGCTTGCCCGGCGAGCGCGGACCCAATGACAATCTCCGGATCAAACGCTATATCGCCAAATACACTATCAACCCCGCCATTGCCCATGGGGTGGGCCATTCGATCGGCTCGATTGAGGTTGGAAAGCTTGCGGACCTGGTCCTTTGGCAGCCTGCGTTCTTCGGGGCGAAACCCTCGATGGTCATCAAAGGGGGATTTATTGCCTGGTCGCAGATGGGGGATCCTAACGCCTCCATCCCCACGCCCCAGCCGGTGATGATGCGTCCCATGTTCGGCGCCTTTGGATCGGCTCCGGGCCGAATCTCCCGCGCTTTTGTCAGCCGCGCCTGCATGGAAAGCGGGGTGGCTGGGCAGTATGGCTTGCTAAAGCAAATCGAAGCGGTCAAGCATTGCCGGGCCGTAGGCAAAGCGCAGATGAAGTGGAACGATGCCATGCCCAATATTACCGTCGATCCTGAGACCTACCAGGTCACCGCAGACGGGCAACTGCTCACATGTGCTCCGGCGGATACGTTGCCGTTAAGTCAACGCTACTTCTTGTTCTGAGTTTCGGTCCTTACCCCCGACTGCTTTGAAGGCCCGTGATGCTGCCTAGTTCCCATATTAAGGATTGGCTGGTATGGCAGGTGGCGGATTCGGGGTTTCCCTCCGGCGGGTTTGTTCACTCGGGCGGATTGGAAGCGGCCTGGCAACAAGCCGAGGTCACCGGCGAGGAGCAACTCGCCGGCTTCATTCGCGCTAGCCTCACACAGACCGGCCGGGGAGCTCTCCCGTTCGTCACCGCAGTCCATCGAGAGCCGGGGCGATTTGCCGAGGCAGACCGTTTATCAGAGGCCTTTATTACCAACCACGTAGCCAACCGCGCTAGCCGTAGTCAGGGGCGAGCGTTCCTGGTCGCCGTCAGGTGTTTTCCTTTGCCGGAATTAGCGCGTTTGGAGAACACTATCCGAGAGCAAGACCTGCCATGCCATTTTGCTCCGGCGTTTGGGCTCGCCTGCCACTTTCTGGGCCTTGAGCGTGACACAGTCGCGAGGTTGTTCTTGTTCCTTCAGTTGCGAGCGCTGATGGCAAGCGCCGTGCGCCTGGGCGTGGTGGGGCCGTTCCAAGCCCAGCGGATCGAGTACTCTCTGACGGCCTTTGCGGAGAGCGTGGCGATCTCCAGTGTCGGCATCGGTCTGGATCATATCGCGCAGACCGCACCCATCCTGGATCTTCTCCAGGGAACCCATGATCGACTTTATTCGCGGCTGTTCCGAACCTAGGAACCCAAAACGACTCATCACGATGCACTACGACTCCACTCACTCCCACGCTCACGAGCATTCCTTGCATGCCGGCCATTTCCACGAGCGTGAAATATCTCATGCAAGGGACTTCAGCCAACGAGCCTTTACCGTGGGCGTGGGCGGGCCGGTCGGCAGCGGCAAGACGGCTCTGATGCTCGCTCTTTGTCGTAGTCTACGCGAACGCCTTAACCTGGCGGCGGTGACTAACGATATCTTCACCAGAGAAGACGGTGAATTCCTCATTCGCCACCAGGCCCTTGAAGCCGAGCGAATCGAGGCAGTTGAAACCGGAGGATGCCCCCATGCGGCCATACGGGAGGATATCTCCGCCAACCTCATGGCATTGGAGGGTCTTCATCGGCGCTTTCACCCCGACCTCCTGCTGATCGAGTCCGGAGGCGACAATCTCGCGGCGCACTTCAGCCGCGAGCTGGCGGACTACACGATCTATGTGATCGATGTGGCCGGAGGCGACAAGATCCCGCGAAAAGGTGGACCTGGCATTACCCAATGCGACTTGCTGGTGATCAATAAGACCGATTTGGCTGAAGCCGTGGGTGCAGATCTTGGCGTAATGGAACGAGACTCACGACGAATGCGGGGCGATGGCCCATTTGTATTTGCGCAGGTCAAGCACGGTCAGGGAATGGCGGAAATCATCCACCATCTCATCCACGCATGGCAACACTCCAAAGGCATCACTCACGACCATTCCTGACCGCGTATGGGCTACTATGCCATTCTCTCACCGGCCTATACGGGTCATCTGAATCCCTTTTCAGTTCTGGGACAAGAGCTGCAGCGGCGAGGGCATCGAGTTGTTGTCATCGCTCCCCGGGATGGGGAAACTAAAATGCGCCGGGCGGGGCTCGAATTCCTGCCGATCGCGGAGGTTGAGTTTCCTCTTGGAGAATGGGATCGAGCCACGGCGCGGATCGGGGAATTAACCGGACTAAAAGCCAGCCGGTTCATTGGATACTGGCTCGGACGGTTCGCGCGAGGCATTCTCCGCGACCTCCCAGCCATCGTGGACCGAGAACGATTTGACGGCTTGATCATGGACCAGGTGAGCATCGGCACGGAAAGCGTCTGCCAGAACCTTGGTCTTCCCATGGCCGTGGCCTGCAACGCATTGAGCCTTCACGCCGAACGCGGCGTGCCGCCCTTGCCCTTCTCATGGCGGTATCGACCGTCGCTGCCATTTCACGTGAGGAACATGCTCGGACTGTTGCTGGCCTATAGCACTGGCTGGCCTGTGACTGTGGAAGTCGTCAGATTCCGGATCAAGAATAAACTGCCCGGCATGCGGTTCTATCACATGAACGAGTTGCCACCGAGCCTGGTGCAGGTCGCGCAACAGCCGGGCTTCTTCGACTTTCCACGCAAGCATCTTCCCGATCATTTTCATTACACGGGTCCATGGAAGACTCAGGGGGCGGACACGGATGGAGACTTTCCGTGGGACAAGCTCGACGGCCGCCCGATGATTTATGCTTCCATGGGGACATTGCAGAATCGGCTGGGGCATGTCTTTAGAATCATCGCCGAAGCCTGCTCCGGAATGGATGCGCAACTAGTCTTGGCTCTCGGACGAAAACACGGAGGGCCATCAGAGGACCTCCCGGGGAATCCAATCGTGGTCGGTTACGCGCCACAACAGGCCTTACTCCGACGCGCCACGATGGTGATCACTCATGGTGGCCTCAACACCACCCTGGAAAGCCTAGCCGAGGCACTGCCAATGGTGGTGGTGCCCGTTGCTAACGACCAGCCTGGTGTCGCCGCCCGTATCGCCCATTTGGGTCTAGGCGAGTTCATACCGGTGGGGAAACTCACCACAGCCGCTCTTCGGAACAATGTAAGACGCGTGTTGACTACACCAGGATATCGCGAGCGCGCTGTTAGGTTCGCGGCGGAGATCCGGCGCGTGAACGGCCCAAGTATGGCTGCGGAACTGATCGAAGCCGCATTTACCAGCAAGCAACGGATCATCAACAAGTCCCGAACCCAGCCTGTGATCTGAGAGGAGCTCGGACGCCACCCGTCCCGTTGCGCAGGATTCTGCTTTTTCGGCAGCGAAGTTCGGGCATAATCATGCCGTGAAAACTACCCTCTCTCGATTGACGGCCTTCCTGGTCGCCGCGCAAGCACTCATTCTCACCGCATTGGGCGGGGATTTTCTGATCCGTGACGGCGACCGGGTTGTGTTCCTAGGGGATAGCATTACCGAGCAGCGCCTCTACACAACCTACATCGAGGCCTACGCGCTGACGAGGCATCCGAAATGGAACCTGACCTTTCGCAACGTGGGCTGGGGCGGCGACACCTCCTGGTTGCGCCAACGCGCCCACCCAGACGAGGGCGCCTTGTTTGCAGCCGATCCTGATCGACAGCAAGCGATGGTCGCGGATTCGGTCAAGAAGGGCCTCGAGCGTGACGTGCTGCCTTTGAAGCCCACGGTCGTGACCATCAAGTTCGGCATGAACGACCATTCTTACCAACCATTCCGCGAGGACATCTTTCGGGCCTACGTTCGCAGCCAGGATCAGCTTGCCCAGATTCTGGAGTCCGCCGGCGCACGTGTCGCCTTCCTGACGCCCCAGCCTATCGAGGACAAGCGGCCCGACCCGGACCAGGATGTGCGGAATATCTCCCTGCGGAAATTCTCGGATGGGCTAAAGGACGTCGCCGCCAAGCGGGGCGCCACCTTTGTGGACCAATTCGATCCCTACATGGGCATCATGATGCACGAGAGAGCCTCGGACCCTGCGGCCTTCATCGGGGGAGGCGACGCTGTTCATCCGGGGCCAAAAGGCCACACTATCATGGCATGGGCGATCCTCAAGGGGCTTGGCGCAAGCCCGTTGGTTTCGAGGGCGGAGATCGATGATGCGGCGCAAAAGGTCGCTATGTCGGAGGGCTGCAAGATCGAGAACCTGAAGGCCACCGCCACCACCGTTGGCTTCGACAGGACAGATGAGGCGTTGCCGATGCCCATCGATGCCCGCGCAGAAGGGGCTGTGAAATTGGCGCCGATCCTGGACGAATTAAGCCAATACGAGCTTAAAATCACAGGGCTGGCCGCCGGCGATTATGAGGTGAAGATCGATGGCGAAACAGTTGGGAAGGTGAGTGGTGAAAAGCTGGCAAAAGGATGGAACCTGACGAATGAAGCCGGACCGATCACTGTGCAATCCCGAAAGGTCCTGGCCCTCGTGTTCCAGAAGAACGATGTGTTTTTCAAGCGCTGGCGCGACGTGCAATTGTTCAACCTGCCCTCCTGGGCTCAGAACCCGGCATCAGACGCTGGACGCAAGGCCGAGTTGGCGAGCCTTGATCAAAAGATCGCGGACCTGGAAGCGCAGGTCAATACCGCGCGCCAGCCGGCCTCGCACCATTTCGAGGTGACCGTGGTCTCTCGCTGACGAATTTGGTTCTCGTCAAGGCCCCGCCGTGTTGCTGCGCGAAAGCCGGCGGCTGCGCGGGCTTCACGGCCTGCATCACCCGAACCGGCTTGGACAAGGCGGTCGATCCGGCTCAGCTTTGCCGCTTCAACCCAAGTGCTTTGATGCGGGAAGCGAGAGTGGTTCCCTTCATGTCGAGCACTTCCGCCGCACCGCCCGGGCCGAAGACCTTGCCCTGGGTTCGCGCAAGCGCCGCGAGGATGCTCTCTCGCTCTCGTTGCTTTAATTCCTTGCGGGTCACGACTGGCATGGCCCCGGCTCCGGTGGCACGGCTCTTCGACTGCATGAGGGACTTTGCCAACGATGGCAGCTCAAATTGGAGTGAGCTGTCTTGCGAGAGAATCACGGCGCGCTCGATGACATTCTGCAGTTCCCGCACGTTGCCAGGCCAATCATAAGCACAGAGTTGATCTACATGCGCCTGGGTCAATCGGCTGGCGCGCAGGTTCATTTTTCTGGCAACGGCCTCGAGAAAATGGCCAGCCAGCATCGGGATGTCCTCCCGGCGATCACGCAAGGGCGGCATCTCGATCGGAAACACGCTAAGACGGTAGAATAGGTCCTGGCGGAACCGCCCTGCCCCGGCCTCTAGTTTCAGATCCCGGTTGGTTGCGGCGACGACACGGACGTTGACACTGCGTGTGCGTTCTTCGCCTACTCGTTCAAACTGGTGTTCCTGGAGGACGCGGAGCAGCTTGGCCTGGAGAGTCAGAGGGATCTCGCCAATCTCGTCCAGGAAGAGGGTTCCCCCATCCGCCAGTTCGAAGCGGCCGTTCCGGTCTCTCACCGCGCCAGTGAACGCGCCTTTGACGTGACCGAAAAATTCACTCTCGAACAACTCTTGCGGAACGGCACTGCAGTTGACTTTTATGAGCGGACGTTTCTGGCGCAGGCTGCGCTCGTGGATCGCCCGGGCGACGAGCTCTTTGCCGGTCCCCGACTCTCCGAGGATAAGCACGTTTGCTTCTGTGCGCGCGACAAGGTCGATTTGCCGAAGCACCTTTTGGAGCGCGTTGGAACGGCCGACTATCGCGCCGAAGTCCAAAGCTGTCTTTACCTCCTCCCGAAGATAGAGGTTTTCCTCTTCGAGCCGGTGCTTTAGATGCTCGATCTCCTCGAATGCCCGCGCGTTCGCGATGGCTACGGACGCGTGGTCGGCAAACGTGCGGAGCCACTTGAAGTCCTCAGGGGTAAATTCAGCACGCTCAAAAATCCCGAGCACACCCAGAACCTCCCCCCGAAAGATCAGAGGCTGGCCGGCAAAGCTTCGAATGTTTTCGGCGGCCATCCACGCACTGTCCTGAACCCAGTCGGCCCCCGGCGTAGCCTCGGTGATCAAAAACGGTTCTCCCGACGCCGCGGCTCGACCAACCTTGAAGGCTCCAATGGGGATCCGACGAAACCGTCCATCCAGACTGTCGTACTTAATTCCACCCGTCTGCGAGTGGCCGGCGCTGGCCGCCAGATGCAGACAACGCGATTGATCGGGGCACTCTTTCCGAAAGCAGCACTCCACACAGACGTCGCCCGGCGCACTGAGCCAAATCCGCACCAGTGAAGTGGTTGAGGACTTTGCCAATCCATCAACGATTCGTTTGAGGACAGGGGCGATCGCACGCTCCTGTGTGATGTCCAGTATTACCGATTGGAGCGTCTCGATCTGCATCTGGGCGCACCATAACACGAGTTTTCGTAATCGCGCATGGAAAACTCGTAATTGGCTGATTCTTCGTAATCCGAAGAAGTGGCAAGTTTCGATTTAAGTTATTCATTATAAACATTTTACAATACATTACAGTGGTTGGCACGCCATCTGATACACAGAGTAGCTGGTGCGAAGCGGAAGACCGCTGAGAGCAAGAAAAAACAAGCCATATGACGAAACTCGCTGGATCAAGCACGGAGCCGCTGAACAACGAAGACGCAAACAGCCAGCGGGCCTTTCTTAGGATAGCGTCCCTCTCGACCGCCCTGGCGTTTGGCGTCGTGCTCGGGTCGGTGGAAGCGCTTCGTCGAGACGCCTCCGGCTTTGCCTTTCAGATTTCAGCAGGAACCTTGGTGGCTTTCACGATCGGCTTGGCTATTGGTTTGGCTTATTGGAAAATCGTGGTCTTCCACGCAACGGGCAACGCTGCGCTCCTGCGGCGCGCCGCTTCATTTCTTCTGCTGCTGGGAGGCACAGGAACCTTTCTCTATCCACTGCGGTTCCTCCCGGGGGAGAAACTACCTGAGGTTTTCGAAGGACTCGCCACTGCGGCAATCGCACTTTCATTGATAGGATTCATGCTCAGAACGCTACAGCAATTCTTCAATCAGGATGAGATGCGAACCGAGGGTTGCGAGAAGGTGCGGCCGGGCACCGATCCACTGGCCCCATGCGTGCCTGCGGTCAGGAAGGGGCGGAACTTGTAGGGCGAATGTTGTTCTTCGCCCGCCACGGCTGCTGACCAGGTGGCACGAGATTCTCCGAAACCAGTGAGATTCAGTTGGATGGGCGGGGGTGAGGCAACCTGAATCGGACGCGCGCAGACGATGAAGGCCTAGGGGATTCGCCGAGTTTCGATCAAATAGCTTTGTCCAAATCTCCGGTCCTCGGCATATTAGGAGAGAATAGTGGTGTTAGGCCGATGATCAACCTCGGGCTTGAGGCGGTGATCGACGCCTAGGCCTCTCATGCGTCCGGATTTTTCATCTGTATTTCGGAGATCGCGAGGATCTGCGTCTCTCGCAGCCTTCGTAAGCGTCTCGTTGCTTGCTTTCGCGGCGAGTACTTTGGCGCCGGCGGTTGCCGGGGTCGGGGGTGGCTTCACCAAGGCCGGCTTGCTTGGGGATTACTATTCCAACCAACTGTGGGCCGCGCCAGTCGCCTTCACTCGAAAGGATGTACGGCTGGATTTCCGAACCAACAGTTTGCCTCCCGGCGGTGTTGGCAAAGTTGGGGACGCAGCTTTCCGGTCGGTCCCGGCATCGAACTTCTCGGTGCGTTGGACCGGGTCGTTAGTAGCGCGGTTTACTGAGAATTATGTCTTCGTTGCATCAGCCCGCGATACATTCCGTTTGCGCTTACGTCCTGCAGGTGCGCCGGACTGGACCACGATCATCGACCAATTGTACTTTGCCGGGTCCGCTTCTGCGGGGGCATATTCCTTGATCGCAACGACGAACTACGACGTCGAAATTCTCTATTCACACGGTGCCGGTCCTTGGGAAGCACGGCTGAGTTGGTCCAGCCAAAGCACTCCGGAGGAAGTGATCGACCCGCTCACCCAATCTGGGATGAACAATCCAGACTGGACCGTTGGATTCACGGACATCGTCAAGGGCGCGCGCAACACCTGGGAGCCTTACGGCGGGGCGCGCCCCACCATGGACGCTGACGGTTGGCCCACGGGCGACGGTGCCTATGTTTTCCAGGAAAGCCTCAACCAGGGTTTGGACGTCGATCCCTTGATGCGCGGGCGCATTGCGTTCTCGTTCCACGGCAGCGCCACGGTTTCCTTGCAAGGGAATGTCCGTCCTGGCTCCCTCGTCTCGCATTACGACGCCGCTCAGAATCTGACCGCGGGCTCGTTCATCGCCACTAACACCGGTTGGAACGCCTCCTATTTCCGGTTCGCCAACTCTCACCGCGATGGCAAACCATCCGGCCCGGGCGGCATTACTGATCTGCGGTTGATGCGCCCTGTCACTCCCGATGCGGCAACGAGCTACGATCCGGAAGGTTCGCTCTTTACCGCGCAGATGCTTGACGCCATTAGCCACTTCACAGTGGTCCGCCACCAACTCGTGGCCAACCAACAACGCGACTGGTCGGAGCGGACGCTGCCCACCTATTTCAACCAGGCCGGTGGAACTTCGAGTGCAGCCCATTATGGCGTCGGTGATCCGTCGAATAATGGTCTTTCTTGGGAGCACAAGATCCTTCTCGCCAATGAATCCGGCCGGGATCTCATGCTCAGTCTTCCCACCACTGCCACTGGCCTCTCGCCAGCGGAAACCGCGAGCTACATCTGGAAATTGGCCAATCTCATTTGCTACGGTTCGGACGGTATCGAGCCGTACACGGGCCCAGCGGCGGACCCGATTTATCCCCCTCTGAACCCTAATCTCCGAGTTTACCTCGAGCTCGAAAATGAGCTCTGGAACTTCGCCAGTGTCTTTTATGTGGATTGGGCAAACGTAAATGCCCTGGTGGCTGCAGATGCCTCTGCGAACACCGCCGACTTCCAGGCCATAAACTTCGATGGCCTCTCCACAGCCAAAGATGCCGGTGGCAATTACGTAAGCATGAGCACTTGGCGCTTTCGGAAGATCATGCTCCGCCTCTTCCAAATCAGCGACATTTTCCGCGGCGTGTTTGGCGATGCGGCCATGATGACTCGCATCCGGCCGCTCTACGAATGGCAGTACGCGAACGACAACGACACCGCCCGACTGGGACTCACATTCGCAGATCGCTACTTCAACAATGGTGATGGCCAGAACCATGTTTCCTCACCCCACCCGATCAGCCATTGGCTTTGGGGCGGAGGCGGAGCCACATATTACGGAGCGGTGAATGGAAACGGCCTCACCGAATTGGTTTCAGATCCTTCATTCGCTAAACCTGCCCTCGGTCAAGCGGGCTACCAAAACGCCCCCCCGGGAGGAGACTGGAGCTTCTCGGGGACTGCTGGAATTGCCCGCGACGCTGGGAACGCTGATGACATCCCGGCGCCCTATCGCGGGAGTCAAATGGGCTTCATCACCGATCGGGGGACGCTCTCTTTGCCTGTGACTTTTCCGACAAACTTCACCTCCCCGGTATTTGGCGTTTCGTTTAAGGCCCTCAATCGAATCAAGGTTGGGGCTGCTGATCCGGACCGCGAGAACATTCGGGTTTACCTGGACACCACCAACGACATCACGGCACGGACCTTTAGCCAGGGCAATGGGTACACGCCTTCTGGCTATGACGCCGGTCACCCGTGGACTGCCAATAATGTCTTTTGGACCCTGTCAGAGTATTACTTCACTCGGTCGTTCATCGTCCAGCCCGGCAGCTCCCATGTCATCACCTTCCGTGGATTCGGAGACTCGGGGAATGCAGCGAATACCAACCAAACGGTGTTTTTGGGCGAAGTGCGGGTGACTAGCGTGGATCGGATCTTCGAGGACGGGATGCCCGGCGGGGGTGAGGCAACGGGTCAGCCGGTTGGCCAGAATTTGCAGAACACGATGAATGTTGAAGCCACTTGGGCCAAGGCCTTCGGGCTGGAACAACTGTCTTATGAGAGCGGCTGGTCCCTGGGCGGCGACGACGGCGGCTCCTGGGTTCAGCTGAAGGCTAAATACGGGGATTCGCGAACCGCGGGGGTGCAAGGCCGGTTCATGGATATGTTCCAGCTCGCCGGCTCGGCTGTGAATGTATTCGGAACCTACGCTCAATGGCCAAGCTGGGCAGACTACTACGCTCAGCAGGGGCTTCTTGACGTTGGCCAGTATCCGATTGTCCAGGGAATTGATGACCGCGGCAGTCACCTGCCCTCCGAGCCCAATAACGGCGTGCTTGTTCCGGCTGTGCTCGTGCCGATTCTTGCCAGCATCACCGACCATTCGGACAACCTCGGGCGGATCACGAGTGCGGGCGGATGGATCAATTGGAACGTTATCGTCCCACGTGCTGGCCAGTACCAGCTCGCACTCACCCGCGTCGGACAAACCGGAGCGGCACTGGTTTTGGCGGATGATTCGCCGGTGGCTGGCGCCGCGTTGAGCGGCAGCGTTTTCCTCACCAAAGGACTGCACAGCGTCAAGGTGCGCAGCACGGCGTCCGCCACGTTCCAAGTACAGCAGATCTCTCTGAGCGGCTTGGGAGCGCCCGCCGCTCCAGCCATCCTCTCGGCGGTTGATGGCGATGGTCAGGCGACGATGAACTGGGCGCCCAGCCCCGGCGCGACGGATTACCAGTTGCGCTTTGGCACGACACCAGGGCTCTACACGCAGGTTATCGATGCGGGCACGGCAAATTCTCTCACCGTCCCGGGTCTTACGAACAATCAAGAGTACTTCTTTGCGGTGCTGGCCGGTAATGAGGCAGGCCTCAGCCTGCCCTCGATCGAGAAGGGCGTTGTCCCTCTCGGCCCTGGTCAGGTCGGGAGTCTCGCAATATGGGAATTCAATGGTCGCGCCGGCAATGAGACCAACGCCGCCGTTAGTTCAGCCTCGGCTCGGCTCAGTGTGGATCTGTTGAAGCGAGGGACCGGCCTTGATCCCAGCCAGAGCGACTGGGCGGCGGGCATGCGCGCGAATCGATTTGCGAGCGAGCCATCCAGCGCCGCAAGCCACGCTTACGGTGCCAACCTGGCGCAGGCTATTGCCAAGAAACAATACTACCAGTTTGTGCTGAGGCCTGTGGCTGGGCAGAGGTTATCGCTCGCCCAAATCATGTTCCGAGGTTTCTTCCAAAACGGCACGGGGGGTGCCGGGCTAACCTACAGCACTGATGGCATTTCCTTTAGTACCGGGATGGCTGCATCCGGTCCAACCGCATCAGGTTTGTGGAGCGTTGATGTGGGAGGCGAGGTGGTCCTGCAGAACGTAACCGCTCCCGTCACGATTCGCATCTATCTCTTTGGGCTCGGTGCCTACCAAGTCAGCGCCTTGGGCGGGGGTCCCGGGGCTGATCTGACTGTGACCGGCGGATTGACCCCTTTGCGGGTTTTTCTGCGCATTTCCTCGCCGAGACCGGACACCGTCCTGGTTTATTGGCCCACGAACGGGGCAGGCACTACTCTCGAGTTTCGCAATAGTTTTGATCTGACGGATCCATGGGCGCCCCTTGAGGATCAGCCCAAACTCGATGGCGACAGTTGGAGCCTTCCACTTCCTATTGCGAACGAAAGTCGGTTCTTCCGCCTCTCACCCTAGAGTAGGGACGGCGCCGCGGAACAAAAACCTCACGCTTTTAGGTCACCGGGGGACTCGCGAGCATATCCTGGCAGGTGGCGGAGCAATCTTGGAGCGGGTGAAGGGAATCGAACCCTCGTTTCGATACACCTCATTAATAGTGCCATTTTGTTGGTGAATTGAGTGATTTTGTGGGAAGTTTTAGTGGGAAGTCTGCTCAGTTTACTGCACACTGGAGTTACGCCCGCGAGGCGCATCTATGGCCACCATTTTCAAACGTCCAAACTCTCCGTTCTGGTTCGCCTGCTACGCCGACCGCAACGGCAAAACCGCCCGGCGTAGCACCAAATCCACCGATCGAACTGCCGCCAACCGGATGGCCCTTGAATGGGAAAGGGTCGAGCGCGCGGCCAAGGAAGGCCACGCCAGCGTCGCCACCTTCCAGAAGGTGGTGGCCGAGATCTCGGAGCGGGTCATCGGGGCTACGCTGCCATCCCAGACTGTCCGGCAATACCTCGACGAGTGGCTTGCCTCGATCGTCCGCAAGAATTCCGCCGGGACGCTCGAACGTTATTCGAACACGGTGCGACGGTTCCTCAAGGCTCTCGAGAAGGTCGCTGACCAGCCACTGCGGTCGTTGTCGCCTCAACACATCGAAATGTTCCTGAACCGGCGACTCAACGAGGGGGTTGCTCCCAAGACGGCCATTGTGGATGTCAAAACCCTCTCGGTCGCCTTCCATCGGGCGGAGCGCTACAGCTACATCGACAAGAATCCGGTTGATCCGGTGAAGCTTCCCAAGGCGGTGTCCTCCGAGCGGGAGGTGTTTTCCTTGGATGAAATTCACCAACTAGTCAAAGCCGCACCGAACGAAGATTGGCAGACATTCATCCTCCTGGGAGCATTCACCGGAGCCCGGTTGGGAGATTGCCTACGGATGACTTGGGACAACCTCATCCCAGAGCACAAGGTCATCGCCTACCGTCAGGAGAAGACAGACAAGATGGTGATGCTCCCGGTGCATGCCGACCTGCTCACTCACCTCAACCGGCTGTCGGAGCAGGGAACCATCGGTCCGCTCTGCCGTTCGCTGGCCAATAAAAGTCAGGCTGGAAAACACGGCCTCTCCGAAGGATTCAAACGGGTGGTGAGGCGCGCTGGCCTTGACCTCATGGTCGTGAAAGGCAAAGGCACACGGAATTTCGCCCGCCGAACGTTCCATTCGCTACGCCATACCTTCAGCTCACTGCTTGCCGGCCACGGTGTATCCGAGGAGATGCGGATGCGGCTTACCGGCCATTCCTCGCGTGACATCCACCAGCGCTACACGCACCTTAACACCGAGGACTTGCAGAAAGCAATCGATACGATTCCGGTGAAGGGCGCGACGCAACCGTTGCCTGGGAATTAGCAGTCGGCGAAACGAGGGCAACTATGGGAGGTTGGCGAGGGAGGAGATTCTTCCCAGGACTCAGTCTCCCAACGAGGGCTTACGTCCATCACCGGGCAGTATTTTTGGTTGAGTCTCGATCATATACCGTACTTTTGTTGTCTCCTCCACCTCGCTCCCTCTTTTTCCATCGACGGGGTCTTCCAAGGCTCAGTGTCCACCTTGTGCTTGTTCTCACCGGCAATGTGGTGGCGGGGCGCTCACCGTCGTTGTCGCGATTATCTGGCCGACTGATTCGTCTGAACTTACCCTGTTAGGTCATCACCCGACCCCGACAGAGCGGGTGGTTCACCAATGTGGAAAAGGTGTTGCCAATCGGCAACGTTCCTGGAAACGGAGTGCAGCGGTAGCCTCTCCGACCAGTTGACCGCCCTCAAGCCGGCCGAGCCAAAGGCGGAAACCTTGACGCCGTGCTTTTTGGTGAAAACCAAGGAACCTATGACCGAATGGCAGGTCACCAGCCGGGACGGTGGGCAGTTGAGTGAGTACCTGGCAAAGGTCGGGTACGTGGCGCAAGAGATTGGCCACGGCCAATTCTACAAACGGCCGGGCACGTGGTGGGCCTGGTGCGACTTCAAACCAATCTGCACTGGGAACAAGCGGAAGGCAGAAGAAACGCTCCTAACAACCCCTTGAATCACGTCGGTCAGGCAAGTGGCCGGCTTTTTACTGCTGACTCAAGCTCCCATGAACTCCCTCTGTGAATTCAGCTTCCCCTTTCCGCCAGAGGAGCAGAGCGAAACCGAGTTCCAGGTAGGGGCGGTAGTCATGGCTCTTCAGCCTCCGCACAATGGCCTCTGGGCTCACCTCAATGAACTCTACGTCAACGACTTCGCACGGTCTGGTCGGATCACGCTCCACCATCTGTACGTTGCGCAGGATGGCGGCGCGAATTTCCGCTTCCGACCATTGAGATTCAAGCAGCCCGAAAAATGTCATGCTTCCATATTTGAACCCCGCCGCCAGTGTAAGCCATTTCACGTCCTGCCCATCGGTATCCATGCCAAGCTCCTCTTTGCATCCCCTCGACGCGGCACGGCAAAGGTCCGGAGTATGGCCGCTATCAGTGTCGATTTTGGGATTCACGACAGTACTAACCGACGTGACCCATTGACCGGCACTATCCAGACTGTCCGTTCCTTGCCGAGAAATGACAGCGGTGCCCTCGCGGGTCAGAACCATGAGGTTAACCACCAAATGCCGAGACCCGGGAAGGACGGGCTCGTGGTTGTTGCCCGCTCTCCAATGTGACGCAAGCCACTCCCGCACCGTGCATCCAGTGCCTGAGTCTAGGTGAATCGGGTGGTCCAGACCCCGCAACGACCCCGTCACAAGTATGTCTCGATAGTCTGCCCGGAGCAAATCTAGAGCGACCTCGCCGTTTCCAACCGCGCGAATCCGCTTGACATGCCAGACAGGCTTCGGGTTGATCGGCTCTTTCTTCATTCGCACGAAGTTTTTCAAGACTTCCTGCCATAGGTGGTCGCGTAGATTCGAGTATTCGGAAAAACCCGGAGGTGGCTCCCACAGCCGTTCTTCGACGTGGAATCGAGGCGCCAGGCCTATTTTATTGAGGCCGTAAAGGCGCACGGCAATCTTGCGCAGAGGGGATGAAACTAGCGACCAGGACAAATGGGGCCATGATAAGATTGGGGTGCTGCAGACATGCCCCGGCGTTTGAGACCCGCTCTGTGCAGTTGGATCGGCAACGCGAGTACGAAGGTCAACATATTCAGCCAGAGGCATTTTAAGAACGGCGGCAATTCGAATATCCCACCTCTCCGACATCGGTCTGCGCCCATAGAGCATTGCCCGCACATACTCTGGATCAACGCGCGCAGACGGTCTGGTGGCCGAATGGTCGGCGGCATGGGCGGCGGTGGCAATTCGATTCGCGAACTGGTCGATGTCCCATCCTTTGTCCTTAGCTAGTTGTCGGTGGAATTCCGCAATGGGGGAACGGGCATGGTTTTTGTTTGATTTGGTCATGGGTGTTGTCCGAAGAAATCCGGCCTTTTCCGATTGCATTATAACCCTCATGCGGCCATAAGTGCAATCATGAAATCGGAAGCTGCACCCACTGCTCCATCAGGTAAGCCGAATTTCACTACCTACCCATCGCCTATAAAATGCGCGTTATCCTCAGGCGTGACAAACTCTTATTGCAGAGTTCTTTGTTCCTGTCTTATCGCTTGGCTTGTCCTTTCTACGGTTAGCGGTTTCGTGGCCGCCTCAACGGTTGATTTAATGTCCAACGGCGGCTTCGAGTCGGGCTCAACGAGTTGGCACACAAACACCCTAGGCGGCACGCTTGCCACGAGCATACTGGCCGGCTCGTATCCGAACAAGCAGGTAAACTCCCAGAGCGCTTGGTATGCCTATGTCGGGGACCGAAGCACCGCTTATAGCAACTCCGTCGGCTCGCTTTTCCAAATTTTCTACGTGCCGCCAAATGCGACCGCCGGGACGCTCACGTTCTGGCTCAATCTAGTCACCCACGAGCCGTTTCCGTATGGTGCCGACCTGATGGACGTTAATTTTCGCTCGGTCTCTCCCGATAAGCTGCTTCTGAAAATCAAGACCTTTTACGATTATGACCCGAGTGCCGGGTCAGACGGGGCCTATGTCCGACAAACATTGTCGGTTGACCTTACCCCGTACCAAGGCACAGAGATTCTACTCCAATTCTACGGCGTGACTGATGGTTTGGATGCGACGATCTTCCGTATCGATGATGTCTCGCTCGTGGTCACGCTCGCGAATGTGCCAACAGTCGACACCCTTGACGCCACTTCCGTCACGGTCTCTTCCGCGCAGATGAATGGAGACGTGAATCCCAATGGCAGTGATACGGCGATTTGGTTTGAGTATGGTCCCACAACCGACTACGGGTATAGCACAGGGCGTGGCGACGCGGGAAGCGGCACTGCACTGATTTCCTTTGCCTCGACTTTTACCGGGCTCCCGTCGAATGCGACGTATCACTACCGAGCCTGGGCATCCAATGCGGGAGGTACTGTTCACGGAACTGACAAGCAATTCGCGACTGGGGCCACGCCAGCCCCACCGAGTAATCTCACGGCTTCGAGCGGCCTCACCGGGATCAACCTCGGTTGGACCGACAATTCCGCCGATGAGACAGGGTTTACCATCCAAAGGCGACAGGTAAGCAATGGGGTGCTTACGTCTTTCGGTGTCGCCGCAAATCAAACCAGCTACATCGATTCTTCTGCCGCTCAGGGAGTGCCGTACTGCTACACGGTACGCGCCACAAACGGTGCGGGCGATTCGGCCCAAACAACTGAGGCCTGCGCGACGTTTAGTCCGTGCCCGGCACCAGTTGCGCTCATCAGCGGCGATGCAGTAACCAGTCCCGGCAAACTAAACACCTACCGCAACGTTGGGACGACTGGTGCGTGCTACACGTACGCATGGACAACCGACGATCACCAAAGCTTGAGCACCCAGGACGCGACCTTAGCATTCAGTTCAACGGGAACGCACTGGGTGCAGTTGATAGTCACTAACAGTCAAGCCCAGCAGGGGTCAATCACCTCTATCCAAGTAAGCGTCCAATCTCAAGTTGTCGGGTCGGGCGGAGGCGGCAGCAGCGGAAACTCACGACAAACACTGGCGGCTGATCCCGTCAATCTCGCTAGCGGCAACTACATCTACCAGCACACGTACTTGCACCTGCCCGGAATCGGCATGCCCCTAGAGCCGCAAGGTTTCTACAACAGCAGGTCGGCCGACCAAGGGCGGTTTCCGCTGGGGTTCGGCTGGACTTTCGGGCCGTCACTGTCGGTTGTCCAATTCGGCACGAATGCTGTTGTCACCTATGCTGATGGACATAACGAGAGTCAATTCCTTCAGGATGATGGGACGTGGAAAGGCGATCATGGCGTTTTCGATCAACTATCCAAGAGTCCCGATGGCGCCTGGCAGCTTATCACCAAGAGCCAAACAACCTATCTTCTGGACCTCACGGGTCGTTTGTCTTCAATCACCGACCGCAACAACAACACTATCTATCTGGCGTACGACGACACAACGGGACGTTTGACCACCCTCAGCAATTCGGTAGGACGGGTTCTCACCGTGGGTCCATCGTGGCGCGATCCTGCCTTAATCGGCAGTATTCGAGACCCAATCGGTCGGCAAATCCTGTTTGGTTACGACGACCAGACTAATCTGGTCGCGGTCACCAACGCCTTGGGAACCGTCACGCGCTTCGCGTATGACGACCAGCATCGAATGACGGACCTGACCAACAATAATGGGAATCTGGTCGTCCACAATGACTACGACTCAACTCTTAATGTTGTCACGAACCAGGTTGACGCGTACTCGAACCAGACATCGTTTACTTTTGATTTCACGAAACACGAGACCGTCCAGATTAACGCTCTGGGTAAGCCGTCCACCAACCGATTCGACGACAATCTACTCCTCACGAATGTCATCGACGAAGCGGGCAATCAACAGTTCTTCAGGTACGATGCCGACCATAACAGGATCTTGATCCAAGACAAAAATGGGCACGCCACCCAATACACATTCGACGAACGAGGCAACGTCACCAACAAACTCGACTCTCTCAACCACTCCACGAGCATCGAGTATGACGAGCGCAACAATCCCACTCGGCGCGTGGATGCGCTTACGAATGAAACGACCTTCGGCTACAACCTTCACGGCAATCTTACCTCCACCACCAACGCACTTCGATTGGTCACAAGCGCCCAGTATGACGCCGTTGGGGAGCCACATGTCCTAACCGATGCAAATGAGCACTCGAAAACCAACATCTTTGATTTGCAGGGTAATTTAAGCGCCACTGTCGACACGCTTGGCTTCACCAACTTATTTTTCTATGACGAGGTTGGGCGCAAAGTGATGCAGATCGACTCGAATGGGCACACGAACCATTTCGGGTATGACAATGATGATAACGTAGTGTTCAGCGTAGACGGCTTGGGCAATACCAACCAGTTCTTTTACGATGCCAACGACAACCGGCACGCTACGGTGGACGCGCGCACTCCGCCAGCCACGAACACGGTCTTCTTCGACCTCAAGGATAGGGTGTCGGGCACACAGGATGCGCTTGGAGCGCACACCACCAATTATTTTGACGCACTCGACCGCAAGGTCGCCTCGCTTGACGCGAGAAGCAATCTGACTCAGTACGGCTATGACGACGTTGGGAACCTTGTTGCCGTCACTAACGCGCTGAACCAGGTAAGCAGGTTTGGATACGACCACGCAGGAAACCAGACGACGGTCACAAATGCGGCCGGGCACGTGACGACTCGGCAATTCGATGAGCTCAACCGCGTGATCTACCTCATCGACGCGCTCAATCACACCAACGCTACTGGCTTCGATGCGTTAGGCCGCATCAATGCAACCAGAGACGCAAACGGTCAGTTGACGGCGTTTTTCTTCGACTCGGTTGGACGACTAACCAACGTAATCGACGAAGCGGCTGGCTCTGTCATCTTTGACTACGACCGAGCCGGGAACCGGGTACACACCACCGGCCCCAACGGTAACGTTTCAACCAACATGTTTAATGAGGTTAACCGCGTAGTCGAGCGCTGGGACCCCATTGGTCACGTGACGACGTTTGCGTATGACGGTGTGGGGAACGTGACCACGAAAACGACCCCAAACGGTGTTGTCATCAACTACTCCTTCGATGCCAAGAGCCGCCTGACAAACATCGTCTTTCCGAATGGTCCACCGACCAGCTTCTCTTATGATTCGGTGGGCAACCGCACGAGGATGGTGGACGGACTCGGCACCACGACTTGGCAGTTCGATCTGCTGAACCGCCTCACAAGCGTCACTGACCCGTACAACAACTCGGTCCGGAACGATTTCGACGAAAACGGCAACCGAATCGCCCTCACCTACCCGGACGGCAACGCCGTGCATTACTCCTTCGATGCTTTGAATCGGATGAGTAGCTTGACCAACTGGTTCGGCGGAGTCTTGAGCTACGGGTATGATGTGGTCGGCAACTTGGTTGGCGCTACCAACGCCAACAATACGACGGCAGCCTACGCCTACGATGATGCCAATCGACTTGTCGCCCTCACAAATACCCTTCCCGATGGTTCAGTGATCTCCCAGTACGCTTTGACTCTTGATGGCGTGGGAAATCCCCGGCAGATAGCCCAAGAGGAGCCGCTCACGCCGATCATCCTTAACCAGACCAATACCTATGCGTACGACGCGGCCAATCGCCTGATGAGCGTAGGTGGGCAAAGTGTCGCTCATGATGCCGATGGCAACCTGACCGTTTGGGGCACGAACACATTCGGCTTCGATTACCTGGATCGATTAACCAACACAGTTTCAGGCGGAATGACTGGCACTTCCGCCTATGACGGGCTCGGGAACAGGCTGAACTACGCCACTGGTGGCACTGAACGGCACTTTGTTTTGGACCGCTTTAGCAGTCTGGCTCAAGTTCTCGCAGAGACCGATACAAACGGAAACGTGCTTTCCGATTACGTGTACGGCCTTGGCTTGGTCGAGCGGATCAGTGCCGCCGGCTCCGTACACGAATACCACTTCGATCCACGGGGTAACGCTATCGCGCTCTCGGATGCCCCAGGAAGCCTTACCGACAGCTATGCGTACCGTGTGTTCGGCGAACTAGCCAATTCACAAGGAGCCACGATTAACTCCTTCCACGGTTTAGGAAGACATGGTATCATTGATGACGGAAATGGGCTCCTGCACGTCCGGGCAAGGGACTACAGCCCGGATTTGGGGAGGTTTATCACGATGGATACGGTTGGCGGCAAGGACGGCGATGGCCAGAGCCTGAACCTCTACATCTATGCGCTGAACAACCCGATGCGGCTTCTCGATGTAACTGGGTTTTCGGCAACTGAAGGTAACCTTTTGCAGTTTCCAGACTTCGCTCAGAGAAGCACCATCTTACCCGAGCAGGTCGAGGTCCTCGCTCCTGTAACCGCCAATTCCACCCCTGCCTTGGGCCAAGGAGCATGGTCCACACCAGATTTTGTCTACCACTACTTCTACGGCCATGGAGCCCCCATCGACTTGGCTGATGTCGGTCTTCTTTCCAGATTCCAATCGAGTCCCTCAGTGAAGAAGGCTGTGCAGGCGTTCGAAGATAAGTTGAGACAACACTTTGGCAACGGTCCTTATGAAGGTCACTTTCCCGGCAAAACATCCACCGACGTTACGTCGGATCCAAGACTGTTCTCCGTAGGTGGTAGCACTTTTTTCGAAAACGCCGTCTGTACGCAGAACGGTGGGAGCCCTGTGTGTAGTCTTACATTCAGCATCAGAGACTCGTTTACCGACCCTCTCCGATTTCAGGATCGCATTTGGTCGCATCTCCCAAATTCTGATACATTCATACAATTATTATGGGCAAGCTCTCCTCTTGTGTTTACGGGCTTCCCTACACCATACCCTATAAATGCACAATGGAACCAACAATTCAACCCCTAAAGGAACCCGCAGAATGCGGTCCTTGTTTCTTGTTGGATTGATCTTCCTGTTGAGCAATATTGCGATCGGCCGCTTCGGTTACATGTTTGGCGCGCAACAAGTCTATTTGAACAATAGCCAGTGCGCACTGGCTATTGTTCAACGTGAAAATGGCATTATCACCAAAGGACGCCCAAAGCTCTTTAGTGATCACGGGATCGAGATCGGAATCGTGGACACTACCGAGACAACAAACGATAAAGATTTGCTGTTACCTACGAATGTTGGGTTCTTCTCTCGGGATATAGCAAGCGGCAGAATCCTCGATCAAGGCCTGAGTAGTGATGAGTTACGCGAGCGCGATATGTTGCCTTTTAGCTGGGTACAAATAGAACAAATCTTGGATGACCAGAGCGATATGAGATGGAGCAACCTATGAGAAACACCGTTGTGGATCAGATTGTCGATTGCCTCGCAGCGGTCTTGGTGTTCAGTTGGTGGTTTCATGAAAAAGTCTACGCAGATCAAGTTATCTTCCAGTACGATTCCCTGAACCGGCTTGCCGTCGTGAAGTACGCTGACGGCGCGGCTCAGCAGTTCGATTACGATGCTGCCGGGAACCGACTTACGCGCGTTTCGATCAACCCATTGTCGGTGTCACAAGTGCCGGCTCAAGTGTCGGTCTCGGGTGGTTCCGTGGGTCCCGTCCCGGTGAGTGTCTCGAGCCCGAACGGTCCCAGTGATGTTTTGGAAATCGTGGGCTTTGCTGATCGGCCTTCTCTGGTGGACGCATCAAGTTTCGCTTTCGGAGGCAATGGAATAAACAGAACCGTCACGATCAGACCCGCACAGGGACGCCTGGGCCAAGCAACGATTACTCTCGTTGCGAGCGACGGCTCGACCTCCGCCAGCACGAGCTTTCTTCTAACGGTGTCTTCAGGTGTTGTTGGCCGGCACGTTTTCTATAACCACTCCGCCTGGGACGGAAATGACCCGGAGGCCACTTCGAGCGATGATCTTGCCATCGCAGGGGATAAAGTGGCCCTTCCGCCCGGAGGAATCGCCGGTTTCGCGAACTACACCAGCTACAACAAGGGCATCAACGGCATCATGATCGATATCGCAGGTCTGCCGAGTGTTCCGGTGGCTGAGGATTTTGTTTTTCGGGTTGGCAATGACAATCATCCGGGCGCTTGGGCAGCGGCCCCGTCTCCCACGGTAATTGCTGTTCGACCGAGTGCAGGCACAGGCGGAAGTAGCCGCATCACGCTCATCTGGCCCGATAATGCCATCGAAAAGCAGTGGCTCCAGATCACAGTCCTTCCTACCCCGAACAGCGGCCTCATTGCGCCGGATGTCTTCTATTTCGGCAACGCCGTAGGCGAGTCGGGGAATTCGGCGACCGACGCTCGAGTCGACGTGTCCGACGAGAACGCCGCTCGGCAGCATCCGCGCAATTTCCTGAGCCCTGCCGCGATCGACGACGTTTATGACTACAACCGGGACAAGCGAGTCGATGTGTCGGACGAGAACATCGCCCGCCAGAACAACTCGAACTTCCTCACCGCGCTCAAACTAATCGACTTGTCAGGTGTGAGCGCCGCCACTTCGGTGACGAGCGACAATCTGGTCACGGAGACGGAAGGGTCAACGTTGCCCACGCTAAACCTGCAAGCCGTGACAGACGGTGGCTTTATCCTTGAATTCCAAGGAGCCGGTCCCGATACAACCCGCGTGCAGACCACGACCGCGCTTTGCAGCGGTATTTGGCAGGACCTCCCGGCTGATGCAGCTCGGGTTTCGCCAGACGGCCGGTTGCACTGGTCGCTGCCCTTGAATCAAAACGAGCCAGTCCGATTCTACCGCGTCATTCAAACACCCCGCTAATCGTACTACATGCGCCTTTCACCTATGAAATCTCCTAGAACTGCTGGTCTGAACGTTCACCCCACCGCTCTCGCCCTAGCTGGCCTGATCCTGTCACTCGGTTCAGCCGAGCTTTCTGCCCAGGTCTTTTTCATGAACCTGCCGGATGTTAATCTGTTTCCTAACACGCCGGGGCAGACATTCAATGTGTCGATTGAGAACGACACCGGCTCCGGCATCCAAGTTACCGGAATCGGTTTCAATCTCCAGGTCGCCGACGGCGGCACGGCTGCAGGCGGATCAATAAACGGTCCTGCGATCACTTCGGTGGACATCTTCTCCGGCACCGCCTTTGCCTCAAACAACAACGGCCTGAGCGGAAGCGGTCAGATCGTCCCGCAGGTCTATCAGATCGGCACGCTCACTCATGCCGGCACCGTGACGATCCCTAACGGGGTGTCAGAGGTAGCGGCTGTCACAATCGACACGACCGGCTTCTTCTCGGGGACCTTCGGTTTGACCCTTGACACGCACAATGGGCCAACCAAGTACACCACGACCGGTAGCGATTTGTTTCCCGCACTCGAAGACGGCAAAGTAACACTGGCCCTGGTTCCGGAACCGCATCAGTTCGTCGGCGCGACTGCCATTGCGCTCTTAGGATCGCTGGTCTGGCGCAGGGTGAGTCTCAGCCGTGCCTCATCTTGGGAGCACCGCGTCTCTTAACCCGAATCGGCAGAATGCAGTTGCTTCTTTCACTCGGAATTAGAAGGGTGACCTTGGGGTTTTTGCCAAAGGCTATTAGTTTGCCGCAAATCGTCTCACCGAGTTACTACTGATCGCGCCTCGCTTTTCCGATTACGAGGCATAGCCGGTTGGTTTTCGGTACGGCCACGACTCTGGCTCCAAAAAACTGCTGCGCTTCGGAGAAGTACAGCAGTTATGTTAAGTGGTATGACAGGTAGACCGCGTCAAACGGGGCAGTCGGGCTACCAGACATCATTTGCCGCCTGAGCGTCAACGCACCGCAGTTCGATGACGCCGGGAGCAAGGCAGGTGACGGAAACTCGATCGCCTGGCTTGAATCCCGCCCGATCGAGCCAGTGACCAATCAAGCGGATCTTTGGCTTGATGCGGCCCAACCAGGAGTCTCCGTGAGCCTCGATTTTCAGTGTGCGTGTGGGCCGAGCGAGGTCAACAAGTATAGGCGCTACGCTTTCGTGCACAGGAGTTCTTCCGCCTGGAACGCGCTCAACCAGCAATGTTAGTGTTCGGTGACTGCATAGAAGTCGGTCGGAAACGTCTCGGGTTTCGTTCATAGGTTGTAACCCTTGAACGTTGCCGCCAGTCCGTCCTCGTCGTCGCCCAGTAGAGCTTCGAGGGCCGCCTTGGTTTTCAGGCGTTCCTCGGATGGTTTGGCGTCCTTTGGACAACACGGACAGCGGGTGACATTGATCACCGATTGCCCGAACTCCCAACCGACGGACCGGAATCCTTCCCGGTAGCGGACGGAGAGCTTCTGATCGCGGGGAAGTGAACGCCAGGCCTCGGCTTCCTCAGTACTCAAGCCCGTCTCAAAGATGGCGTCGTGCCAGAGATGATACACATCCCACGGCTCGTCGCAGGTGGAGCAATGAACATCCATAGACTCCTCCCTCAGGCGAATAGCGAGGCCACCTCTTTGCCATTCAAGTGCTCCGGCTGCCGGCCTTCTTCGTTGAACGTTACTATCCTCACGAAAAGGAATTTGGCCAGACGCACCACGATGTCGTCGCGACCCGCTCGGCCCGCCTCGTCTTCGTCAAGGGCGATGACCACCTGGGTATATCCATTGGTGTGCTTGCGGATCAGCTCCTCCTGCCCAGTCGACATGGTGCTGCCCATGAGGGCTACCACCTTGCGGCAACCAAGCTGGTGCAGCTTCATGCAGTCGAAGAAGCCTTCGACGATCACAAGCGGGCTTTCCGCTGGTTCCTTGATCGCCCGGTCGATGTTGAAAAACTCCAGCGATTTGCGGAAGCCCTGGGGAAGCTTGTATTTCGGGGTGCCCTCGGGGGGCTCACCCGGGAAGCGGCCACAATACGCGACCACTTGGCCGTCCGGGTTGTGGATCGGAATGGCGATTCTCCCTGCCATCATCCCTTTCCCGCAGAAACCGATCCCGAAATCCACAATGGTTTCGGGTGTGAGGCCACGTTCGATCAGGTACGGATGACCGCGCTCAAGCTTATCGAGACGGAACTTGAGCGGCGCGTTGGGTGCGTTGCTCTCCAACGGCTGTGCCGGCGTCGAGGTCGGTTTGGGCATGGGAGCAGTGGTTGTCGCTGGGCTTTCGTCTCGATGTTGGGTGTCCTTGCCGGAAGCTGCTGAGACGGCTTCCTGATCAAGTTGGAACCACTCGATGGCCTTTTGGGCCGCCGCGTGGATGCTCACCCCCTCCATCCTGGCAATGAAATCCAGGGCGTTGCCGCCACGCTTGCATTCACTGAAGCAATTCCAGATGTTTTTGCTCAGGCTGACCCGGAATTGCGTCGGGTTATCGCCTTTGTGGATCGGGCACGGCCCGCTCAGGCTGTCTCCGCTCCTTTTGAACCGGTCCAGGAGACCGTAATGATCGAGCACTTGCTCCATTTTGAGTGCGGCTTTTATGGCCTTGAAGTCAACGAATGATGATTTTGGCATGGGTTATTCCTCGGTTAACTTGTAAAGGAACAAATATCAGTTCAAATGATTGAACCGTGTTCCATCGAGTATCCTACCGCCTCAGAATATCCGTGGTAGGTGGGAAGGTTTGCCGCTTTGGTCAAGGCGACAGCTGCGGCTGTCTGGCGCCAATCATCTCGAAAACGCCCCTGTGCCGCCCACCGGTGGCGGCGTTGCTAATCCAACAGGGTAGCGGTCTCACCCGGCCTGCCGGTCTGCCACGGCACAGTGAGAATATCGCCGTGTTTCTGCAGCGTCGCCTGATCGCAGAAAAGAAACAGCCCGTGACCGCTTTTCAACTTCGAACAGGCCTCGACAAGGGACTTCACCCGGGCGGCGCTCGTGGTCACGGTGAGCACGCGAAACCGGTGAAAGCCGAACAGTGAGCGATGCAGCCCCTGTTTCCAGGTCGCTTCATAGGCCAGGAGTTTGCGGTAGAAGGAGGATTGGGAAAGGTTCTTGCGAACAACGGGCACCGTCCCACGGTCGGCTTCGAGGAAGAAGAAGGCCGGACCTCGCTCGGGTGATGACCCATCGGATTCGAGCGCAAACACGCGATCGGGGATGATGCCGAGGGTCAAGCCGCTGTTCATCGGAACCTTCCACTTGAATGGCCGTGGTCGACCCGCTTGGCCGGTGAGGGGGAGGGTGGTGTCCGTAAGGAGGCGAATGCCGCTCCGTTGGCGGCAGGCAAGTTCAAGCGCCACCATGACATCGGAAACCAGGAGGGCATGAGCCAGGAAAGGCCGGCCTACGGAGCGATTCTTCTCGGACCAACGGAGAGGGCGGATGGCCGTTCCCGGTTCCTGGTTCAGAAGGGCTACGCCTTTGTCTCCGAGACCGTAAACTATCTGGCGGGAGCCGCCCCGGTGGTAATATTCAAGCTGGGCCCGTGGGCGCTCTAGATATCCGTGGTGATACAGCAATTGCAGCCGTCGCAAGATCTGCTGGCTGCTGCCACCGACGAGCGGCACGATGTGCGAGGAACGAAGAAAACGGTTCCGGTGAACTAGCCGGAGGATGGTGTGGTCGCGTTCGGTCAGTTGCATGGGGGCAACTTGGGCCGTGCGTTTGAAACGGGGAAAACGGGGAGATCCCATCCTGCCAGTGTATTGGAGAGCGGGTGGGCCGCAAAGGCGTTAGGGTTTGCGGCAGAAGGCAAGTCTGCTCCGGGGGGCGTTACCAGCGACATATCATCCTTCTTTTACGCTACCAGGGCGTAGGCTATGGATTCCATCCGACACCGATGGCGGGGATGAGGCATAACCGCATCATAAGCCGGATGGGCCGCGCGTCCGTTGGATCAATCTGGGAGGCCGAAGCAAGGCTTCGGGTTTGTCATCTGGACCGAAATAGTCTCTCGTTGCCAACGGTCAACTCGGCCGAGCCAACACCAGGTACCTGCTAGGGGTGGCTTCTCGCCCGTCCATGCGGTTTATGTTGACAAACTGGGACCGGCAACCATAAACGTTTGCCCATGGGAACAATTACCCAGAACCGCGGGAGAATCATCGGGCAGACGCTATCCGCCCTAGCTGGAATTGGCAGCTTGATTTATCTAAGCGCTCCGAGAGGGATAGGGGCGACCGGTTCGCCGCACTCTCGCCGTCCAGGGGATGTGCATCGCGGTTCCGTCCCGCGCACTTGCAAATGCAAATGATTCCAACGCAGAACCAGTCAGTGGAGAAAATAGTTTTCAGCCCTCTCATTGGGGCAGGGCAAGGGGGTCCGAACTACCTCTGGTCCAAGACAAACTCTACCCACTGTCCGGAGCCGCCTTTCGGATTCACGGCAACCGCGCAGTCTCCCTGCCGCGTCGACTTGTTCGGTAACTGGAGCGATGACTCCGAATGGCTTAACTCGAGACCATCCCGCGTAGTTTCTTGCGCGGTACGCATTGCACCCCGAAGGCTGCCAACGGAAGTCAGTCTAACACTCCTTCACTCCCCAGGTATCAAACACGACTCCTACGACATACGCGCCAAGGGGAATCTCCGTTTTCGGGACGCCATTCGGAATCCGGTCACTCTTGCCGTCTTGCACACCCTCGGCATCGAGGATGAAGCGTCCTTTGAGGACTGTAGCAGCCGACGACCCGGGCTGCTGATTTCGACCCGCAGTGACGTTCCATTTCGGTCTGGTCTTGGAGCCAGTTCGTCCCTGACGGTTTGCGCACGCGCTGCATGCCTCGCGCTCATGGGGGTTCGGGGAGATCCACGTGACATCGCCGAAGCCTGCTTTTCCATCGAACACCGTGTTCACAAGGTCGGATGGCAGGACCATTACGCCGCCTCCTTTGGTGGGGCCAATGTGATTGCTCGGCGCAGCGGTGATCACCACGCTGTCGTACAAACTCTCTCTCCGGATGTAGGGCATCTTTTGAAAGACCATGCGGTGCTGGCCTATCTGTCTGGCCGTCCGCACGGCTCGCTTCCTTGGCCGGACCTAACACCGACCGTAATCGGCAGACTTGACGCCATGGACAGGATTGTTGAAGAATTCCTGCGGGCGCAGCACAACCTGACTATCGGCCACCTACTGGATTTTCTGGAGCGCCACTGGTCCCTAGCCCAGCACTGGTATTCACCTCACCTCGTCACAATCGCTCGCCGCACTGCATGTGAGTTGCGTTCGAGCTCGGCAATAGCCGTCGTGGTCGGCGCTGGGCCTGCGGCGCTGGTTATTAGCAACGAACCCGCGCAAGTGACTAAACGGTGCCTTCGACACGTTTATGGCTTGCAGATCAGGGACCTGAGACCCTGTGACGAGGGCGTTTCCGTATCGTGCGTAGTTACGCACTCTCGTTCGCCACGACGGGGCATGTAATTCCGACAAAACGGTACCGCCACGGCCTTTATGAACATATTCATCGGCTCTTCCAAGGAATCCGCGCCAAGGATGCATGATATAGCAATCATGGTTGAGGCAGGTGGGCATACGCCGGTACCGTGGGATATGCCAGGCACCTTTCCGCCCGGAGAGTTTACACTGGAGACTCTTCATCGCTTGGCATCTGCCATGGCTGGGGCCATTTTCATCTTCGCCGAGGATGACCGCATCTGGTACCGCGGAGACTCATCTCCCCAGCCTCGCGACAATGTCCTTTTGGAATACGGCATATTCTCGGGAATCCTCGGGCGACGACGCGCCATAATTTGCTGCTGCGGGCACCCTAAAAAGCCAACGGACCTTAACGGTCTCAACTATCTCACTTACGACACGGCGCTAAAAAGTACTTTCCAACGAACACTCCACAATTGGCTGAGCGATGTTGGCGCACTCCCAGTCGCAAAGCAGCCAGACAACGTCTTTTCTAGCAGCGAAGACCCGCTCTTTTTGCATGAGATTCAGAGTCGCCTGCTGAACGCTCATCGCATTACTATGATCGGAACAGGCCTCGACATACTTGGAAACCTTGGGATCGTCGACCACATGCTCTCGCGATGTGTTTCCGGGGTCTGCACGGTTGACATTTGTATGGCAGATCCCTTCAGCACTGACGTGGAGACCAGGCTGCTCGAGGAAGAGCGAGCGGAGAAACGCCCGTGGGTAAAGAAGCGAGGGCTCATCAGCCGGCTCCACATGCTTACAAGCAACTGGGAGAACGCAGCACGGCCCCCAAGCTTCAAACTCAGAGTGTTTACGCACTATCCCACGTTTGCCCTAATAATTGTCGACAACGAATACTACATATATCCCTACGCGTACTCCACGTTAGGAAACTTGAGCCCAGTTCTTCGCTTCTCTGCATCAAACCCACGAGATGCCAGTGTTGTGGCGTTTTTGGATGCTCATTCTAAGAAAATAAAGAGCGATGCGCTGGATGGACCGACGGAGTACTACGCTCGAACAAGAGGCGTGGAGGAAATGTCCAATTTGTACGGCTTCGCAGTATACTTCGTTCCGGACGCCGATTCGGGTTTGTGTGTCTTCGGTTCACACGTTATCGGCTATGATGTGAGGAACGGAAAGGCCAGCACTTCGCCTTGGTCACGTTATGTTGGAATCTCACAAGACTACGGATTGCACTTGACTATCGCCGATTGTCTGTATTTTGGTAATAAAGCCGAAGCTGAGAAAGCGACTGAGCAAGCCAAGTATCTTCTAAGCCAGACACCACCGTTTGAGCTTGGACTACAATCCCCCAGGCTTGGGCACCCAGGGGTTGGCACAATCTCTATCCCGGTCAGAGACCATTCAGGGCGCCTAGCCCTGTTACACAATGAGTTCGTGCACCGAATCTACAGGCGCGCGGTAGCCACCGATAACACGATCGGACCGGGCCGTTTTGGAGTTGCTACTCGTAACGGAATCGAGCTAGAGCTCTTACGAAGGTTCGGATCACCTTATGTTCTCAACTGCTACAAGCCCCATTTTACACTGCTACGCAACCTGCCAAGCGATAGCAAAAGTCAGACGAAACTCTGCGAGGAAATCGAGAAAGAATTCAGTACGCTAGTGCCCGTCTCAAGCCTTCGGGTTCGGCGGATTGCAATTATGTGCAGTTCGCCGTCCCAAAGACGTTGGTCGATCCAAGAAGAGGTTCCGCTCGGGGACTCGGACAGCCGATAAAGTGCCTCAACGCAGCGCTATCCTCCGAGTAAGAAAACATCCGTTGGGCTGAATTTCCACCGCATCCGGGCTTGTAGGCCCGCCAAGAAAGCCGGCGGTGTGACGACGGTGGAATGGAAGGATGCAGGACACCTGCAATCGGGAAGGGATCGTACGTCGAGCCCGAGCGGACGACACGTTGAGAGAGACAGGCTACGGTGGCTGATCTGACAGACGCAATCGTTTTGGCCTCTACCGGAAGACCTTGACGGATTGCGTTCTGAACGATCATCCGACGGACGTACCCTCTGCCCGCTCTGAGGTCGCGCACGAAATGCTTATCGGCAAAAAGGGCGTTTATCTTGGCCAATCAACGATTTGCAGCTGAGTAATCAAGGTCTGTCGGGAGATAACCCCACTTGCCGACGACTCGCAAACAGCGCTTTGTAAAACATGCTCTTAGCCGTTTCTTGGGGGGTTCTACTTCGACTTTGTAAGGATAAAAGCTTCCATTTCGGACGCAGTTGTCGTCATTATGACACCGCAATGACAACCCAAGAGAGCATCTTCTAAACCCAAGAGTAACAATGAAACCCAACAGAGCGC
>Ga0265314_10000185_pt1 | contig 92226 bp, 97 predicted proteins | sample 4126metaG_FD_203106 | JGI IMG/M metagenome (GOLD analysis project Ga0265314, IMG submission 203106) | Rhizosphere microbial communities from Carex aquatilis grown in University of Washington, Seatle, WA, United States - 4-1-26 metaG | ecosystem: Host-associated > Plants > Roots > Rhizosphere >...
TGTTCTATAATCGCCAGCGGATTCATCAGACGCTGGGTTATGTCAGCCCGGTTGCGTTTGAAGAGGCCAACTGTGTGGTGCTGAATTGAACTGTCTGGGAAAGACGGGCTAGCTCAGCATCACAATATTTTTGTGAATTTTATAGGGGTCGTGTTCGAATATTTCTTTCAAACCGTTTACCCGGTTATACGTGCAATCTGAATTACTCCATCAAACCGCTTTCCCGTTGATGCCGGATGGCGAGGATGTCCACGCGGTCTTGTTCCGGCAGATAGCGATAGAGTGCGACATACCCTGCCCGTCCTTTAGAAATCACCAGTTCTTTCAGGTTGCCAACCGGCCGACCGATCAGCGGATGGCGTTGCAATATTTTGGTGGCATCTACTATCTCGTTGGCTACCTCGGTGGCAATCGTTGGTGCTTCACGAGCGAGGAAGTCGAAAACTCGCTCAAGATCGGTGAGGGCGCGCTGACTGAAATAGACTGCGGGCATTCTTAGCTCGCTTTGGATTTTGTGCGTGGCTTACTTTTTGCGATGCTGGCGGGCTTGGGATGTTTGGCGGGTTTTCCCGCAGCCTTGCTGGTGATGTATTCGTGTACATCCTGCATGGCGTAGAGCACGCCGCCCGCATCCACGTCTGCTGCCGAGACAAGCGCGTCACCGATGAAGGACTGGCGCATCTCGGCCAGCCTGGCCTGCGCTGCCAGTGCTTCAATCATCCAGGCATGTGGCGTTTTTGCAGTTGCGTCGGCGAGGGGCGCGATACGCGCCTTGAGTTCATCGGGTAATTTGAGGGTGGTGGTAGCGGCCATGTTGTACTCCTTGATGCGGGTGTTACAAAGGTAGCACCCGATGGTTGGTGCGTCAATGATTGTTTTATGGAAACCAACACTCAATCAACCGCCAGCCTGTATCCCACGCCGACCTCCGTCAACAGAAAACGTGGGCGTGCAGGATCTTTCTCCAGCTTGTGGCGCAAGGTACCCATGTAGATGCGCAGGTAGTGGGCACGCTCCACGTAGTTCGGCCCCCATACCTCCTTGAGTAGTAACTGGTGCGTGAGTACCTTGCCCGCGTGTTTGACCAGCACGGTCAGCAGGCGGTATTCGATCGGGGTGAGGTGGACTTCCGCGCCGCTGACCGTGACTTTGCGATGGACCATGTCCACCTTCAACTCATCCACCGTGAAGATGCCTTCTTCTTCTCCCCCTGCTACAGGTGACACATGCCGCAAGGCCACGCGTATGCGTGCCAGCAGCTCGCCGACGCCGAAAGGCTTGACCAGGTAGTCATCCGCCCCCGCATCCAGCGCGGCGATCTTGTCGCTCTCCTGCGAACGTGCGGAAAGGATGATGACCGGAACTGAAGACCACGCACGTATGCCTTTGATCACTTCCACACCATCCATGTCGGGCAGTCCGAGATCGAGAATGATCAAGTCCGGTTTGCGCGTCGCAGCTTCGGTCAGCCCGTGTTTGCCGGTTTCCGCCTCGAACACCTGGTAGCCTTCTGAGTTCAACGCTGTCCGCAGGAAGCGGCGTATCTGCGCTTCATCTTCGACGACGATTATGGTGGCGGAGTGGGTCATGCTGAAAGATATCCATGCCACGCTGCGTGATGTTGCATCAACCCCAATAACCCATTAGACGCAAACCCCTCCCGGCCTCCCCTTATCAGGGGAGGAGCAGGTTTCGCTCTCCCCCTGATAAGGGGGAGTTGGAGGGGGTTTTGCTTTAATGGATTTGTTGGATTCACAATTGAATGGCCTCTTCACTCTCGATCAAAGGTGGCTCGGTCAATGGCAACGTAAAGTGGAATGCCGCTCCGCCGGAAACCAGGTTATCCGCCCATATCCTTCCGCCATGCGCCTCAACGATGGAGCGACAGATCGTCAGCCCGATCCCCGCACCGCCTTGATTGCCTTCGCTGGCGACGCGGTGGAATTTTTCGAAGATGCGTTTTTCTTCACCCGCCGGAATCCCGTGCCCATGGTCGGAAACGGTCACCAGCAATTCGTTGCGGTCGGAGGAGGCAGAGATTTCGACGGGGGTGCCGGACGGTGTGTACTTCACGGCGTTTTCCAGCAGATTCGCAAATACCCGCTCGATCAGCAGGCTGTCTATCTCGATCAAGGGCAGATCATGCGGCAACTTGACGCTGACCGGATGGTTGTCCAAACGCGTGCTCATTCCGGCCAAGGCTCCGCCGACCACTTCCTCCAGCGGTTGCCATTGCCGGTTCAGCACGACGGCACCCGCCTCCAGGCGCGCCATGTCCAAGAGGTTGTTGGCCAATCCGGTCATGCGTATGGATTCGTCATAGATAGTCTGACCGAGCTCATGCCGCGCATGGTCGTCGAGTTTGTCATTGTCCCGCACCAGGCTGCTGGAGGCGCCGACGATCGCGGCCAGCGGCGTGCGCAAGTCATGCGAGATCGCCGACAGCAATGCGTTGCGCAACTGTTCCGTTTCTATTTCTATCTGGGCGCTTTGTGCTTCCGCCGCCAACTTGACCCGTTCCAGCGCCAGTGCGATCTGGCTTGCAAAAGTCTCCAATAACCGCTGTTGTTCGGGCAGTGCGATTCGCGCGGGATTAAGCGGCAACAAGGCCAGCACCCCGATCACCACGGAAGAAGCTTTCAGCGGCAGGTAGACCATTTCTCCACCGGGCAACGTGTCCGTGCCCTGCCCAGCCATCTGCCCGTGGTCAAACACCCATTGCGCCACGCTCAAGTCACTCCCGTGACACGATTGTGCCGTCCCTTCGCTCTTTGGATAAACGATGCGGCCGGTTTCATTGGGCAGCAGCACCACGGCCTGCGCTTCAAATACCTCCGCAAGGTGCTTGGTCGCACTGCGCACGATGTTCTCCTCGCCGCGCGTCGCGGCCAGTTCACGGCTCATGGCGTACAGCGAGGTGATACGGCGCTCGCGGTGACCGGCGATCTTGGCCTGATAGCGTGTGCTCGCCGTCATGCTGCTGATGACCAATGCCACCAACAGCATGACGGCGAAAGTGACCAGGTATTGGCTGTCCGAGACGGCAAAACTGAAGCGCGGCGGCACGAAACAGAAATCGAACAGCACCACGCTCAGCAGCGAGCTCAGTACCGACGGCCCGCGCCCGTAGCGTGCGGCGACCACCACCACGCCCAGCAGATAGACCATAATCAGGTTGGCCGGATCGAAATGGTCGAACATGAGCCAGGATATTCCGGTGCAGATCGCCGTCGCGACAGCCGCCCACAAGTAACCCGCGCGCCACCTGAACAGCGGGCGCTGCTCTTCGGACGCAAGACCAAGATACAGGCGGCTGCGCGAAAAATAGGGGTTCTCTTTTGCCTGCGACAGAAAATCAGAATCCTTGCCCACCACATGAATATCGATGTCGCTGGCCTGGCGGACGATGGTGTCAACCAGCGATCCGAACAGCCAGCGTTTCCATCCTGTTAGCGTCGGCTTGCCCAGCACGATGCGGGTGGCATTGCGGGTGCGGGCATACGAGATCACTTCTTCGGCCAGCTTGTGTCCGCTCAGCGTGACGGTCTCCGCGCCCAGTTCTTCGGCCAGCTTCAGTGTGCGCAGAATGGTATCGCGCTGCTCCCTTGAAAGTTTCTGGAGCTTTGCCGTCTCGATATACACCACGATCCATTCCGCTTTCAGCAACTGCGCCAGACGGTATGCGGCGCGCACCAGATTCTCGGCAGAACCTCCCGGCCCGATGCAGATCAGCATCCGCTCTTTTACCTGCCACACATTCCGGATGGAATGATCTTCGCGGTAGTCGCGCATCTGGGCATCGACACGATCCGCCGTGCGCCGCAACGCCAGTTCGCGCAGTGCGATCAGATTGCCCTTGCGGAAAAAATTCTGCGCCGCGCGTTCCGCCTGCTGTGGCAGATAGACCTTGCCCTCTTTCAGACGCTGCAACAATTCGTCCGGCGGCAAGTCGATCAATTCGATCTCGTTGGCGCTCTCGATTACCGCATCGGGTACTGTCTCCCACACCGGAATGCCGGTGATCTGCGAGATCACATCGTTGAGACTTTCAATGTGCTGGACGTTGATCGCGGTATAGACGTCGATACCCGCATCCAGCAGTTCTTCCACATCCTGCCAGCGCTTGGGATGGCGCGAATTCGGCGCATTGGTGTGCGCCAGCTCGTCCACCAGGATCAACGCCGGATGGCGCTTGAGCGCGGCATCCAGGTCGAATTCGCACAACTGCGTGTCGTGGTATGGAACCATGCGCGGCGGCAGTATTTCCAGCCCTTGCAGCAGTTGCTCGGTCTCGGCGCGCTTGTGCGTTTCCACATAGCCCGCCACCACATCCAGACCTTCCGCGCGCCGTTCGTGCGCCGCCAGTAACATACCGAAAGTCTTGCCGACACCGGCGGAAGCGCCGAAGAATATCTTCAAGCGTCCACGACGACGCATGGCTTCGGCGCGCTGCACCTTTTCCAGCAATTCGTCGGGGTCTGGTCGTTGCTCACTCATGATCTTGTCGGGTTGCGTCGCCACGCCTTGCCCAGCATGGACAGACGGGTACGCAGACTTTTCTGGTCATCGGCCAGCACGTCCATCACATCGGAGAGCTGCTTCGATTTGAGCACAGCCATCAACATGAACAGTGCCGTGATCAGCGTGGTGACAAGGAAATAGGCCAGCCGCGTGGCCAAGGGTGCCTCGGCCTCGGCGATGAGATTCATGCCGAGCAGGCCGGTAGCCACCGTGCCCACCATGCTGAACACGGTCACCACGGTGAGGCGCACGATGGTGGTGGATTGCTGGCGCTGCGCATTGCTGTCGAGGTACTGGCTCATGTCCTGCAACTCTTCCTTCACTTCCTGATAGAGCCCGTCGTTACCCAGATGTTCGCTGCACATGCGGTAGAGCGCCTGCACGTGCTGCCGCTCGGACAATTCATGGAACCAGTAGCGGTGGGTGAAACGCAAAAAGGCTTCGAACCCGGCATATACCCTGCGCCGGAAGCGGCTGATGGATTGCGACACGCGGATATCCAGGTCATGCACCGCATCCACCATGCGATCGGAAAACACCAGCAACGACGCGCGGTGGAAATGCGCGATCAGGAACAGCAATACATATTGGTGCCTGAACTGCGACAGGATGCCGCGTGTAGGGTCACGAAAATATTCGGCGCTCGCATCTCCAACCACGATGAAAGCACGACCGGTGCAAAGAAAGCGGGTGTTCGGGCCGGCATCGGTATCTGTCCAGAAGCGGTCATAGCAGTAGCGCTGCTCGAACTCCACCACATCCGGATCATGCGTCGGCATCGCTTCGTCAGGATGCAAGGTGGCGACCAGACCGAGTCGCAACCATTCGTCCCGGCTCAGGCCGCGCGGATCGTCCACCGCCAGGTACGCCATCAACGGCATGCGGTGATACTCGATCTGGCGATAGCGCAGGATGCCGGCCTCCTCGGACGGATCGAGTACCAGCGGGCGCAGCAGAAAATCCCAGTGCACGGAGATGCCCGGCGAACGGTGTTTGCGGGTATAGGAGAGAAATTTTTCCTGATTGCTCGAATCCGATGTCGCCAGCACCGCGCCTTCTGCGGACAGCCACTCGGCCCGATACACGTTGTGCTTGCCCTGGCCGTCCCTGTCCCACCCCGTCGGATAGGCCCTGCCGAACCGGTACAGCAGGTCGCCTGCCACATCCAAAGGCAGCTCGTTGGCAGACAATTCGATCTTGAGAAAGGCAACGTTGATGTCGTCGAAGAACCAAAGCTCGATATGCTCCACGTTCAACGTGATCGGCGCATCGCCTTCGCGCACCTCCAGCCGCAGGGAAGCAACACCAGAGCGCCGGAATATCTTGATCGCCGACTTGCCCTGCGGATCATCGTCATCATGGGAAACATGGCTGCTGCTCTCGCCATACAGGAAGCGCTGGACATAAGGCAGGAAAGTGACGAACTCCTTGTAGTGTCTTTCCTCGAAGTCCAGTTCTTCCGTGATGAACCGATCCTTCAGCCTGCGCCACGGATTGTCTTCGCCACCCTTGGCCAGCAGCTCCCAGTGATGCTGGACTTTTGCGCCCTCGGCCAATGGCATCAGTTGCACCGGCCACAAGAGGACTTCGCGGAAGTGGCGGACGGTATGATTGGTGGCGGAAGCAGTCATCATCGTGGAAGTTTATCTCAATTCATCTTGAATATTTTCAATTCCTTGTACAGAAGCACGGTGTCAAATGGCCCCTCACCCGAAAATCAGGCTGGATGGATGCGTTTTGAAGTGCCTTGCTGGCAAGGCTTGCACCCTGCACCAAAAGTTGTTTCCCCGGCACGTTTCCCGCCATATCAGCAAGTATCCTGGCGCGCACGAGCGCGGGAAACCGCACCTTGCAACGCGGAGAGCAAGTCAGTTGGCGACCGCAGGCCAGGCGATCCAGTATCGGATGAATTTCATGTCTGCTTCCGCAGACCGGACAGGTGTGTAGTACCACGGCAAGTCAGACCGCATGCTCGGCATAGCGGGCCAGATCCACGGCCTGAGTGGCAACGGCGGACGATACGATGAAGGTTTCCCTAAACGGTACATTGCCCAGCGCCAGTGCAACGCTCAGCGCCGCCGCGCCTGCCACAGCCAGCCGGACGGGATTCCCGCGGCTTGCCAGGAACTGCCGAAGCGCCTCGACTCCCAACCCGGTTGCCGGGAAGATCATCGTTGTCGCGTTTTTGCCGTGTTCCCGGGTAGCAACTTCAAGCGAATCATGCTTCGAAATAATGCCGATGTATAAATTTTGATTCATGTATTTCTTCCTTTCAAGGTGAGGAGCGAACGGGATGCTGTTGCCCGTCAAGCACGGGACTCGAACAACGACTTGACCTCAAGCGCGTGACGGCACGAGTGCAGGTGCTCCCGGAACTGGCGGTCGGCAAATATCTGCGTGGCATCGGCCAGAATCATGAGATGTTCATCAGTGGCGCGTTTCGGCACCAGAAGCGCCAGAACGTCGGATACCGGTTGCCCGTCGGGTGCGTCGTAAGGAATCGGGTCTTTGAGGCGCAGATAGGCAATCTGTATCCGTGTGAGGTCTTCAACCCTGGCATGGGGAATGGCAATTCCCTCACCCAGCCCGGTCGAACCGACCTGCTCCCTGCGGTTTAGTCCGGCCACCACCCACTCTCGCAACAGGCCATGCTCTCTTTCCATATGTCGGCCGATTTCATCCAGAAGCTCGTCCTTGCTGGCAACCTCAATATCCAGAAGGATGTCTTCCGGCCAAAGATATTCAGAGATAGTGCTCATTGGACTCTCCACAGGATTAAGGGGCAATTCATGGCCAGACATGCGGGAACAGCGCCGATTCAATTTCCAGCCCTTGATTCATGGTCTGCTAGCCGTTCAAGCTTTTCATCCGGAAGCCGCACTTGCAAGGCAACAATGGCGTACGCCACGCCAAGCGGAACAAGGATGCCAATAATGGCAACCACCGGATCCAGAACCGTGCTCATAAAAAAAGTATCCATGATCAGGCAACTCGCTTAACAAGGCGCTCATGACGGGAGGCAATGACGATTCTTCCTGCACGCGCGATTCTGCGGATAACCGCAACAATGCTGCCAGCCATACTGTCGTTGGCCGTCACATCGAGCCGTACTTGCTTGCCCGACGCGGCAATGATCTTCTCGCTGTAAAAATCCACCATATCGGCTCCACACAACCGGTATGGAATCGGGGTGAGTGCCACGCGCTCGGTGCCGGAAATAGCACAAATGGCCTTGCGCACGGTCATCGCTTCCGATTCATTCAATACTGTGGTGATACGTTTCATACCATCCTCCTTCTTTGGATGGACGGCATGCTATGGGAAGCAACATAAAAACAGGATAAATTGTCCCCCTGCGCGTATAAAAATCTCATCAAGATTCGCGTTGTAGCCCGGGCTTTCTCCCACCTTCTTTCAGGATAAAGAATGGGCGCCGGATGGCGCCCACGAATGGTCTGGAGGAGACCGCTGGAGAATTATCATTGTATGTTTACTGCGCTCGGCTCAGAGACAGCACAACTGCGCTTCGCCTCTATAGTGTCAGAGCGAACGCGAAACGGACAAGGCCAGGATACCGCCACCCAGTTTCTTGTCTTCGCCATTGGCTTTGACGTGATACAGGTTGTTGTCGGTCGCATTGGTCGATGTATAAGCCACTCCCAAAGTGAACCCGCCAACCGGCTTGCTGAGGCCGATCTTGTAGTCCGTGTAGCTCAGCAGCGAGAAATTCTTGAGCTTCTGGTGGCCGGCATGCAATGCCAACGCTACATCGCCGGCAAATGTGTAGGTGTAGTTCGCTTCGAGGTAGCCGGAGCCCTTGGAGCTTGCATTCGCCTTGTCGGCGGTTGTTGCGCCAGTTGCCCACATCGTCGGTTCAAAGCCGCCACCCACACCGGTGGTGTAGCTGGAAATGCCGAACCAGTCAGTCAGCGCATAGTGATAGGCAATGTTCACGCCCTTGAATGTGCCGCCGAATTGCACTTCGGTGGTGTCCCATTTCTTGGTTGATTCGCCAACGGTGACATTGGTTTTTCCGCCGGGATAGAACACTGAGACGAGGCCGACGTTATAGGTGAAATCGTCGCTCACCTTGCCGTTGTAGCCGCCGTACATATCCCATTCCATGCTGGCGTTGGAATATTGGTTCCCGCTGATATTGGATGCCCAGGTACCCAGATACACGCCGTTCTCATGTACATAGTCAAAACCGCCTTGTACGGAGGGCGTACGGTAGTTTTGAGAAATGCCACGGAATGTGTAGTCGCTGATGAAACCGACATTCCCGGTTAGGGTGTAAGGAGCAGCCGGGGCGTCTGCGGCCAATACGGGCGCGCTCATTGCCGCCAGGATCAGGGTGTTCAACAATTTGTTGTTCAACATGTTCGTTCTTTCTATTCGGTTAATGAAAATTCCAATTTCGGCTATTTATAAATTGCTGCATCCAGTGCCAGGTTGAGCTCCAGCACATTGACCCGAGGTTCACCCAAAATGCCGAACTGGCGATCCTCGGTGTGCTGCACCACCAGTTTGCGCACTGCAACAGGATCAAGATTGCGCAGCCGTGCCACGCGGGCTATCTGGTATTCCGCGGCAGCGGGGCTGATCTGCGGATCGAGTCCGCTGCCGGAGGCGGTGACCAGATCGACCGGCACCGGCTTTGTATTGCCCGGATCAGCATCGCGCAGGGCTTGCACCCGGCCTTTCACCGCATCCAGCAAAGCCGGATTGGTCGGCCCCAGGTTCGAGCCGCTTGAGTTCGATGCATTGTTCGGCATCGGTCCGGTCGCTGACGGACGGCCCCAGAAATACTTCGGATCGGAGAATGACTGGCCGATGAGGCTGGAGCCGAGCGGTTTGCCGTCCTTGACGATCAGGCTGCCGTTGGCCTTGCCGGCCATGGTCGCTTGCGAGATGCCCGTCACCAGCAAGGGGTAGGCTATGCCGGTGAGCAGGCTGAGCAACAGGAAGCTGATGATGGCGGGGCGTAGTTCTTTGAACATGATCATTCCTTTCTTAAACCAGATGCAGGCCGACCAGCAGCAGGTCGATCAGCTTGATGCCAATGAACGGGACAATGAGGCCGCCCAGTCCATAGATCAGCAGGTTGTTGCGCAGTAGCACGTTCGCGCCGATGGCACGGTATTTCACACCTTTCAGCGCCAGCGGCACCAAGGCAATGATGATCAGCGCGTTGAAAATTACGGCAGACAATATCGCGCTGGATGGCGTGGCCAGTCCCATCACGTTGAGCTGACCCAACGCCGGATATGTGGAAGCAAACGCCGCCGGTATGATGGCGAAATACTTGGACACGTCGTTGGCGATACTGAAGGTGGTCAGTGAACCGCGCGTCATCAGCATCTGTTTGCCGGTTTCGACGATCTCGATCAGCTTGGTCGGATTGGAATCCAGATCCACCATGTTGCCCGCTTCCTTGGCCGCCTGGGTACCGGTGTTCATCGCCACTGCCACGTCGGCCTGCGCCAGCGCCGGAGCGTCATTGGTGCCGTCTCCGGTCATCGCCACCAGCCGACCTTGTGCCTGATGTTCGCGGATCAATTTCAGCTTGGCTTCCGGCGTGGCTTCGGCGAGGAAGTCATCCACGCCCGCTTCGGCCGCGATGGCGGCGGCGGTGAGCCGGTTGTCGCCGGTAATCATGATGGTCTTGATACCCATGCGGCGCAGTTCGGCGAAGCGTTCCTTGATGCCGCCCTTGACCACGTCCTTGAGCTCGATCACGCCCAGCACTTTTACCCCGTCCGCTACCACCAGCGGTGTGCTGCCGCGGCGTGAAACGTTGTCCACGATGACATTCACTTCAGCGGGGAAGCTGCCACCGAGACTGATGACATAATTACGGATGGAATCTGTTGCACCTTTGCGTACCTGGCGCTCGCCGATGTTGACCCCGCTCATGCGCGTATGGGCGCTGAACGGCACAAAGGTCGCGCCCATCTCATGAATGTTGCGTTCGCGCAGACCAAATTTTTCCTTGGCCAGCACGACAATGCTGCGGCCTTCCGGCGTTTCATCGGCCAGCGAGGCAAGCTGCGCCGCATCGGCCAGTTCGGCTTCGGTCACACCCGCAGCATGCAAAAAGTTGCTGGCCTGACGGTTGCCCAACGTGATGGTGCCGGTCTTGTCCAGCAGCAACACATCCACATCGCCCGCAGCTTCCACTGCACGACCGCTCGTTGCGATCACGTTCTTCTGCAGCATGCGCCCCATGCCCGCCACGCCGATGGCAGACAACAAGCCGCCGATGGTGGTGGGTATAAGACACACCAGCAGCGCCACCAGTACGGTGATGCTGACCGGCGCACCCGCTTTGGCTACCTCAACGCTATACAGAGAGAACGGCAACAGCGTGACGATGACAAACAGAAAGATCAGCGTCATCGCCACCAGCAGAATAGTGAGCGCGATCTCGTTGGGCGTCTTTTGGCGCTTGGCACCTTCCACCATCGCGATCATGCGATCCAGAAATGTCTCGCCAGGATTGGTGGTGATACGCACCACCAGCCAATCGGACAGCACGCGCGTACCGCCGGTGACCGCATTGAAATCGCCGCCGGATGCGCGTATCACCGGCGCGCTTTCGCCGGTGATGGCGCTCTCATCCACCGAGGCCACGCCCTCGATCACTTCGCCGTCACCGGGAATGAAATCTCCTGTTTCCACCAGCACCACGTCGTCTTTGCGCAAACTCGAACCGGCAGCCAGAACGAACTTCTCGCCATATTGCGGACGCGTCAGTTTTTTGGCTTGTATGTCTCGTTTGGCACTGCGCATGGCATTGGCCTGCGCGCGGCTGCGGCCTTCCGCCAGGGCTTCGGCAAAGTTGGCGAACAGCACGGTGAACCACAGCCACAATGTGATGGCCAGAATGAAACCTGACGGCGCTTCGCCGTGTCCGAACAGCGCCTGGAAGAACAGCGCCGTGGTCAGCACGCTGCCCACCCACACCACGAACATCACCGGGTTCTTCATCTGCTGGCGCGGTCCCAGTTTCTTGAACGAATCCACCACGGCCCGCTTGACGATGTCGCGCTCAAACAGGGAAAACGGAATTGCTTTGGTTGTCATGTATTTCTCCTAATGCGCACTAATCATGTTCAGGTGTTCGACCAACGGGCCGAGCGCCAGCGCAGGCACAAAGTTCAGCGCACCCACCAATAGCACTGTGCCGATCAGTAGCCAGACAAACATCTGTGTATGCGTTGCCATACTGCCCACACTGGCAGGGATGCGTTTCTTGGCGGCGAGTGAACCGGCCAGTGCCAGCACCGGGATCATCAGCCAGAAGCGTCCGAACCACACGGCGAAGCCCAGCGCGCTGTTATAGAACGGCGTGTTGGCGGAGATACCGGCAAAGGCGCTGCCGTTGTTGCCGACTGCCGACGAAAAGGCGTACAGCACTTCGCTGAAACCGTGCGCGCCGGGGTTGAAGATGCTGCTCTTGCCCGCGTCCAGCATGACTGCTATTGCCGTTCCTCCAAGGATGATCAGCGGCGGTATCAGGATCACCAGCGATGCCATTTTGATGTCGAACGCCTCGATCTTCTTGCCCAGATATTCCGGGGTGCGACCGATCATCAGACCCGCGAGGAATACCGCGAGTACGGCGTACACCAACATCCCGTACAAGCCGGAACCGACGCCGCCGAAGATCACTTCACCCAGCTGGATCTGCGCCAACGGCACCAGCCCGCCCAGCGGCGTGAAGGAGTCGTGCATAGCGTTCACCGCACCGCACGATGCGGCCGTGGTGATGGTGGCGAACAGCGCGGAATTGACGATGCCGAAGCGCGTTTCCTTGCCTTCCATATTGCCGCCGGACTGCACGGCGGAAGCTGTTTGATCCACCCCCATGGCAGTGAACGCCGGGTTGCCACCCAGTTCGGCGTATTCAGCCACTGCAAGGAAGCCGACGAACAGTAGTGTCATCGCGACCAGGATCGCCCAGCCCTGGCGCGTATCGCCCACCATGCTGCCGAAGGTGTAGCACAGCGCGGCGGGAATCACGAATATCGCCAGCATCGCCAGAAAATTGGAGAACGGCGTGGGGTTCTCGAACGGGTGCGCCGAGTTGGCATTGAAGAAGCCTCCGCCGTTGGTGCCGAGCTGCTTGATCGCTTCCTGCGAAGCGACGGGACCGAGAGCGAGTGTCTGTTCTTTCACGACTACCTTTTCGGTCACGACATTGCCTGTTGCATCCTTCATCGGATTACCCGCAGCGTCCATTTTCGGCTGGTCGTAGCTAACGCTTTCCATCAGCGGGACGTTTTGGTATGCAGAGAAATTCTGCACCACGCCCTGGCTGACCAGCACCAGTGCCAGCACCGTGGAGATGGGCAGCAGGATGTACAGTGTGCTGCGCGTCACGTCCACCCAGAAGTTGCCGATGGTTTCGGTCGTATGGCGCGCAAAGCCGCGGATCAGCGCGATAACGACAGCCATGCCGGAAGCTGCGGAGAAGAAATTCTGCACCGCGAGCGCCAACATCTGCGTCAGGTAACTCATGGTGGTTTCACCGACATAGCCCTGCCAGTTGGTGTTGGTGACGAAGCTCAACGCCGTGTTGAACGACGAGTCCGGCGTGACCGCGCCAAATCCTTGCGGATTCAGCGGCAGCAAGTCCTGCACGCGCTGCAAGCCATATACCGCCAGCACGCCCAGCAGGGAGAACCACAGCAAGGCCAGTGCATATTGTGTCCAGCGCATCTCCTGCTTGCTGTCCACGCCGCTCAGACGATAGAAAAGATCTTCGATCGGGGCCAGCCAGCGCACGAGCGCGGGCAATCTTCCTTCATATACACGCGCCATGTACCAGCCAAGCGGCTTCGCCAGCGCGATAATCGCGCCGAGGAACAGCGCGATTTGCAACAATCCATTGGCACTCATGAGAATAACTCCGGCTTAAGTAAGGCGACGACGAGGTAAACCATCAGCAGCAAAGCCGCAATGGCACCGACGATGTAAAAGACAGTCATGACGGTCTCCCGAGTCTTTCGATGCCATATATCAGCAGCACGCTCAAGCCGAAGAATGCAATGATCAGCAGCAAGTAGAACCAGTCCATTTGTATTGCTCCCAGTGAGAAAAGGCGGTGAGCATATTAGTCACAGCCTGATTAAAACAGTGTAAAAATGTCCCCCTCAGGCATAAAGAAGTTGTAAAGATTCTGCATACGGGCGTAGAGTGCCGCCCCATTCTTCCAGAGGCAGGTGGAAAAGGAGCCCGCGTGAGCCATACACATACGAAACAAAAACTGTCCACCCTCATGCTGGGAGCGATCGGCGTGGTCTATGGCGACATCGGCACCAGCCCGCTATACGCGATCCAGGCCACCTTTACCGGCGCACATCCCTTGCCGGTCGCTGAAGCAAATATCTTCGGCGTGTTGTCCATGATGTTCTGGACCATCATGCTGCTGGTGTCGTTCAAATATGTCGTTATTGTCATGCGCGCAGACAATCACGGCGAGGGCGGCTCTATGGCGCTGTTATCCCTGGTCAGCGATCTGACTGCTCAACATCCGAAGACTAAATGGCTGGTCACTGCGCTTGGCGTATTCGCAGCCGCGTTGTTCTATGGTGACGGCATGATCACCCCGGCGATCTCCGTGCTGTCGGCAGTCGAAGGGCTGGACCTGGTATCGCACGACTTCAAGAACTATATCCTGCCCATCACGCTCATCATCCTGACAGGATTGTTTTTTATCCAGAAACATGGCACCAGTGTGATCGGCATGGCTTTTGGACCGATCATGGTCGTCTGGTTCGTCTGTCTGAGCGTGTTCGGCACCTTGTCGATCATGCAAAATCCGCAGGTGCTGTGGGCGATCAATCCGGTCTATGCATACCACTTCCTGAGCACCGATCCTCTGCTCGCCTTTCTCGCAATGGGCTCCATCGTGCTTGCCATCACGGGGGGCGAGGCCTTGTATGCCGACATGGGACATTTCGGCAAATATCCGATCCGGCTTTCATGGTTCTATTTTGTATTGCCAGCGCTTTTGTTGAACTACTTTGGACAAGGCGCACTGTTGCTCGGCAGCCCCAAAGCCATCGAAAATCCTTTCTATCTGCTCGCTCCGGCATGGGCATTGGTACCGATGGTGCTTTTGGCCACCGCTGCCACCGTGATCGCCTCACAGGCAGTGATCTCCGGAGCGTACTCGGTGGCACGGCAATCGGTTCAGATGGGTTTTCTTCCGCGCCTCGAGATTTGCCAGACTTCGGACAAGGCGCAGGGCCAGATCTACGTGCCATTCACAAACTGGACTTTATACCTTGCTGTCGTGTATCTGGTGCTCACCTTCCAGAGCTCGACCAATCTGGCTGCCGCCTATGGCATCGCCGTCACCGGCACCATGACCATCACCACCATCCTGGCCGCTTTCATGATCGTGAAGTTTTGGCAGTGGCCTTTGATCATCGCCATTCCGGTGATCGCCATCCTGATGATCACGGATCTGACCTACTTCGCGGCCAATGCCATCAAGATTCCGCAAGGCGGCTGGTTCCCGCTGGGCATCGCGATCCTTTCGTTCACCATGCTCACCACCTGGAAGCGTGGACGGAAGCTGCTGTTCGACGAGATCGCAAAACAGTCCGTACCCATTCAGATAGTCCTGGACAGCGCTGACGGCGTAAACCGTGCGGAGGGTACCGCCGTCTTCCTGACAAACCTCGGTGAGGGGGCTCCCTCTGCGCTATTGCACAATCTCAAACATAACCAGGTATTGCATGAACGCAATGTCCTGCTCACTGTCATCGTCGAGGACAAGCCTTATGTTAGCAAGGGCAACCGCTTGTTGATCGACGAAATGGGCAAGGGGTTCTACCGGCTGCGCGTATTCTATGGCTTCATGGAAACCCCCGACATTCCGACCGCACTGGAATTGTGTGCCAAACAGGGCCTGGTTTTCGACATGATGAACACTTCATTTTTCATATCGCACGCAGTCATTGTCGCCGGCCCCCATCCGGGCATGCGCGACTGGCGCAAACGGTTGTTCCTGGCCCTATCCAAGAATGCCATGAATGCGGCGGAGTTCTTCAATATCCCCACCAATCGCGTCATCGAAATGGGGACTCGCATCGAGATCTGATCTCCCCGACCCGAGCCTTGACTAGCCATGGCAAGGCGCATGGGAATATATATATGCTGCAAGCGTAGTTGAAGCCACTCCTGATTCGGCGGATAATCCGCCGCTCTTGAGGAATCGCTTGAATGACTGAATATCTGCTCATCCTCGTCAGCACGGTGCTGGTCAACAACATCGTGATGGTGAAGATACTCGGACTGTGCCCGTTCATGGGTGTGTCCAAAAAACTCGAAGCCGCCATCGGCATGGGCGCGGCCACGACCTTCGTGCTGACCCTGGGTTCCGGCGCCAGTTACCTGATCGAACACTACCTGCTCGGCCCGGATCTTGCCTATCTCACCACACTGTCGTTCATCGTGGTCATCGCCGGCATCGTGCAATTCACCGAGATGGCGATCAAGAAGACCAGCCCCGAGTTGTACCAGGTGCTCGGCATCTATCTGCCGCTGATCACCACTAACTGCGCGGTACTCGGCATCCCCTTGCTCAACGTGCAAGCCAAGCATGACTTCATGCAATCCCTGTTGTTCGGCTTCGGCGGTTCGCTGGGTTTCACGCTGGTGATGGTTCTGTTCGCCGGTATCCGCGAGCGCATGGAAGGCGCGGATGTTCCCGGTATATTTAAAGGCTCGGCCATCGCCATGGTCACTGCCGGATTGATGAGCCTGTCATTCATGGGGTTCTCGGGCCTGGTGAAATGATCTCTGCACTCTGGGTGATGATCGGCATCTCCATGCTGCTGGGTGCGGTGTTGGGGTTCTCCGCGATCAAGTTCAAGGTCGAAGGCAATCCGCTGGTGGAGAAGATCGATGCCGTGCTGCCGCAGACGCAATGCGGTCAATGCGGCTTCCCCGGCTGCAAGCCTTATGCCGAAGCCATCGCCAAGGGCGAGGCCGACATCAACAAGTGCCCGCCCGGCGGCGAGGAAGGCATACGCAAACTGGCCGAGTTGCTCGGCGTGGAATACAAACCGTTCGGCGAAGGCGCCGGCCCCAAGGCCAAGGCCGTGGCATTCATCGATGAGCAGACCTGCATCGGTTGCACGCTGTGTCTGCAAGCCTGCCCGGTGGATGCCATCGTCGGCGCTGCAAAACAGATGCACACCATCATCGTCTCCGAGTGTACCGGCTGCGAACTGTGTGTCGCACCCTGTCCGGTAGATTGCATCAGCATGCAACCCCTCGCTGAAAACATCTCCAACTGGAAATGGCGCTACCCGACCATTCCTCTCGTCCAGGTTGCCGCAAGATGAGACAGTTGTTCAAATTCCATGGTGGCGTGCATCCGCCCACACACAAGTCAGAGTCGACACGCTCTCCTATCGCGCAGGCGGCCATCCCGTCCAGACTGGTCATCCCCCTGCATCAGCATGTGGGTAATCGCGCGGTGCCGGTAGTACAGGTCGGCGAACGCGTTCTCAAGGGACAAATCATCGGCAAGCCGGATGGCCGCCTTTCCAGCGCCGTGCATGCTTCAACCTCCGGCACTGTCAGCGCTATCGACATGCAACTGGTTGCCCACCACTCCGGTCTGCCGGATCTGTGCGTGACCATCATCCCTGACGGCAAGAACGAATGGGTCGCACATGGCGGAGTGGACTACAAACAGACCCCGCACACCGAGTTGCGCCATATCTTGCGTTTGGCGGGGGTGGTTGGTTTGGGTGGCGCTGTCTTCCCCAGCGACATGAAGTCGTATTCCAACAAGCACAAGATCAAGACGCTGGTGCTCAACGGCGCAGAATGTGAACCTTACATCACCTGCGACGATCTGCTGATGCGTGAACGCGCTTCTGACATCCTGCGTGGCGCGGAAGTGTTGCGTGAGCTGCTGTATGCGGAAGAGGTGCTGATCGGCATCGAAGACAACAAACCGGAAGCCATCGCCGCCATGCGCAGCGCCGTGGAACAGGACGGTCATCAGCACATGGAAGTGATCGCCGTACCCACGCTGTATCCGGGCGGCGGCGCCAAGCAGCTTATCCGTGTGCTCACCGGCATCGAGGTCGCGGCAGGTGTGCGCTCCACTGAAAAAGGCGTGCAATGCTTCAACGTCGCTACCGCCTACTGCGTCTGGCGTGCGATCACTTACGGTGAGCCGCTACTGTCGCGTATCGTCACCGTCACCGGCAATGTATCGAACGCGCAAAACTTCGAAGTACTGCTCGGCACCCCGGTAGATGAACTGGTCGCGCAGGCTGGCAGCAAGTCGGACACCGACCGCCACATCATGGGCGGGCCGATGATGGGCGTGGATCTGCCGTCAGGCGCAGTGGGCGTGACCAAGGCGACCAACTGCATCATCGAGGCATCGGACGCGCTGTTCCCTCCACCGCCACCCGCCCTGCCTTGCATCCGCTGCGCGCGCTGTGCCGAAGTATGTCCCGCCGATCTGCAACCGCAGGAGTTGTACTGGTTCGCCAAGGCGAAAGATTTCGGCAAGACACAGGAGTACAGCCTGTTCGATTGCATCGAATGCGGCGCCTGCGCCTATGTCTGTCCCAGCCAGATCCCGCTAGTACAGTATTATCGTTTTGCCAAGAGCGAGATCTGGCAACGCGAGCAGGAACAACAGGCTGCCGAGGTCGCGCGCGAGCGGCATGAGTTCAGGCTGATGCGCATCGAACGCGAGAAGCAGGAGAAGGCCGAACGGCTGGCGCAAAAAGAACAAGCCGCGCTCGCCGCCAAGGCCGCCGCCGCTCCGGGCAGCGCAACTGCCGACCCCCAAGCAAATGCAGAGGCCGCCCTGCAGGCGCGCATCGAGGCTGCCGCCGCGCGCGCCAAAGCACAGGCCGCAGCCGAACATCCGAAAAATATCGATGGCCTGACACAGGAACAGCAGGCTGAGATCGCCGAGATCGAGGCGCGCCGAGCCAAGATACGCGAGATGGCTGCCGATGCCGGGGCGGATGACGAGCCGCCGAAACATAACTGAGGATCGCCAACATCATGTGGAGCTCACCTTTCATCACTAAAACCACCAGCGTCAGCCAGATCATGCTGCACGTGCTGATTGCGCTGATCCCGGGCATCGTGATGTACGTGTGGTATTTCGGCCCGGCGATCCTGATGTCGCTCACACTGGCCTCGGTCACGGCGTTGACGACCGAGGCAGTGATGCTCAAGTTGCGCGACCGCCCGCTCAAACCTTTCCTCTCCGACAACAGCGCCCTGATCACCGCCTGGTTACTGGCTTTGTCCATTCCGGCACTCGCACCCTGGTGGCTGGTGGTAGTCGGCACCGCGTTCGGCATCGCCGTCGCCAAGCACCTGTATGGCGGACTGGGCAACAACCCGTTCAATCCGGCGATGGTCGGTTATGCCGTGCTCATCATCTCCTTCCCGGCGCACATGACGCATTGGCTCACACCTCATCCCCTCGGCGAAATCGTGTTGTCCTTCCCAGAACAGTTGAACTACATGTTCAACGGTGCTCTGCCCGCCGGGTTGACGCTGGACGCACTGACCATGGCCACGCCTCTGGACACACTGAAGACTCAACTGCATCTCGGCCTGCAAGTGAACGACATCCGCAACATGCCGATCTATGGTCGCCTTGCCGGCAAAGGCAGCGAGATGGTTGCGATCGGTTTCGCCATCGGCGGCATCTACATGATCTATGCGCGCGTCATCAATTGGCTCATCCCGACCATCTATCTCGGCGCCCTGTTTGCCATTGCAGGCATCTTCCATCTGGTCGACCCGGTGCATTACGCCTCCCCCTTGTTTCACTGGTTCGCCGGTGCGGCGATGCTGGGAGCATTCTTCATCTTCACCGATCCGGTCGGCGGCTCCACCACGTTCAAGGGCAAGATCATCTACGCCACAGGCGCGGCGCTGCTCACTTGGCTGATCCGCACCTTTGGCGGCTTCCCGGACGGGGTGGCGTTCGCTGCATTGCTGATGAACATCTGCGTGCCGCTGATCGATGTCTGGACGCAACCGAGGGTGTTTGGCAAAAAAGGAGATGGCAAATGAAACGCATTGCCCGCTCCACCATGCAGACCGCCGTCAATCTAGTGTTCTTTGCCGTGCTCGGCACGGCCATTCTCGCCTCTACCTTCTTCATGACGCATGACGCGATCATAAAGAGCGAAGAAGCCGAAAAACTGAAACTCATCACGCAGATCGTTCCGCCTGAACTGTTCGACAACGACATCATCCAGGACAAGCTCACCATCCAACCCAGCGGATCATTGGGCACGGATGACGTCACCACCGCCTATCGCGCCCGCCTCAAAGGTGAACCGTCCGCGGTGGTGCTGGAATCCATCGCGCCCGATGGCTACAGCGGCAAGATTTGGCTGATCCTCGCCGTGCGCGCCAACGGAGAACTGGCGGGAGTGCGGGTCGTTGCGCACAAGGAGACACCCGGCTTGGGTGACTATATCGAGTTGCCCAAGAGTCCGTGGATCAAGGGTTTCGACGGTAAATCGCGCGAGGTGTATAAAGAGGCTGACTGGAAGGTGAAAAAAGACGGCGGCCAGTTCGACTACATGACGGGCGCTACTATCACGCCGCGCGCCGTGATCAAGGCCGTGAACAAAGCATTGATCTATTTCGGCGAGAACCGCGACAAGCTATTTGTAGCGAACGAGCCAAAGAAGGAGGTATCAAAATGAACCTTCAGGAAACCAGAGACATCCTCCACAACGGCTTGTGGAAACAGAATACCGGTATCGTGCAGTTGCTTGGCATGTGTCCTCTGCTGGCCGTGAGCAGCACGGTAGTCAACGGTGTAAGTCTTGGCTTGGCCACTGCTGTGGTGATGGCATTGAGCGGCGCTGCCATCGCCCCCATTCGCAGCTATGTGCCGAACGAGATCCGCATTCCGGTATTCATCCTCATCATCGCGGTGCTGGTCACCGTGGTGCAGTACCTGATGAACGCCTACATGTACGGCCTGTACGTGGTTCTGGGCATATTCATTCCGCTCATCGTCACCAACTGCATCGTGCTGGCGCGCGTGGAAGCTTTTGCCTCCAAGAATTCCGCATTGCCTTCCGCCTTGGACGGTTTCGCCATGGGATTGGGGTTGACCGCCGTGCTCGGCGTGCTCGGCATGATGCGCGAGCTGCTGGGCAAGGGTACGCTGTTCTCCGGCATCGACCTCGCGCTGGGCAATATGGCGCAAGGCTGGGTGCTGCATATTATCCCTGAGTACAAAGGTTTCCTGCTCGCCATCCTGCCACCCGGTGCCTTCATCGGACTGGGACTGCTCATCGCCGGTAAGAACTGGCTCAACCTGCGAGCCGAGATGCGCCGCAAAGCCGCCCACTCCGCGCTTGACAAGAGCACCGCCGCTTCCGCATGAACGCAGCCAAGCGCCGCGAGATATTCCTGCGTCTGCAAGCGGCCAATCCTCACCCCACTACCGAACTGGAACACCGCTCACCATTCGAGCTGCTGGTTGCAGTGATTCTGTCGGCGCAAGCTACCGACAAGAGCGTCAACCTCGCCACACGCGAATTGTTCCCCGTCGCCAACACGCCGCAAAAAATCCTCGATCTGGGAGAAGAAGGACTGCGCGAATACGTGCAGCGCATCGGCTTGTACCAGACCAAGAGCAGGCACATCATCGGCATGTGCCGCATCCTGCTGGAACAGCATGGCGGCGAAGTTCCACAGACACGTGCAGCGCTGGAAGCCCTGCCCGGCGTGGGCCGCAAAACCGCCAACGTCATCCTCAACACCGCTTTCGGCGAGCCGACCATCGCAGTAGATACGCACATCTTCCGCGTCAGCAACCGTATCGGTCTGGCTCCCGGCAAAGATGTGATTGAAGTCGAAAAGAAGCTGATGAAATTCGTGCCGGATGAGTTCAAACAGGACGCACATCACTGGTTGATCCTGCACGGGCGTTATGTGTGCGTGGCACGCAAGCCGAAGTGTCGAGAATGCATCATCCTGGACTTGTGCGAATTCAAACAGAAGAATCTCGATTGATCCCGACAACAATACCAGGCTGGCAGTTTGTCAGCCGGTACAGGACGGTTTCATTTTGCAGGTCTCGCAGACGTCATGGATAGCGCCGCGATTCGTCACATGTGCAGCCAGCCACTTTTCGCATTGATGCCCATACTTCCGCAAAAAATTCTTCGAGTGCTCCCTCAGATACTGGATGATCTGAATCTGCATGCAGGGGGAAAAATCGAATTTGCGCTTGTCAATATATTCGTCCCAGATGAACTCCTCCGGCAATATCCCTGCTTTTCTCATGTCTGGAGTAAAGCCGAATAATTCATAGAATTTGTCCGTGTCATCTATCCAGTGAATGAGCTCTCCGTTCACTTCGATACCTCGATACCTCTCGCTCATGGGGCGGGAAAGATTGTAGGTGATTTTCGGTAATGATTTTTTCATTGCGCCTCCGAATCACACGACTGACAAAGATCAAAGTGAATCGCAACCAGGCTGCGCGACACATCAGATGAAGACAGGCTTCACGGTGTAGGCAAACTATCAGTAGCCGGAACACATGTCCATATGCCAAAAGATATAGGCCTTGAACTATTACTTAAATAAAGTAGGGGCTTCGTCAGAAAAGCTCAGGAATTGTCAGACCAATGACAACGCTTCCAGCTAGTAGAGAACCTCCAGCCAACGTCCGGCAGCGACCAGCTCGTTGTGCTTTGATGCCCATGCCTCAGGTGAACCTGCGCTTGCGGCCATTGCCCTGACCATCATGTCGCGCATCTGCGTCATGCCGGCCACATAGACGCGACTGTCCGGACTATTCACGATCTCCCATACCTCTGCCGCATTCTGTTCGAGCAACTTGTCCATGGCGATAGGAGCGTTGAAGGCGGGACGCGGACTCACTGCCTGAAAAGCCTTGAACGTAGGCTGGTCGAAATAGTTGCCGATGTCGTTGTTCGCATCGTTCATATACAACTGCTCCAGCCCGGTGCGCGCACCATGGAACAGCCGCACTTTGCCTTCCCAGCCGCCGTGCTTCTCGTAAATCGTGCGAATCAGCCCGCGGAACGGTGCGATGCCGGTGCCCATGCCGATCATCAGCAGATCGGCATTCCGGTTCTGCGGGAGAATGAACGGGTAACCGACAGGGCCGGAGAATCTGATCTCGCCCCCCGGTTTCAGATCGCACAGATAGTTCGAAGCCACACCGCCGTATTCCTCGCCGTTGGCCTCATCAATGTAGAAACAGCGGCGGACGCATATCTCGAACGTCGCGCTTTCGTCGTTCCGGTCACTGTCCGCGATCGAGTAGAGCCGGGCATGATGGGGATTCCCGTACTGTCCGGGCGCAAGGATGCGGATGCAACTGCCCACTTTGCTGTCGAAATAGGAGTTGTCGGTGTGGAAGACCATCTGCCTGACTTCTTCGCGTGAAGATTCCGGCGTGATGCGCGTTGTGCTTAAGAGCTTCGCCGTGAAGATCATCGAATCGCCAGCACCGTCTGTAAGTGTTTTATTCATTTGCAATCTCCTTTAGCCGGAAAGCCGCGGTCAGCGCCACGGGCACAGATCATTCTACTCCCCCGCACCGTCGTTGCGGGATAGGGTGGCGCGCGTTGACGGATGCGACCGATGCAAGGACAATTCGCCGCACTATAAAGGTCACCGTATGTTCAGCCCCACCCGCGACGAAGCAAGAAACTTTCTGTTCGAATCCAGGCGCAAACGCCGTGCTGGAGAACTGCTCACGCCGCTGGAAGACCTGACTGCGCAACTCATCGACAAGCACCCCGAATATCACTCGCTGTTCGACGATCCTGAACGCAGCCAGGACAAGGACTACGCACCGGACGGCAATGTGGTGAATCCCTTCCTGCACCTGATGATGCACCTGACCATCGAGGAGCAGATCTCCATCGGCCAGCCGCAGGGCATACGCGAGCAATTCGTGCGCCTGACACAGAAATATGAATCGGAGCATGAGGCACAGCACGCCATCATGGATTGTCTGGGCGAGATGATATGGCAGGCACAACGCAACAAGACCGCGCCGGATCCTGCGATCTACCTGAGTTGTCTGGAGAAGCAATAATGCGATTGAGCAAGATCGTGACACGAACTGGTGATGACGGCAGCACCGGATTGGCCGATGGCACGCGCCTGCCCAAGGATCATCCGCGCATAGTCGCCATCGGCAGTATTGACGAACTCAACAGTCATCTGGGTGTGCTGCTCGCCGAAACGCTACCTGAGAATATCCGCCAGGAATTGCTACTTATTCAGAACGACCTGTTCGACTTGGGCGGCACTCTCGCTTCGCCCGGCGCACCGTTCAATAAGGACAAACTCGCGCGTCTGGATAGCGCCATCGCCCACTACAATGCCGACCTGCCGCCGCTCAAGGAATTCATTTTGCCCGGAGGAACACGCGCCGCAGCGCTGTGTCATGTCGCGCGCACCGTTGCGCGCCGGGCCGAGCGCGATCTGTTTCATTTGCTACAACAGGAAACAGTCCCGCTAGAGGGGCTGCATTATTTGAATCGACTTTCGGATTTGCTGTTCGTGCTATGCCGCGTACTGAATCGGGCGGCGGGACAAACAGAGGCGATGTGGCAAAGTTAAGGTAAGGTGGGCGGCGCCTTGGGCTTGCGCAATCCCAGTAACCACATCACATAACCCGACACGCAATAGCCAAAGAACAGCAGGAACAGGTGTAACGGCGGATTGACCGACACCACAATGAAGAACAATGCGAACAGGAAGATGACGATGAACGGCACACTCTTGCGCATGTTGAGGGATTTGAAGCTGTAATACTTGAGGCTACTGACCATGCTCAATCCTGCAAAAACAGTCAGTGCGGCCGCATACCAGCGCAACTCGAAACCGGTGAAACGGTTATCCAGCGTAACCCACGCGAAGCCGGCCACCAGCGCAGCCGCTGCCGGGCTGGGCAATCCTTGAAAATATCGCTTATCGACCACGTCGATGTTGGTATTGAAACGCGCCAGACGCAATGCCGCCCCGGCGCAATAGATGAAGGCAGCGAACCAGCCCCATTTGCCAAGATCGCGGAACGCCCATTCGTACATCAGGATGGAAGGCGCGACACCGAACGACACCATATCGGACAAGCTGTCGTACTCGGCGCCGAACTCACTTTGAGTGTGCGTCAGACGCGCCACACGCCCATCAAGCCCGTCCAGCACCATGGCGACGAAGATGGCCACGGCGGCATATTCGAACCTGCTGTTCATCGCCTGCACAATGGCATAGAACCCGGCAAACAGCGCAGCCGTGGTGAACAGGTTGGGCAGCAGATAGATGCTGCGCCGACGTAAGTCCATATGCTTGCGCTGATTGGGTTCGGTCATGGTTCAGAGTTTGGCCAGAATAGTGGTGGTGGCGGACACTTTATCACCGATGGCGACTTTGACGGTAGCTGTCAGCGGCAGATACACATCCACACGCGAACCAAAGCGAATGAATCCATAACGCTGGCCGCGCGTCAGCGTATCGCCTGCTTTGATATAGCACAGGATGCGGCGCGCGATCAGTCCGGCCACTTGCACAAAGGTCACGGTCTGTCCGTCGTTCGTTTTCAATACCACTGCGTTACGCTCATTCTCGGTCGATGCCTTGTCCAGATCGGCATTCACGAATCTACCGGGGAAATATTGCACTTTTTGTACGGCGCCATCCGCCGGGCTGCGATTGGAGTGCACGTTGAACACGTTCATGAACACGCTGACCAGGATCGCGTCGCGTTCGCCGTAAGGATCGCGTGCACGCTCGACCTTGATGACGCGACCATCACAGGGCGATAGCACAGCACCTGCTTCCTGCGGAATCTCGCGGCCCGGGTCACGGAAGAACTGCAACACAAAGATAAAGATGATCCACAACGGGATCGACCAGATCACACACCATGCGGTGGCTGCAACGGCCAGAACCAAAGAAATAGCCAGGAACGGCCAACCCTCGCGGGCGATGATGGGGTGTGGATAGTTGTTCATAGGGTGAGAAGCGTAAAAGGTGAAGAGGAAAGGGAGGGGTGTTCAGGCACGAAGGTATTATCCTTCCCACCCTTAACTCTCCCCCCATCCGGATTATTAGTTCTTGGATTGGTCGACCAGCTTGTTCTTTCCGATCCACGGCATCATGGAGCGCAATTGTCCGCCCACGACTTCGATCGGGTGCTCAGCATTCAAACGGCGACGTGCAGTCATTTCCGGATAGTTGGTGCGGCCTTCCAGGATGAACTGTTTGGCGTAGGAACCGTTCTGGATGTTCTTCAGACATTCCTTCATCGCGGCACGCGCCTGGTCGGCGATCACGCGATGACCAGTGACGTACTCGCCGTATTCAGCGTTATTGGAGATGGAGTAGTTCATGTTGGCGATGCCGCCTTCGTACATCAGGTCGACGATCAGCTTCAACTCGTGCAGGCACTCGAAGTAAGCCATCTCCGGCGCGTAACCCGCTTCGGTCAGCGTCTCGAAACCGGCTTTCACCAGTTCCACTGCGCCACCGCACAGCACGGCTTGTTCGCCAAACAGGTCGGTCTCGGTCTCTTCGCGGAAGTTGGTCTCGATCACTCCGCCCTTGGTGCCGCCGTTGGCAGCCGCATAGGACAAGGCGATATCCTTGGCCTTACCGGATTTATCCTGGTACACGGCGATCAGCGTGGGCACGCCGCCGCCCTTGAGGTATTCGGAACGCACGGTATGACCTGGACCTTTGGGGGCGATCATGATCACGTCCACATCGGCGCGCGGTACGACCTGGTTGTAATGCACGTTGAAGCCGTGCGCGAAGGCCAATGCCGCACCAGCTTTGATGTTCGGGGCTACTTCCTTGTTGTATACGTCGGGGATGTTCTCGTCTGGCAACAGCATCATCACCACGTCGGCATTTTTCACGGCGTCGGCCACTTCCGCGACCTTGATACCGGCAGCTTCGACCTTCTTCCACGATGCACCGCCCTTGCGCAGGCCGACTGTCACGCTAACACCGGACTCTTTCAGGTTCTGTGCATGGGCATGGCCTTGCGAGCCGTAGCCGATGATGGTCACTTGTTTGCCCTTGATCAGGGACAGGTCTGCGTCTTTGTCGTAATAAACTTTCATGTTGGCCTCGTCGAAAAAATCAAAAATACATCGTTAAAGTTACTGTACGGTGGGGACGCTTCAAGAGCCCACCCTGCCGTTTAAAGCTTCAAAATTCGCTCGCCGCGCCCGATGCCGGAAGCGCCAGTGCGTACCGTTTCCAGAATCAGGCTGTGATCGATCGCTTGCAGAAAACTGTCCAGCTTGGATCCCGCACCTGTCAGCTCGATGGTGTAAGTCTTATCGGAAACATCTATGATGCGACCACGGAAGATATCCGCGATACGCTTCAATTCCTCGCGCGCCTCACCCAATGCCCGTACTTTTACCAGCATCAGTTCGCGTTCGATATGGTCACCATCGGTCAGATCCATGACCGTGACGACATCGACCAGTTTGTTAAGTTGCTTGTTGATCTGTTCGATCACGTCGTCGGAACCACTGGTGACGATGGTCATGCGCGACATGGTCGGATCTTCGGTAGGAGCGACGGTGAGCGACTCGATGTTATAGCCGCGCGCCGAGAACAAGCCGGACACACGCGACAATGCACCGGATTCGTTTTCCATGAGCAGGGAGATGATGTGTCTCATTACAGATCCTCCGCCAGAATCACTTCCGACAGTCCCTTGCCGCCGGGAACCATGGGGTATACGTTCTCGGTCGAGTCGGTGCGGAAGTCCAGGAACACCAGGTCGTTCTTGCGCGCAAAAGCTTCCTTCAGCGCACCTTCCACATCGGAGGGCTTCTCAACCAGAATGCCGACATGCCCGTATGCCTCGGCCAATTTCACGAAATCCGGCAGCGCATCCATATAGGAGTGAGAATAACGGTTGCCGTGGAAAAATTCCTGCCACTGCCGCACCATACCCAGATAGCGGTTGTTCAACGCGATGATCTTGATCGGCAGATCATATTGCTTGCAGGTGGACAACTCCTGAATATTCATCTGGATGCTGCCCTCGCCTGTCACGCAAGCCACGGTCGCGCCAGGATGCGCCAACTGAACTCCCATCGCTGCCGGCAGGCCGAAACCCATAGTGCCCAGTCCCCCGGAGTTGATCCAGCGGCGCGGTTGGTTGAACTTGTAGTATTGCGCCGCCCACATCTGGTGCTGACCAACATCGGACGTCACAAAAGCATCACCATGAGTGATCTTGTGCAATGTCTCGATGACATATTGCGGCTTGATGAGCTCTGTCGAATTCTTGTACGACAGCGAATTCGCGCTGCGCCATTCGTCAATCTGCTGCCACCAAGCTTTCAGCGCAGTCGCGTCCGGTTTCTGCTTGCTGCTATTCAGTACCGACAGCATATCCGACAATACACTCGACACATCACCTACGATAGATACGTCCACCTTTACCCGCTTGGAGATGGATGCAGGGTCGATATCGATATGGATGATCTTGCGCGGCACCGAATTGAAATGCGCTACGTTGCCGATCACGCGATCATCGAAGCGAGCTCCCACCGCCAGCAGCACATCGCAATTCTGCATGCCAAGATTGGCTTCATACGTACCGTGCATACCAAGCATTCCGACGAACTGCTTGTCACTCGCCGGGAACCCCCCCAACCCCATCAGCGTGTTAGTGCAAGGCGTGCCCAATAAACGAACCAGTTCGGTCAATTGTTTGGAAGCATCTGACAGGATCACCCCGCCACCGGCGTACACCATCGGACGCTTGGCTTCCAGCAGCATTTGCGCCGCGCGCTTGATCTGGCCGACGTCGCCCTGTGTCTGCGGCTTGTAGGAGCGGATGCTGACAGTCGCCGGATATTCAAATTCCGCTTTTTGATTCGATACATCCTTGGGAATGTCCACCAGAACCGGGCCGGGGCGGCCGCTTTTCGCAAGATAGAACGCTTTCTTCAGCGTGCTGGCGATATCCTTGGGATCCTTCACCAAGAAATTGTGTTTGACGCAGGGTCGTGTGATACCAACCGCATCCACTTCCTGGAACGCATCCTCGCCGATGAAACTGGTCGGCACCTGACCGCTGATCACCACCAACGGGATGGAATCCAGGTAGGCGGTGGCGATACCAGTGACCGCATTGGTCACGCCGGGACCGGAAGTCACCAGCGCCACCCCCACCTTGTCAGTGGAACGTGCATAACCGTCAGCAGCATGGATGGCAGCCTGTTCGTGGCGCACCAACACATGCTTGACTTGCTCCTGTTTGAACAGCTCATCGTAAATGAACAACACTGCGCCGCCGGGATAGCCGAAAACATATTCGACCCCCTCGGCCTGCAAACAGCGAATGGTGATTTCTGCGCCCGTCAGTTCCATGGCCCCACTACCTTGATTATTTCAACGAAAGACCGCGCAAGATAAAGGCTGGCGGCATTTTGGTCAACCCCCGCACCGCCTCGGAAACAGCAAAATCCCTAATCTGCGGGTGAATTTGCTAGTATCTGCCACTAGCATCCGGGAGTCACCGAACTGGCCACATCACTACAACTTTCAGAATTTCTCGCCCAAGTGGAACGACGCGCCTACAAACAGGCGCAATTTGCGGTGCGCGATGAGCATGCGGCCTTGGACATCGTCCAGGATGCCATGCTGAAGCTCGCCGAGCGTTATGGCGACCATCCCGCCGAAGAGTACCCCATGCTGTTTCAGCGCATCCTGCAAAACACCATTCGCGACTTTTACCGCCGCCAAAAAGTGCGCTCGTTCTGGACGACGCTGTTCTCTTCGTTCACCCCGCAGCACGAAAACGAGGATTTCGACCCGCTCGATACCCTGCAAGACGAGGACAACGCCAGCCAGCCGGCGAGTCCAGATGCGGCCTTGTCTCAATCGCAACTCATCACCGCGATCGAAGAAGCGCTGAGTCAACTCCCGGCACGTCAACGCGAAGCCTTCCTGTTGCGTTACTGGGAGGAACTAGACACAACGGAGACAGCGGTCGCCATGGGCTGCTCTGAGGGTAGCGTCAAAACGCACTGCTCGCGCGCCACACACGCGCTTTCCGCAATACTGAAAGAACGAGGGATAGATTTATCATGAACACCAAATTGACCCTGCAAGAGATTGGAAATTTGCTGGACCGATCCTCGAATCAACTGGATCGCACCACACTGGATGGTCTTTATTCCGCACGTCAGCACTCACTACGGCATCGGCGCGCCTCCACCCCGACGTGGGTGAGCCAAGACGGAACGCTCCACGGACACCTGCATCTTTCCCATCGCGCGTACAACTGGCTCATTGCTGCCATCGTAGTGACTCTGTTGACGATCAACCTGAGTTATTGGTATCACACGTCGGACCGCGATCATAGCGACATCGACATCGCCATCCTGACGGACGATCTGCCCGTTGACATGTACGTCGACTGACCGGTCACAGGCCGTCTGAATGCAAGTGCTGTTTAGAAAGCTCCTATTCCCTTTACTGCTTCTAGCGGCCGCCAGCCTGCCGCTGGTGGCTGTTGCGCAGCCTTGGAACAGCCTGAATGCACAACAGAAAGCAGCGCTGGCCCCCCTGGCTGGAACTTGGGACTCCCTATCAGAAAAAAGGCAGGCTGGCTTTGTGGCGATTGCCAAACGATATCCGCAACTCAGTCCACAAAAACAGCAGCGCCTGCACGAACAAATGGAAAAGTGGAGTCGGCTGACTCCGGAACAACGCATGCGCGCCAGAGAAAAATACAAGGCATTCAAGGAGCTTCCTGAAGATAAGCGGGAAGCCGTGAAAAAGATGGTGCGCGAACAGCAAGCCGCCAGCGCCGTGGATTCAACCCCACCTTAACACCCGAATGGGCGCCATCAGGCGTCCGCGATCATCGCCTTTCTGTTCGCCAGAGCATCCCCAACGCCAACGCCAGAAACAGCCAGCTCATCGCGGTGGCACTCAACAATGGCGACCACTCGTTCAACGCCCCCACGTTGGCGAACAATCTACCGATGAAGTGGAAGCTCAAGCCCAGCACGATCCCCAAAAAGATCTTGCTGCTGATACCACCTTCGCGCCGTTGATAGGCGGAGAACGGCAGGGCCAACAACATCATCACCAGCACCGCGAACGGGTAGACCAGCTTGTTCCACATCGCGATCTCATAGCGCCCGGTCTTCTGGTGGTTGTCACGCAAGTGGCCAGTGTATTGATACAGATTCCAGGCCGACATCTGCTCGGGCACCACCAGCAATACACTCAATATGTCGGGATTCAGTGACGAGTGCCATTCCGCTCGTAAGCGATTGTCTGTAGTTGCACCCTGTTTATCGAACAATGTCTGGCGCACGCCTTCCAACTGCCAGCGGGCATCCTCCAGATACGAGGCACGCTCTGCCGATGTGATGCTGCGCAAGTGATAGCGTTCATCGAACTCATAGATACTGACATCCAACAGTGAAGCGTCCGGCAACATGCTCTTCACATTGATGAAACTGCGTTCGTCCTTCGCCCACACTCCCGAACGAAACTCTTTCAGGGAGACCTGCGCATTCTGCGCCTTGAGTCGCAGCTGCTGCGCCAGTCGCTCGCTTGGAGGTGCGACGAATTCACCGCAAAGGAAACACAACACCATCAGCGGCAAACCTATCTTGAATAACGCCACAACCATCTGCTTGATCGAAACACCGGAGCTGCGATATACCGTCAACTCGGAATTGGCCGCCATCTGCACCATGGCAAAGATGGTACCGATCAGCACCGCGACCGGAAATAGCTCATAGATATGCCCGGGAATGGTAAGCGTCACAAACAGCAGCACAAAACCCAGACGGTAGTCGCCCCGGCCCATTGAATTCAATTCATTGATCAAGTCGAGCAAGGCGAACAGCATGATGAGCGCCGCGAACACCAGCACTATGCTGGCATATATCTCCCGCCCCAGATAACGCGTGAGTAACTTCATCGTTTTAGCCTGCGCCACGATGACGCCGATGAACGATGGTAGAACAACACCAGCAACACCGCGAACATGAACAAGTGGATACTCCACAGCCCCGCAGCCGCACTCATCTTCCCTTGTCCGACCCACGAGTTGGTCACGCTGATCATGTTGTTATAGAACATGTAAAGCACCACTGCGATGATCATGTTGAACGAACGGCCGGCACGCGGATTCACGTAACTGAGTGGGATCGCCAGCAACGCAAGGATCAGGGCGCTGAGCGGCAGACCGATGCGCCACTCCAGTTCCGCAGCGTTCCACGAGTTCAGGTTGTTCAATAGATACCAGGTGGAATGCGCCTTGAGGTTGGGCGTCTCTTTACGCAGTTCTGCCGGTTCGATACGCATGGAGTAGCGTTCAAACTCAACGATCTTGAAATCTGCCTGGCCGGGTACCCCCTCATAACGCGTACCGTTGAGAAGTACCAGAAAGCGATCTCCGTTCGCCGCAGTCTCCTGAAAGCCCTCCTTGGCGACCATCGTCCCATCTCTGCCGTTCTGCACTGACTGCACGAAAATATTGCCGATACGCTTTTTCTCGGTATCGACCTCTTCCAGAAAGAACACACGGTCCGCCTGTTTGGATTCGCGGAACGCACCCGGCGTCGCGGCGGATACATCGTCGCGACTATCCAGTCTGCGCTTGAACTCCTCCGCCTTGGATGAAGCCCATGGTGACAGTACAAGGCTGAGCAACGCGATCACTAGCGTCACCGGAACAGCATATCCCAATACAGGCCGTATCCAGCGTGTCAGACCGATACCCGAGGTGAACCACACCACCATCTCGCTATCGCGGTAGCTGCGGCTCAACGTCAGCAACACCGACAGGAACAGACTGATCGACAGCAACACCGGCAGATAATTGAGTGAGGTGAAGCCGAGCATCGCCACCACCCCGTCCACTGCCAATAATCCGCTGACCGACTCACCCAGCAGACGAATCAACTGGGTGAACACGACGATACCCAGCAGAATGGAAGACACCAGCAACCCGGTGCTTGCAAACTCGCGTACCAGTGACCAGTAAAAGATGCCATGAACCTTCGGCTTCTTTGACTTTAGTGGTTGGGATTGCGGATAATCCGGCATCGGGAGCAATTTTGAGATTAATGAGGAGAAGCGCGTGGAATTTAGCATAAAACAAGGCAGTCCGGAAAAACTGAAGAGCGGTTGCGTGGTGGTTGGCGTGTTCGACGGAGGCAAACTGTCAAAGGCGGCGCAATTGCTCGACAAGGCGACCAAACACGCGCTCAGCGATTTCATCGCACGCGGCGATATGAGCGGCAAGTCTGCCTCCACTCTGCTCCTGCACAAATTAACCGGAGTTGCCGCGGAGCGCGTGTTGCTGGTCGGTTTGGGCAAGGCCAGCGAACTCAACAACAAGATCACTCTGGATATCTTGCGCGCGACCTTCAGCGCCCTGAATGCCACCCCCGCCAAGGATGCCGCCCTGTTCATCACCGACGAAGGTGTAGGCAAAGATGCAAGCTGGGTCATCAAGCAAGCCGCATTCACGGCTGCCGAGCAAGCTTTCCGCGCAGACGAACTCAAGAGCAAACCCTCCAAAGCTGCCACACTGAAGAACATCGCTTTCATCACTCTGGACAAGCCGAACGCGACACTGAAGAGCGCTCTCGACCAGGCTGCCGCCACCGCACACGGCATGGAACTCACCAAGACGCTGGGCAATCTGCCCGGCAACATCTGCACCCCCGCCTATCTCGCAGCCAAGGCCTTGGCACTTGGCAAGACGCACAAGAGCATCAAGACCACCGTGCTGGATGAGAAAGCCATGCAAAAACTGGGCATGGGCTCGTTCCTGTCCGTCACGCGCGGCAGCGAGCAACCTGCCAAGCTCATCACGTTGGAATACAGCGGCACAGCCAAAACTCAGAAGCCCATCGTGCTGGTGGGCAAAGGCATCACCTTCGATACCGGCGGCATCTCGCTCAAACCGGGCGCCGAGATGGACGAGATGAAGTACGACATGTGCGGTGCCGCCAGCGTGCTCGGCACGTTGCAGGCCGTTGCCGAAATGGGCTTGAAGATCAATGTCGTCGGCGTCATCCCGACCTGCGAGAACATGCCTTCCGGCAAAGCCACCAAGCCCGGCGACATCGTCACCTCCATGTCCGGCCAGACCATCGAGATATTGAACACCGACGCAGAAGGGCGCCTCATCCTGTGCGATGCGCTGACCTACTCGAAGAAGTTCAATCCCGACACCGTCATCGATATCGCCACACTGACTGGGGCCTGCGTCATTGCGCTGGGCCATGTCGCCAGCGGCATGTTCGCCAACGAGGACAAACTGGCGAAAGAGTTGATCACTGCGGGCGAGCAATCATATGACCGCATCTGGCAACTGCCGCTGTGGGAAGACTACCAACCGCTGCTGGACAGCAACTTCGCCGACATGGCGAACATCGGCGGTCGTGCAGGCGGCACCATCACGGCGGCTTGTTTCCTGGCGCGCTTCACCAAGGAATGCCGCTGGGCGCACCTAGATATCGCTGGCACGGCATGGTTATCCGGCAAGAATAAAGGCGCAACGGGCCGTCCAGTGCCATTACTCACGCAGTACCTGATCAACCGTACGACAACCAAGTGACCAAGATAGATTTTTACACCGGCTCGGAAGACAAGCTGCGCACCGCTTGCCAGCTGAGCCATAAGGCGATGCAGAACGGTTTGCGCGTGCTGCTGCATACGCCGGACGAAGCAACTGCCGACAAGCTGGACAAGCTGTTGTGGCACTACCCCGCCACCGCTTTCATGCCGCACTGCCACAGCCATGAGAAGGATGCGACCACACTGCCGGTCGTCATCGGGCGTGACGAAACGTTTCCCCATTCCGAATTGCTCATCAGTCTTCACGATTCATGCCTGCCGTTCTTCAGCCGCTTCGAACGTGTCATTGAAATCGTCGGTCAGAGCGATAACGATGCCAAGCAGGGGCGCGATCGCTACAAGTTCTATAAGGATCGCGGCTACGAACTGCGCCACTTCGATCTCCGCAAGTCATGACTTCACGCCCCATCAATCCGGACCTGCTTCCTATCCTGACCGAGACTGCAGATGGCACAGTGCTCGATCTGCCCATGTTGACGGAAGCGGTTGGACATGAGCTCGCGACGGCGACCCCTGCCTTGGTTCTCACTGAAGCACAGTGCCGGCAACTTGCCGAACTACTCTTCCCGCAACTGGAAGCGACCTTGCGCCATGCCATAGGCTCGCGTTCCGAAGCGCGCTGGGAAAAAGCCATGCAGCAGGTGCGGGCCACCCTGCCGGACCTCATCCACGATACTACCCAGAAGCCACGCTAAGCCAGCCCTGCCACCCTGCTTGTCACTGCGCCTGTATAATCTCGCCTCCTTCGTCAAGCTCAGGACAGGCTTTCAAGCCGTACACAAATACATCAAATGGAACCCGCAAAAAGTTTTGACCCGAAAGACATCGAAGCCCGCTGGTATCCCACCTGGGAAAACGCCGGCTACTTCAAGGTTGGCCTCGATCCCTCGAAAAAAGAGAATTTCTGTATCCAGCTGCCGCCGCCCAACGTCACCGGCACGCTGCACATGGGACACGGCTTCAACCAGACGCTGATGGACGCACTCACGCGCTACCACCGCATGAAGGGCGACAACACGCTGTGGCAACCGGGCACCGATCACGCGGGCATCGCCACGCAGATCGTGGTGGAACGGCAGCTCGATGCACAAGGTGTTTCGCGCCATGACCTGGGCCGCGAGAAGTTCATCGAAAAAGTGTGGGAGTGGAAAGAATATTCCGGCAACACCATCACCCAGCAGATGCGTCGCCTCGGCACTTCGCCCGACTGGTCGCGCGAGCGCTTCACCATGGATCCCGCGTTGAACAAGACTGTCACCGAAACGTTCGTGCGCCTGTTCAACGAAGGCCTGATCTATCGCGGCAAACGTCTGGTGAACTGGGACCCGAAACTGCACACCGCCGTCTCCGATCTGGAAGTGGTGCAGGAAGAAGAAGACGGTTTCATGTACCACATCCAGTATCCGCTGGCGGATGGCTCCGGCCACTTGGTCGTTGCCACCACCCGTCCCGAAACCATGCTCGGCGACGTAGCCGTGATGGTGCATCCCGAGGACGAGCGTTACAAACACCTCATCGGCAAGCAGGTCACGCTGCCGCTGTGCAACCGCACTATCCCCGTTATCGCCGACGACTATGTGGATAAGGAGTTCGGCACCGGCGTGGTGAAGGTCACGCCTGCACACGACTTCAACGACTATGCCGTTGGGCAGCGCCACAAGCTGGAAATGATCTCCATCCTCACGCTGGATGCGAAGATCAACGAACACGCACCCAAACAGTATCAAGGCTTGGATCGTTTTGCCGCGCGCAAACAAATCTGCGCCGACCTCGAAGCCGCCGGATTGTTTATTAAGGCTGACAAACACAAACTGAAAGTACCGCGCGGCGATCGCACAGGCGTGGTGATCGAGCCGATGCTGACCGACCAGTGGTTCGTCGCCATGAGCAAAGCTGGCCCGGAAGGAAAGAGCATCACCGAGCAGGCGCTGGAATGCGTCAGCTCCGGCGAGATCAAATTCCACCCCGAGAACTGGGTCAACACCTACAACCAGTGGCTGAACAATATTCAGGACTGGTGTATCTCGCGCCAACTGTGGTGGGGTCATCAGATTCCCGCGTGGTACGGCGTGAACGGCGAAGTGTTCGTTGCGCGCGACGCAGTCGAAGCGCGCAAACTGGCCGACAAGGCCGGCTACGCCGGGCAACTGGATCGCGACAACGACGTGCTCGACACCTGGTTCTCTTCCGCGCTGTGGCCGTTCTCCACACTCGACTGGGAAGAAGGCAAGTCGTTCGACGCGCAGAATGAATTCGTGAAGCAATACCTGCCGTCTTCCGTGCTGGTCACCGGCTTCGACATCATCTTCTTCTGGGTAGCGCGTATGGTCATGATGACCAAGCACATCACCGGCAAGATCCCGTTCAAGGATGTGTACGTGCACGGCCTGATCCGCGATGCGGAAGGCCAGAAGATGTCCAAGTCCAAGGGCAATGTTCTCGACCCGATTGATTTGATCGACGGCATCGGCATCGAAGACCTGGTGAAGAAACGCACCACCGGCCTGATGAACCCCAAGGACGCCGAGAAGATCGAGAAGCGCACACGCAAGGAATTTCCCGAGGGCATTCCCGCCTTCGGCACCGATGCTTTGCGTTTTACTTTTGCGTCGCTCGCATCACCCGGCCGCGACATCAAGTTCGACATGCAACGCTGCGAAGGCTATCGTAACTTCTGCAACAAACTGTGGAACGCCACACGCTTCGTGCTGATGAACTGCGAAGGCAAAGACGTCGGCCAGGACGAGTCGCTACCGCTGGAATTCTCCGCCGCCGACAATTGGATGATCAGCCTGCTGCAGCAGACCGAAGCCGAGATGGCTACACACTTCGCCGACTACCGTTTCGACATGGCCGCACGCGCCGTGTACGAACTGGTATGGAACACCTACTGCGACTGGTATGTGGAACTGGCCAAGGTGCAGATGGCCAACGGCAGCGACGCTGCGCAACGTGCCACCCGCCGCACCTTGGTGCGCGTGCTGGAAAGCATCCTGCGTCTGGCGCACCCGATCATTCCGTTCATCACCGAAGAGTTGTGGCAATCAGTTGCACCGATGGCGAACAAAACTGGTGACAGCATCATGCTGCAAGCCTATCCCAAGGCCGACACCAGCAAGATCGACCAGGGCTCCATCGCACAGATCACGCTATTGCAAGAACTCACCACCGCCTGCCGCAGCCTGCGCAGCGAAATGAACCTGTCGCCCGCCGCACGCGTGCCGCTGATCGCCGCCGGCGATGCAAAGGTACTGAGTGCGCTTGCACCTTACATCAGCAGCCTCGGCAAGCTGAGTGAAGTGCAGGTCGTCACCGAGCTGCCGGAAGGTGATGCGCCAGTATCCATCGTCGGCAATTTCAAGTTGATGCTGAAAGTGGAAATCGACGTAGCTGCTGAGCGCGAGCGCCTGGACAAGGAGATCGCACGCCTTTCCAACGAAATCACCAAGGCTCAAGCCAAGCTCGGAAACGAGAGCTTCGTCGCCCGCGCGCCGGCCGCCGTGGTGGAGCAGGAAAAGAAGCGTATGGAAGAGTTCGGCACAACGCTGGTGCAGTTGCAGGCACAGCGCAAAAAACTGGGGTAACTTAGAGAGGTGAACCATGCTGCATGAACTGCTGGTCGAGGCGATCGCCTATATCGTGCCGCTCACCGAAATGCTCGGCGTGGCGGTGGTCACTTGGGGCAGCGTACACGGCCTGATCATGCTATTGCAGCGCGGCCGCAGCCTCTTTGACCAGCGACTGCCTCAGACCTCGCTGCGCGACATCCGCATCGCCATCGGCGAAAAGATGGCGCTGGGCCTGGACTTCTTCCTCGCCGGCGACATCATCGGCACCATCGTGGTGCCGAGCAAAGACACGTTGATGCTTCTCGGCGGCATCGTGGTGATCCGTACGGTGATGGCCTATTTCCTGGCCAAGGAGATCGAAAAGAAGGCGTCCGAATAAGGCTAACCGCGACGGATGAGGAAGATGAACTCGTCGTTCTGTTCTGCCGACGACAGCAACTCGTTACCGGTCTTGCTGCAAAAATCCACGAAGTCTTTCGGTGAGCCTTTGTCGGTCGCCACGATCTTCAGCACCTGCCCCGCGCTCATCGCTGCCAGAGCTTTCTTTGCGCGCAGGATGGGCAGTGGACAGGCCAACTGCCGTACATCCAGCTCCACATCGAAAGCGGTAGCGCTCACGCAACGATCTCCCCGCCGGACTGCTCCCATGCCATGATTCCGCCCTGCAGATTGGCGGCGCCCGCCAGACCTTGTGCCGTCGCAAATGCGGCCGCCTGACCGGAGCGTCCGCCCATCTGGCAATAGAACACCGTCGTCTTGTCCCCATCCAGCTCGCTCAGACGCAGGGGTAACAGATGCAGCGGCATACTGATCGCACCCTTGATCTTGCCGCGCGCGATCTCGGCATCGGTTCTCACATCCACCAGTTGCGCCTTGCCGCTGGCGATCAATCCGGGTAACTCGGCTACAGTGATGTTTCTGAAATTTGCCACTTCTGTTCTCTCCGCATTCTTGCTGATTATTGCTCTTCCCCGTGGTCGCTCAACAACCTGGAGATACGCGTGTTCGCAACTGCCAGGCGCTTCACCAACATCGCCAGGAATGCCTCGCCGAACTGGAAACGACAACTGGCCGAAGCACGCGCCAACACCTCGGGATCGATCTCAATCAGGGTGACCTCCGTCTTGGAAAGAACATCGGTCGACCTTCGCGCGTCCTTGCCGGAAAGATGCGCCATCTCGCCAAAGCAATCGCCCTTGTGCAGCAGGCTCAGTAACCTGCCCAGTTTCACCACACGCACAGAGCCGTTGGCGATGATGAAGAAATTCTGTCCTTCCTCGCCTTCCTGCAGTATCGACTCGTCCTTGGGCACCTTGTGCCAGTCGCTGATACGCAACACCTCCCACAGTTCGACATCGCTGAAGTTCTTGAAAAATGACAGCGAGCGCAAGGTATCGAACTTCTCGGTATCGAATATCTCTTCCTGCTGCGGCACGTTATAGCTGATGAAAGCCACCAGGTCGCGCGCAAACTCATCCCATGTCTGGTAACGGTGCTGCGTGTCCTTGCACATGGCGCGCAGGACGATGGCATCCAATGCCGCCGGTATCTCCGGGCGGAAGGTGCTGGGCGGCTGCGGGTCGATGTTCATGATCTGGTAGATCATGCTGTAACTGTTGACGGCATCGTACGGAAGCTTGCCGGTGAGCAGACGGTACATGGTCACACCCAGCGAATAGATGTCGGTCTGGTGCGTCAGCGGCTGCTCCCTGATTTGCTCCGGCGACATATAGGCTGGAGAACCGACGCCGCTGACCTGAGTACTCTGTTGATTATCGATGACCGCCGCACCGAAGTCGGAGATCTTGATATCGCTTTCGCCGCACAGCAGGATATTGGCAGGCTTTATGTCGCGGTGGGTTACACCCTGGTACTGCGCATACTCCAGCGCCTTGCAACACTTGTAGACGATCTCGGCGATACGCCCTAGGGGCATCAGATGATCCACCTCGCCGTACTTCTCCAGCGTCTCACCCTCGACATACTCCATCACCATGTAGTTCACATCGCCGTCCATCACGGCATCGTGGATCTTCACGATATGCGGATGCGAAAGCTTGCCTGCGAGTGACGCTTCGGTGAGGAGCAGTTTTCGATAGGCCTTGGCGCGGCTCGTATCGTGCAGGACATCCAGGTCGAACACCTTGAGTGCGACCTGCTGCTGGTTGAACGGATCGAGCGCAAGATAGACCGTGCTGGTCGCACCGCGCCCCAACTCCCTGACGATCTCGTATTTGCCTACGTTGTCCATACAACCCCTATAGAGGCGCGCATTTTGAGGGCTTGTCCCGACCCTGTCCAGCCATCTCGGTCATTACGCAAAATTGCAGTGCGTCAGGGAACCATTTGGTAGGCGGTGCTATCATACGGCCCATGCGAAAGATCCTGCTCATTGCGCCGTTCATGCTCGCCTGCCTCGCGCACGCCGAGGGCCTGCCCGATCTGGGGGACATCTCGCAGGAAGTGGTCTCGCCGCAGATGGAGCGACAGATCGGCGAACAGAGCATGTTCGAGATACGCGCCGACAAGACCTATCTGGATGATCCGGAAGTTTCCGACTACCTCAATCAGCTCGGCGCCAGACTGGTCGCCAACAGCAGCGAACCCGGCCAGCCCTTCGAATTCTTCGCCATCAACGACAACAACATCAATGCCTTCGCCATGCCCGGCGGCTTCATCGGCGTAAATACCGGATTGATCCAGTTGGCTCAGACCGAATCCGAGCTTGCCTCTGTGCTTAGCCACGAAATATCGCACGTCACTCAGCACCATCTTGCGCGCATGATCTCCGGCCAGAGATACGATACGCTCGCTGCCATGGCCGCTATGGCAGTGGCGATCCTTGCAGCGCGCAACAGTCCTGAGGCGGCGAATGCCGCCATCATGGGCGTGCAGGGCGGCACCGCACAGCGCCAACTGAGTTTTTCCCGCGACAATGAGAAGGAAGCGGATCGATTCGGTCTGGCTGTCCTTGAAAAATCCGGGTTCGATACCCGCGCCATGCCAGCCTTTTTTGAACGCATGCAGAAAGCGACGCAACTGGTCGAAGGCAATGCCCCGAGCTATCTGCGCACACACCCGCTCACCACCGAGCGTATCGCCGATGTCGACGGTCGTGTGCAGCAGCTTCCATATCACCTGGTTCCGGATAGTCTCGATTTCCAGCTTATCCGCGCCAGACTGATCGCCATGCAGAAGATATCGCCGGAAGCCGTTGCCTACTTCGAAAGTGCGCTGGGCGAAAAGAAATTCGGCAACCCCATCGCACAACGCTACGGCCTGGTGCTGGCGTTATTGCGCAGCAACCAGCCGCAACGCGCTACTCAGGAATTCACCATCCTGCACAAGCAGGCACCCTACAATGCCACGATCGAAACGCTGTCAGGCAGGATCAAACAGCTGGACAAGCTGGACAGAGATGTCTCCGCTTTCTATCGCGCCACGCTGAAAAACTTCCCTTACCACCACGCCCTGATCTACGACTACGCGGATTTTCTGCTGCGTGAAGAGCGCTACGACGAAGCGCTCAAACTGCTTGACGAGCAGGTCGCGCGGGACGGCAACGATCCCAAGTTCTACGATCTTGAAGCCCGTGTCTATGCGGCATTGGGCCGGCACCAGGAAGAGCACCATATGCTGGCTTACAACTACATCCTGCACGGCAATCTGATGGGCGCGATCGAGCAGCTGGAACTGGCCAAGCGCGCGGGTAACGATTACTACCAGCTCTCCACCATCGAGACCGAGCTCAAGCAATACCGCGAGATCGCCGCCGCCCACAACAAGAAAAAGTAGAGCCCCTTGAAACTGATCTTTAGCCACAAATCGTTACTGCTTGTCGGCCTGGTCTTAAATATCGGCTTGATAATCTACGTCACCTTCATCGCAGAAGGCGGATTTGCTTCGGTACAACAAGGCGACTGGAAGGCGATAGTGAATGAGGTCCCGATGTCTCTCCTGTTCTTTCTGGCGGCAGTGATCAAGCCCTACCTCATGATCTGGTCGAAATGCAGAAAAGATATCGACATCATCTCGTTGGCTGCAACAGTGATGCTGGCAACGACTGTGATCGCTGGCGTGATCATCCTCATGGCGGAAAAGAACATGACCAGAGATCTGACCATGTATATCAATTGGGCGATCTTATGGGGCGCGTCCTACTATTTTGTACTCGCCCCCAGACAAACTCCGGCAAGCGACTGATCATCCAGCTTTAGCCCCCACAGAAGTCCACTTGAGTGCCACACTCATAGTTCCTGGCTTCGCCGCGTAATTGCTTTGAATTGTAAAAAGCGGTGACGCTCCCCCGAGAATCGAACAGGTTCAATATGTACTCCAAGTGCGACAACAGTCAACAGCGACTTATGGCAATCAGGCAACGGCAGATGTGCGCTGCTGAGCGTAGCGCGCGAACATGAAACTCACGGCAATCACGACGATGATGGAGCAACCGACGAACAACTCGCGGCCCTCTTGCCAACTCGACGCTTCCGGAAAGAAGCGGCGCGACAGGCCAAGAGCTGCCACGAACAGGCTGAGCAAGGCCACGGTCACCCCCATGATGCGCGACGCGGCACGTGCCGTGGCGTCGGCGCGCTGCAACAGGTGCGAGATCCACAGGCCGTTGGCGGCATCGGTCAGCATCATGCCGAACATGAAGCAGACGGCCAGCAACAGCGCGGACATGACCCCGCCGATCTGCGTGGCCGTGGCGGAGAACAACGCAGCTTGCGACAACGTATCGAACGAGAAGGCGAACAACACCCCCACCATGGCGATCAGCACGGGATGGCTCGCATGTCTGAGTCGGCCCAGCCAGCGCCCCTTGAAACCGACCATCTGCACCATCTCATGCGACGGCGTCGTGAACACTGCATACAGGTTGAGCGCCCCCAGGAACAGCAGGAAGAACGCCGACACCCATGCCCCCACATCATCCATCCATCCCGGAATCACACCCTGCTTGAACAACAGGCTGGTGGTGACCGCGACGATACACACCACGCAGCCATGGCCGAGCGAGAACAGGAAACCGCACAGACGCGCCAACCGTTTGCGCCCTGCTGCGGCATTGAACCGGGTCAGGCCATCGATGGTGGCCAGATGGTCGGCATCCATGCCGTGTTTCATGCCCAGCACCAGTGCCAGCATGATTAGTGGATAGATACCGTTCGATGTGTCCATGACACCTCCGTAAGACGAATTTATATATTCTCTTAACAAGATGCATGCCAGAAAGGATGAGTTATCGCCTTCCAGCACCACACGATTCTTGAGAATTTTTCAACTGTTTGATTTACTGAAACATATCGCTAAATAAACCCAACATGGTCGACAACATGGAACGTTGCGCCAGTGCGTTAAACTGTACCACGACCGCATCTCAACCGGTTATCCGCTTACCGTTTCAGCTCTTGATCGAACACGGAAAAGTCAGTCTGAATTCCGCCCCACCTTGGAGTGCATTACTAACAGTCAACTCGCCCCCATGCCGCTCGACGATACCGTAACTGATCGACAGCCCCAACCCCGTGCCCTTGCCGACTGGCTTGGTCGTGTAGAACGGATCGAATATCTTGTTCAGTGCCTGCTCCGGGATACCCGGCCCATTGTCGCGGAACAGGATAACGATATTATCCGCGTGCGACTCGGCACTAATGGACAATTTCGGTTCGGACAACCCTTCGGTCGCATCCGACGCGTTCTGTACCAGATTGATGAGCACCTGCTGGATCTGTCCCGGAGAACCCACGATAAGAAGTCCCGCAGGAATATCCATGGTCACGCTGAAATTCACCGGTGCCGCGCGCGTCACCCAGTGCACGGAACGCTCGATCGCTTCGGATAGATTGAATTCGACGTTCTCGTCGCGGTCTGCCGCAGAAAAACGCTTCAGTCCATCCACGATGTCGCGTGTACGCTCCGACCCTTCCACCGCGCCAGCCAGCAACGGCGCAAGGTCATCCAGGATGCGGTCTATGCGCAGTTCGGCGCGCAATGCTTGCAGCGACTCCCGGTCCTGCCCCGTATGCACGGCATCCAGATAGGTCTTCAGCCGCGTGGTATAGCGCTGCATCGCATGCACGTTGCCCAGCACAAAACTGATCGGATTGTTCAGCTCGTGTGCCACCCCGGCCACCAGCTTGCCCAGCGACGCCATCTTCTCCGATTGCAGCAGTTGCTGTTGCGTACGCTTGAGTTCTTCGTGCGCCTCGCGCAGCTTGTGATAGGCGCGGCGCAACTCGCCCACCGGGCGCCCGGTGATCACCACGCCCAGCAATTTCCCGGTGCCGGACAGGCGCGGCGTGAAGTTGAGCGCGACCGGCGTGGCACCACCGTCGCGTGTTTTGAACTGCAACTCCACATCGTTGGCCGGTTCGGCAGTCAAGCCTGCAACGACACGTTTAGCCGTGACACATGCGAACTCGTCGGCAAACAAGACGCCGAGTTTCGCGCCTTTCAACTCCGTTTCCGTCTTGCCGGTAAACGTGGTCAACGACTGGTTCACTTCCTCGATCACCATATTGCGGTCGCACACCACCAGCAAGTCGGACATGGAGGTGAGGATGCTGTAGATGAACTGCTGCGATTCTTCCAGCTCGGTGTTCTTCTGTTCCAGCACCACTTCATATTGCAGCAGCTCGTTATAGACCTCGTCCATGGAGCGCACGACGTCGATCCAGGCCGACTCCGAAAAAGGCTCCAACGCCTCCGGTGAAGGCAGTCTGGCCGACGGTCCTTGTCCGCGTGTACTCATCGCCTATCCGCTTACGTTTTCGGATGGCTATGGACATGCCCGTGCCCGGCATCCACATCGACCGGCACGAGGTTGATCTGCCCGTGGCGCACTCCGCGCTCGGCGATCAGCGCATCTGCAAAACGCCGCACCACCTCGGTCTTGCCGCGCAGCATCACCGTCTCCAGGCAGTTATCGTGATCCAGATGCACGTGCGTTGAAGCCACCACCAAGTCGTGATGGTCATGCTGCAGGGCGGTGAGCCGCTCCGCAAGGTCGCGCTCATGGTGGTTGTAGACATAGGACAGGCAGGCCACGCAGAACGGCGCCTGCTTTTCCTGCAAGCGCAGCGTATCCAGCTTGCCGCGCAGCATGTCGCGTACCGCCTCGGAGCGATTGAGATAGCCGCGCTCGCGGATCAGGCGGTCGAATTCGCTGGCGAGTTTCTCATCCAGCGAGATAGTGAAACGTTCCATAAAGGCTCCTTAATGCACCGTGCACACCATGCACGGATCGAATGACCGAACCACATGCTGCACCGCCAAAGGCGCAGCGTCGCTGTTCTCTTCGGCAGGCAAACCGACCAACGCCTGTTCCAGTGCGCCGGGTGCTCCCGCCGCGTCGCGCGGCGAGAAGTTCCAAGTGGTCGGTGCGATGATCTGGTAATTATGTATCTTGCCGTCACGCACATCCAGCCAATGTCCGAGGCTGCCGCGCGCCGCCTCGATCAGGCCGATACCGCGCGCATCTCCGATCTCGCTGCCAGGGAAACAAAAGACCTCGCCCGGCCTGATCTGGTGCAGCCAGGCTTCCATCTGCGGCAGCACCAGCGCGAATTCCAGCATGCGCGCCACCACTCGCGCCATCACACTAGCTCCGTTGCGTTGTACCAAGTCGCGCACCAAGGGATGCCCCACTACCATCTGTCGCGCCAGCGCGCCCGTCTCAACCACTTGTCCTGAGAGTCGTGGCGACTTGCACCATGAGTAAGCATCTTTCTTGTCCGGCTGCGGCAAAGTGTAGCCCTCTGTCGGCGCGAGTGCCTTATCGCCTGCCATCCAGCTGCTGGTCACATCCTCGCGGATGGCGCCGACATCTAGGGCCTGCAACTTACCCTCTGCCCACAGCCCGGATGGGAACAGATGCTGCGCATCGTCCGCATAGGCACCATAACTGAGGAACCTGTCCGTGGCGCGCCCCGTCTGCTGCAACTTCAGGTCGCGCGCGATGCGCAGAAAATGCGGGAAGTCGGCACGTGCCACACGAGGCGCCATCCATGCCCATAACGCCGCTTCCGAATCCAGTGCCGCCAAAGCTTCCAGACTGTCACCAATCAAAGTTCGCTCCAGAAAATTACGAAACTCGGCCAGCAAAATTTTCAGCCGCAACTTCTCGGCTTCTTCCAGCGGACGCGACGAACCGCCGGGCTGCAGAGAAAGTGTGTGCGGCCATCGGCCCGCAAGGTAACCCATCACGTTCATGAACTTGGCGCGCATCGGCAACACCTCGGCCACAGCCGAGCCTGTCACTGACTTGAAACGTGATTGCGCCGCGGCGAACCATGCCTGGTCGCGATACCCGTCGCGCGCGAAATCGGGCATGAAGAACAGATAGAAATGACTGAGGTGATCCGCCAGATTCTCCACCGCCAGTGTCAGGTTGGCCGCCAGTCGACCATTCGGCGGCGGCTGTATGCCCATGCTCTGCGCCAGCGCCTGTGCCGCTGCCGCCGACTGTGCCACCGAGCAGATGCCACAGATGCGCGGTACATAGACCAGCGCATCGAGCGGATGCTTGCCGAGCAGTATCTGTTCGAAACCGCGATACATGGGTGAGTTCACATACGCTGCCCGCACGCGCCCTGCTTCGATGTCTAGCGTCACTTCCAGATCGCCTTCAACACGGTTGAAGGGACCGATGATGCGGCGGCTCATTTTGAAACCCTTTCACCACAGAGACACAGAGACACAGAGGAAGAACGGAGAAAGGTTTCGCCTTTGCGTATTGAGCATGAAGCCGCCCATCCCTGCCTGCCACACTTCTCTGTGACTCTGTGTTTCTGTGGTAAATCGGTTTTAAAGTTCTTCATTTCAAACGCGTCCGCTTGTTGGCAGGGGTGACCACCTGGTGATCGGCGACCGCATTCTCCTTGACGCGTTTCGGCGTGGCCGATTTAGACAGCGCCGCCAAGGCCACGAACCATGCCTTGGGCATATCGGTCGGCAAACCGATGGGGATCCCCGCGACCTTGGGCGTCATGCCGAAGGGATGCCCGGGCTCTTCAAAGCCCGGCTCGGTACAAGCAATGCAGGCATAGCCGCCGCGTGTGCAGGAGCCTTCGCCGTTCCACAGCCGGATGTTGCAATCAGCATGCACCTGCGTACCCTTACAGCCCATGTGTTCCATCAGGCAGCCAAGATCGGACGGTTTGCATGCGCTGGCTTTGAATTCGTAATACTCGTTGCGCTTGCACCCGTGATGCACCAGATGATCCGCATACAAGCGAGGGCGGCGGAACACATCCAGGTCCTCTTCGTATATCTCGCCGCATGCGAACGCCGCCAGGGTCTCGACGACCCAGTTCGGATGCGTCGGGCAACCGGCGATGTTGACCACCGGCAAGCCACCTTTGGCGCGATAGTCCTCCCCGAGCAGACCGCCCTGTCTATCCTCTTCGAATTGCAGACCGCAGGCATCCGTCGGGTTCCGCCCCCCTGCCGTCACGCCGCCGAACGCGGCACAACTGCCCACCGCCACCGTGCACCGCGCCACACCGGACAGGTGTTCCAGCACATCCATCATCGAGTGACCGCCCGTCGTGCGGTGGAAACCGCCGCTGCCGAACGGCCCCCTCAGTACCGCGCCTTCCAGACACAGGATATCCAGCTTCGTGTTGCCGCTGATGCAATCGTCGATGATCTTGCGCGCCTCGTCCGCGCTCTGCTCGGACAGCGAAGGATGCCAGAGCAGGTTGATGCCGATGTCTTGCAGCGTATCGAACAGATTGCGGCAGTCCGCATTCAACAACGACAGCGTACAACCGCCGCACCCTCCCGATTGCAGCCAAAGCAGATTGAGGGGCTCGCGACGCGAGGATTCACTCACCCTTTTTCTCCATGCCATAGCGCGCGAGTTTGCTGCGCAGACCGACGCGCGACAGACCCAACTCTGTCGCCGCACGCGTCTTGTTCCAGCGGTGACGGATCAAACATTCACGCAAAACCCGCGCCTCCAGCGCTTCCATACGATCCTTGAGACTGCCGTCCAACCCGGCGAGCACACCCATGTCCTGCGCCTGCTCCTCCGGCGCCGCGCGCAGCACCTTGGACGAGAACAGGTGAGCCCCGATGTATTCGGTGTCGCACAGCAATATGGCGCGCAATATCTCGTTCTGCATCTCGCGCACATTGCCCGGCCACTGGTAATTGCTGAGGCATTCCAATGCCTCAGGCGTGAAGCCGTGTATCGTCTTTCCCATGGCGGGCGCGGCCTCGCGTAACAGCGAGAGCGCGATCAGCGGATTGTCCATCTTGCGTTCGCGCAGAGCAGGCATCGGCAACAGGAACTGCGTCAGGCGGTAGTACAAGTCTTCACGGAAGCGGCCCTTGCGCACCTCTTCTTCCAGATCACGGTTGGTCGCCGACAGTACGCGCACATCGATCTTGCGCGAGCGCGAACTGCCGACCGGACGTATTTCGCCTTCCTGCAACACGCGCAGCAATTTGACCTGGAACGACGGCGAGGTATCGCCGATCTCGTCCAGGAAGATGGTGCCGCCATCGGCCTGCTCGAACAGCCCCATGCGGTCTTCGAACGCGCCGGTAAAACTGCCGCGCTTGTGCCCGAACAATTCCGATTCCAGCAACTGGTCGGACATCGCGCCGCAGTTCTCGATGACGAAGGCGCGCGCCGCGCGCGGACTGGAATAGTGGATGGCGCGGCCCAGCAACTCCTTGCCGGAGCCGGACTCGCCCGAGATATGCACGGCGATGTCGCAATTCGCCACCCGCACCGCCAGATCGATCACATCGTTCAGCGGACTGGACGCCGCACGCACGATGCGCGAGAACTCATAGTGGGTACGCAGCTTCTCGTGCTTGGCCGCCACGCGCCGTTGCAATACGGGTTGCGTGGTGCGCAACTCGATGTTCATCCGGTTGCTCTGCTGTTGCAGGTCGAACAACTGGGCCGCGCCGCGCACATTGAGCAGCAGCGACTCGGGATGCCAGGGCTTGAGGATGTACTGATAGATGCCCGCATCGTTGATGCCGGCGATGATGTCCTCTACGTCGGTATAACCGGAGATGATCATGCGCACCGTATCCGGCCAGTTCTCGCGCACCTCCTTGAGGAAATCGATGCCCGTCACGCCTGGCATGCGATGGTCGCACAGCACGACGTTCACCCGCTCGCGCTCCATCATCGCGCGTCCCTCTTCCGCATTCGACGCGGTGAGCACGCTGAACTCCTCGTCCAGGGTGCGGCGTATCGCCTCCTGCGAGCGCACTTCATCATCGATCACCAGTACGGTCGGTAATATCGCCATGGGTTTCCCTTCAACAAATTCTCGGTAACTGTTCGCCCGCCAACCAATCTACCACGCGACGTCCACCCAGCTTCGTCGTCATCTGCACGAAACCATGCGTGTCGGCCACGACCTCCCCGATGATGGATGCATCCCGAGCCAGCGGATGCGCCCGCATCACGTCCAGCAGTCTCGTCGCATCTTCCGGCGCACAGACCGCGATGAGTTTTCCTTCATTCGCGACATACAGCGGATCGAGACCGAGGAATTCGCACGCCGCCTCGACCGGCTCATTCACCTTGAGGGCAGACTCCTGCAGCATCATACCCACGGCCGACTGCTTTGCGATCTCGTTCAGCGTGGTGGCCAAGCCGCCCCTTGTCGGGTCGCGCAGCACACGCAACCCGGCACCGTAATCCAGCATCGTCGCCACAAGGCCATGCAGCGCGGCCGTGTCCGACACGATGGGTGCGGAAAAGGTCAGGCCCTCTCTTTGGGAAAGTATGGCCATGCCGTGGTCGCCGATACTGCCGGACAACAGGATCTTGTCGCCCGGTCGCGCCAGATCGCCTGATAGATGGACGCCCTCGCGCATCACGCCCACCCCCGTGGTGGTGATGAACACGCCGTCTCCCTTGCCCTGCTCCACCACTTTGGTATCGCCGGTGACGACTGGCACACCGGCCTCGCGCGAGGCCTTGGCCATAGACTCCACGATGCGTTTCAGGTCGGCCAGCGGATACCCTTCCTCGAGGATGAACGAAGCCGACAGGTACAGCGGTTGCGCACCCATCACCGCCACATCGTTGATGGTACCGTGCACCGACAGACAACCGATATCGCCGCCCGCAAAGAACAGGGGCGACACTACATGGCTATCCGTCGCCATCACCAGACGTCCGTTCGCCATCGGCAATGTCGCGCCATCGTTGCCCTGCGCCAGATATTCATTGTCGAACGCGGCTGCGAAGAGTTCGGTGATAAGTTGCGCCATCGCGCGGCCACCGGAGCCATGCGACATATCCACGCGGCCATTCTTGATGTCGAGTGCGCGGGCGTAATTGGGTTTGACTGTACTCATGTAACCGACTCCCTGAATCTGCCATAACTATAGTGCGCTGCGCAGGCGCCTTCGGAAGACACCATGCAGGAGCCGACAGGATTCTCGGGCGTACACACCGTACCGAAGATATTGCACTCCTGCGGGCGTTTCTGGCCGCGCAGGATGGCGGCACATTCGCAGGCCTTATTGTCTGGCACCGCCACATAGTCCACCTTGAACTTCAGTTCCGCATCGAAGGCGGCGTATTTGCCGCGCAGTTTCAATGCGCTGTTGGGCACACTGCCCAGGCCGCGCCACTCGAACACATCGCGCAATTCGAACACTTCCGCCACCAGTTCCTGTGCCTTGAGATTGCCCTCGCGCGTTACGGCGCGAGTGAATTCATTCTCTACGACGGCACGTCCGTCGTTGATCTGGCGCACAAGCATGAGGATGGCCTGCATCACATCGAGCGGCTCGAATCCGGCGATTACCACCGGTTTGCCGTAATCGTCAGCAAAAGGTTCATACGGTTTGCTGCCGATCACGGTGGACACATGCGCGGGACCGACAAAGCCGTCCAAAGCGACGCCGCCTTCAACGGAAAGAATGGCGTGCATCGCGGCGGGAGTCAGCACGTGGTCGCACAGGATGCTGAAATTTTTCAATCCTTCGGCGGCGGCTTGTTTGATGGCCACCGCAGTAGGCGGCGTGGTGGTCTCGAAGCCGATGGCGAGGAACACCACTTCGCGCTCCGGATTCTCGCGCGCCACTTTCAGCGCGTCCTGCGTCGAGTAGATCATGCGCACATCGGCGCCGTTGGCTTTGGCGCGCATCAGCGAAAGATTATTTGAAGCAGGCACGCGCACCGTGTCGGCATAGGTACACAGGATCACACCCTGCTCGCGCGCCAGGCGGATGGCCTGGTCCACCCGACCGATGGGCAACACGCACACCGGGCAACCGGGACCGTGGATCATGCGCACGTTGGACGGCAGCAGGTCGGCGATGCCATAGCGCGAGATGGCATGGGTATGGCCGCCGCAGAATTCCATCAGGCGATAGTTGCGTTTCGGGTCGGCTTCGCGCGCGATGTTGGTAGAGATGTTCTTCGCGAGTTCGCCGTCGCGGAATTCGTCGACGTATTTCATGCTGCGCCACCTGCTAATTCTTCCCACAACTCATCCAGCTGCCCCATCTCGGCGAACATCTGCAGGGTGCGTTCCGCCTCCTCCTGATCCAGTTTCTGCAAGGCATAGCCGACATGCACGATGACGTAATCGCCGATAGTGGCGTCATCCACCAGCGCCAGCGATATCTCCTTGCGCACGCCGCCAAGGTTGACGATGGCGTTGCCCGGAGTCGTCAACTCCTCGATGCGGGCAGGTATGGCGAGACACATATTTCAGGCTCCTTGAATAAAACGTTGCAGGGCGACCGCAGCTTGCCCGAAAGAGATCGCGCCGTCGTTGGGGGGCAACTGCTGCGCGAACAGGACTTGCAAACCATGCGCCGCCAGTCCGTCGGTCAGGGCGATCGACAGCACGTTATTGAGGAAGCAACCGCCACCCAATGCGACAGTGCGGATACCGCTGCGCTGCGCTGCGCGTTGCACCCACTCGCCCAGCCCGGCCACCAGCGTGGCATGGAACAAGGCAGCGCCATGGGCGGCATCCTTGCAGTCGGCGAGCGCCGCGAACAGTGGCTGAAAACCGAGCTCGCCATCGACCGTGATCGAATATCCGGCGGCAAGCGCCTCGACCCTGCCGTACCGGTCCGCCAGACCTTCCAGCAGCATCGCCGCCTGCCCTTCGTAACCTTGTACTTCGCTGACGCCGAGCAGTCCGGCAGCGGCATCGAAATAGCGCCCCATGCTGGTGGTCGGAATGCAATTCAGGTTGCGCTGCAACATGCCGAGCACGATCTGCGCACCCGCTTGCGCGGGGAAACGCTGCGCGATCTCTTCGCTGCGCTGCATCCCGAACAGCACTGCAGCCGCCATGCGCCAGGGTTCATGTGCGGCGCGATCTCCGCCGGGCAGGGGCAATGGGACAAGATGACCGAGACGTTCAAAGCCGACATCGTTTACGCGCAACAACTCGCCCCCCCAGGCACTGCCATCACTACCCAGTCCCACACCGTCCAGTGCCAGCCCGAGCACGGGCTCGGCGATACGATGTTCGGCACGGATGGCGGCGATGTGTGCATGGTGATGCTGCACCGGGATGAGCTGCAGATCGCGTTTTTGAGCGTAGTTCTGCGCGAACTGCGTGCTATAAAAATCGGGATGCAGATCATGCGCCACGACTTGCGGACGCACATCGAGGATATCGCTCAGGTAGCTGACCGTCTCTTCCAGCATCTCCCGCGTGCCTGCATGGTCGAGGTCGCCGATGTGCTGCGAGACGAAGGCTTCATTGCCGCGCGTGATGCATACGGTATTCTTCAGCCCTGCACCGCAGGCCAGCACCGACGGCCCGGAGAACGGCAACATGATGCGGCGTGGCGTATAGCCGCGCGCGCGGCGGATGAAAGCCGGCGCGGTGGCTTGCCACTTCATCACACTGTCGTCGCAGCGGTGCAGGATGTCGCGATTGTGCGTGAGAAAGGCATCGGCCAGACCGGACAGTGATTGGCGCGCTTCGCCATCGTCCTTCACCAGCGGTTCGCCGCCGGGGTTGGCACTGGTCATCACCAGCGCCAGCGGCGTGGCTTGCTGCAGCCAGTCCGTTCCATCCGGTTTACCGAGCAACTCATGGAACAGCAGGTAATGCAGCGGCGTGTAAGGCAGCATCAGGCCGATGCGCGACAGACCGGGCGCGATGCCCGCCAACTCCGCCTCGCAGCTTGCTGTCTGCCGCAGCAACACGATGGGACGCTCACCCGTTTCCAGCAATGCCGCATCCTGCTCGCGGAACTGCGCGTAATACCTTGCCGAGAGCGTATTCAGTACCATCACGGCGAACGGTTTCTCCTCGCGCTGCTTGCCGCTGCGCAACCGCGCCACACAGGCGGCATTGCGCGCATCGCATACCAGATGGAAACCGCCGATGCCCTTGATGGCAACGACCTGCCCGGCGCGGATGCGCTCGGCAGTGATGGCAACCGGATCATCGCCAGCGACCGCATTCCATTGCGCATCGAACAGACTCAAGCTCGGTCCGCAGTTCGGACAGGCGTTCGGCTGGGCATGGAAGCGGCGCGAGACCGGCGTGTCGTATTCGAACTGGCATGCCGGACATTGCACGAACTTCGCCATGCTGGTGTTAAAGCGGTCATAAGGCAAGCGCGCGGTCAGCGTATAGCGCGGGCCGCAATGGATGCAGTTGATGAAAGGATGGCGATAGCGGCGACCGGCTGGATCGAACAGTTCGGACAGGCATTCGTCGCAGATCGCCATGTCGGGCGCGATGCCGGTCTGCACCTTGCCCGTCCTGCTCGCTGCGATGTTGAAACCCTGCAGGCCCACGGTCATCTGCGCCAGGTCATGGGTCACCTTTTCCACCCGCGCCAGTGCGGGCGGCTCGCTCTGCAAGCGTTCGATCAGGCGCATCACCTGCTGTTGCTCGCCCTCGACCGCGATCTCCACCCCCTCGCTGTCGTTGCGCACCCAGCCTGCCAATCCGAGTTCATGCGCGAGCTTGTAGACGAAGGGGCGGAAACCCACCCCCTGCACTTGCCCGGAGACTCTGATCTGCGCGTGGATCATGCTCAATCCGTCCTACCTGCCATCGATGGTTTTTCTGGCGACCGCTTTCTTGCAACCCGCCCTGATCCAATCCAGCCATTCATCCATACCCTCGCCACTGGTGGCCGAGATGCGGATCACCTGTATGTCCGGATTGACGCGGCGCGCGTTGGCCACGGCCAAGTCGGCATCGAAGGTCAGATACGGCAGCAGGTCACATTTGTTGAGCAGCATGACATCGGCGGCACGGAACATGTCCGGATATTTGAGTGGTTTATCCTCGCCCTCGGTCACGGACAGGATGGCCACCTTGTGCGCCTCGCCCAGGTCGAAACTGGCCGGACACACCAGATTGCCGACGTTCTCGATCAACAGCAGACTGTCGTCGTGCAACCCCAACTGCTGTATCGCCTTGCCCACCATGAAGGCATCCAGATGGCAGCCCTTGCCGGTGTTGATCTGCAAGGCTGGTGCGCCGGTGGCGCGGATGCGCGCCGCGTCGTTGTCGGTCTGCTGGTCGCCCTCGATCACGGCCAGCGGCAGGCTGCCGTTCAGCGCGGTGATACTTTTCACCAGCAGGGTGGTCTTGCCGGAGCCGGGGCTGGACACCAGATTCAGCGCAAAGATACCGTGCGCGGCCAGCCAGGCACGATTGTCGTTGGCATAGCCGTCGTTCTTGGACAGGATGTCCTGCTCGATCTTCACCATGCGCGACTGGCTCATGCCGGGCGCATGTGCGCCAGCCGGGCCCAGGCCATAATGCGCTGTACTATGCGTATGCGTGTGTGGATGTTCGTGCTGGTGATCATGGCCGTGCAGATGGTCATGCACATGATCGTGCGAGGAGCCATCCTCATGCAGGTGGTAGTGCATGTGTTGCGCCTGCATATGTTCGTGGCTGTGTTCGTGGTCATGCGCATGGTCGTGATCATGCGCGGTGCCGTCGGCATGCACATGAAAATGACCACCGTGGCTATGTTCGTGTTCGACGGCCTTGCCGTCTATCGTCGTTTCGCCCGCACCGCAACCGCATACGTTACACATCGCTCATCTCCTATTCCACATCGAGTTCTTTGACTCGCATCTCGTTACCACCTGTCACCTGCACTTGATGGCTGCCGCACTTTGGACAGGCATCGTACAGCGCCTGCACGTTCACCACTTCGGCACAATGCAGACACCATGCCTGCCCCGGAGTCTCGATGATGACCAGTTGCGCGCCCTCGGCGATACTGTCGTTAACCACCGCGTCGAAGCAGAACTTCATCGCCTCGACTTCCACGCCTGCCAGTTGACCAATCTCCAGCCATACCGTTTTGACGCGACTGAAGTTCTGTGTCTTTGCCGAATCCTCGATCAACTGCAGTACGCCTTCAGCCAGCGACATCTCATGCATTGCGAATCTCCACTTCGTACGCCACACAGGGATCGAGCGACAACGCCGCGATTTGCGCCAACTTTTTCAAACTTTCCTCATCCTTCCCGACCACGCCGCGCATATCCTGCGCGAATGCACCGTTCGAATGGAAATTCCATTCCGTCGGCGCGATGATCGCATAGTCGACCACCTTGTCGCCGTCCAGCAACACCCGGTGCAGCAGCACGCCACGCGCGGTGCGCACCACCGCTACACCTTCGCCCGCCGCCGGGCTGGTCGCATCCAGGCGCGCTACCGCATTGCCGCTGGCCATTTCGACCACATCCAGCACCCTGGCCAACAGCCTGGTCAAGGCCATCGAGCCGGTCTTCTGCCACACATCGCACAAAAGGACATCATCCGCATGATAAGCCCATGCACCCGTTTCTGCTGCGCTACCCAGCCAATCCGGCTGTGCGGAAAAGGCCGCATCCCATCTTCCGGAACAGGCACTGTTCGCCTGTGCGGCAGACCAGGCTGGCAACAACCTGACCGAACCGCGATCCGCCCTGCCGCATGCCACTGCATCCAGCGCGGATAGCAATTGTGCCACCTGACTTTCGTTTTCGCGCCACCAGGTCTGCAACGCACTATAACTATCGATACCCTGCCACTCAGCAGTCGTCATCCCCAGACAGTCACGCACGAATTCCTGACGGAAGTCCGCCATATCCAGTTCGCCCGCACCGATCTTGCGCAGCAGCGCATACCAACGCGCGAATCGCTGCTCTTGCTGCGGCATCTCCAACAATTTCGGCCAATCGAGCAACAGACGCCACAGGTGTTCCTGCATCGCTTCGCAGGCGATCATGCGCTCCATCGCCGCAGCCGATGCCGGCATGTCGCGCTGCTGCGCTGCCTGCAAGACGGCGCTGGCCGCCTCACCCTGCGCTTTGCCGCATACGCTGAACAGCAGTGGCACGACCTGCAACACCTGCGCCGCTGTCTTGCCCTTCAATATCTGTGCCGCCATCGGTCGCGTGGAACGTATCTCCGTCGCACTGACCGAATCACCATTCCGTACCACGACCAGGCTCAGCTTACCGACATCCGCCAAACTCACATCCCCAGAAAATTGCCGCGCAGGAAATCGCGGCGCGACAGCGGCTTGTTCAGCACCGGTTCGCCTTTAATGCGCGCTTCCTCGAACTCACGCTTGCGCTGCGCATCACGCTTCACATCCGAATCATCCGTCACGAACAGCGCCTGCATGACCTGACCGGCGACATCGACCGCAACCTCATGCGATTCGATGTCGATCACCGGCGAGATCAGCGAACACACCTGACAAGACCCCAGCGCGGGCTCGTTCAGGCCCATGAATTCGTATTTGCCCGAAGGGAACTCCCAACTCATCTTTTCGTCTGCGCCCAAGGTCTTGAGCGGCCCCTTCGCGCCCGGCATCAACGCGAGGCTGATCGTCCAAGGCGTGATCAGCACCCCGACCCAATGGTCGTTCCATTCGCAAAACCCGACCGCCTGCACACGCAGCGCCGTATTGCAGATCGGCAGACCCGCCATGCGCGTATCGGCGATGTCCTTAAATACCGCTTCCAGTTTCTGTTCGATCTCGTTCATGCATTCTCAACCATGAATTTATGTTTCGGAGCATCGCAATTCGGGCACGTCCAGTGATCCGGCAATTTCGAGAACGGCGTACCGGGATCGATCTGCCAGACCGGATCGCCACAGACAGGATCGTACACCTCCCAGCAGATACCGCACTCCATCCGCACCGCATCGTCGGACAGCTTTGCATTGTCGCCCAGGAAGGAACCCTCGAACATGCTCATTTCAGGCGCCCTGGTCTTCCGGTTCCTGCATCACCTGTAGCCATTCGCCCAATCGTTCGATACTGTCCTCATAGTCTTCTATCGACGCCTGCGCCACCTCCGGCACCTCGCTGACTTCGATGGTGTTCAGGATCAGCGTGTCCATGCTGTTGAAATACTGCACCCACCACACGTTCGGCAACTTGGTACTGGTGATGCGGCAATTGCCGTAACCGCGCGACAGGATGGTCACCGCACCCGCGGCCAGCGTCCGGGTCAGGCATTCCATGTCTTCCGGCGACATCGGCAGCAGGGTCAGGTTAACCACATGCGCGGCGTCGCCTGCCTTGTAGGCCCTGGCCTTGCCCACCACTTCCGTCAACACCGACAGCGCGTTCATGATGCCCGGCGTCTTGTCCGGTATCGGGCAATCCAGCGACACATCCGCTTTGGCCCACTGCGTCACCATCGGCGGAATGGTGCAAGCCATGATGGTATCGCCGATCAAGCGCCCGTCCGCAGCGAACTCATGCAGGCGCCACACGCTGGCAAACACCGTTTCCTGGATGCGATAGGCGCTGGAACCGCGCACCGAGATACTCACCTCGCCCTCGCCCATGGTCTGGTTGAGCAGGCGCACCACTTCCGTATCCATCGCCAGCAACTCGATGACCGGGATCACGGGGGAACCGAGCGGCGTCGCACTCATTCTGTCGCGCAAGTCCTCCACCACCCTGCACGCCGCCGCCATCAGCACCGGATCGGCTTCATCGTTCAGTACCGGCAGGGCGAACGTCATCATCGAATTGGGCAGTGGCATGTACAGTAAATCTTCTTCCTCGGGTTGCGAACCGGGGCCGACGGCGACGACGGGAATGGGGAAGTCTTTCATGTTGGGTTGCTCCTAAAGATTAGTTGGCAATTCACTCTTTAAATCCGTTCGCCATGATAACCAGCGACTTGCCCGCTTGCGGGCTTAGTCGAATGGCTAGTAGTTCTATCAGCTTGTCGAAGGGCACTCCACGAACGGAGGGATCATTTTTTAATGACACGCATCCACTTCACCGCCCACCATCACCGGAATGCCGATCGACGGTGCGCGCCCGACCGGCTTGTCCAGCATCCCGGAGATTTCGCGCGTGTATTCTTCCCAGTCGCGCATGCCATCGATGACGCCGACATAGCCGCCGTCGCGCACGAACACCAGTGCCGGCCAACGCGTGATGCCGAAGCGCGCTTTTTCCTTGCGTGCCAGATCGGGCGAGATGATCGCGGCACGCAAGCGGTCGCCGGTCAGCTTGAGAACCTCGGGCAGGATCACCGCCACATCCCAGGTCTCGGGTTGCTGGTCCGGCTCCTGTGTGAAGAGCACCATGCCGTCACCGCCTGACATAACGAAGGATTCCAGCCCCTCTTCATCCAGCAGGATGATCTTGCTCTGCGCCCGCAGACGCTCCAGCAGTTTGTTGAAACTCGCTTTCATCTCTGCCGCACGTATTACGGAAAACTCGACTGTCTCGCTCATCCCACATCCTTCCTCAAAAAATCGGGCAGCGTCGGTTCCCGATTCGCCAGATCCGCAAAGAACAGATCCAGATCCACCTCGCCACCCTCCGCCACCGCTTGCAGACCATCCAGCGCGGCATCCACCAGCGCCGCCCGCTCCGCATCTATCACTTCGCGCCCTGCATCCAGAAAAGTCAGCAGCCACTGCCCGGCTTCCATCTGCCCCAGCAGCATGGTGTTGATCACCTGCCGCCCGTTACGGCCTTCGCACAGCGCGGAATTTTCATACACTTCGATCACCTGCATGGGGATACCCAAGCACATCAGACTTGCTCCCCGCTCATGAATCGCTCATCGCCAAAACGGCAAGCCAACTCCTCAGAAGGACGCCCCGCTTCGTACTCGTCCATCCGCAATGCATGCTGATGCTCGTCGACTGTGGATGCACTGCATCGGGTATAGGTGTATCCCCACTGCCGGATCTGCAGCAAGGCGACCTCCAGCGCACGGGGGATCTGCTGCTTGACGATATCGCGCAGACTGCCGCCGAAATCTTCCAGCTGCTCCGGCTGCACGCCGATCAGCAGCATCGATTCCGGCAGCTTGCCGCTCAGCGAAGCACAGGCGATGACTTCCTGGAAACCGGTCTGGTGCAGACTCATCTTCTTCACGCCCATGAAGCGCGGCACCTCATCGTCTTTCGCGATGACCATCTCGCCGGGGGGCTTGCCGTAGTCCACGGCATCGAACACGATCAGGTAACGGGCCTCTTCCAGGAACGGCAACAGATACAGGCCTTGCGTGCCGCCATCCAGCACTATCACCTCGTCGCCGAACTGGTATTCGGCGTTCAACGCTTCCACGCAACGCACACCGAAACCTTCGTCTGCCCACAGAATGTTGCCGATACCTAGTATCAGCAGTTTGTTCTTTTTCATTTCGATCCCTCCTTGTTACCACCCTCGTAACAGCACGACTCATGCCAACCGATAAATCAAGATTTGATTATTAGAATCAAAGCGTAGCCGACACAGCCCAAAGTCCGAGCAAAACTGTGTGGATATTAGGTTTGCAGTTAGTGTTTGCTATGGAACGGTTTTGAACTGCTTATAGTACAGATGCTTGGCCTGATGCACATCCCAGGCGAACTGCAACTCCAGCCAGAACGCCACATCCGTGCCGAAATGCAGAGCCAGACGCACGGCGGTGTCAGGGGTGATAGCGCGCTTTCCACAGACCAGCTCGTTGACGCGACGGCGCGAAATGCCGAGCGCCACCGCCAGGGCATCCTGCGAGATCTTGCCGGGTTGCAGATAGCGCGTCTCGAGGAAGTGGCCGGGGTGCACCGGCGTGCGCGGCGCGGCCCAGAAAAAACGCGGGCTCCTGCCCGCGTTCGCTCTGCTTTCAGTGACGGCGCTATGCTGCCCCATGCTCATGCCCGATCACTCACGGAACGTGCGATGACCGTCGACGATGGCGCTGATCATGGTCTGCCGCGACATGATGTCTTCGCGTATCGCGGTGTACACATGCAGGATCACGAACACCACGATGCCCCATGCAACCAGGTGATGCCAGGAATGCACGGCCTGGCTTTGCCCGAACAGCTGAATCACCCAGCTGGTGAACAGCACATTCGACCAGCTCCCCGCCTGAGCGCCTTCACCATACAGCGCGAAGCCGGTCACGATCATGAACGTGCCGCCCAGCGTGATTGCGAGGAACATGAACAGATGTCCCAGCGGGTTGTGGCCGATGTATTTGTTCGGCTGCTTCTCCAGATACAGGTACCAGCGTATCTCCTTGAACATACCGGCCCACCACTTCGCATCGGTCACCGGCAGCATGAACAACTGCCGCGCGTGATGGTTACCCACGAATGCCCAGTACAGGCGCACCAACAGACCAATGGCAAAGATGTAACCCGCCGCGAAATGCACGAAGCGGATATACCCCATGAGGAAGTTATCACTCGCCTCGCCCGCCACACTCGGCAACGGGCTGGCGATGAACCAACCGGTGATGCTCAGCGTGATGATGCACAGCACATTGATCCAGTGCCAGGCACGCACCGGCGCCTCGTACACATACACCGTGTTGCCCGCCGCGGTGACCGCCGCTTCGTCGACTTCAGTATTAACAGACATGTCTGCCTCCTTTCGTGCGCGTTAGCGAACCGTGACCTTGCTTAGCTCTTGTCCATCCGGCGCCATCACGTGCGTGGAACAGGCCAGGCAGGGGTCGAAGCTGTGCAGGGTGCGCAGGATCTCCAGCGGTTGATCGGCTTTGGCCAGCGGCGTGTTCATGAGCGCAGCCTCGAACGCGCCGATCTGTCCCTTGGCATCGCGCGGACTGCCGTTCCATGTGGTGGGCACCACGCACTGGTAGTTGTCGATCTTGGTGTCCTTGATCTTGACCCAGTGGCCCAGTGCGCCGCGCGGCGCTTCGGTGAAGCCCACGCCCTTGGCTTCCTTCGGCCATTTGGACGGCTCCCATTTCTCGACGTTGGCGGTGGAGGTGTCGCCCGCTTTCAGGTTCGCCATCAGTTTGTCGAACTGCTGCGATTGCAGGTCGGCGCAATACAGCGTCTCTATGCCGCGTGCCGCCGTACGACCCAGCGTGGAGAACAACGCACCCACCGGCAGATCGAGCTTGTGCAGCACGCTGTCGATGGTGTCCTTGATGAACGGGAACTGCTTGGGTTGCACATAGCCCAGCAACATGCGCGACAGACAGCCGACTTCCATGGCGTTGCCTTTCCAGCGCGGCGCCTTGATCCAGGAATACTTCGCCGACTCATCCAGCGCCTCTATCTTTGTGCGCGTACCCTTGAAGTTGGGGCCTTCCGGATGATAGTTCGGCTCGGTGACCCCATCCCACGGATGCAGTCCCTTGCTCTCGTCCGGATATTTGTACCAGGAGTGGGTGACGAATTCCTGAATCTCGTCCGGATTGCGCAGATCGACCTCATGCACATGGCTCAGATCGCCATTGATGATCGCACCGCGCGGGAACAGCAGATTGGGTGCGGTGTAATCATTGGCGCGCTGCGGGATATCGCCGTAGGACAGCACGTTCTTCGACGACAATCCACCGCCGTAACCCCAGCCCTTGTAGAAGGACGCGATGGCGAGCAGATCGGGGATATAGACCTTCTCCACGAACTCCTTGCTGCGGTCGATGATGCTCTTCACCAGATTCAGGCGTTCCATGTTGATCGCGCCAACTGCGCCGACATCATTGATGTTGATCGCGCACGGTACGCCGCCCACCAGCCAGTTCGGGTGCGGGTTCTTGCCGCCGAAGATGGTGTGCACCTTGACGATCTCTTTCTGGAAATCGAGCGCTTCAAGGTAGTGCGTCACCGCCATCAGGTTGGCTTCCGGCGGCAACTTGTAGGCCGGGCTGCCCCAATAACCGTTGCTGAACGGGCCGAGCTGGCCGGACTCGACAAACTTCTTCAGACGATTCTGCACATCGCGGAAATAGCCGGGCGACGACAGCGGCCAGCTGGAGATGCTCTGCGCCAGCTCGGAAGTCTTTTTCGGATCGGCCTTGAGCGCGGACACCACGTCCACCCAGTCCAGCGCGTGCAGATGGTAGAAGTGCACCAGGTGATCGTGCACATACAGGTTCAACTGCATCAGGTTGCGGATGGTGTTGGCGTTCTCGGGGATCTGGATCGCCAGCGCATCTTCCACCGCGCGCACCGAAGTCAGCGCATGCGTACCGGTACACACGCCGCAGATACGTTCGGTGAAGGCCCACGCATCGCGCGGATCGCGGCCTTTCAGGATCACTTCCAGACCGCGCCACATGGTGCCGGTGGATACCGCGTTGCGGATGACGTTGTTGCTGTCCAAGTTCACTTCGACGCGCAGGTGTCCTTCGATACGGCACACCGGATCGACCACCACACGCTTGCCGCTATTGTCGAGCTTGAAGCCCTGAGTTTCATAGGACATGATTACTTGCCTCCCTTGTTCTGATCTTCATTACCGCCACGCGCCTTGCTCAACGCGCTGACTGCCGCATGGGCGACCACTGCCGCACCTGCGACTGCCGCCACGGTGCCGCCGACCTTGTCGGCATTGGACTCGACACCGAACTGCTTGATGTCGGTGACGCGGTTGTAGAAGCCTCCCTTGTCCCAAAAACCCTCTTCCGAACACCCGATACAACCGTGGCCGGACTGGATGGGGAAGGACACGCCGCCGTTCCAGCGCACGGTGGAGCAGGCGTTGTAAGTGGTGGGGCCTTTACAGCCCATTTTGTACAAGCAGTAACCTTTGCGCGCGGCATCGTCATCCCACTCTTCGACGAACTGACCGGCATCGAAGTGCGGACGACGGTAGCATTTGTCGTGGATGCGCTGACCGTAGAACATCTTCGGGCGCCCTTGGCGATCCAGTTCGGGGATGCGGTCGAAGGTGAGCATGTAGGTCACCACCGCAGTCATCACTTCGGCGATGGGCGGGCAGCCCGGTACTTTGATGATGGGTTTGTCGGTGATGACTTTGTGTACGGGGGTGGCGCGCGTGGGGTTGGGCTTGGCTGCCTGCACGCAACCCCAGGAAGCGCATGCACCCCAGGAGATGATGGCCTTGGCATCAGCCGCGGTCTCTTTCAACACTTCCACGAACGGACGTCCGCCGTGGATGCAATACATGCCATCTTCGTTCAGCGGCGGGTTGCCTTCCACCGCGAGGATGTAATTGCCTTTGTATTTCTTCTTGATCTGCTCGATGATCTCTTCAGCCTGGTGTCCGGCAGCGGCCATCAGTGTGTCGTCGTAATCCAGCGAGAGCATGGACAGCACCACGTCTTTCGCCAGCGGATGTGCGGAACGGATGAACGATTCGGAACAACAGGTACATTCCAGACCGTGCAGCCAGATCACCGGCGTGCGCGGTTTGGTTTCCATCGCATGCGCGATTTGCGGAGCCATGGTCGGGGCCAGACCCAGCGACGCGGCAGTCAGACTGCAAAACTTCAAAAAGCTGCGGCGCGATATACCCTGCCTCCGCATCACTTCATAAAATGTTTCTGTGGACATTTATTCTCTCCCTTTGTCTTGTCAGCTCAGGCTTCCTCTGCACGGTCATCCGTTCGCCCTCACGGATAACCATCCTTGCACAAGCTGTCATAACAAGTTCCGTGCCACGCCAATAAGCCTGCGCCAAAGGCTTATGGATAGTCGCATGCAGCCCGATGCAAAAAACGGAGAGGTTGAGTGCGCAGGTATCCCATTCGCTCGGCTATACATTTTTAATGGAAGCAGCATGTCCACATTTTTGTTGTGGACACCGCAGAGAATAAGCAGGAACAAGGCTTGCGCTGTAACACAGAGGGTTACAAGCGGGGCTAGGGAAGCGATGATCAAGTCCGTTCGTGATGAGCATTCCGTTCGCGCCCTCGATACACCGCGCAAGCGCGGCACTCGGGACGATCGGGACGAACGGAAAATGTTTCGAACCATTGCTTTCGGACTTGATCAGCGCTTCCCTAAGTAACACAGCCTATCAGCTACTGAAGCAGGGAATGAGGAAAAGCAAAGGAACGAGTGGCGGCCGCATTATTGACACGCCCCTAAGCCGCCACTCGGGTACATTGGCATTTTCGACAGTCAAACTGCCACGCTGATTGCAACAACCGCCGGCAATACAATCAAAATAGCGAACACACCGGCGATACACCAACGCACGCTCCATGCAATAGCTCTATTAGTCTTGCTCATTTGATCACCCCAATCTGCAAAGGATCAGTGAAAACGACTGTAACGAATTACGACGCCTGCATGAGCTATGACCAGCCAAGCAACTGAATGGTTTCGTTCTTTTCGCTGCATACCGTTAGCAGAGCCAGCTTGTTGATTGTGGCCACAAATTGTGGCCATCTGCCGGGAAGAGATTGTTAGCGGACTTCGGCGCACTTACATTTCTGCCCAAAAAGTTCATTAAAAAATCCGGGCCGGAATGACGGCCTATTGGATTATTCGGTGTTAATGATGCAGAGCTTTATCCAACGAATGCAAAAACTTTTCTGCATCGTGCTGTGCGATCTGAAATTTGACTGTTGCACCAGCCATCATTTTGGGGACGGAATTCACCAGTTCCAGGGCGATGGGGTATTTGCCGGTGGTGATGGCTTCTTTAAGATAGTTGAAGCGGTTGGTGGCGTCTTCGATCGAGAGCACGAAGGCATGGCCTTCGTCGGTGATGCTGATGCATTTGTTGCCTAGATGGTTTGCAGCCTGGCAGTGGAACCGTTTCTTGGACATTTGCTTCTCCTTTGCGGCATTGCTTGGATAAATGTACGGAGACAGATTATTTTTTCACCCGCCAGTGTTGAAGCAGTTCGATCACGCTTTCCCCGACCGGATACCGACCGGACGTTTTTGTTCGATTCTGATGGTGCCACATGCGGGCGGTTAGCGCTGATCAATTCTGCTGTATGACTTTGCTCAGACACTACAAGTTGGCATTACTGACAAATGCTGCCGCATGACAGTTTCTGAACTTATCCGACATCGCCGCGCATGCCGCGTTGAATCGCCATCTGCGGTTAATCGGCTTGTCACATGGCTGGGCAATGATGGCGTTGCTACCCGGCACACGCCGGCAAAGGTGTAGAACACGGGCGATAAGTTATATGCCTGTATATAGACCGTTTGGCATATGGACAGGGTTGCAGTTTGGAGAATAATCCGCGAGTGGTGCTAATTGGCGCTCCGGAATTTTGGATTCTATCTTTCTCTCACATCGTTCGATCACAGTTGGATTGGAGGTCGTTATGGATTCTATTCATTTCATGCTGGCAACTCTGGTTATAGGCACTATCACTTTGATGGCGGGGATCCTTTTCACTCGCGATTCGGGGCGCAGCCTGCACGATGCGTTGCGCGAGAGTATGGTCTGGGGCACGGGTTATTTCTTCACGCTGGGTGCACAGATACTCATACTCGCCAATCTGGGCTGATCTTTCAGGGTAGTAAAAAACAAACCCGCCATACAGCAACGTATGGCGGGTTTTGTTTGGTGGGCCCTCGCGGACTTGAACCGCGGACCAAAGGATTATGAGTCACCAATTAAATCAATATGTTATTGATAATTAGGCGAAAGCAAGCAAAGTTAAGCGAAGCGTAGAGTAATTAATAATCAGCAGGTTAGCGTAGTTTACCGTAGTCAACGAAAACTGACTACTGCACCGCAATTGCACTCAAAGTTATGCTTCTTCGAGTTCAATGTTTGACGACAAGCACATCAATACTGCCTGCGTTTTCGAGACCATGACGGAACTCGACCTCATCACGGATGTGACCCAGATCGTAGATCAAAAATAACTGACGACGGTAGCCCTTGGCATAGGCCGGAATGTCTGCGTTGATTTCGTCGACGACTTCTCGAACGCGCGAGTCGGTCTTTATAAGTTTGACTTCTAGCGCAAGCGAAAGTGGAGGCATCACAAAGTCAGGGATACTTTCCTTACCCGAGGCCTTGACCCGACCAGCTTCACGATCATAGTCCTGCCCCTTCTGCAGTCCTCGTCCGATAAACAACTGTTCTATCGCGTCCTGCACATCCCGTTCTTGCTCCGGCGCTCGAAACACCGCGCTGCGAAGACGTGAGCGAAAGAAGTCCAATAGCCTCGCTAGCAGAGCACAAACAAATATATGCGGCAGTTGAGCAAACGAATGCAGATATGGCTTCTGATTTATTGTCTCGCCATGCGACGAAAAGTAAGCGTAGCATTCATGAATACAATCCTTAATTATTCGAAGTACGGTGACGGTCGTTCTATTGCGTCGAACGCTCGAATCGTAACGATGCTTTGTTCCGGTTCACACTTCAGCGACCACTGCGAAATAGCCGCTATAGTTGATGACTGCCCAGACGGTATTGGTTGATTTGTCTATGCCGTAGGAACCCAAGCCGTAGCCGACCTCCCAGGGGCCGGAGACGGGGTTTTTGGCGCCGCCCAAGTTCTGGTCTGCTGCGTTTATCCAGTTGCCGTTGCTGTCCGGGGTGACCAGCATGAACGAGTCGCTCTTGCTCTTGTCGTAACTCAAGGAAAGTACATAAGTGTCGGTTTGGCTGCTGCCTAGGTTATAGCTCATGCCCCACAATGCGAGGGTGTCGCTGGCGGTGTGGCTCGTTCTAGCGTGCCAACCGGTGTTTACGGCGTTATAGTATTTTCTGCCGCTCCGGTCCGCGTTCGGATTGTTGTTGGTTCCGCTCAGGATGGCGGCGACTGTACCCGATGGACCCTCATCTCTAACTGCGGTGAAGGAGTCGCCCTGGCCCAAAACGAACTGCTTGCCGTTATGGCTGTAGCCGAAGGTCTCGCGCTTGGTGAAGTTGAGGGTGGGAGTAGCGGTAATAGTATCCTTGGTTGATGCGCTATGGACGGCGTAAGTCGGGGCTGAATGGTAGTCGACCGAAACGTTTGGCCCATCGACCGAGACAATGTAATACCCGATCGTGTAAAGCTCCTGGCTTAGTTGGGTCTGGCGTTTGCCGCCACAATAAAATGCATCGTTCGACGTACAGGCGGGAACCGGCCCATTGCCGACGGCGTTATATTCATTCGGCGTATAGAATTTTGAGCTGCATGACTGACAGAGGATGTGCGTCACTTGCGCCGCCGCTCCGCTGTCGGTGGTTTTGACTATGCTACGGTTATGGATGTGATCGTGGCCGCAGAAATACAATTTGGCACCATTGTCCGAGAGGCTTCGGATGAAATCATTCATGCCTACAGCGCCCACCTTGGTTACCGTCTTTGTCGCTCCGGTTTTATCGATATAGGTGTACGTCGCGCTGGGGGTGTCAGACGGACAGCTGCCGAAAAGCACGTCCTCATGCTGCTGCGTGATCAATCCCTTATGGGAAAAAACAAAGGTGTGCTGCACCTTGGCGGGTTTGGTAGTCAGCACCTTCTTGATCCATGGCTGCTGCAAGGCAACAGTGGTGTTGATGTCGTAAGCGGCCTTGCCATCCGGCCCCAGGTTATCGGGCGGGTTGAATTGGTCGATTAAGACGAATCTGGAATTCAGATAGTCAAATGAGTATGTGAGTCCTTTCAGATTGTCGGACCCGACATCCGAGGTGCCGGGGCTGCTGAAATTGGAGCCGATGGTAAACGTGCTGCCGCTCTTGGCAACAATGGCTTGGGTTGTGACGTTCGGGTTGGCCATGGCAAGCACGTCAGCAGGCGTATTGTTCATCACGCCGTTCTGCGTCTGGGGGAAGATGCGGGTGAACTCCGTTGCCGTGGTGGGATCGCAATCGTGGTTGCCGCGATGCGCGAAAAAGCCGATCCCGGCGTTGTACAGAGTCTGTATGAACGCCGCATGGGTATCCTCGGCAGCGAGGTTTGTATAGGTGTAGTTGGTAGTTATGCCGTCAACAACCTTGGTAACCGTGGTCGGGATGTTCGGAGGCTGCGTATTCTTGCTCGCATGTTCCGTCAAGTCGCCAACCTGCACTACGAACTTGACGCCATGAGCGATGAATTGCTGGTTGAGTTGGTTAATGATACCCACCGGAGTGCCGTTGGGGTTCTTTCCGTCGTCGTCGGCCAACCACTGAGAATCCGCCATGACGGCAAACTTCCAGGCCGTTGCCGATGTTGCACCAACCCGCGCGGCAATAGGCGCGAATGCTTGTGGGGCGCCGAACGCAATGTCTGAAAATCCGATGGAAACCATGCTTGCCGCTGCCGCACCAGTGCCGACTGCTGCGTGCTTGATGAACTCGCGCCGGCTTATAATTTTGGTGGGGATTGCCTCAAGACTATCGTGCTTGCCATCATTTTCCGACATGTTCATGTTCCTTAATTGAGATTGAGAAGGACACTTTGCTGCCGGCAGCCACTAAGAGCGGAGCCGGCACAAGCCCAGAAATTCTTTACGCACTATGCAGACTCGTATCGCGAACTATCTGGAACCGAATAGTAGTGTGTGCAATTTCCCACGTCTGCAATACGGACGTATGCGTATTTTTGCCTGGTGTTGTCACATCGGCGTCACAATAATTTGCTAAAGAGAGGGCGCGCTTACAAGAACCTGCTGCAGCACCTTGGAGAAGTTAAGGTGTTGGAATGGGCAATGATTGCCGTTTGACTAATTGTTTTTACTGCGATGAAGCCGGGATCGCTGGCAGAAGTTGGGCATAGCGCTGACTTGCCGGCAGCGACTTCGCAATCAACGAAATTGGTTCTGGCCTTGTCAGGAAATTATTGGAGATCAATTGAAAGATCGCTGCTCACACTACGATGTTTCTCCCCAAGGTAATTCTTGAGACTGTTTGGAAATAGCCAATAACGCGGATCCAAGGGGGTATCCTTTGGTAGAAGAGGATTATCCAATTGTATGATGCGACGCTTGCTCAAATTCGCTTTGCGAATTGCGTTGCCATTGAATTTCCAAAATATCTCATCGAAAGTACCGTCATTGATCATTCGACGCAATCCAAGATCAATTCTTTCTGCCAGCTTGCTGTTGTCCTTATTAACAAAGAAATAGTACGGCCATGGATAGAAAAGAATAAGATTTTTTTCTATTCCCAAGTTTTGAAACTCAGCCCTCCGTGACTCATGCTCGCCAAATATTTCGTTTATGCCTCGTGGAAATAGATAGAAGCGGTCATGAGCTGCCATTGCAAAAAGTGATTCATAACTTGCCGTCAATATTGGAATTCCGTTCGCTCTATAGACCTCTGTGTCCCCCCATCCGATTCCTTGTCCGATGTTGAGTCTTCTGAGATCTGCCACAGTCGCGACTTCATCGATAAGAAATTGGTTCTTTGTATCGATGAGCGCAATTCTGTAGCCGAGCAGCCCTTTGCGCAGAGGTATCCGGATAGCGATAAATTCATCCTCCTTTTCCCTGGATGTGGAGCTCCACACCACATTCACCAATTCTCCACGTTTCAACTCTGCCAATGACCTTTTTTCGTTCATAGGCAATTTGGATGGGATGATGTTATAGGGGCCATATTCCGGTGTTGTCTTTTCCAATGCGAGAGAAAGCAGTTCGATAAGATCGGCGAATCGTTTGTCGCTCTTTGATTCTTGAGATGGATATATGACCTCGGTTTGGCCAAAGGCGATTGCGGAAGTGAACAATGCGAGCGCAGCTAAGAACCGCATGGTGTAGCAGAACAAGTTCATTTGAGGAGCAAGCAATTAGGAAGACAAGACGGGTGACATCTCAACCGAATCTATAGGTGTGAGAATGTCGTTCTGCAGAATTTCTACATCAGCAGGGCCAAGATCAATGTGCGAGAAGAACAGTGAAACCAGCGCTTTTCTGAATTCATTCGATTTCAGCGGCTTATGCAGGACGGGCAGCCCCGTTTCTTTGAGTTTTAGAATGCGCTTCGGCGACGTATCGCCGGTTATTAGCATGGCAGGAATTTCCGAGTTGAACTCTTCACATATAACCGAAACCGCAGTTGCCCCATTCTCCTTGCCGCGCAACCGGTAATCACAAATCAGGGCATCAGGCAACTTCGGGGACTCCATGATTAGTCTGATAGCTTCGCCAATTGTGGTGGCAGTGATTACGTAGCAGCCCCATTGTTCGAGCAACCCGCGGGTTGCCTCTAGAATTGCGTCATCGTCATCGAGTACAAGCACTGTGTAACCGTTAAAGTTGAAACTTTCATTCGTGGGCGGTGCCGGTAGATTGTTGACTACAGGACTTGTCGTTTGAGGAAAGGTTACCGCGAACATGGACCCGGACCCCTCCGAGGATGCCAACCTGAGCGGTGCAGATAACAGCTTTGCGAGTTGGTATACGATGGACAGGCCGAGCCCGAGCCCGGGTTGACCAACTTGGGGGATGCCAGCCTTATAGAATTCTCCGAATATTTTGTCCTGTTCCTCCGTGGCAATGCCAACCCCGGTGTCGTAGACAACCAACTCCAGCTGTCCCTCACGCTTTCTTCTGCAGCCAACCAAAATTTTTCCGGAGTTGGTATATCGAATCGCGTTCGTGACGAGATTGCGCAGGATGCGTTCCACCATCAGGGGATCGCTGCGTATCCAGGCCGAACTCGGAACAACACGCAAATCGAGACCCTTGGCCTGGGCCTGCGGCGTACACTCGTTACTAATCCGGTTTAGAACGGTGATCACGGGAAAGTCCGACAAATGTGGCTCGATCAGGCCTGCATCGAGTTTCGATACGTCGAGCAGAGCAACGAACATTTCGTCTATCGCCTCCGTACATCTGAGGACGTTAGCCAAAGGTCGCCTTGCCTGCTGAGGTAGGTCGAGGTTGTTGAGTGTGCCAAGAAAGAGGTGCAGTGCATGTATCGGTTGCCGCAGATCGTGGCTGGCCGCCGCCAGGAACCGCGACTTGGCCTGGTTGGCCAACTCGGCGGCTTCTTTCTGTACGCTTAACCGGGCGACGAGGGTACTCTGTTGCTCCGCAATCTTACGGTCAGTGATGTCCTGATTTACGCCTATCAGTCTAATCAGGTGTGCGTTCTCATTCCTGTCAATCTTGAAGCGAATGAGCACCCAGCGCGTTTCACCGCTATCACAAGTTATCCGTGTCTCGATTTGGGATGGAAAATCATCGTCTTTTTTGTGGATCGCTTCACAGAGCAATTCAGCTACTGAACCGGCATCGTCCGGATGAAGAAACCTCACCGAGAAATCGTTCAAAGACATATGGTATCGGCCAACTGCTTTGAAATTTGTGCGATGAAGCGAATAGTATTGGTCGTTAAAGGTAAATTCATCGCGTTCGACGGCATACTCCCAATATCCCAGATGGGATATCTTTATCGCCTCTGAAAGAGATGCTTCGCTTTCCTGTAATGCCGACTCCACCCGCTTGCGTTCTGCAATATCCCGTAGCAATTCTTCTTCCGCTTTGGATCGCTCTTGCCGGAAACGATTGATTGCGTCCACCAGTGTATCTAACTCATCCTGCTTCTGTTTCTTGCGATGAAGAAATATTCTGGAAACCATACCGGTCTCGCGCGGATTGGCAATTTCCACTTCCTTCGCAAGAACTTTGAGATGACGAGTGGCCAATTGATGAACGATGATAAACAAAATGGCGGCGAGTCCGCCAATCTTGACCAATTCAGAGGCAATTAGAGCAATAAGGTTGTAGGCCAGAGTTTCGCGAAGTCCGTCATAAGACTCGGATATGCGGAGTGTTCCGATCTTTGTTGATTCGTCTGGCGCCTTCAGGTCAATTATCCATACTTGATCCGGCTTGGATGGGGCTTGGTCGGTCCTGATGTGTTCGACGATGACATTGTTTCCATCCAAGACTTCAGCCCGAACAATCGAACCCGACTGCGTCAGTCCCTTGAGAAACGCACTTAAAACGGCATCGTCAAAATTCCAGAGGCCGAGCGAAATGGCGGACAGATTTTGTGCCACATTCTTTCGCGCATCATCTTTCGCCAAATTGAACATTCGATCCCGCTCATGCAGCACCGTTAAAGCCGACACCAGCGAAAACATGATTAGGGCCGCAGACACTACAGAAAATAGTATCTGCCCATTGAGACTGGATTGCCGCAGGAACCGCATGAGAGAGAACTCGAAAAATTGTCTTCATCCTCATATATCACTTTCATGTGACACCGATGTGACAACACCCCCTGAAAATACATATACGTCAGTATTGCAGACATAGGAAATCGCACGCACTACCATGCCGTCCCAGTTAGAGCGCGACCCGAGTTTGCAAAGAGCGGGAAGGATCAATTTGTCGAGTCCGGATTCGAAAAGGTTACAGAAGAGGTATGGCCCATTACACGTTGATAGTTGAGGATCATCCGCTCTACAGAGAGGGGCTCGGCGACACACTGAGTTCCATTCTTACGGATACTGTGGTGCTTAAGGCATCCAGCGCTGAGGAAGGGCTGCTGCTGACCGATCATCTTCTGGATGTCCGATTGATCTGCCTAGATATTGGATTGCCAAAACTCAATGGTATCGATGCGATAGCAGTATTCAGATCCAGATTTCCAAGATCTGTGCTGATTGTTGTTTCCGGCAACGAGCAGGCAGATATGCAAAAGCTTGCCATAGAACGCGGCGCCAACGCTTTCATTCCGAAATCATCGTCGCCGAATGAAATTGCAGCGCTGGTGCATCACCAGATGACAGGAGAGTGGTTGGCACCGGGATTTGATCTTGCCAATAGCGCGCCAGACGAGGGTTGTCGCATACGGCATTTGCTAACACTGCGTCAAAGCGAGGTGTTGCAGCTAATAGATATGGGGATGGGCAACAAGGAGATCGCACTGCACCTTGGTGTTGCCGAGGTGACTGTAAAGCAGCATGTGACAGGGTTGTTTCGCGCGTTGGGTGTCAATTGCCGATCCAAGGCGTTACAGATTGCGAGGAAGTCAGGACTATTGTCCTCGGCATAGTTTATTGATGTTTGATTTGGCAGGTGTAGCTGCTCTTGGGTGTCATTTTCGCTCAGGTGAGCCTACCGGCAGGGCATGGCGCCAGAGAGCTTGGGTCAACAGATTTATCATTTCGATTAAACAGGGAGAAGAAAAATGCAGGCGAATGAGTTTAAGGATGTCAAAAGTTTGACCCAGGGAAAGAATAGCCGCGTGCGCCGGAACACGTTCCGCCGATCCGCCATCGTCATGGCACTGGCGGCGGCATTCGCCCAGCAGGCTGCCGCCGATCCGCAAGCCGAGCAGCAGGAGTCTCCCGTCGAGCATGTCGTGGTGACAGGCCAGGACGCCAGCATGCGCAAGAGTATCGCCGCCGAATTCGCCGCCAACAACATCGTCAGCGCGGTCAGTGCCGACGATATCGGCGGATTGCCGGACAAGAATGCCGCAGAAGCCCTTGAGCGAATATCAGGAGTTTCGGTTCAGCGCGACCAAGGTGAAGGGCGCTATGTGACGGTGCGCGGCTTGGGGCCGCAACTCAACTCTGTGACCGTCAACGGCGCTCTGGTGCCTTCGCCGGAACAGAGCACACGCGCTGTATCGCTCGACGTAATTCCGTCCGGTCTGATTCGCGCGATCGAAGTGCAGAAGACGCTGACGCCCGATCACGACGCCAACTCGGTTGGCGGTACGGTGGATATCAAGACGCTGACCGGTTTCGACCTTCCGGCCGGCCTGCTGAATCTCACTGCGACCGGCAGCTACAACCAGAATGCCGGGAAGACCAGCCCTGCCGCAGGCTTGTTGTGGGCGGATCGTTACCTCGATGGCACTCTCGGCGTGGCCGTCGGTCTGAGCCTCGAAGACCGCAAGTTCGGCTCGGACGATGTTGAGACTGGCGGCAACTGGAATGGCAACCAGACCGCCGGCTGGAGCATGCGCGACTATCATCCCGAGCGCCAACGCAATGCCTTGGGTGTCAACTTCGACTTGCGGCCACAGGCCGGCGAGGCGTACTACCTGCATACGCTCCTCAGCCGCTTCAGCGACAACGAGACACGCGATTCGATGATCATCAGCAAGATCGCCGGGGGTAGCGAGGCTGAAGGCCAGGTCAAGACGGCGACCGTCGACCGGCGCCTGCGCGACCGGAAGTACACGCGCGAAATTAATTCGGTCGACCTTGGTAGCGAACGCAGTTGGGCAGACTGGAAACTTGAGGCTTCAGGCGGCATCAGCCACGCCAACGAGGACACGCCCGACCAGCTTAACGAGGCGATTTTCCAATACAAGAACGTTCCCAATATAGGCTTCACAAATACCGAGACGCCGACGCTGGTTGGTCCGGCCAGTCTTTATAATGCGAATAATTACACGCTGAGTTCGATCGGCTTCCAACAGCGCACCAGCCGCGATACCGAGAAACACATCAAAGCCGACCTGACTCGCAAGCTGGATTTCGGCGAGGTGACTTCGGATATCAAGTTTGGCGCCAAGACGAGCCGGCGCGAGAAGACCAACGACACCGACATATGGTCGATCGCCACAACGGGTCTGCCGGCGACAATGGCGTCCTATACCAACGGGCCGACCGAGTTTCCGTGGGGCAACATCGGTCTCGGCGTCGATCCCGGCTTGGTTCGCGCCGCCGTGGCCGGAAAGCCGAAGATCATCAACGTCGCTAAGTCCACCATCAGCGATTTCAAGATGAACGAGGACATCGATGCCGCCTACCTCATGGCATCAACCAACGTCGGGCGCTGGAATGTGCTCGTCGGTGCGCGTAACGAGCACACCGACTTCGACGCGGTGGGCAGTCAGATCGCCGTTGATGGCAGCGTATCGCCGCATACCACCTCCCACGCCTACTCGAACTTGTTGCCATCGCTGCAGGCACGCTACGACGTCGACACGGAGACCAGCGTTCGCGGCGCATGGACGAACGCGGTCGTGCGTCCCGACTTTACCGCGCTCTCGCCGGGCGTCACGCTGAAGAGCTCCACCGAAGCGTCCATGGGCAATCCGGACTTGTTGCCGCTGAAGTCCTCGAATCTCGATCTGGGCGTTGAACATCTGTTCGGACGCGACGGTTCGGTTTCTGCCTATGTATTCACCAAGGACATCAAGGATTTCAACTATCAGACTGACCTCGCCGGTACCGGCCAATGGGTCGGCTACACCACCGCCACCAGCTTCGCCAACGGCGACAAGGCGAAGGTGAATGGCATCGAGTTGGCCTACTACCAGGCGCTCAAGATGTTGCCGGCGCCCTGGAATGGCCTGCTGCTCGGCGCCAATGCAGCGTTCATCCACTCGTCGGCGAGTATCGGCCGCTACGACTCGGCGTCGGCGAGCGTATTGTCCCGCAACATCTCGCTGCCGTCGCAGTCCGACCGTGTCGCCAACCTCATATTGGGTTACGAGTTCGGTCGCGTCAGCACGCGCGTAGCCGTGAATTACAAGTCGCCCTACCTGCTCGCCGTGGGCAGCGACATCCTCAACCCGGCGCTCGATCAAATCGTCGATAGCCAGACGCAGGTTGACTTCTCGGCCAAGTACCAGGTTACCAAGGCGGTGCAGGTGATCTTCGAGGCTATCAACCTCACTAACCAGAATTATTACGTGTATCAAAGTTCACACCAGTACAACGTGCAGAACGAGCAGTATGGCCGGACCTACAATTTGGGTCTGAAGGTGGGTCTGTAGGCCTAAGCGCAAGGCGGATCGACGTAATGCGGCGAAGGTCGCGTTACGCCGATACGCCCCAGGCGCCTGAACGGTTGTCTTGTCACGTGAGCCGGCATTAGTTCCACGGAATCACCAGCCAGGTCAATGTAAATTTCACACCCTAATAACCAGCATTTACCGGGTTCAAACTAACTGCATCATGAAGAAAAAATTGATACTGCTTGTGTTGCTGTGCGTGGTCTCTATCACAGCCATGTCCGCCGAGCCGAGCTATAAAATCATCCGACGCCTGCCGCTCGGTGCCGCCACAAAATGGGACTTCACTGCGATCGACGCGGTGCGCCAGCGCCTTTTCGTCACTCGCGGAGACCATGTTGATGTCGTTGAAATTCCCTCTGGAAAAATGGCGGGCACCATCCCGAACACCCGGGGTGTGCATGGGGTCGCGTTCGCGCAGGATATGAAACTGGGCTTTACCAGTAATGGCATAGCCAATACCGTTACCGCTTTCAACCTCGACACAATGCAAACCATCGCGGAAATTGCGATGACAGGAAGAAAACCGGATGCAATCCTCTATGAGCCGTCGGTGCATAAACTGTATGTTTTTAACGGTGGGAGCTCGACAGTTGATGTGGTTGATGTCGCGAGCTTGAAGGTGGTGGACACCATCAAGGCGACCGGCATCCCCGAGTTTGCAGTGTCCGATGGTCGCAGGATTTATTTCAATGTCGAGGATAACGCTGAAATCAACGTCATCGATGCGGCGTCGAACAGACGGGTCGCATCCTGGAAACTCGATGGGTGCACCGGGCCGACAGGTCTTGCCCTCGACCAACTGCATGCGCGCCTGTTCTCGGCATGCAACAACGGCGTCATGACCGTCACCGATGCCACGTCCGGAAGGCATGTCGCGCAGTTTGCCATCGGAGAACATCCCGATGCGGCAGTTTATGACGCGGATAACAAAACCGTTATTGCCTCCTGTGGTGGTGGGGCCGGTACGCTGTCGATTGCCTCTCAGGACGATCCGGATCACTACACAGTATTAGAGAGTGTCGTCACCGAAAAGAATGCAAAAACCATGGCAATGGACATGGAGTCTAAGACGGTATATCTGCCCACGGTTGTTGACGGCAGTTTCATCATGGTCGTCGCATCAAGACAAAATAGGAGTGTTCCTTGAAATATCTGATTACAGCAATTCTTGTTGTCGTTTCGTTTAGCTTGTTGCCTGTCTGCGCCGTCGCAGCAGAGAACCAGTTTTCCGTGGAAAAGGTCGTTTTGGTAAGTCGGCACGGCGTCCGCTCCCCGACCAAGAGCAATGCATCGCTTGCCGACTATTCGCCTCGCGACTGGCCGATATGGCCGGTCGCGCCGGGAGAACTGACGCCGCATGGTGCGAAGTTGACCGAAGCGTTTGGCCGTTATCTTCGTCTTTCATATGGCAATCAGGGGTTGCTTCCTGCTGAAGGGTGTCCCAAAACGCAGGCCGTCCGGGTGTGGGCAGACGTGGATCAACGGACGCGGGCTTCCGGCGATGCGCTTCTTACCGGTATGTTTCCGGATTGCGGATTGCGAGCCGAATATAGCCATCCCAAAGCGGATAAAGAACCACAAGACCAACTTTTTCATACAACGATTTGCCCGATGGATGCAGAGGTTGCCCGCAAGGCGGTGTTGGAAACTGCCGGAGGTAGCATGGAGGAGCTCACCTCACGGTACAGGCGTCCCCTCGCGGCGCTGCAGGAAATTCTCCATTACCAACCTGCATCCGGATGTGCAGCAGGCCAATCCGCATGCTCTCTGGATACGATGCCGAACAGCCTGAAAGTGGGTTCGAAAGGCGGCGATATCAGTATGGTCGGTCCGCTGGCGATTGCTTCAACGGTTAGCGAGATATTTCTGCTGGAATACGCCGAAGGCTTGCCGGTGGCAGACGTCGGTTGGGGCAAGGTCGCTGTTCCGTCTCAATTGTCGGACCTGCTTGTTTTGCACAACCTGAAGTTTGATCTGCTTGCAAGGCCGAAGTACATCGCCTCGCATCACGGAACGTTGCTTCTCGAACAGGTAATGACAGCCTTGAATCATGGCGCCGACCCAAGAAATGACGGTGCCCCGGAACATTTGGTGGCATTCATCGGCCATGATACAAATTTGGCCAATCTTGCCGGCATGCTGGATTTGAAATGGCATAGCAATGAGCAGCCGGACAATGCGGCTCCCGGCGCCACGTTTGCCTTTGAATTGCTGAAAGAAAAACAGTCTGGGCAATATTTCGTGCGTACATTTCTGTATATCCAAACCTTGGAGCAAATGCATAAAGGGTCGCCGCTCGACATCGAACATCCCCCGATCAAGATCGCGTTGGTCGTATCAGGATGTGACGGTGGAGAAACAAACCTTTGCTCGCTCAAACGATTTTCCGCTGTTGTCGAGCGTGTGCTGGACAAGGACTGCTTGAAGCAAGCGAAAGACATCGGCGTCGAGTCATATTCGCGGTCATCCACGGAAGTAACCGGTCATATGCCGATCACCGGTCGGGCAAGTGAATCACCATGAGCTACGCGCAGCCCCGGGACCCAGGCAGGAAATTGACAGGTATCGTGGCAGTCCTGCTGCTGCATGCGCTGCTGGTGTATGCCCTGGTAAATGGCCTGGCGCGCAAGATCGTGCAGGTGGTGAGCGAGCCTATGCAGACTGAGATCATTGGCGAGATGAAGCCGCCGCAGGCCATTCCGCAGGTGCTATCGCTGCCCAAATTTGCGCCGCCACCGCCACTTTATGTTCCTCCACCTGAAGTGCAGGTGCAGTTGCCGGTTGAAGTGCGGATACAACTGCCGACGAGTACGCAGCCAGATGTTAGTGCGGAGGCAACGGCACCACGACAGGTGACGCGTTCGGCCGCGATCGTCAATGCAGGCTCCTGCGAAAAGCCGGAGTATCCGCCTTCGGCATTAAGAGCCCATGAAGACGGCTTGGTCACGCTGGGTTTTCTTATCGATGTGGATGGCAAAGTACTCGAAAGCAAAATCCTGAAATCGACGGCCAGCCGCCGTCTTGATGATGCGGCGAGGAAGGCGCTGGGATTGTGCAAATTTCGGCCCGGATTGGTAGATGGCAAGCCGGAGAAATCATGGGCGAAGATCGAATATGAATGGCGCATCGAGTAACAGAATCATTGTATTGCTAACTTTTTTGGGATGATCACATTATGAGTTTTAAGCCACACGTTCGAACCCTTCTGGCCGCACTGCTGCTTAGCTTCGCGCTGGCCATCGCGGGAGATATCTCCGGCACAGCCTGGGCCCAGACCGCCGCAACCGAAACGGTCGAAAATCCCTATGGCCTGGACGCCCTCTGGAGCCAGGGCGACTTCATTTCCAAAGGCACCCTGATCATCCTCGTCATCATGTCGATGGGCTCCTGGTACATCGGTATCGTCAAACTGATCGAGCAGAGCAAATTGCTGAGTCAGGCTAAAGAAGCGCGCGCCACGTTCTGGACCGCCAACTCGATCAAGGAAGGTATCGCCACGCTGAAAGAAGACAGCGCCTTTCTTTTCCTTGCCGAGGAAGGCAACAAAGCCTTGGAGCACCATGAAAGCAGCATGCTGAAACTAATCGATCTGAATACCTGGGTTGGCATGTCGATCCAGCGTGCCATCGATACCATCAGCAACCGCCTGCAAAACGGCTTGGCATTCCTGGCCACCGTTGGTTCGACGGCCCCGTTCGTTGGGCTATTCGGCACGGTCTGGGGCATTTACCATGCGTTGACAGCCATCGGCATTGCCGGTCAGGCCTCGATCGACAAAGTCGCCGGGCCGGTCGGCGAATCGCTGATCATGACCGCCATGGGGCTGGCCGTCGCCGTTCCTGCCGTGCTCGGTTACAACTTGCTGGTACGCCGCAACAAAGTGGCCATGGAGCGGGCGCGGGACTTCAGCAGCGAACTCCACATGGTTCTTGTATCGCGTGCCGGCGGCAATGTCAGGGCTGGCTGACCATGAGTTTCAATTCGGGGTTTGAACGGGAGCAAGACGAGGTCGTTTCGGCGATCAATACCACTCCTCTGGTGGACGTCATGATGGTGCTGCTGATCATTTTTCTGCTCACTATCCCGGTGGTGGTGCACACCGTCAAGGTGGAATTGCCGCGCGAAGTGAACCTGCCGACCCAGACAAAGCCGGAAAATATCGTCGTTTCCATCAACCGCGACGGGGAGATTTTCTGGGGTTTGGAACTGATGCCAGACGAGCCGAGTTTGCTGCGGAAACTCAAGGCTGAGGCGGTCAAGGTGCCGCAGCCCGAATTGCAGATTCGCGGGGACATGGAGGCACGTTATGAATTCATCGGGAAAGTGGTTTTTGCCTGCCAGCACGCCGGCATCGTCAAAGTCGGTTTCATTACCGAACCGCCTGCACGTGGCGACTGATGGAGGGATATAAGTCATGGCTATGAACATTGGCAGTGCCGGCAACTCGGGTGAACCGGAACTGCTCATCGATATGAACACCACGCCGCTGATCGATGTAATGCTGGTATTGCTGATCATGCTGATCGTCACCATTCCGATTCAGACGCATTCGGTGAAACTCAACATGCCGGCCGGCAGCCCGTCCCGGCAATCGGTACCACCGGAAAAGGTGACCATCGAAGTGGATTTCGATGGCACCCTCCTCTGGGATGGTCACGTCGTTCAGGGGAAGGCCGACCTTGAGACGCATATGCGGGCTGCCGCAGCCATGCCCGATCAGCCGGAAGTGCATTTACGTCCGAACAAGCTGGTGAAGTACCAGTACGTGGCGATGGTCATGGCATCGGCCCAGCGTCTGGGATTGAAAAAACTCGCTGTGATCGGCAAGGAATGATTTGTCACCCGAACGCCCACGAACATTATGAACAACAGTTATTCTCCTCGAATCGTCCATTGGCTAGGCATCTTTTGCGTCGTTCTCGGAGTGTTTTGGATAACTCCGGCCACGGCGCAGGACGGCTCCAGAACCGTGCGGGAGGAGATCGGCAAGCCGGTACAGGCTGCGCTGGACTTGCTCAAACATAAGAAGGGCAAGGAAGCCCTGGACCGGGTGCGCGAGACCGATGTTGCTCGCGACAAGACCGCATATGAAGTTTTCCTGATCGACCAGGTGCGCGGTCAAGCTGCAGCGCTGGCAGGAGAAGCCGCCGTCGCTGCTAGTGCTTTCGAAGCTGCTGCCGCTTCGCCCGTCGCTACGGAAAAGGAGAAGCTGCAATTTTTGGTGGCCGCCTCCGGCCAATTCTATGTTGCCAAGGATTACGCCAAGGCTGCCGATCTGGCCAGGCGCTATTTCACAGATAGTGGTGGAGATAAAGCGTTGCGTACGCTGCAGATCCAATCACTCTATTTGGGCAACAATTATGCGCAAGCGGCCAGGGAGCTTCAGGCCGACATTCAGACTGAAGAACAGGCCGGTAAAGTACCCAGCGAAGAACGCCTGCGGTTACTCTCCAGCATCTTTCAGAAACAGCAGGATAGTGAGGGTTACGCGGCCACATTGGAAGCGCTGCTGTCCTATCACCCCAAGGCGGACTATTGGGTGGCAGCGATCGACGGCATGACTCGCCGTTCGGGATTTCCCGATCGTTTGACTCTCGACGTGAGCCGATTAAAGCTGGCAACAGCAACCCTGCGTACTGCCGATGAGTATGTGGAGGCGGCGCAACTGGCGCTGCTGGCCGGATTTCCGGCGGAGGCCAAAAAATTCATCGATGCGGGTTATGCGGCGGGTTTGCTCGGTACTGGCCAGGACCCAGAGCGGCATAAGCGTCTCAAGGATCTCGTGGCGAAGAATCTCGCCGAAGACGACAAGACACTCGGGCAGGACGATGTGCAGCCGGCGACCACGAAGGACGGCGCGACCTTGCTCAATTGCGGACTCAAGCATGTGCTGCACAGTAGGTCCGACAAGGGTTTGGGCATGATGGAAGTCGGGTTGGGCAAGGGCGGCATAAAGTATCCAAAGGATGCCTGGCTGCATCTCGGCTACGCGTACTACCTTGCAGGACAGCCGCAAAAAGCGATCCATATTTTCAACAAAATCCAGAAGGAGGAAAAGAATATCCAGAAGGAGGAAGGTGCCGCTGTGCTGGGACGACTCTGGGTCATACGCCTCGGGCAAGCCTCATAACCAGGGGAATCCCCCGTGCGGCACTAAGCCGAAAATTATTCAAATAGATAGCATTGTGCTAAAAATAAATATTGGAATATTGTTTAACTTGTTCAAGGACAGATTCATGCGAGTGTTGAAAACACATGCCACCGAGCTTACTGCTACCTTGTCCATCGTGGTGGCGATTTCTGGTGTCATGATGTTCTTTCACTTTTACAAAGGAAGGGTCCAGTTCATGCACGAGTGGCTGGGCATGGCATTTGTGCTGGCGGCTATGATGCATGCGGTGCGCCATTATCGACCAATCACGGCGCTCTTTTCCAACGCCAGAACGCGGGTGTTTCTGGGGGCAGTGGCTCTTATATCGGCAGGCTTTTTGCTAATGGCACCGGCGTCAAAACCTAATCCGGAAAAGGCGCTCAGCCGGTTGCTATTAAAAGCACGGGTGCAGAACGTAGCGCCGTTAATCGGACTGACGAACGAGGCTCTCCTGCTCAAACTGCGTGACGCGGGTGTCGCCAATGGGGATGCTGACAAGTCTATCGAAGAGATGGCGCGAGAAAGCCGCGTAGATCCCATGCAGCTACTGCTTGCCATCGCCGGACAGGACAAGAAGAACCAATAACATGGGGCTATATGCCCGAGAGGACGGGGTGCAAGTTCCTGTCGGAGTTGGCCACAACTCCGTTGCAGAAGGTAGTCGTTTCATTGAAACATTGATCAGTCTTATTGGTGAAACAACGGACAATGTCTACTTCAACTAGCTGGTTCTACTGGGCGCTTATGTCGGCGGTATTCGCTGCACTGACTGCCATTTTTGCCAAGATTGGTATCAAAGAGGTCGATTCAGACCTGGCGACTTTAATTCGGACCGGAATCATCATCATCGTGCTTTCCGCCTTCATTTGGTTCGCCGGAAAATGGAGCAACCCGTTTGCACTGTCTTCCAAGACATGGCTTTTCCTTTCTCTTTCTGGCTTGGCAACCGGCGCTTCATGGGTTTGCTACTTTCGTGCCCTGCAAATCGGAGATGCATCGAAGGTGGCGCCCGTAGATAAATTGAGTTTGGTTCTTGTTGCCATCTTTGCTTTTACGTTCTTAGGTGAACGTTCATCGCTACGCGAATGGGCAGGCATTCTCATGGTCACAGGCGGCGTGCTGGTTCTAGCGATAAAACAATAAACTCAACGACTGCTCAAAAGTTAGAACGGGACATTGGGGTATTCTGTAACGGACAAACAAATGTTCGACAACATTGGGGGAATGATGGCTACAGAGCAACAAGAAGTTTTTAGCAAGGTACCTGAAGTGACCTTGATCTTCTGGATCATGAAGATTCTCGCCACAACGTTGGGTGAGACGGGTGGCGATACATTGTCCATGTCCATGAATCTTGGGTATCTCGTGAGCACCGGAATCTTTGCGGCAATATTTGCTGTTGCGGTAATGGTTCAGATCCTGGCGAAGAAGTTTCACCCGGTTGTGTACTGGGCAACAATCATTGCAACGACAACAGTTGGAACGACGTTGGCAGATTTCACGGATCGATCACTTGGTATCGGATATGCGGGTGGAACCATTGCTTTGTTCGCATTATTGATGGCATCACTGCTTTTTTGGTATCGATCGCTCGGGTCAGTTGCTATTGATACCGTAAGTTCCCCAAAATCTGAAGTGTTCTACTGGGTAACCATTATGTTTTCGCAAACCTTGGGGACCGCGCTCGGTGATTGGACTGCCGATACGGCAGGTCTCGGGTATGGCGGTGGTGCTGTTGTGTTTGGAACAATGTTGGCGGTAATTGCGGTGGCATACTACAGAACAAAGATTTCCCACACGGTGCTATTCTGGGCCGCATTCATCCTTACACGGCCACTCGGGGCGGTTGTGGGCGACTTCCTCGACAAACCTATTATCAAGGGCGGATTGGCGATCAGTCGTTATTCGGCATCTCTAGTATTGCTGGCCATAATCGTGCTGTGTATTTTTGTCTTTTCGCACAAACCTGCAAAGCGAACCCATTAATTCTGGCTGGATTCATGTCCGCTCCCAGGTACATGAGCGGACATCCATATTGCCCGAACCAGCAGCTACTTCAGTAGATCGCCGTAGTCCGCTATAGCCAAGGATTGACAGCTCCCCGTATTATGCGTGACCGTCCGGAAATGGCACATTGCAGTAACTCAAGTTGCGAAATTGCCTTCGCTAAAGCTGCCGTACGCGAGGGGCTGTTCCGGCCGAACATTGGACAAATCCTGTCAGATGAAGTCTGAGTTACTACAGTCCGCTTTGGCAGCGAGTATCTGACACTGTCAGTCAGATTAGATCACGACTAGTGAAGTTGATAGACTGCTGATCGATCTTTAGCCATTTCTGGGCGGCGTACTCGTTTTCCCAGCAACGACTGATGCCATGAGTGATTTCATATAAATCGTCTCCGCATTTTTGTAACTGACTGACTCTCTGTCGATGTTGATCCCCGCTTTGGCCAAGCTCTCTTCATTTCTTTCCTTATGTTCAAGTTCGCAAACTCGTGCCGCCAGAACGGCAACACCAAGGCTTGGATTGAACTTGTTCGACTTAACAGATGAAATTAGCCCATGAGTATATGGAACAACCCCTCTCCGAATTGCCTTGGTCTGAATGGCACCAGCCAACTCATCAAGAAGCTGCTGCTGCAAGTCCAACACGAACTCACTAACCAACAACATCCCAAGAATTGCTTTTTGCTCGACCGCAGTCAGACTTTTTGGATAGATCAAATTTGAATTACCACTACTACTTGCCCTTTCTGCCGGTTGTGCCGGATCAGTGGGTAGTAGTGGTAGCAGAAACCTTTTGGTCACTTAGTCCGGCCTCCACCAAACGACTGACAGCCTCGTGGCGCAGATCGTGAAAATGCAAGTCAGCAAGTCCGAGATCAGCCTTGATCTTTCCGAAGACCTTGTTGAAAGCATAAGGACGACGGGTCTTTTTATCCCGACCAAGCTCACCAAAAAAAATCAGCTCACAGTCAATTGGCCGCACAGGATTCGCCAGTGCCTCTTCAAAGATCTTCTTCGCCTCAAGTGTCAGGGGCACCGTGCGCGCACTGCCGTTCTTTGTGTTAGTAAGGCTGACAATCCGTCGCTTCAAATCCACCTGGGAGCGTCTTAGAGTCACTATCTCATTCGAGCGCATACCTGTAGCCAGGGCAGCACGAACAATCCAGCCTAGCATCGGATTGGAGTATTTGTTCACGGCGTTCATCAGCTTCGTTTCTTCCCCAGCAGACAACCGCCGGTCCCGCCCTTCCCCAGGGCTGGGCTTCCTGATATTGGCGACTGGGTTATAGGCTAGGCCGATGCGCCATTCCTGAATGGCGACCGTAAACAGATGCCCAAGCAATGCGAGTTCCAGTCGAACTGTGTTGGCCTTCTTGCCCTCTTCTAATCGTCCGTCTCGATACTCAGCCACAAGATCCGGCGTAATGGCAGCCAGAGAATACTTGCCCAACTTGGCTTTCAATTGCTTCGCCTTGCTGGTCTCGCCACGCTGAGTGAAAGCACTTTTCGTAGTAGAGACTTCCTTGAGGTAACGATCAAGTGCGTCGTTGAAGGTAAGACGCTCTGAGGGCGCACGTTGAATAAATACACCACGCACCATTTCATCTTCGGTGCGGCGTGACCAATCCATTGCATCGCGCTGCGTGCGGAAAGTCTTTGATGTGGTCGGCCAACCGACCTTGCGGATGATTGCCTTCCAGGTACCAGAAGGTGTCTTTGTGACTGTTGCCATGATGCCCCCGAGCTAGCCAGTGTACTGAAACTGTACTTTATCGGAGGAGCGGGGTCTAGCGAAATCGCTAAACCCCGCGCCTTTGTTGGTGGGCCCTCGCGGACTTGAACCGCGGACCAAAGGATTATGAGTCCTCTGCTCTAACCAACTGAGCTAAGGGCCCGTAAGCTTAGTTTTCGCCGTCGAGGAAGCTCTTGAGCTTTTCCGAACGTGACGGATGACGCAGTTTGCGCAGCGCTTTGGCTTCTATCTGGCGGATACGCTCGCGGGTGACGTCGAACTGTTTGCCGACTTCTTCAAGCGTGTGGTCGGTATTCATCTCGATGCCGAAACGCATGCGCAGGACTTTGGCTTCACGCGGGGTGAGGCTGTCCAGAATATCCTTGGTCACGTTGCGCAGGCTGTCGTAAACCGCTGCATCGATAGGTGCCAGTGAGTTGGCATCTTCGATGAAGTCACCGAGGTGAGAGTCGTCGTCGTCGCCCACCGGCGTTTCCATGGAGATGGGTTCCTTTGCGATCTTGAGGATCTTGCGTATCTTGTCTTCCGGCATTTCCATCTTCACGGCCAATGTTGCGGCATCGGCTTCCAGTCCGGTCTCTTGCAGGATCTGGCGCGAGATGCGGTTCATCTTGTTGATGGTCTCGATCATATGCACCGGAATACGGATGGTGCGCGCCTGGTCGGCGATGGAACGCGTGATGGCCTGGCGGATCCACCATGTGGCGTAGGTCGAGAACTTGTAACCGCGGCGGTATTCGAATTTGTCCACGGCTTTCATCAGGCCGATGTTGCCTTCCTGGATCAGGTCGAGGAATTGCAGGCCGCGATTGGTGTATTTCTTGGCGATGGAGATCACCAGACGCAGGTTGGCCTCGATCATGTCGCGTTTGGCGCGGCGGGCCTTGGCTTCGCCATTGGTCATCTGCTTGTTGATCTCTTTCAGGTCGAGGATGGGGATGCCCACGCGCTGTTGCAGGCCCAACATCTTCTTCTGCTGATCGACGATGGCAGCCTGAAAGCGCGCCAGCGTGTCGCTGTAGGGCTTCTTGGCGGCGATCTCGTGCTTGACCCAATCCAGGTTGCCTTCGTTGAGAGGGAACACTTTGATGAAGTGAGCGCGCGGCATATGTGCCTTAGTGACGCACAGTTCCTGGATGCTGCGCTCGCAACCGCGCACCTCTTCCACCAGACCGCGCATGGTGTCGCACAGGGCGTCCACTTGCTTGGCCGAGAAGCGGAACTGCATCAATTCTTCCGAGATCTGGCCTTGCAGTTTGTCGTATTGCTTGCTGCGGTAGCCGTATTTGTCGTAAGCCTTGCCCAGCTTGGTGAAGAGCTCGCCGATGAGGGCGAAGCGTTCCAGAGCATCAGCCTTGAGCTGCGCCAGATTGGCAGCAGCAGCGGCCTCGCCGTCTTCTTCCGATTCTTCTTCCTCTTCTTCCTCTTCCTCGGTCTCTTCTTCATCTTCCGAGACTTCGCTGACCACGACTTCTTCCTGCGTGTCGATGAAGCCATCGATCACTTCATCGATGCGCAGTTCTTCTTTCGCGACCTTGTCAGCCAGCGCGAGGATCTCGGCGATGGTGGCCGGGCAGGCAGAGATGGCCTGGATCATGTGCTTCAGGCCATCTTCGATGCGCTTGGCGATCTCGATCTCGTCCTGACGGGTGAGCAGATTGACCACGCCCATTTCGCGCATGTACATGCGCACGGGGTCGGTGGTGCGACCGAATTCTGAATCGACGGTGGAGATGGCGGCTTCGGCTTCTTCCGCCGCGTCTTCGTCTGCAACCGCCGGTGCGGTCTCGTTCATCACCAGCGATTCGGTATCAGGCGCGACATCGCACACGGTGATACCCATGTCGTTGATCATGCTGACCACGCCTTCGACCTGCTCGACTTCGAGCATTTCCGGCAAATGGTCATTGATCTCGGCGTAGGTCAGGTAACCGCGTTCCTTGCCCAGCAGGATCAGCGCTTTCAGGCGCGTGCGGCGCGCCTCGACATCCTGCGCCGGATCGACCAATGCGGCAGCGGCGACAGCTTTGTCTTTGGCTGCCTGTTTGATGCTGGCTGCGGTCTGTTTGGCTGGTGCGGGTTTTTTCTTTTGTTGCGGAGTCGCCATTTTGAGGTTTCCCAAAGTTGATTCGTACTCGAAATACACAGCACTCTAAAAAAGTGGTGCCGTCGAAAAGGGCGCGGATTATACCTGATTTCTACAGCTTTTCCGCAGGTTAGCTGTGTTCACCTGCCCAGACGACAACCGCAATTTACGTGCCAGAGGCGGTATTTTCTGTTCCTTGCAGTTTCAGCAGCTTGCGCTGCTCACTAAGTTGCTTGTAACGCTGCTGTTCTGCAGAACTCTTCAGCCCATTGGCCTCCAGCAAGGCGATTTCGGCATTTACTGCCTCCAGTCGCCTCTGGCGCAGCAACCCCGAGAATTCAGCCTCGATGTCAAAGTCTTCGCCCAGATGCATGATTTCGCCCTGCGCCGCATTCAGGGCCGCCTCGAATGTCGTGTCCCGAAAGTGCTGGATCATCGCCGCCGCACTGACTTCGTCCGCGCCTTCCCGCAGCCAGTCGGCGATGGCGGCGATGGCCGCGCCATCTGCCCCTTCAACATGGAAATCACGGGACAGTTCACGCGCCAACTCCGGCTTCATCACCAGGCAGCGCAACAAGGTGCGCAGGCCGGAAGGTGCCGTTCGTTTGGCTTTGGGCGGTGCAGCGCGTTGCGGGGCAGCCACGGATTTGATGGACCATAGCGCTTCCAACTCCGCCTGTGTCACACCGGCCAGCGCTGCCACTTCCTTGCGCAGCAGCAGCGCAGTGGTGGGTGCTGTGATGGCGGTGAGCAGCGGCTGTGCGTTTTTGAGCAATGCGCTGCGACCTTCCTGCGTGTGCAAGTCGACTTGAGCAGTTAACTCGCGCAACAGGTAGCCGGACAGCGGCAGGGAATTCTCCACTTCATGCTCGAAAGCCTCGTGTCCATATTCGCGGATATAGGTGTCGGGATCGTGCTCTTCCGGAAGGAATAAAAACCCAAGGCGCTTGCCGTCCTGCAGTTGCGGCAATGCGTTCTCGAGAGCGCGCCAGGCGGCCTTTTGGCCTGCGCGGTCGCCATCGAAACAGAAAACGACCTGGTCACACAAACGCAGCAGTTTCTGCACATGGAACGGCGTGGTGGCCGTGCCCAGTGTGGCAACGGCATATTCCACACCGTGCTGCGCCAGCGCCACTACATCCATGTAGCCTTCGACCACGATCACGCGCTGCTGAGCACGGATGGCTTTTTGCGCCTGATACAGGCCGTACAGTTCATGGCCTTTTTCGAACAGCGGCGTTTCCGGCGAATTCAAATATTTGGGTTCGCCCTTGTCCAACACGCGTCCGCCGAAGCCGATGACCTGGCCGCGCACGTTGACGATGGGAAACATGATGCGGTCGCGAAAACGGTCGTAACGCTTGCCCTCGTCGCCCGCTATGACCAAACCGGTCTCGACCAGGCTGGCATCCTGATAGTTGGGCACGGCAACTTTGAGGTTCTGCCAGTCGTCCGGCGCATAGCCGATGCCAAAGCGTGCGGCGACTTCGCCGGAGAGTCCGCGCCCCTTGAGATAATCGATGGCGCGCTGATTCTGTTTGAGTTGCTCGCGGTAGTAGCGTGTGGCGGATTGCATAAGGTCGTAAAGATCGGGAGCGACCTTGTGCTGCGGCACGTTGGAGGCTTCGCGCGGGACTTCGACGCCGATGCTCTTGGCCAAATCTTCCACCGCTTCAACGAAACCCATGCCGGTGTGTTCCATGATGAAACCGATGGCCGTGCCGTGCGCGCCACAGCCGAAGCAGTGATAGAACTGCTTGCTCTGGCTGACGGTGAAGGATGGGGACTTTTCGTTATGGAAAGGACAGCAGGCGACGTAGTTGGCACCGGCTTTCTTGAGCGGCAAGTAGCGCTCGATCACGTCCACGATGTCGAGGCGATTGAGCAGATCCTGAATGAAACTTTTTGGAATCACTCCGCCCTCGCGCATTCATGTTGATACAAGGAAGAATACTCTACCAGCCGTTCGCTCTGAGCATGTCGAAGGGTGGAATTACTAATGCTTTGAAAAATTGTTTGCGAGTTCATGGTTCGACAAGCCTGTCCTGAGTCCATCGAAGGGCTCACCACGAACGGAGTTCTATTTTGTAAGCTGCGCTTTGATCAAGCCGGACACCTTGCCCATATCGGCTCGCCCGGCCAGCTTTGGCTTGACCACGCCCATCACCTTGCCCATGTCTTGCGGGCCGGCTGCGCCTGTCGCGGCGATGGCTTCTGCGATAGCGGATGCGATCTCGGCTTCGCCAAGCTGCTGCGGCATATAGCCTTGCAACACGGTCACCTCGAATTCTTCGACATCGACCAGGTCCTGGCGGTTGGCCGCCTTGTACTGGCTGATGGAATCGCGGCGCTGTTTAAGCATCTTTTCGATGATAGCAATCACATCGGCATCGGTCAGTTCAATGCGCTCGTCCACTTCGCGCTGTTTCATGGCGGAAAGCAAAAGACGAATCGCCCCAAGACGCGCCGTTTCCTTGGCGCGCATCGCGGTCTTCATGTCTTCGGTGATTTGCTGCTTGAGACTCATATCAAACTACCCTACGCCCGGGGGCGAGGCAGATCAATACAGCTTCGGCGGGAGAGTCTGGCTGCGCAGGCGCTTGTAGTGGCGCTTCACGGCAGCGGCCAACTTGCGTTTACGCTCTGCTGTGGGCTTTTCGTAGAATTCACGGGCGCGCAATTCGGTCAGCAGACCGGTTTTTTCCACAGAACGCTTGAAGCGACGCATTGCCACTTCGAACGGCTCATTCTCTTTAACACGTACTGTTGTCATGAACAAACTACCTTCTACCAAAAATTCGAGGGCGCGATTCTACAAAACAACGGGTTATTGCACAACCGATATTTATTGAACCGTGATCCGCCCGAATTTACGCTTGCCGACCTGCGCCACGACGACGATACCCGCCTTGAGTTTCAGGGCCTTATCGCTGACTTTTTCACCATCGAGCTTGACCGCGCCCGCATCGATCATACGCAGCGCTTCGGAGGTGCTGGTAACCAGATCAGCTTGTTTGAGCAGTTGGGCGATACCAATGCACCCATCCGGACTGGCAACGCTTATTTCGGGCATATCGTCCGGCAATACGCCTTTCTGGAAGCGCGCCTCGAATTCGGCCAGTGCTTCTTCGGCGGCCTTTTGCGTGTGGAAGCGGGCAACGATCTCCTGCGCCAGCAATACCTTGATGTCGCGCGGATTGCGACCGTTCGCAACTTCTTCCTTGAAGTTGGCGATCTGCGCCAGACTGCGGAACGAGAGCAGGTCGTAATAACGCCACATCAGGTCGTCGGAGACGGACATGAGTTTGCCGAACATGTCCTGCGGGGTGTCGGTCACGCCGATGTAATTGCCCAACGACTTGGACATCTTGTTCACGCCGTCCAAGCCTTCCAGCAGCGGCATGGTGAGCACGCACTGCGCGGGTTGGCCGAAATGGCGCTGCAATTCGCGCCCCATCAGCAGGTTGAATTTCTGGTCGGTGCCGCCCAGCTCGATGTCGGCCTTGAGTGCGACGGAGTCGTAGCCTTGTACCAGTGGATAGATGAATTCGTGGATGGCGATGGGCTGGCTGGCCTTATAGCGCTTGCCAAAATCATCGCGTTCCAGCATCTGCGCCACGGTGTGAGTAGCCGCCAACCGGATCAGGTCGACCGCGTTGAACTTGTCCATCCAGGTGGAATTGAACACAACTTCGGTCCTGGCCGGATCGAGCACCTTGAACACTTGATCTTTATAACTCTCGGCATTGGCGAGCACCTGCTCGCGCGTCAACGGCGGGCGGGTGGCGTTCTTGCCGGTGGGGTCGCCGATCATGCCGGTGAAGTCGCCGATCAGGAACAGGGCGTGGTGTCCCAGATCCTGCAATTGGCGCATCTTATTCAGCAAGACCGTGTGGCCAAGGTGCAGATCGGGCGCGGTAGGATCAAAACCTGCCTTGATTCGTAACGGGCGGGCCGATTCGAGCTTTTTGATCAATTCGGATTCGAGCAGCAATTCGTCGCTGCCGCGTTTGATTTGATTGAGGATTTCCTGTTGACTCATCTCGCTTGACCGCTTGTCTGTTTCCCGCCCGCTGCCGAGCGGATTTTGAAGGGGTGGCGCTTTCTGTTAAAGTGCCGCCATGTCTCAGTAAGTCTTCGTGTCTGCCGATGTTGAATATACACGGGCATGCACAAGCACTGCCGCCTTGGGAGGCGCGAATGTTACCGCAAAACACCTTGTCACACGCGCACAAAATGAAGCTGCGCTGGTTCGTCACCTTATCCACTTTGCCTTTGCTCGGTGTGGTGACCGCTTTCGGCATCATGCCGCAAACCGATGCCGGCTCACGCGCGCTGAAAACCGTGCTGGAAGAGATTGCCCTGCCCGCCTTTACGCCGGTTGCCGGCAACGCCACCAGCTTCTGGCGCAATGAGCGCATCCAGCGCGGCGACACCATCACCGAACTGTTGCGTCGACTGAATGTAGATGATCAGGCTGCAAGCGAATTCCTGCGCAAGAACAAGTCTGCTGAAGGGCTGCGACAGCTGCCGGTAGGCAAGGAAGTTCAGGCCGAAACTGATGCCAACGGTGCTTTGCTGGTGCTGCGCTATCTGGGTGGTGACGCCAATCAGGTGATCATCGAGAAGAGTGGCGACAATTTCCGGACACGCAT